>ERZ827197.2580-NODE-2580-length-11757-cov-5.042899_pt1 | contig 11757 bp, 8 predicted proteins | sample MGYA00519867_ERZ827197 | MGnify/ENA primary metagenome ERZ827197 (study PRJEB31778, sample SAMEA3449278) | human gut metagenome | biome: human gut; feature: human-associated habitat; material: faeces | place: United Kingdom | collected 2010/2012 ...
CCGCTACCATCAGTGAGCTGAACAAGAAAGCCTACGTCCACATCGAGGACTGGCGGAACCGCCCGTTACAGGGTGGGCGCTATCCATACGTCTACGTGGACGGCATCTACCTGCGCCGCAACTGGGGCGGAGAGTACGAAAATGTAGCTGTTTTGGTAGCGATTGCCGTGAATGAGGACGGTTTTCGTGAGGTTTTGGGCGCCGCAGAGGGCATGAAAGAGGACAAGGCCAGCTGGGTCAGCTTCTTCCAGTGGCTCCGCGGACGCGGGCTGGACGGCGTAAAGCTCATCGTCGGCGACAAGTGCATGGGGATGCTGGAGGCTGTGGGCGAGGTGTTCCCGGACGCCAAATACCAGCGCTGCACGGTGCATTTCTACCGCAACGTTTTCTCCGTTGTGCCCAAATCCAAGGTCAAAATTGTGGCAAAAATGCTCAAGGCGATCCACGCCCAGGAGAGCAAAAAAGCGTCCCGCGAGAAGGCGAAAGCCGTGGTCGCCGAGCTGCACGCCATGAAACTGAAGGAGGCCGCCAAGAAGGTCGAGGACGGCATTGAGGAGACACTGACCTATTGTGACTTTCCCAGCGAGCACTGGACGCGCATCCGCACCAACAACGTGATCGAGCGGCTGAACCGTGAGATCCGCCGCAGGACCCGCGTGGTGGGGACATTCCCTGACGGCAACTCCGCCCTGATGCTGGTCTGCGCCCGGCTCCGCCATGTGGCGGGCACCCAGTGGGGCAACAAGAAATACATGAACATGAAGCACTTGGAGGCGGCTCTGTACGACGCCTCTATTGCCGGCTGACTTCATTCAGCCGGAGCCTGCAAATAAATTTGCGCATAAATCTTGACGGCACCGCCAACTTCATTCTACCAGAGCCTGCAAGCTATGTCTTCTTTTATGCGATTTTCAATTTGCGCACCTTATTGTACATTATCTTCCCTCATGCTGCAGGAGCTGTGAGCGGGGATAGAAACCGGACAGAAATCGCGAAAGCCCCGCCGGAAAACCGGCGGGGCTTTTGGGGTGTTGCGAAAAGAAAGGGATCGGATCAGTATTTCTGCAGCGGGGCGTATTTCTCGTGCAGCTTCTCCTCGCGCTCGAGGTCGGACTCGATGCGTCTGTGGCGTGCGCGGATCTGCTCGTGGGTGTGCATATGCGGCACCTTGTACATGTGGTTCTCCTCGACAGCCTCGAACAGGTACGGGCCGACGAAGGCGGGGTTCATGCCCTTGACGGTGATGTTGCTGTCGAACAGGCGGCGGTAATCCCAGTAGCTGTCGGTGGCGTAGAACGGGTCGCACGGGACGCTGTAGTCGGCCGGGCGGTGATCCTCGCTGTTGTGGATGTTCGTGTGCACATATTCGGGACAGAACACGCTCACACCCATCATGCTGTAGTCGGGGTCGTTCTCGGCGAGGTCGCGCACGGCCTCAGCGATGCAGACGGCGGCATGCTTGCTCGCAAGGTAGGCCGTATTGTAGCGCAGGCCGGTGATCAGGCCGGCGATGGATGCGGTGAACAGGAAGTGGCAGGGCGTGCCCTGCTGCTTGAAGATGGGCAGCACCTCGTGCACGTAATAGGTCAGGCCGAGCACGTTCGTGTTCATGGCCCAGGCCCAGTCCTGAGGCGGATGGTTGTAGACCCAGCCGGCGGTGGCGATGCCGGCGTTGGCGAACATCAGGTCGAGCTGGCCGTACTCCTGCATGACGCGCATGATGCTGAAGCGGACCTCTTCATACTTCGTGACGTCGGTCTTGATGGTGACGACCTTCGGCGCGCCGGCCTTCTCGCAGATGGCCTTGGTCTCCTCGAGCCCCTCGGTGTTGATGTCGATGAGGGCGAGGCGCATGCCGCGCTTGGCAGCCTCTTCAGCGAAGGCGCGGCCGATGCCGGTGGCGGAGCCGGTGATGGCGGCAACTTTGTTCTTGAATTCTTTCATGTCTTGACTTCCTTTCTGTTGTGATATGGTGTGGGTTGACGGGGCTCAGGCGAGACCCGGGAACAGGACGCACATGAGCGTGACGGCGGCGGTACCGACGGTCGTGGCGATGACGGTCGTCACGAACAGGGCGGGGTAGACCTCCTTGAGCTTCATGTGGCACATGGGCAGCAGCATGAGGATGCTGCCCGAATAGGGCATGGAGTCGAGCGTGGTGGCCGCAAACGCGGACACGCGGTGGATGGTGCTGGCCGTCAGACCGAGCGCCTGCAGCTTCGGCGCGATGATCGGCAGCGCGACGAGCTGGCCGGTGGACGAGCCGCCGGTGAGCATGCACATGAGCGCCACAACGACCCAGCAGATGAGGATCGGCGCGATGCTGATGCTTGTGATGGCGGTGATCATGGACTGGAACGCGTCCGTGTTGGTGATGACGCCGGCGAAGCCGCAGATTGCGGCGACGGTCATCGTCATGGGCACGGAGTCGACGGCGCCGCTGTTGAGCATGGCCTTGAGATCCCTGCGGCGCAGCTGCGGCCAGAACAGCACGAGAGACAGCGCGATGGAGCACAACAGGCAGATGTTGATGTTGAGCTTCCAGATGTTGAACAGCAGGAAGAGGACGGCCATCGGAATGAGGGCGACGATCAGCTTCGGCTTGCTGCCTGTGCTGTCATAACGCGGGTCGAGCGGGTGGAGCTCGAAGTGCTCGCCGCGTTTGCGGGCGCGGTTGATGAGCAGGTTCATGATGACGAGGATCGCGGCGATCTCCGCCGCCGCGCCCACGAGACCGGGCACCAGTGCCACATCGGCCGCCGTGCCGAGCACGGTCATGGCGGCTACGTTCGTGACCTGCGGGCTGCCGGGCACGGTCAGCGTGAAGGTGAACGAGCCGGCGCCCAGAATGCCGAGGATGAATTTCTTCGGGATATCGCAGCGCTCGAAAATGACCAGCGCGATCGGGTACATGAGCACGATGACGACGCCGGCGATGATACCGCCGAGGTTGAGGATGGTGCCGATGACCAGGATCACAGACATGCCGATGAGGTTTTTGCCGGTATTGCTCATGTTCTCCTTGAGCAGGCGGTTCATGACGGTGTCGGCGATGGTGTAGGCGGCGCCGCTCTCCGTGTAGATCTTCGACTGCAGGCAGCCGAAGAGGATCATGAAGAAGAAGCCTTTGACGGCGGTGAACATACCGCTGACATAGTTGCCGACGAGACTGTCGATAAACGGCAGCGTATTGCAGGCGATGACGACGCATGTGCCGACGAATGTGGCCAGATAGACCGACCAGTCTTTATAGCAGAGATAGATAACGATCAGAAAACCGAGGATACAGCCGATGACGCCCAATATTGACACCTCTTCCGATCTGACTTACACGGATTCGGCCTGCTTTTCGGCCGCATCGAGGGGCTTGCGATTGACCTTCGGGATCAGGTACATGGACGCGACGGCCACGCACGTGAGCACGATGCCATAGATGAACGAGGCGGTGTAGCCGCCGGTGGAGGCAACGAGCGCGGCGCTGATGCGCGGCGTGATGAGCGTGCAGAAGATCATGTAGCCGAACAGGGCCACGCCGTAGATGCCGCCGGCGTAGACCGGGCCGTAGGACTTGTTGATCGTGACGGGGTAGACGCTGTTGGTGGCGCCGAAGCCGAGGCCGAGCAGCGCATAGCCGAGGTAGAACATGAACAGCGAGTGCGCGGCGATCAGGCAGATGGCGGACAGGATGCACAGTACGCCGCAGATGCCGTAGACGTGCTTGTAGCTGATCTTGTCGCACAGCGCGCCGAGGAACAGGCGGCTGAGGGTATTGGCGATGAAGTAGATCGACACGCCCAGCGTGGCCGCGCTCAGCGTGAAGCCGGCGTCGGTCATGTACACGGAGAAGCGCGGGAACATGATCATATACATCGTCGGGAAGAAGGCGGTGCACACGATCAGGTGCCAGATGGGACGGGTCTTGAGCGCGCGGCGCACGTTATAGCTCTCGAGCTGGGTCTCCGCACTCGAGGCGGAGCCGGCAAAGCCGGCGGGCGTGTAGCCGACAGGCGCCTGACGGACGCCGAGCGCGCACACGACGCACACGACCAGGGACACGAGGCCGACGATGCGCAGCGTGGAGATGATGCCGGTGGACTGCACGAGCTTCGAGCAGATCGGCGCGAGGAAGGCGGACGAGCCACCGGTGAAGGCCATGCACAGGCCGGAAACGAGGCCGCGCTTGTCCGGATACCAGCCGGTGGAGACATAGGTGGCCACGGTGTAGGCGAGGCCGTTGCCGAGACCCTGCAGGAAGCTGAAGGTCACATACAGCAGCCACGGGGACGACTGCGGCACGAAGCTGCTGGTCAGCGTGCCGAGCGGGAACAGCACGGCGCCGAGCAGCATGGCGTTTCTTGCGCCGATCTTCGACATGAGCGTGCCGCCGATCAGAGCGCCGGGCGTCCAGCACAGCAGCATGGTCGTGCTGACGTTTGCGATGGCGTCTGCGGTCCAGTTAAAGTGTGCTGCCAGCGGGGAAACAAATACGGCTGCAGAGTTGGTCACGCCGGTGATGAGCAAAATCACCAGGCAGCGGATCAGGATTCCAAGGCGGTTGCGATCCATATTCTCGATCGTCTTTTCCATCGAGATTCTCCTTTCTATCATTGACATGGTCCTGCGCTCCGGCAGCCGGGCAGACAGCCGTCCGGAGCGCTCCGCACCGCCGCGACGGACGGCTGCGGAGCTGCGTTCGTGTGTCCCTGCGGGATACACATCGGTTTTGTTCGGTTGTGCCCATTATATTTGCTTGACAGGAAATCGACAATGTTTGCCGTGCACAGTATCCGGTCAAAATTTTGTCATAGAGACCAATCCGCATTTTGCTCCGGAAACCGTTTTTGACGCAAAAAACCGGACCGGCAAGCTTTGCCGGTCCGGTTTTCAGGCTGCGGCCGCCGTCAGAAGGCGACGTTGTTGAGGTAGCCGTCGATCAGAAAAGACAGCTGGAGCGAAAACAGCAGCTCTGTCGTCGAAAGGTCGATCCCGCAGATGGATTCGATCTGTGCGATGCGGTAGTTGACGGTGTTGCGGTGCAGAAAGAGCTGCTCGGAGGTGTGCGCCTTGTTAAAGCCGCATTTGGTGAATACGCGCAGCGTCTGGTAGAGCTCGGCGCTTTTTTCGCGGTCGTAGTGGATGAGCGTGTCGAGCGCGGGATGCCGGATGAAGGACAGCAGGCTTTTGTCCTCGACCTGATCGAGCAGCGCGTAATACACGTAGTCCGAGAAAAAGAAGAGCTTCTGGTCCGAGCGCATCTGCTTGGCCAATTGCAAGGTCTGCAGCAGCATGTTATAGTGGAGTGAAAGCTGGTTGTTGGCCTGAAAACAGTTGCTGATGCCGACGATCAGCCGGTGCCCCTGCGTGTACTGCTCCAGTGCTGCGCGCTGTTCGGGCGTGATGGTGCCGCCGTCCGCCGCTGTCAGCAGCAGCACCAGATCGTTCTTGACCACCGAAAAGGCCGTCTTGCCGAAGATGGCCTGCATATCCGGAATGAGGCGGGATTTGTAGTAGGCCGGCTCCTTATAATAGACCGGCCGGATGATCGCCAGACATTTCTGCTCCGGAAAGCTCAGCTTGGCCAGCTTCATGCGGCGCTCCATGTCCACGTTCTGCGCGCCGGCGAGCATATCGGCAAAGATGTTGTTGAGCTGGGAGGCGCGGTAATCGATCCAGTTGCCGTTGTTGCTTTTGACGATGCGCTCCTTTGCCGAGCTGGACAGCAGCGGGATGATCTGCTGCTCGGCCGCGCTGAACATGCCGGTCTTGCTCACGATGATGACGTAGCCCATCATGAAATTGTCGTAGACGATGCGCGTGCACAGCAGATAGCGCTGCATGTGCTCGCAAAAGAGCGTGAAGGGCTTGTCCGAGAGGGAATACTCGTTTTTGCGCCGCCGGTCCTCGATGTACTCCATTAGAATATCGCTGCAGTATCCCTGCTCGATGCTCCGCATCCACAGCGGGTAGTCCACATAGAAGTTTTTCGTCTTGGCCACGAGCTTTCCCGTGCTGTCGATCACGACGAACAGGTCGCCGGTGACGTCGGTCATTTTGGTCAGCACCCGGTCCAGCTCCGCACCGTTGCAGAGCATATACAGCACCTGTGTATAGAGCTGCTGGTCGGACTGCTGGTAGCTCAGCAGTTCCTTTACGGTCTGAAACAGCACGGCAAATTCACCGCGATCGATCATGGCGCTGTTCGTCAGTCTGTCCGCTAGCTCCGGCGGCAGCGTGCCGTAGTACAGCAGGTTGGTCGGCAGTACGGTGTCCGGTGTCAGCTGCCCCGCGTCGGCAAAATAGAGCGTTCCGGCCTGCACATCGCTCTGACCGGAGGCAAGGATGTTGACGTCCGCCAGTTCGCAGTCGGAACGAATGTCGATGTACATGAGCATATGCGGCTGACTGGCCGAATGCAGCTTTGTGATCAGTTCGGAAAATTTCACGGTCGTGCCTCCTCGGATATACTAAAATTGTTAAAAAAATATTTAACTCAATTATACTACACGGAGGGGTGCGGGCGCAACCGCTGCCGTTGTGCTGTGCGACAAAAAGGCGGCGGGTCGTTGTGCACGGCACACAACGGCGGTCGTTTCCACGTCGGGCAGGATCGTTGTGCACGGCGGCGGGATTGTCTGTCCCGCACAAAATCAAGCTTTTTTTGGTGTTTCGTGCATATGGAAATTCGCAAAACAGATGGTTAAAATATTTGCAAAGGCACGGATGCGGCGGCAGAATCCGCATCCCATGTCGTTCCTGCACAAGCAGACAGCATCGGTTTCGGAATCCTCCAAAGAAAGAGAAGAAACACCTCATGAAGTACGAAAAACTGTTTCAGCCCGGAAAGATCGGCAACCTCGAGCTGCGCAACCGCGTCGTGATGACGGCCATGGGCGCGCTCATGGGCGACTGGAACGGCTGCACCACGCCGGAGCAGATCCGTTTCTATGAGGATCGCGCCAAGGGCGGCTGCGGCCTCATCATTCCGGAATTCACCTCCGTGGACGCCGACAGCGGCCATTGCAACCCCATCCAGCTCGGCATCTATGACAGCCGGCAGATCAAGAGCTTCCAGCTCATCTGCGAGGCGGTGCATCGCCACGGCGCAAAGATCTTCATCCAGCTGCATCACGGCGGCCGCGAGGCGCCCCCGGCCTGCAACGGCGGCCGTCAGGCCATGGCTCCGAGTGTGGAGCTCAACTCCGTCGTCGGCCGCGCGACCATTCTGCCGCGCGAGATGACCATTGAGGACATTGACAACCTGGTCGAGAAGTACGTGCAGGCGGCGGTCAACTCCGAGCTGGCCGGTGCCGACGGTGTCGAGGTCCACGCGGCGCACGGCTATCTCGTGCAGCAGTTTTTGAGCCCTTACACCAACAAGCGCACCGACGAATACGGCGGAAGCATGGAAAACCGCTGCCGCTTCCTCGTGCGTATCCTCACCGGCATCCGCGCCGCCGTCAGCCGTGATTTCGTTGTCGGCGCGCGCATCAATGGCAATGACTTCGTCGAGGGCGGCAACGATCTCGCTGCCTGCACCGAGATCGCCAAATACCTAGAGCCGTATGTGGATTACTTCAATGTGTCCTGCGGCGTGTATGCCAGCGCACCGACCATGATCGAGCCGTGCTACAGCCCCGAGGGTTGGAGAAAGAATCTGGCCAAGACCATCAAGGCTGCCGTGAATGTGCCTGTCATCGCCGTCAACACCATCAAGCACCCCGAGACGGCCGAGCGCTTCCTGCAGGAGGGCGTGAGTGACTTTGTCGGCATGTCCCGCATGCAGCTGGCTGATCCCGACGTGGTCAAAAAGGCCATGGCCGGCCGTGAGGATCTCATCCGCAAGTGCCTTGGCTGCATGAACTGCAACAAGTCCGTCGTCGCGGGCAAGAACCTGCACTGCGCCATCAACCCCGTCACCGGCCGCGCCACGGTCTACGGCGACGAGAACCTGGTCAAGACCGGCGCCGGCCGCACGGTCGCGGTCGTGGGCGGCGGCCCCGGCGGCATGCAGGCTGCGCTCCTGCTGAAAAAGCGCGGTTATTACCCGGTCATTTTCGAGAGCCGTGACCATCTCGGCGGCAGCGCCGTGCTGGCCTCGAAAGCGCCGTGCAAGGGTATGGTGGCCGAGCTCATCGAGACCATGAAGGCCGAGATGAAGGAGTACCACATCGAGGTGCGCCTGAACACACCCGCCACGGTCGAGACGCTGCGCGCGCTCGATCCCTACGGCGTCGTCGTCGCCTGCGGCGGCGATCAGATCGTGCCGAACATTCCCGGTGTGGACCGCAGCAATGTCTACTATATTGAGGACGTGCTCATGGGCCGCGTCTCCTTCGAGGGCAAGAACATTGCCGTCATCGGCGGCGGCCATGTCGGCCTTGAGGTCGCGCACTTCCTGTGCGACAGCAACAAGGTCACGGTCGTCGAGATGCAGAAGGAGGTCGGTGTCACGATCTACCGCACCGCGCGCTACAAGCTGCTGTCCCTGCTCGCCGAGAGCGGCGTGGAGGTCCTGACCGAGCACGCCATTGCCGGCGTGACCGACGGCGCGGTCGAGCTCAAAAAGACCGACACCGGCGAGGTCGTCACCCGCCCGGCCGATATCGTCATCATGGCGCTCGGTAATCGCCCCGACAAGAGCTACGAGCAGCAGCTCAAGGATGCGTTCGACAAGGTCGTCTTTGTCGGCGACGCCAACAAGGGCGGCACGATGGCCGATGCCACGCTCAGCGCCTACGAAAACTGCTGGTTCTTCTAAACCATACTGAATTTTTTATAAAAGGAAGGCTTTATTATGAAAAACAATCTGTTTGATCTTTCCGGCCAGGTCGCGTTCTGCTGCGGCGGTTCCTCCGGTCTCGGCCTTCAGTTCGCCAAGGCAATGGCCAACGCGGGCGCAGACATCGCGCTCGTCGCCCGCCGCACCGATCGTCTGGATGAAAACGCCAGGGAGATCGAGGCGGAATACGGCGTCAAGGTCTATCCGCATTACATGGATCTGCAGGATTCCAAGAGCATCACGGACTGCGTCAGCGACGTCGTCGCGCATTTTGGCAAGATCGACATTCTGGTCAATGCCGCTGGTATTCCGGGCGGCGGCGACCCGGCCACGCTCACGGACGAGTACTGGCTCAACGTCATCAACACCGACCTCAACGGGCAGTTCTTCACCTGCCGCGAGGTCGTGCGCCAGTCCATGAAGCCCAATCAGTACGGCCGCATCATCATGGTCTCGTCCATCCACGGCGTCTGCGGCCGTAAGGGCGTGGACACGGCACCGTATGCGGCGGCCAAGGGCGGCATCGTCAACCTGACGCGCTCGCTCGGCAACTCCTGGGCGCGCGACGGCATCACCGTCAACTGCATCTGCCCGGGCTACTTCCCGACGGAAATGACCGCGGCCTACATCGACGCGCCCTTCTTCCATCAGGCGCACCTCGAGTGCTGCCCCATGGAGCGCCACGGCGAGACCGGCGAAATGGACGGCCTGTGCACCTACTTTGCCTCCCCGGCCTGCAGCTACACCACCGGCCAGATCGTGTGCGTGGACGGCGGCTGGAGCGCCATCTGATCTCTGCCTGATCCGGCTTTCGCCGCGGCGCATAGCGGCGAAGCCGTTCCTCTCCGCGTCGGGCGGCTGTGTATGCCCGGCTGCCCGACGCGTCATGTTTCCCGTATCACCATGCGCATTTCTTCCTTTCATTTTCCCCCCCCACTCCATGGCATACGTCCCTTCTTTTCCTTTGCGCGGCAGCAGGTTTTGCTGCCGCGCAAGGCGTTTTGGGGCATTGCGTGCGCGCTTGCGCTGCGCGGCGATTTGTGCTATCCTGCGCGTGAGGTGATACGATGAAAATTCTCATGATCAACGGCAGCCCGCATCCGCGCGGCTGCACATACACCGCCCTGCACGAAATGGAGCGGGTGCTGCGCGCAGCCGGTGCCGAGGTGCAGATTCTGACCGTCGGTGCCGAGCAGATAGGCGGTTGCGTGGCCTGCGGCGGCTGCCGTGCAACCGGCCGCTGCGTGCGCGGCGGGCTGGTGAACGATGCCATCGACGCGATGGAGACGGCGGACGCGCTCGTGCTCGCTTCCCCGGTACACTATGCCGGGATTTCCGGCGCGATGTCTGCTTTTTGTGACCGGCTGTTCTATGCCGGCGGCAGTTGGGCGAATAAGCCGTGCGCCTGCGTCGTCTCGGCGCGCCGCGCGGGCACGACGGCCGCGCTCGATCAGCTGGTCAAATACCCGATGATCTCGAATATGCCGGTCGTGTCCTCTCAGTACTGGCCGATGGTGCACGGCGCGCGCCCGGAGGACGTCGCGCAGGACGAGGAGGGCCTGCAGACCATGCGCCAGCTTGCGCGCAATTTACTCTGGCTGCTGCAGTGCATTGCAGCCGGCGATGCCGCCGGTGTCCCGCGCCCGGAGACGGAAGCGCGCAAGTTCACCAATTTCATCCGCTGATCTGCAGCAGGATCACAAAAACAGCCCCCGCAGGCACTGCCTGCGGGGGCTCTTTTGCTCGTTATGTGCGGTGCATTCAGCCGTGCTTTTTCGCGCGGCGCTTGCCGGTCATGTGCTCGACAGTCAGGCACAGGACGGTCGTTGCGGGAATGACGGCCTTCGAATACGGAAAGTCCGGCGCACGATACTGCGCCATGAGCACGCGCAGCGCGCGCTCCTTGTCCGCGTCCGGCACGACCGAGATGCGGCCCTGACCGATGACGCTCTTGTACGTCATGGTGCAGTTGCCGTGCTCATCGTCGAGGATGAGCGCGTGCCCGCGGTCCATCTCGAACGCGACATTCGGATTTTTGGCAATGAGGTCGTACTTCGTGCCGGTGTTTGCGCCGTGGAAGTACAGGCGGACAGTCTCGCCGTCCACCTCCAGGCCGAAGTTCAGCGGCAGGATATAGGGATACGGCTCGTCGTGCAGGGCGAGGCGGCAGACGTCGCACCCGCGCATGACGGTGATGAGCTCCTGAAAATCGGTGATCTCTCGATCGGATCTGCGCATGGGAATGCTCCTTTCTGATTAGCCGACCGGCGGGCCGAGGCGCGCCAGCACGTCCTGAAAATAGTCCGGCAGGGGGCAGGTGAACGTCACGAGCTCGCCGGTGCGCGGGTGGAGAAAGCGCAGCGCCCGCGCGTGCAGGCACTGGCCGCTCAGGCCCTTTTCCGGCCGCTTGTGGCCGTAGACCAGGTCGCCGAGCAGAGGGTGACCGATGTGCGCCATGTGCACGCGGATCTGGTGCGTGCGGCCGGTCTCAAGCTCGCAGCGGATGTGCGTGTAGCCGTTGTAGCGTGCGATGACCGACCAGTGCGTGACGGCGCGGCGGGCATTTTTCTGTGTCACGGCCATGCGCTTGCGGTCGGTCGGGTGGCGGCCGATGGGCGCATCGACCGTGCCGGCGTCCTCGCGCAGATTGCCGCAGACGACGGCCTCATACGTGCGGGCCATGGTGTGGTCGGCCAGCTGCGCCGAGAGGGCGAGGTGCGCAAAGTCGTTTTTCGCCGCGACGAGCAGACCGGACGTATCTTTGTCGATGCGGTGCACGATGCCGGGCCGCCGCTCTCCGCCGACGCCGGAGAGACTGTCGCCGCAGTGGGCGAGCAGGGCGTTGACGAGCGTGCCGTCCTCGTGGCCGGGCGCGGGGTGCACGACCATGCCGCGCGGCTTGTTGACGACGATGAGGTCGTCGTCCTCATACACCACGTCCAGCGGCAGGTCCTGCGCTACCAGCTCCGAGGGAGCGG
>ERZ827197.2587-NODE-2587-length-11732-cov-2.822386_pt1 | contig 11732 bp, 10 predicted proteins | sample MGYA00519867_ERZ827197 | MGnify/ENA primary metagenome ERZ827197 (study PRJEB31778, sample SAMEA3449278) | human gut metagenome | biome: human gut; feature: human-associated habitat; material: faeces | place: United Kingdom | collected 2010/2012 ...
TCCAACTTCCATTCCTTGCGCTCTGGGCGGTAGTTTTCCCTGATGACTGAGAAACCCAGTTTGTTTACATAGAAATCCTTTGCTGCTTCGTAGTCAGATACGATGATTGCGATGTGATGTATTTTTGATAAATTCATTTTGTGTCACACTCCGTTTATTTTCGTTATAAACTATATATCCACCTTCAAAAAATGCCGTGTGAACTCCTGGAGTTCACACGGCGTTTTTTTCTCATGGACGAAGTCCCTTGACGATAGCCTGAAACTCCTGGTCTGTATCCACAAAGTGGTAAGGTGCGTACTCGCCATACGCAGTTGGCCTGCTGATTGTTACAAGCTGTATTCCCTTATACCCAACGGCCTTATTCAATTTCCTCTTTAATTCTACCAGATGCTTTCCATGAGTCGTTTTCAGAGCAAAACAGCCATGTGCATCACGATCTTTCGCTACTAGATAACACATTATTCAGCACCTCCTTAAATTCATGTTCATTCCGAATCAAGCCACTCTCATACTTTTCGCGCATGATTCTTCCTGTCTCTATCGGATAATTTTTCTTATACAGGTAATAAGGTATTTCTCCTGATTCAGTGCATAGGTGAAAGCTTCTCTGAGCTTGCCTGTTTTGGGAACCTGACAGTCATTCTGTTTCAGGTACACAAACAAAGCCTCGACAAGCGGTTTAATAATCGCCTGTCGCTGCGCAAGTCGTTCTTCGGAAGTCAGACTTTTAAGTTTCTTTTCTTCCCGGTAGATTGCCTGGATCTGTTTCATTATGAGATAGGATGTGGTTCCTTTTCTGGCATCCTTGGGAATGACTTCCTGCGCTTCTTCAAAGCGCCTGCGGCAGTGTACCCAACATCCTGCTATCGTCAGATCTTCCTTCTCTTTTTCAAGAGTGTGGTAGACCTGATAGCCATCCGTCACGCAGATACCGCTGTAGTCCTTCAGAAATTCCCTCGGATGGGAAGCATTTCTTGTGCGCTGGTATTCATACAGCACGATCTGTCTGTCGGAATACATGTAACCGTTGCGGTATACCCACATGTAGCTTTTGCTTCCTGCCGGGCGTCCATCCCTGTTTACCAGACATGGTGTTTCATCTTATGTGGAGAACTCTATTATGTAAAGTCATCTTCATACAGCTGTAATTGTTCACTTTTTTCTTTTAATTTCTCTACATAATCTACATATAGTTGTATCCTCTAAGAAAAGGAGGTATAGCTTATGTCAAAGAAAACAAAAATAATCTTACTCTATCCAAAATATCAAAACGTTATTGATCAATATCTGAGTCTGGACGAGTTCAAAGAAAAAGCTGCTGAAACTATGCGCAGTAAACGTGTTACGGTCACAGCTTTTTGCAACTACCTTGGTGATCAGGGTATTGAATCTATTCATCTATGTTTGCAAAAGCATGTCGTGGGATTTATGGAAAACATTTCATCCCTTTCTACTTCCACTAAAAGCGGAAAAACATTTATTCTCCGCCATTTTTTTAACTTTCTGTATGCACAGGGACTCATTCTTTATTCTGGCAGGGAACTTTTTCCTGTTATCGTAACAAATAAACGTGACCGGATACTTTCCTTTTATTCTGAAGAGGAAGTAAGGAAACTGATTTCATGTATTGATAATAATACCGTCAAAGGCAAACGGGATCTGATTGTAGTTCTACTTGCCGCTGAACTGGGTATGCGTTCAGGTGATATTTGTCGATTAAAGCTTTCAGAGATTCACTGGGAACGCAATACGATTGAATTTAGCCAGTTCAAAACAGGTGTATTTAATCAGCTTCCTTTACTAGATAATATAAAATTCGCTCTTATTGATTACCTTCGCACTTCCAGACCTTCGTGTGATTCTGACCTGCTTTTTATAGGGTTAAAGAATAATTATGGCATGATTTCTGCCAGCCAGATGCATTCTATTGTCACAAAATATTTCAAAATCTCCGGTGTTGACATATCAAAACGAAAGCACGGACCTCATGCTTTAAGACATTCATTGGCAAGCAATCTCTTACATAACAATACTCCCATGTATGTAATTAAAGATGTGCTTGGTCACACAAATCTTAATACCACAAAAATTTATCTGAATATCGATTTTGATACATTGAAACATTTCGCATTGGAGGTTCCAGATGAAGATAAAAACTGATTATGCATTTCCTGAACAGTATCGAATTATAGCAGAAGAATATATTTCATACAAACGTTCTATGGGTTTTAGTTTTGGCTATGATGACCAGAAAAAATGTGACCAGCCTCTCCGCTATCTCTATGATAATTCTCCTTCTAACAATGTAACAAATCTGACGAAAACGCTGGTAGATGGATATCTGGCACAGTTTCATGTCTCCAAACCAAGAACGATTCATGCTAACCAGTCTTATATAAGGCAGTATGGACTGTTCCTAAAGCAGATGGGCTACGCTCCATACATATACCCGGCTGTACTTATTCAGTGTCCAAAAGATTTTACTCCCTATATTTTCTCAAAATCAGAAATTCACAGGATATTTGAGTGTGCGGATCAAATTGGTCCTAACAAGAACAACTTTATGAATACTCCACATATATATCCCGCAATCTTACGGTTGCTTTATGCTTGTGGCACACGTATAGGAGAAACTGTACGCCTGAAAATAGAGGATGTCAATCTATCTGATGGCATCATTACATTGCATAATAGCAAAAACAGTGTCTCCCGGATGATTCCTCTGTCGGACTCTCTTACAACATACCTCAGAAAGTATGATTCGCGTATCGACAGGAGCGACAACATTTACTTTTTTCCAGCACTTCATGGGGAGTGCTATTCGCCTGTTACGATACGTAATACTTTCAGAAAACTTATGGCACAGGCTGAAATACCGATTCTGCCTACAGGAAGGTATCCTAGGATACACGACTTGCGCCATACTTTTGCAGTGCATTCATTAGAACAATCCATTGAGCATGGTCTGGGTCCGTATTGCTCATTGCCTGCACTGAGTACATATATGGGACATAAAGGTGTTGAATCAACTGAATACTATCTGCGCCTGACAAAACATTATTTTATAAATGTTCTTCATTACACGCAGGCACAGGCTGATGTCATTTTTCCGGAGGTATAAACATGAACACATAGCCAATTTGAACGGAGGAAAGTATGTATTCTCCTCCCCACAGCTCATACGTATCCATGCCATTCCGTTTCAGTTCATCGCTTAAATCATCTTTCGCCTGAATAAGCTGCAACTTTCCTGAAATCATTCGATTGACATCAAGATTATATGTTTCTATCGCCGAGCCGTCATTGTTGTGAAGATAATACAGCGGCTCATCAATCGTGTAGATAACATTCGCCACTGCCAGATATTTGTTAGTGAAAATCGTATCTTCACCAACACGCAGATCTTTTCGGAAATAGATATTTTTCTCTCGAATTATCTTAAGTGAATACATCATACGCCACGGACCATTTAGTTCCTTTCCTTGACGCATTCCTCGCTTACCCGAAAGATATTCCTTTAAATCTGCTATCGATGTTCCAAAGGAGTTTGGCAGTACCTGCTTCAGAATTTCTTTTTTATTATATTGACGCTTCAGATAGGAAAACTCATGTTCAGCTATGCTTCCATTTTTGCGCACTGATGCATAATTATAACAAACAGTATCTGTGTCTGATTTTACTTTTGCTACGCATTTTTCAATAATTTGTGCATCAAAAGTATCGTCGCAATCGAAAAAGAAACAAAACACTCCTTTTGCCCTTTTCAATGCATCATTTCTTGCGCTGCTAACGCCCTCATTCACCTTTTTATCGATGAATTCTATTCGGCTATCTTCTTCTGCATATTTTTGTACGATTTCAGATGTTTTATCTTTACTTCCATCGTTAACAACGAGTATCTGCAAATCTTTGTACCCAATCGCATTTATCTGTGCAAAATAGCGCTTCAAATACTTTTCGCCATTATAAATGGGTGTAATTATCGTTACTAAGTCCATCTATCCACCTATTTTTCTATATTTGATAGCCAAACCAAGAATTTTTCTATCATCCACTAAGTAACGCTTTGCCATACGCTTTGGATCTTGCGTAATTCTAAAAAGCCACTCCAAGCCATGGTTTGCCATCCAGCGTGGTGCTCTCTTAATATTTCCCGCTTCAAAATCGAAACTAGCTCCCAGTCCAAAAGAAATAGGAACTCCAAGTTCTGCACAATGATGATACATAAACTTTTCTTGTTTCGGGCAACCCAGGCCAACAATTAAAATGTGGGGAGCTGCCTCTTTTATCATGGATTTAATTTTATCCATTTCCACAGGATCTTTTTCAAATCCGAATGGTGGAGAGTATGTGCCAACAACCTGTAAGCCTTTAAATCTATTCATAAGATTCTCTGCTGCTTTTGCTGCCACACCCTCTGCTGCGCCGAGAAAAAACATCTTATATCCTTTTTCAGCGGCCATCTTACAGAGAAAAGGGAATAAATCAGATCCAGATATCTTCTCTTTAATCGGTGTGCCATACCAGCTAGCAATCCACAGCAGTGGTTTTCCATCGGTCAGAATTAGTGACGCATGCTTGTATACTGCCTGCAGTTCTTTATTTGTTTCAAGCTGCACAATATGATCCACATTAGGTGTCACCACATAAGCGCTTTTATTTTCCTGAATCAGCTGATCAATAGCCTGCAATGTTTCCTGCATTGTCAGGTTATCAATCTCTGTATTCATAAATTTCATTCTTGCCATTTATTCATCCTCACCATCGACTGATTTAGCACCGAACTTTAATCAGCTCTGCATCGCCAACAACTAAACATCTGCCTAATCCAGCCGGCAAAAACAGTGTTTCACCTTTGCTAAAGCGCATCGGTTTCTGCTCCGCATCCATCGTCTGCACTTCACCATATCCATCTAGGCACATTAACACCTGAAACGAAGTATCCATAACAGAAAAGGCAAAGCCCTTTGTGACCTGAATCCGCTCCGTTTCAAAGTACTTGCAGCGGCAGAGTAGCTCACGTGAGCAGCCAGAATAATACTTCACCATTCTCGATTTCTGGCTGGCATCCGGCGCGACTTTCATTTTCATGACCTGCACAGCTTTGTCAAAATGCAGTTCACGCTTTTTGCCGTTCTTATCCACACGGTCGTAATCATAGACACGATAAGTCACATTGGAACTTTCCTGAATCTCTGCCACAAGGATACCTTTACCGATACCATGTACAGTACCTGCCGGAACAAAATAAGTATCGCCCTTGTGGACGGGAACCTTTTGCAGATGCTTATCCAGTGTTCCTGTTTCAACCGCTTTCCGGAGGATTTCTTCCGTCACCTCATGCTGAAAACCGTAAATCAGATGTGCACCCTCATCGGCATCAATGACATACCACATCTCGGTCTTGCCATTGTCGCCTTCGTGTTCTCTTGCATATTCATCATTGGGATGAACCTGAACAGACAAGTCTTTCTTGGCATCAATAAATTTTACCAGTACAGGCAACTCACCATTTTCCACTTTTGTTCCGAGGTATTTCGGATGTGCTTTCAGCACTTCAGACAGTGTTTTTCCTTTATATGTACCATTTGCCACGAAACTAGGCCCATCCGGATGAACCGAACACTCCCAAGTTTCTGCTAATGGTGTTAAATCAATCTTTTTACCGTATTCTTCCCGAAGTCGAGTACCACCCCACAAATAATCTTTACCCGTCGGAATCAATTTCATGATTTCCATTACTCTGTCTCCCACTATTTTTATTCCATCGGAAATTTAATCTTATCTGTGACGCTGATTTCTTCGCCAAGCTGAACTTCTATCATATCCAGTGCTGTAATAGCTTCTACCGTATGCTTGCACCCTGCCGCAATCGTAATCACATCACCAGTACGGAGAACCTGTTCCATACCGTCCACGATGGCCTTACCCTTACCAGAAACGACAGTCCAGACTTCCTCACGGTAGTTATGCATGTGGTAAGTCATATGCTCACCAGCTCTCATGGAAATCTTAACTGTCATAGAACCCGGCTGCACATCGATAACTGTATAAGTACCCCAAGACTTCTCAGCATACATTGCCTCTGTCTCGATTTTCTCTACATAGGGTTTCATGTAACCGCTGCGTTCTTTATCAGAGATCAGGATACCGTCGCCACTGGCCGCAATGATCATATCCTTACAGCCCATGCAAAGAATCGGGATATTCAACTCGTTCACCACATTGGTGTTTTCGCAGGTTTCATCCAGAATGGCCTTGCCCTTGGTCTTATCTGCCATGACCTCTGCCATCATATTCCAGGTGCCGACATCCTTCCAATCTCCGCTGTAACGCAGGACCTGAATGCTGGATTCTTTTTCAACTACTGCATAGTCAAAGCTGATTTTGGTCAGTGTGTCGTATTTATTGAAAAGATCACGATAATCCTCGAAGTCGATCATGCTGTGAGCCTTATCCAGCAGGTATCCCAGCTTAAATGCAAAGATACCTGCATTCCAAAGTGCACTCTGAGCCAGATACTTCCTTGCCGTCTCTACATCGGGTTTTTCCTTGAACTCTTTAACTTTGCTGACATTATCACCACTTTCAGGGATGATATAACCATACTTCTCACTCGGATAAGTCGGCTCAATACCCATCAGCGTCAAGTTTGCGTTGCCCTGTTCAGCCAGTTCCTGCAAAGTTTTAACTGCTTCGTAGTATGTATTATCCACATACGGATCAACCGGGCAGACAACAACAGCCTCATCCTCTGCAACGCCCAGTTCATCATGGAGATAAGCTGCGGCCAGTGCAATGGCAGGAAAAGTATCGCGGCGGCACGGCTCTACACAAATAGAAGCCTTTTCGCCTAACTGATTTTTGATGGCACTTGCCTGCGATTTGCTCGTTGCAATAGTAATCTTTGCATCAGCATCTACCGTGGTGACCTGGCGATACACACGCTGAACCATAGACTCATACTCATCATTATTCTTAAACAGCTTGATAAACTGCTTGCTGCGCACATCATTGGAAAGAGGCCAGAGACGCTTACCAGAACCACCAGAAAGTAAAATAATATTCATTGTTTTTTCTCCCATCTATTACTTCAAGTACTCTTCAGCACTCTCGCAAATTTCCGTTTCAATCTTTTCTGCGGCTTCCTTGTTCTCTGCACCGACAGAGATATAAGTTTTAAGCTTCGGCTCGGTGCCAGAAGGACGCACCACGATGGAGCAGTTATCTTCCAGCAGGAACTTCAGCACATCAGACTTCGGCAGGCCATCCAGACCCGGTGCATAATCCAGTAGCTTGATGACCTTCTTGCCACCAAAATCCTTGATATCACTGCGGAATGCCTGCATGATGCTCTGCATCTTGGCAAAGCCGACACTGCCATCAAACTCGTAGCTGTGCAGAGTATTCAGACAATAGCCGTAAGTTTTGTACAGTTCGTCCAGCTTGTCCAGCAGGCTGATGCCCTGAGTAGCATAGTAACTGAACATCTCGCAGATCATGTAAGCACCGTCCACACCGTCCTTATCACGGACGTAGGAACCGGTCAGATAACCATAGCTTTCCTCAAAGCCGAACACATAGCTGTCGACCTTGCCCTGCTGCTCCAACTTGCCGATCTGCTCACCGATAAACTTGAATCCAGTCAGCACATTGATAGTGCGCAGGCCATAGTGAGAAGCAATCTGTTCACCCATGTCCATCGTGACAATGGTCTTGACCATGACAGGGTCAGCAGGCATCTTTCCATGCTTTACTCTCTGGCTGCAAATGTAGTCCAACAGCAACATACCGGTCTGGTTACCGGACAGCAGTTCATACTCACCTGCCTTGTTCTTGACAGCTATGCCCACACGATCACAGTCCGGGTCCGTTGCAAGCAGCAGGTCAGCATTGCACTTCTTGGCATATTCCATACCCAGTGCCATTGCTTCCTTAATCTCTGGATTAGGATATGGACAGGTCGGGAAGTTGCCGTCTGGCTGCTCCTGCTCCTTGACCACAGTAATGTTGGTGTAGCCCATCTCTTTCAGAGTGCGGGTCACAGGTTTCAGGCCGGTGCCGTTCAGCGGGCTGTATACGATAGCCACATCCTTATTGACTTCTTCACCAAACAAGACAGACTGGCTCTTGACCTCATTCACAAACGCTGTATAGACTTCATCCGGGATGTACTGGATACTGCCATTTGTAAGACCAGCTTCAAAATTGCTGTGCTTTACATCGGCAAAAATGTCTAGCTTTTCAATTTCTGCAAGGATTTCAGCAGCAGCTTCCGTCGTGATCTGGCAACCATCTGCACCGTAAACCTTGTAGCCATTGTATTTGCTCGGATTGTGAGAAGCAGTGATCATCACGCCGGCCGAAGTGTGCAGATAGCGGGTCGCAAAGGACACGGTAGGAACAGGCATCAAAACAGACCAGATATTCACCTTGATGCCATTAGCCGCAAACACCCCGGCGGCAACCTTTGCAAACACATCGCTCTTGATACGACTGTCGTAACCAATAGCCACAGAAGGCTCTGCAAAATTCTTTTTCAGATAATCGGATAATCCCTGTGACGCTTTGGCAACGGTGTAGATATTCATGTGGTTCGTACCTGCACCAATCACACCACGCAGACCACCGGTTCCAAAAGCAAGATCACGGTAGAAAGCATCTTCAATTTTTGCATCATCCAGCGTTTTCAGCTCAGCGGCAACATCTGCATCCGCAGTTGCATTCACCAGCCATCGCTCGTATTCCTTTTTAATATCCATAATTCATTTACTCCTCCGGTCCTCATCGGACATATCCTCTATTGCACCTATGTACACATCCTGTATTTCAGGATGGTATTTCATTTTCATGATTTCCTGTGTCATATCTCACAGTTCTATTAAAATAACTTCGAATACACTCCCCAACTCAAAAGCCGGCACATTCTTCGCCGTGCCCACACCTTCTTCAGGTACACACACGACAGGCGGTATTCAACCCGACGGTGTTTATCACTGATATACACCGTGTTTTGCTTTCGCTTTCTTTTTGTCAGCACGGCAAAGCCGATGCACTGACCTTATGACATCTGTTTTCTGACATACCATAAGGTCAATCCACCTGCTCGCTTTTCATACTGATATTCTGTTCTGTTTCTTTTGTTCTTCCCTTCATGCCCCACGTCCAAACTGTGTCAGGCACTTTTTCCCGAGATTTCTCACAGCATTCAGATATCGGTTCGTCTGATGTCCATTGGCGCAGCAGCATAGTTCTGTTCTGGTGTCAGTCCGAATGATTTCTGCGCCGCATCTGGCACAGTTTGTGCTGATGCCGGTGGCGTGGACTTCGATAACGATGATTCCGTTTTTCCAGGCTTTGTAGTCCAGGTACTGGCGGATCCTGGTGCTTAAGTGGAGCGGGCCCCAGTTTCCTGAGCCTTTCATGACGTTTCTGGAATATTCCTGGTTATAACGTGGAAGTACGATCACAGAAACGTCCTGCTCTACGGCAAAACGTAAGATCTGGCTTGTGACCTGGTGTCCATAGTGTTCAGAAAGATGTTTCAGATGCATCCAGTATTTCTGATCAACTCTGCCTGTCTGTCTGCCTCTGGTTGCTTCCTGGGACTTCTGGATCTTTTCCAGAAGCTTTCTGCAATGGTGGCTGTATTCCTTTCCGCCTTTCCAGAACTTCACTGCGATCTCCTGACCGGTTCCGTCCAGAACAACGCCTACCGCAAAGGCATCACTGTTTGTAAACTGAATACAGAGTATCCTGCATCCTGCCTGCATCCTCTGACGTACGGTTGCTGTATTTTCATTGTTCTGACGTACTGGAACATGCAGCATGTCATATTTGTATTCAAAAACTACGGATGGTGACATGAGTCTGGCGTTTTCCGGAAAGTCTCTGCCTGACAGCCGGCAATGCATCCAGGTCCATGTGTCTCCAGTCCAAACACGCAGTGTGATCTCTTTAGCGGAAAAATCCTGATACATTCCTTTGTAATAGGTAACTGCTGCATTTAGTTTCTCGGCTCTGCCGATCTTCTCATCCTGGGCAAAACGGCTGAGATAGCTTTTGGCTGAAGCAATTCCTTCATTGGCTGCTGCTCTTCGAAAATACAGTGGAACCTTTTGCCAGGGGATGGGATCTGATGGTATGCGTCCGCCTCGTCCCGGAATGCTCATGATCTCCAGCTCGCGTAAAGTCTGCTGGCTTCCCAGTTCCCAGAGATCCGTATGATCCAGAAGCAGGTTGTAATAAAATTCAGCGATCCGGTTATAAAATTCCTGTGTGGTCCGCAGCCATTCCGGATGTCTGCACCAGAGATGCAGTCGCCAGGTTGTGATGCTGTAGCCGCTTTTTCCGGTGTTTTCTTTTTTGCCGGTTTCCGGTTCTTTCATTTTGGTTCTCCGTTTTTTGCAAAGAAAAACATTATAATATAACTTATCTAAATTATTATTTTTGTCACTTATCATTTCCATAAGCGACAGGTGATTTTCTCTCAAATTGCATAGTTTTTGAATCTTAATCAATGATAGCATTGCACCCTGTCACTGTCAAGATACGAAAAATGCACCACTTTCGACCAAAAATGCAGTTTTTTTCGGTTAAATTTTTTTATATACGACAAATTTTTCTTTTTTTCGCTTATTAGTGGTCACAAAAATGGTCAGACTTTTGCTATAATAGTGCGAAAAGGAGACTACGATTATGCCTAGAAAAGGGGAAAATATCAGAAAAAGGAAAGACGGAAGATGGGAGGCTCGCTATGAAAAATGTCGTGACCATAATGGACGTATCCAGTACGGATATCTGTATGGTCGTACATACGAGGCTGTAAAAAAGAAAAAGCTGGCTGTTTTATGTCAGAATAATCTTCAAAACTCTCCGGGAAAGTGTTATGTATTTCGAAACCTCAGTGAAGAATGGATGTTATCCATGCGTTATGCTGTAAAGCTCAGCACCTATGCCTGCTACGAAACACTTCTTGATACACATATCCTTCCGGAATTTGGTGATATGCCGTTGAAATACATCTCTTCTGCTTCCGTATATGCCTTCTCTGAAAAGCTGAAACAGCAGGGGCTTTCGCCACGTACCATCAAAAATCTTCTGATCCTGTTCCACAGTATTTTACGCTATGGTGAAAAACAGGGGTATCTGAATCTTTCACAGCTGGAATTTCGGTATCCCAAAATAAATACCAGTCCTTTTCAGCTTATTTCTCATGAACATCTCACAAAGCTGATCACAGTTCTCTCTGCTGAGGACTCAGAATTTCCCATCGGTATCCTGCTATGTATTTATACAGGGATCCGCGTTGGCGAGCTCAGCGGTATCCGGTGGGAAGATATTGATTTTGATAAAAAGCTGCTACATATAAGGCGAACGATCTCACGGATAAAAAATCTTGATTATTCTGGTGAATCTAATGACGAACCCAAAACCGTTTTAATGATAGGTCCTCCTAAATCAATCTCATCCATCAGGGATATTCCAATCCCTGATTTTTTATTGAAAAAAATGAAACGGATTGCTGCTGAACCTGATTCATACCTGCTGACGGGTACGAATCGTAAATGTATGGAGCCCAGAAATATACAGCGTAAATTCCAGAAGCTCCTTCAGCAATGTGAAATCCCCAGTATCAACATTCATTCTCTCCGGCATGCTTTTGCCACCCGTTGTACGGAAATGGGATTTGACAGCAAGACACTTTCTGAAATTCTGGGACATTCGTC
>ERZ827197.2589-NODE-2589-length-11722-cov-4.386475_pt1 | contig 11722 bp, 9 predicted proteins | sample MGYA00519867_ERZ827197 | MGnify/ENA primary metagenome ERZ827197 (study PRJEB31778, sample SAMEA3449278) | human gut metagenome | biome: human gut; feature: human-associated habitat; material: faeces | place: United Kingdom | collected 2010/2012 ...
TGCGGACCCGGAATCCCCAGCTCAAGCTGTTGATTTCAGTGGGTGGCTGGTCGGACTCCAAATATTTTTCCGACGTTGCTTCCACCAAAGCCCGTCGGGAGACCTTTGCCGCCAGCTGTGCGGCATTTGTATCGGAGCATGGGCTGGATGGTGTGGACCTGGACTGGGAGTACCCGGTCTCCGGCGGTGCCCCCGGCACCATCCACCGCCCCGCGGACAAGGAGAACTTCACATTGCTGCTTCAGGAATTGCGTACCCAGCTGGACCGACAGGGCCGTAGGGACGGCAAGACCTATTCCCTGACGATTGCAGGTGCCGCTGGTGCCTGGTATCTCAACCAGATCGAGGCGGTGAAGGTGGCAGACATTGTGGACCATATTTTCCTCATGGGATATGACCTCCACGGGACCTGGGATACGTATGCAGATCTCAATGCCCCGCTGTACACGCCCTCTGCTGCTTCTCCCCAGAGTAAAACCGGCATTTCTTCCTGTGTCCAGGCCTATTTGAACAAGGGGATTCCGGCGGAGAAGATCGTGCTGGGAATGCCTCTTTACGGGTACGCCTACCAGGGAGTCAGCAGCAAAAACAATGGCCTGTACAGCACGTATACTTCCGCAAGATCCGTCAGCTATAAAACCATCAAAAATTCATATTTGAACCAGAGCACTTATCGCCAGCTGCGGCATGAGGAGGCGCAGGTTCCGTATCTTTATGGAAAGAACACCTTCATCTCCTACGATGACGTCACCTCCATTACTGCCAAAGCGGAACTGGCCCGGTCCCTGGGGCTGGGTGGCATTGGTTTTTGGGAGATCTCCCAGGATGATGAGGGAGAACTGATTTCCGCTGCCGGAGCGGTGATGCGCAATACCTGGGACAATCCTTTCCGGGATGTAAAATCGGACGCGTGGTACGAAGATGCGGTACGATACGCCTATGAAAACAGGATGATGCAGGGGACCTCCGCCACGACCTTTTCTCCGGCGGCTGCCTCCAGCCGCGGGATGATCGCCGCGATTCTCTACCGGCTGGAGGAAAGTCCCAAAGCCGGAACGACATCGTTTTCAGATGTAGAACCGGATGCGTATTGTGCTGATGCTGCAGCCTGGGCTGCAAAAGAGGGAATCATTCAGGGATATGAGGACGGTACGTTCCGTTCTGGTGCACCTATCACCCGCCAGCAGCTGGCGGCTATGTTCTTCCGCTATGCTGTCTGGATGGGAGAAGAGGGGACCGGCCGGGCAGATCTGTCCGGTTATCAGGATAGCCATCTGGTGGAACCCTATGCCCAAGAGGCTATGAAGTGGGCGGTGGATACCGGGCTGCTCCAGGGCCGGGCAGACGGCCGTCTGGACCCGGGCGGATACGCTACCCGGGCGCAGCTTGCGGTGATTCTCCAGCGATTCTGCAATTCTGTGGGCAAGAGATGACCCACGGTGCGGCTTCAAAAAAAGACAGGTTGCCATTTGGTCAGTGTTCGTAAAACAGGATCGTCCAGGAACTGGAAGCCGAAAACCAAATGGAATGGGTGCGGCGGATGAACGCCTGCAAGGCACAGGCAGAAGCTATCGTGAAGTTTGAACTGATTTATGATTGATACCGAGACCGCCCGGACGAAAGATGTTCGGGCGGTCTTAGCCAAGCGGTGGATTTCTTCATACTTTCTGGTATAATTTATTTAGAAAAAGTATGAGACAAATCGGAATTTCATTCACGTTCTTCCTCTCCTTGCTTTATTTCTCCAATCATATAAAGCAAAGCGAGAATTCTCGCTATTCCAATGAACACCATTCCAATCAAAAATGCGCAGCCCCAATATTTTAACGCATTAGAAAAAACAAAGTGCCAGCTCACAGTGTCATGTGCCGGAGAGTACACCTCGCTTCCTGCGGATATTCCTAACAAAAAACCAATCACAACAACAATAATTGCAATTTTCTGAAAGAAAGCAGCGTTAAAGATTTCAAATACCCGATATTGATTCCGTTTTTCAGAAGGATAAAGCAATTTGTTGGGGGTGACATGGAGCATTTCACAGATCCGAACTAACATATCCAAATCCGGATATGATTTTCCTCTTTCCCAACTTGAAACGGTTTGGCGAGATACACTCAGTTGCTCAGCCAAAGAATCTTGCGACATATTTGCTTGCTTTCTTAGTTCTTTTAGGTTAGCACTAAAATCTGACATTATGCATTTCTCCTTTCTACAGGGTTAAGATAACACAATAGGAAAGGAGGCTGCAAGCAAATGTTCTTTGCGTAGTTGATACAAATATCAATGTTCCTACAAATTCCAGCTTGTCGGGCAGGTAAGCAAACGAGAAATCCCTTTAGGAACGAAAAGACGCACTTCTATACTCTCCTATCGGGAGTATCGTGCGTCCTGCGGAGCTTCATTCTCCGTCAGCAGAAGAAAACTGCATGACCGAGAATGTTGCGTCACTTCGTTCCGTCAAGGTGGCTACACCCCCTTGCGCCGCTAATGCGGCTATCCCCTGTGGACTTGCCGTCCGCAAGTTTGTATACAGATGTGAAAATCCGACCGATGGTTATATCGGTCGGATTCATTGTTTTATGACCATCCGGCCTTCGGCAGCCTGTCTTTTTTGAAGCGGTAGAAAAATGGGCCTTGACGGTGGGAAGAGATACCGGATAAACTGTTTTCAGAACGCATTGTCCGGCGATCATTGCCGGGAGAGGAGGCCGATGATGGATGTCTGTATTCTGATGGGGAGCCCCCGCAGGCAGGGAAATACTGCCGCACTGCTGGAGCCGTTTCGGGAGGAACTGGAACAGAGTGGAGCACAAACCCGTACCATCTGGCTTTATGAGAAAAACATTCAGCCATGTATTGCCTGCCGGACCTGCCAGCGGGACTGGTCCCGGTTCGGCTGTGTGCGCAAAGATGATGCGGAGGCCATCTTTCAGGTGATTTTGGAAAGTGAGCTGATGGTGTTGGCCACCCCCATCTATTCCTGGTACTGTACGCCGCCTATGAAGGCGCTTCTGGACCGCTTGGTCTACGGAATGAACAAGTACTATGGCGAGGAAAAGGGGCCCGCCCTCTGGGAAGGGAAGGCCATGGCGCTGCTGATGACCTGCGGATACCGGCCAGAGAAGGGCTGCGCCCTCTTTGAGGAGGGGATGCGCCGGTACTGCCGCCACTCCCGTCTGCGGTATTTGGGCAGCCACGCTGAGCGGCACCTGGGGTACGACACCGTCTTCATGTCACCGGACAAGGAAACCCGTACCCGGGCCTTTGCCCGGCAGTTGCTGCAAATGCTGTGAAAAACGCCCCCGGCACAGAGGTGCCGGGGGTGCTGGCGTTTGGACGGTGTGAAAGGCGGGTTGCCCGCTGGAGAAAGGAATTGACGAACTCACCTGCAGCGAGGTATAATATAATGTATTTTTATGTAGACAGCACAATGGAGGAATGGCTATGTGGATCGCGGAGGATTGGAAGGACTACGAGCTTCTGGACTGCGGCGGCGGAGAAAAACTGGAACGCTGGGACAAGCAGTTCCTGGTGCGGCCGGACCCGCAGGCCATCTGGGAGACGCCCCGGAAGAATCCGGCCTGGAAGCGGGTGGGCGCCCGGTATCTGCGCAGCCAGACCGGCGGCGGACACTGGGAGAAGAAGGCCCTGCCGGAGAGCTGGCAGGTGCGTTATAAGGACCTGACCTTCCAGGTCAAGCCCATGAACTTCAAGCACACGGGCCTGTTCCCGGAGCAGGCCGCCAACTGGGACTTTGCCATGGACCAGATTCGCCGGGCGGGCCGCCCCATCCGGGTGCTGAACCTGTTCGCCTATACCGGCGGGGCCACGGTGGCCTGCGCCGCCGCCGGGGCCAGCGTCTGCCATGTGGACGCCGCCAAGGGCATGGTGGCCTGGGCCAAGGAAAACGCCCGGATCTCCGGGTTGGAGGAGGCGCCTATCCGCTGGATCGTGGACGACTGCGCCAAGTTCGTGGAGCGTGAGATTCGCCGGGGCAAGACCTACGACGCCATCATCATGGACCCCCCCAGCTATGGCCGGGGACCCGGCGGTGAGGTGTGGAAGCTGGAGGAGAATCTCTATCCCTTCGTGAAGCTCTGCGCCCGGGTCCTGTCCGACAAGCCCCTGTTTGTGATCCTGAACTCCTACACCACGGGCCTGGCCCCGTCGGTGCTGGGCTACATCCTGCAGATGCTGGTGGGCCGCCGCTTCGGCGGACACGTCACCTGGGACGAGCTGGGCCTGCCGTGCACGGATTCCGGCATGGCGCTGCCCTGCGGAGCCACCGGCCGCTGGATGAGCAAATAAAATTTCGCAGAAAAGAGACAAAGCAATGCAGCCAATGATTCAGACCGACGCCCTCTCCTTCTCCTACCCGGTGGAGGAGGGCCAGCGCCGGACCACCGCCCTGGACAATGTGACCTTGTCCATCGAAAAGGGCAGCTTTGTGGTGGTGCTGGGCCACAACGGCTCCGGCAAATCCACCCTGGCCAAGCATATGAACGCCGTGCTGCTGCCCTCCGGCGGCGCGGTGTATGTGGAGGGCATGGACACGAAAAAGGAGGAGCTCCTGCTGGAGATCCGCCGCCGGGTGGGCATGGTGTTCCAGAACCCGGATAACCAGATCGTGGCCAACGTGGTGGAGGAGGATGTGGCCTTTGCGCTGGAGAATCTGGGCGTGCCGCCGGACGAGATGCGCCGCCGAGTGGATGAGTCCATGAAGATGGCCGGCATCTACGAGTTCCGGGAGCGGGCACCCCACAACCTGTCCGGCGGACAGAAGCAGCGCGTGGCCATTGCAGGCGTGGTGGCCATGCGGCCGGACTGCCTGATTTTGGACGAAGCCACCGCCATGCTGGACCCCCGGGGCCGTGAGCAGGTGATGCAGACCATCCACTATCTGAACAGGAACATGGGCATCACGGTGGTGTCCATCACCCACTATATGGAAGAAGCCGCACAGGCCGACCGTGTGCTGGTGATGAGCAAGGGCCATGTGGTGATGGAGGGCACCCCGAAAGAGGTGTTCAGCCAGACCGAGAAGGTGCGCAGTCTGCATCTGGACGTGCCGCAGGCCGCTGAGCTGCGGGACGAGCTGGTGAAGGCCGGCATCCCGATGCCGGAGGGCATCATCGACACCGGCGAGTGCGCACAGGCGCTGTATGAGCTGCTGCAGTAAAGGGGGACAGACGAAATGGCAGATATCATCAAAGTAGAACATCTGAGCTACGTCTACAACCCCGGCATGCCCAATGCGGTCACCGCGCTGGATGACGTGAGCTTTACGGTGGAAGAAGGGGACTTTGTAGGCATCATCGGGGCTACCGGCTCCGGCAAGAGCACTCTCATCACCCATATGAACGGCCTGAACAAGCCCACCAGCGGTAAGATCTACATCGACGGCCGCGACCTGTGGGCCGACCCGGAAAAGATCCGGGACTTCCGCTTCCTCACCGGTCTGGTATTCCAGTACCCGGAATACCAGCTGTTTGAGGAGACCTGCTATAAGGACATCGCTTTTGGCCCGAAGAACATGGGCCTGGACGAGGCGGAGATCGACCGCCGCGTGCACGAGGCCGCAGACTTTGTGGGTCTGGACCCGGCATTGCTGGAGCGCAGCCCCTTTGAGCTGTCCGGCGGCCAGAAGCGCCGGGTGGCGGTGGCAGGCGTCATGGCCATGCGGCCCCGCATCCTGGTGCTGGACGAGCCCGCCGCCGGTCTGGACCCGGAGGGCCGGGACGACATCCTCTCGGAAGTGAAGGAGTACCACAAAAAGACCGGCACCACCGTGCTGCTGGTGTCCCACAGCATGGAGGACATTGCCAAGTACGCCAATCGCGTGCTGGTGATGAGCAACAAGAAGATCGCCATGTACGACACGGTGGAAAAGGTGTTTGCCCGGGCTCCGGAGCTGCTGGGGCTGGGCCTGAGCGTGCCGCAGGTGACCAAGATCTTCCTCAAGCTGCGGGAAATGGGCGTGGATGTGCCTGCCGACGTGTACACCATCCCCTATGCGGTCAAGATGATCCTGGAGGCCAAGCGCCGCCGGGATGCCGGCGAGAGCCTTGTGCTGCCCCGCGCAGACAAGCAGGAAGGGGGCGCTGACAAATGCTGAGAGATATCACCATCGGACAGCACTTCCCGGGCACGAGCCTTGTGCACCGGTTCGACCCGCGCATGAAGCTGGTGCTGACCATCGTTTACATCGTGCTGCTGTTTGCGGCATCCAACCCGCTGGGGCTGACCCTTTCCATCCTGTTCCTTGCGCTGATGTACAAGGTGGCGCAGATCCCCTTCAAGATGATCCTCAAGAGCCTGAAGCCCATTCTGCCCATCGTGGTGTTCACAGCGGTGCTCAACCTGTTCTTTGTGTCGGGCGAGGGCGACCCGCTGGTAAAGCTGGGCTTTCTGACCATTTACGCCGAGGGCGTGCGCTACGCGGTGCTCATGGCCGTGCGTGTCATGGCACTGATCGCGGGCACCAGCCTGCTCACCTACACCACCAGCCCCATCGTGCTGACGGATGCCATTGAACAGCTGCTCAAGCCTTTGGGCAGGCTGCACTTCCCGGTGCACGAGCTGGCCATGATGATGAGCATTGCCCTGCGGTTCATCCCCACCCTGATCGAGGAGACCGACAAGATCATGAACGCCCAGAAGGCCCGCGGTGCCCAGCTGGACACCGGCAAGATGCTGGACCGGGTCAAGGCGCTGGTGCCGGTGCTCATCCCGCTGTTCATCTCGGCCTTCCGCCGTGCCGACGAGCTGGCCATGGCCATGGAGTGCCGCTGCTACCGCGGCGGCGACGGCCGCACCCGGCTCAAGGTGCTGCGCTGCACGAAGCAGGACTACATCGACCTGGCGTTCTGCATTGTCTGCTTTGCGGTGATCCTGTCGTCCCGGTGGGTGTTCCCGAATTTTTAAAGGAGCATGATGCTCCGCTGGGCCAGAGGACAAGAGGGGCGTTTCGACGCGCCCCTCTCATCCTCTGGACTCCACTTACCCCTGACGAGAAAGGGGCTGCCCGCCCCTTTCAGACCCCAAAGCTGAAGTCAGAACGCAAAAAGCTGGCGCTGCGCCAGTCGGCGCTATCGCCGGACGCTTTTTGCGTTCTTCCGATTTAAAACCATGAAACGGGAAAGCAGCGTTTATCCATGAACTTTTTACTGACCCTTGCCTACGATGGCACGAATTACTGCGGGTTTCAGGTGCAGCCCAACGGGCGCAGCGTAGCGGCCGTGTTTCAGGATGCGCTGGAAGCCGTGCTGGGTACCCGGCCGGACATCAAGGGCTGCAGCCGCACGGATGCCGGGGTGCACGCGCTGGGCTTTCGGCTCAACTTCCACGCCGACACCCGCATTCCGCCGGAAAAGCTGCCGCTGGCGCTGAACCAGCACCTGCCGCCGGACATCCGGGTGCTGGCGGCGCGGGTGGTGCCGGAGGATTTCCATGCCCGGTATGCGGCCCACACCAAGACCTATTTGTACCGCATCCACAACCACCCCATCGACTCGCCCTTTGACGCGGCCTACTACACCCGGATGCCGAAGCATCTGGACGAAGTGCGGATGCAGGCGGCGGCGCAGCAGTTCGTGGGCACCCACGATTTTCTGGCCCTGTGCGCGGCGGGGTCGTCCGCCGCAGCCCATGGCGACACGGTGCGCACCATCACCGACTGCCATGTCACCCGGCGGGGCGACGAGATCGACATTGAGGTGACGGCGGACGGCTACCTGTACAACATGGTGCGCATTCTGGCGGGCACCTTGTGCGAAGTGGGCGCGGGCCGGATGCAGCCGGAAGAGATCCCGGGCATCCTGGCCGGCTGCGACCGCAGCCAGGCGGGGCCGACCCTGCCGGCAAAGGGGCTGTTCCTGAAATGTGTGGAATACCCGGATATGAAGGAGAACCATTCATGAGAAAGATTCATCGCGGCAGTTCCCCGGCAGAGGGCGAGCCGCTCTCGGCCGGACGGGTCGAGTATCTGGAAGCAGCGCGTCAGCGGGCACGCAGCCGTCGGCTGCGCCGCGGGGCCATCATCGTGGCGGTGCTCACGGTGCTGGTCCTGTTTGCCACCGGCGCGGTGGGCACCTCCATTGCCCGTGCCAAGGATCTGGTGGACAGTGTGCACATCACCCTGACCCCGAATACAGGCTGGCCGCAGCAGACCGGCATCACCGAGCCCACGGCGGTGGCAAAGCTGTCCGGCGGCTTTGCGGAGATGGACACGGACACCTGTGTGGTGTACAGCTTTGGCGGTGCAAAGCTCAACAGCGTCCAGAGCGGCTATGCCCGCCCGGCGCTGGCGGCCGGAAAAAGCCGCTTTGTGCTGTACAACCGCTCCGGCAATGAGCTGCGGGTGGAGAGCCGCACCCAGAACCTGTACACCAAAACGCTGGACAGCAGCATCTACCTGTGCGCCGTGGCGGATGCCGGGCAGGTGGCCGTAGCCACCGACGACACCGACAGCGTGGCAAAGCTGACCGTGTACTCGTCCGCAATGGAACAGGTACTGAGCTGGAACCTGACCAGCGCCGAGGGCACCCCGCTGCGCATGGCCTTTTCACCGGACAGCCGCCGCATTGCGGTGGCGGCGGTGACTGCGAACGGCGGTCAGCTGACCACGAACCTCTATGTGTTGGCCCTTGCGCAGGGCGACCCGGTACAGCTGGGCACCGCCACCAGCGTGCCCCAGTGGCTGGGCTGGCTGAGCGGGGACAGCGTGCTGGCCCTTTATGAGGACCGGGCGGTGCTGTACGGTGCCAACGGCGGCGAGAAGGCCAGCTATGACTTCGGCGGCAGTACCCTTGTGGATGTGGACACCGAAAACGGCGGCGTGGCCCTGCTGCTGAGCGGCGGCCAGACCTGCACCGCCGTGCTGCTGGACAACAGCCTGGGCGTGCAGTACAGCGGCAATGTGCCGGCGGCCAGCCACATCCTCCGCGCAGCCGATGGCTTCTATTTGCTCACCGACAGCACGGTGGAATGCTTCAACAAGGCGGGGGAGTTCCAGTGGACCCAGCCGATGGATGCAAAGCCCCAGGCGGGTGTGCTCAATGGTCGGCAGCTGCTGGTGTTCAGCGGCAATACGGTGCAGCAGGTCACGGCACCGGAGCCGGACAGCTCCAGTGCGTCCTGAGACGCCTCTTTATCGCAACGGCATGAGCCGAGTGCTAAAAAATAACAGGGAAAACAAGGTATGTTCAAGAATCCGTCATTTCTTTTTGATATCCTATGTACGGTGGTCTGGCTGGTGCTGATGGTGCGCTACGCCCGCAAGGGTTTTCTGGCGTCCATCGTGCAGCTGTCCGGCAACCTCATCAGCCTGCTGGGCGCACGGCAGCTTTCTGCCGCCTGTGCGGGCTGGGTGTTTGAAAATCTGCTGGCCGGGGGCTTCCGTACCCAAATCGCCGCCCACCTTTCGGAGGACGGCGTGGTGAACCTTTCCGGCATTGCGCAGCAGTACGCGGGCTTTCTGCCCGAAAGCTTCCGCGCTTCCATCGTGGCGGCGTGCGAGCGCAGCATCAACGCTGTGCTGGCAGATAACGCCGTGGTGCTGGCCGATACCATCGTGGAAAAAGTATTGCAGCCGCTGCTCACCCCGGTGATCATGCTGGTGCTGTTCTTTGTGTTCTACGCGGTGCTGCGGCTGCTGGTCAGTATGCTGGTCACCGTGCTGGGGCTGGTGAATAAGCTCCCGGTCATCGGCACCGTCAACCGTGGTCTGGGCTGGCTGACCGGCGGCATGACCGCTCTGCTGGACCTATACCTCGTGCTGTGCGTGGTGTGGGGACTTGTGGTCATCACCGGCGGCAACTTAAATGTGCTCAACGACACTGTGATGCACAGCAGTCTTTACTATAAAGCGTTTAATGTGTTCAACCCCTTTTTGTAACAGGGGCGACAAGGAGGAACTATGGTCTGTATTCGATGCCAGAAGCGTCCGGCGATCATCTTTATCCAGCGGATGGAGAATGGTCAGATGAAGCAGGAGGGGTACTGTCTGCACTGTGCCCGGGAACTGCACATCAAGCCCGTGGACGATCTGATGAAACAATTCGGGATGTCGGAGCAGGATCTGGATAACATGGAAAACCGCATGGAGAGCATGATGGAGGAGCTGGGCGACTCCAACCCTCTTTCCATGCTGATGAATATGTCCGGCAGCGGCGAGGATGCCGATGCGGAGAACATGGACGAAGATCTTGTACCCGGCAGCAATGCCACCTTCCCGCTGGGCTTTACCGGCACGGAAAAGCAGGACGGCGACAAAAAGGCCGACCGCAAAAACGGCAAAAAGCCGCCCAAGCGCAAGTTTTTGGATACCTACTGCGAAAACCTGACCCGCAAGGCGCGGGAGGGCAAGCTGGATGATATCATCGGCCGCGACCGCGAGATCTACCGCACCATCCAGATCTTGAGCCGCCGCCAGAAGAATAACCCCTGCCTTATCGGTGAAGCCGGTGTGGGCAAGACCGCCATTGCCGAGGGCATTGCCGAGCGCATTGCCAAGGGTCAGGTGCCCATCGGTCTGCGGGATAAGGAAATTTTTCTGCTGGACCTCACCAGCCTTGTGGCGGGCACCCAGTTCCGCGGCCAGTTCGAGAGCCGGATGAAGGGCCTCATTGAGGAGATCAAAAAGCTGGGCAATATCATCCTTGTCATCGACGAGGTCCACAACATCGTGGGCGCCGGCGACGCCGAGGGCAGCATGAACGCCGCCAATATCCTCAAGCCCGCCCTGTCCCGGGGCGAGATTCAGGTCATCGGCGCCACCACCTTCAACGAATACCGCAAGCACATCGAAAAGGACACTGCCCTGGAGCGCCGCTTCCAGCCGGTGACCGTCAACGAGCCCAGCCTGGAGGATACCCTGAAAATTCTCCAGGGCATCGCCCATTACTATGAGAATTACCACGGCGTCTCCATCCCCCAGGGGGTGCTGCGCCAGGCAGTGGTGCTGTCCGAGCGGTACATCACCGACCGTTTCCTGCCGGACAAGGCCATCGACCTGATCGACGAGGCCTGCTCCGATATGAACCTTCACGACCCGGACATCAACCGCCGGATGGAGGTCAAGCGGGACCTGGAGAACGTCACCTTCGAGCGGGAGAACCTCATGTCCGCCCAGCCGGCGGAGGGCCAGGAGTTCACCCAGGAGGAGCTGGACGCCCGCTATGCCCGCATTGCCCAGCTCCGCAGCCAGGAGCTGCGGCTGCAGCAGGAGCTTTCCGCCCTGGAGGCCAAGGGTATGCCCCAGCTGACCATGGACAACATCGCCCGGGTCATTGAGATGTGGACCAAGATCCCCGCCAGCAAGATCAAGGAAGAGGAGTTCAAGCGCCTGTCCCAGCTGGAGGACCGGCTGAAGCAGCACATTGTGGGCCAGGACGAGGCGGTTTCCGCCGTGTCCGCCGCCATCCGCCGCAGCCGCGTGGGCATTTCCCCCAAGCATAAGCCCGTCAGCTTCATTTTCGTGGGCAGCACCGGCGTTGGCAAGACGGAGCTGGTGAAGCAGCTGGCCGCCGACCTGTTCAATACTCCGGACGCCCTGATCCGCCTGGATATGTCGGAGTTTATGGAGAAGCACTCGGTGTCCCGCCTGGTGGGCTCCCCTCCGGGCTATGTGGGCTATGACGAGGCTGGCCAGCTGACGGAGAAGATCCGCCGCAAGCCCTATTCCGTCATCCTGTTTGACGAGATCGAGAAGGCCCACCCGGAC
>ERZ827197.2611-NODE-2611-length-11652-cov-10.659308_pt1 | contig 11652 bp, 10 predicted proteins | sample MGYA00519867_ERZ827197 | MGnify/ENA primary metagenome ERZ827197 (study PRJEB31778, sample SAMEA3449278) | human gut metagenome | biome: human gut; feature: human-associated habitat; material: faeces | place: United Kingdom | collected 2010/2012 ...
GGATAAACGCTGAAAGCATCTAAGCGTGAAGCCGACCCAAAGATAAGATATCCCACTGATTCAATCAGGTAAGATCCCTTGTAGACTACGAGGTTGATAGGCACGATGTGTAAGTGGAGTGATCCATTCAGCAAGTGTGTACTAATAGATCGAGGGCTTGACCACAATTCGCTTGAATTCTCAAGTCAATGACAAAATGTTAGCAGTGATTATTCAGTTTTGAAGGCACGTCCTTCTAAAAACACTGGACAAAGTAGAACAGAAATGTTATACTGAACCAGTCATATTGGTCGGTGACGATGACGGTGAGGTTCCACCTGTTCCCATTCCGAACACAGAAGTTAAGCTCACTCGTGCCCAAGATAGTTCGCTGGAAACGGCGCGTGAAAATAGGTAGTCGCCGACTTACATGAAACCCCTGAGGAAGAAATTCCTTGGGGGTTTGTTGTTTGAAAAAAATTTTGTAGCTTCTGCCTTAAAACCCGTCCCTGAATCGTATATGGGATAAGCAGGTATTCCGTCTGCGGTGAAATCGCAAAAAGAGGAGGGGCAGGATGAAGCTTTTATTCAAACAACGGATGTTTTCGTGGTTCGACAGCTACGATATCTATGATGAAAACGAGAACACGGTCTATGTGGTAAAAGGGCAGCTCTCGTGGGGGCACTGCCTGAAAATCTTCGACACGGAAGAGAACGAGCTTGGTACTGTCAAGCAGGAGGTGCTGACCTGGCTGCCCAAGTTTGAACTCTATGAAAGGGAAAACTATATCGGCTGCCTCGAAAAGGAACTGGGCTGGTTCAAGCCCAAGTATAACATCGATTTCAATGGCTGGCATGTGGAGGGAGATTTCCCTGGGTGGGATTACACCATTACAAAGCCGGTGGGAGAGACAGTCGCAACGGTTTCCAAAGAGCTGCTGCAATGGACGGACACCTATGTGCTGGATATCGTTGACCCGGCAGACGCGCTCCATGTGCTGATGTTCGTGCTGGCCATCGATGCCGAAAAGTGTTCTGCAAAATGAAATTGAATCGCCCGGCTGTGTGGGATTTCCTGCATGGCCGGGCTTTTTACGTTGCATGGGTTGGGAAACAGTGGTATCATTAAAAAGTACGATAAAACCTGAAAATAACGAGGTGCAAATGGAAGTATTTGAAATCGAGACAGAGCGTCTGCAGCTGCGGCAGTTCCGGGTGGAGGACGCGCAGGACGTATTTGCGATTTTCTCGGATGAGCAGACCACGCTGGATTGCGGCGGTTACCATGCCTTTGATGCAATGAATGAGGAATATGACCGTCTGATGCAGAAATTTGCGGGACAGACCCGTTACAGCGTTGTCCGCAAGGCAGATGGGCGTGTGATCGGCGTGATCTCGCTGATGGATGCCGAGCGTGCCGTGCCCGGCTGGGAGCTGGGCATTGAGATGGCTCCGGATGTCCGGCGGCAGGGCTATGCCCGGGAAGCGCTGGCGGCGGTAATCCAGGCGTTCTTCGAGAAAACGGATACGGTGCTTTTCACGGGCGGGCACTATGCCTATAACACCATCTCCGGGAAACTGCTGAAAGAGCTGGGCTTCACCTATGAGGGCATCGAACACAAGGCCATGCGCCATGCAGAGCGCGGCCCCACGGATCTGGTGCGCTATTATCTGGAAAAATAAGTTCTCCCTCAGAATTCCTACAGATTTCCCTGTTACAATGATAGCATCATAGAAAGGGGAATTTGTATGCTGACAAAATTGAAAAACGGGCTGGACGGTACCCAGCTCAAGACCATTGCACTGGCGCTGATGGTGCTGGATCACATTCATTATTTCTTCGAGTTCACCGGCTGCATCCCAACGGTGTTCAGTATGCTGGGGCGGCTCAGCGCACCGCTGTTTCTGTTCTGCACGGTGGAGGGCTTTGCCCACACCCATGACCGCAGGCGGTATTTTATCCGCATCTGGGGTATCGGAACGGCCATGGCGGCGCTGGAATTTTTTATGATCTACGCCAAAGCCTTCCGGCGCGGGGATGGCTTCTACCCGCTGAACGCTATTTTTCAGGATCTGATGCTGCTGTGCATCGTCTGGCAGGGCATCGACTGGCTCCGGGAAAAGAAATTTGCAAAAGGCATAGCTGCCATTGCCGCCGTTTTGTGCTGGCCGTTTGTGATGGTGGCGTTCCTGAGCGCTTTCCCCCAGATCCAGCAGATGCCGTGGGCTTCCACGGTGGTGGCGTTTGTCATCACCAGCCCGCTGCCCCTGTGGACCAGCATCACGGACGGCAGCTGGAGCTTTTTGCTGGGCGGTGCGCTGCTGTATGCATTGCGTGGACGGCGCAAAGTGCAGCTGACGGTATGGGCACTGGTGATCTTCCTGTGTGATTTTGTGCTGACCTTCGGGATGGCTTGCCGGCAGGAGGGCTTTGTCTGGACCCAGATGTTCACCAACAATTATGAGTGGTTCGGGGTGGCGGCGGTGCTGCTGATGCTGCTGTACAACGGGCAGCGCGGCAGCGGACACAAGCAGCTGTTCTACTGGTTCTACCCCGCCCATGTGTACCTGCTGTATGGGGCATCCTGCCTTGTTTATAACGTGTTGAGGTGATTTTGTGGCAAACATTCTGGCAGTGGATGACAATCTGGAGCTCTGCAAGCTGATCCGCACCACTTTGGAGCGGGACGGCCACCGGGTAGAAACGCGGCAGGCGGGCAGAGATCTGACCGAGGCGCTCTGCCGCTGGGCAGACTGCATCCTGCTGGACGTGATGATGCCCGGGGAGGATGGCTTTGCGGTCTGTCGGCGCATCCGCAGCCTGACTGAAGCCCCCATCCTGTTTCTGAGCGCCCGCACTGATGAGGCCGCTGTGCTGGAGGGGCTGGGCATCGGGGCAGACGACTTTTTGTCCAAGCCCTTCCGGGTGGCAGAGCTGCGGGCGCGGGTGGCGGCACATCTGCGGCGGCAGAGCCGCACCCCGGCGCACCGGATGGTGCGCAGCGGCGTAGCCTTTGACCTGACCGCCCGGAGCGCGGCGGTGGAGGGGAAGGCGCTGCCCTTGACCCGCTCGGAGTATGCCATCTGCGAGTATCTGGCGCTGCACGCCGGACAGACCTTTACCAAGGAGCAAATTTACGAAGCGGTTTTTGGCATTGATGGCACAGCGGACGACACCGCCGTGACACAGCACATCAAAAATATCCGGGCAAAGCTGCGGGCGGCGGGCGTGCCGGAGCCGGAAAAGCTGCTCAATACCGTATGGGGTGTGGGATACCGATGGAAAAGCGAAGACTGACCTCTCTGCGCAGCGTGCTGCTGCAATATCTGGTGCGCACGGCGCTGGCCTGCCTGCTGGTCGCGGTGGGGTGGCTGCTGGTGCTGATGCTGTGGGTCCAGAACGGCGGGCTGTTTCTTCCCGCGAATCAAGCTGCACAGGCCTGTCAGAAAGCCGCACAAGACGTTTTACCGGGCATGACCGCCGCCACCTTTGACGAGACGCAGCTGGACTCCTTGTGCCGGTACGCCCTGTTTGCCGCGCCGGACAGCAGCGAGGTGCTGGCCACCAACATGGATGCCGGGCACTTGCAGCGGGCAATGGAGAACCGGCAGGGGAAAACCCACTGGCATTTTGGCTACACACAGTATTATATGACGTCAAAATTGCAGGACGGAACGGTTTGCCTGCTGCAATTTGACTATGCCGTGCCCTACGCCGACCCTGCGCTGCGGGGTGTGCTGCCGGATATGCAGACCGTGCACTGCATTCTGGGCATTCTGCTGTTGGTAGGCGCGGTGGTGTGGAGCACCCACAGGACCGGGCGCTTCCTGACCCGGGAGACTGAAAAGCTGACCGCCGCCGCGCAGGCGGTGGCACGGAAGGAGCTGGACAGCGCGGTATTTTCCGGCGCGAAGGTGCGGGAGTACGAGAGCACTTTGCAGGCATTGCAGACCATGGGCGACGCCCTGACCGGCAGCCTGCAGAAGCAGTGGGCCATGGAGCAGCGGCAGCGGGAGCAGATCATTCAGCTGTCCCACAAGCTGAAAACGCCGCTGACCATCATTGAGGGCAACGCGGAACTGCTGGCAGAGGATGACGGCCTGACCGCAGAGCAGAAAGCGCAGGTGGAGTCTATTCTGCAGGGCGCAGAGCAGACCCGCACCTATCTTGGCAAGATCCGCGCCGAGGTGCAGACCCCGCTGCGGTATAAACGAAATGCAGAACAATGACAAAATAAACGATTTATAGCTGATTTATCCTGACTGTAAAAAAAGGCTTCCAAAACGCCCGCAGGCGTTTTGGAAGCCAAATAAAAAATCTTTATTCCGCTGAGAATATCCAGAGCGAAGCGGAGGATATTTCTAATCGTCCAACGCGAAAGGGCTGCTGCACGTTTTGTGCAGCAGCCCTTTGTTTGTTTTTACTGTTTTGCCAGCTGTTTGTCCAGCCAAGCGGCGATGTCCGCGAAAACCTCCTGCTTGTTGGTTTCCACCAGCAGCTCGTGGCGGGCACCGGGGTAGAAGATGCTTTCAATGTTCTGCACACCGGCGTCCTTCAGGCTCTGGATGGCGCGGCGCACGCCCTTGCCCTGCTCGCCCACCGGGTCGGCATCGCCGGAGAGGAAGAGCAGCGGCAGATCCTTGGGCATCCGTGCCAGAAAAGCCGGGTCGTGCAGGCGCAGGATGCCGCTGAACATACTGTAATAGGCGTTCAGCGTAAAGGTGAAGGTGCAGCGCTCCTCGGCCAGATACTTGTCCACCTCGGCTTGGTCGCGGTTGAGCCAGTCGTGGGTGGTGCGGCCCTCCAGCCCCTTGTTGTAGCCCATAAAGGAAAGGTTGGCCACAAGGCTGCTGCGGTAGTGCCAGCCATGGAAGGCGGCCAGCACCCGGCAAAGCGTCTTGGCGACCTTGACCAGCGCCTTGGGCTGGAAGCCGGTGCCCATGATGATGGCACCGTCCAGCTCCCGGCCATACTCGCACAGATACTGCCGGGCGTAGAACGAGCCCATGCTGTGTCCCAGCAAAAAGTAGGGCAGGTTCGGGTACAGCTCCTTGGTCAGCACGGTTACGGCGTGCAGGTCGGCCAGTACGGCGCGGTTGCCGTCCGGCTCGGCAAAGTAGCCGTAGTCCTCCTTGGTGCGGATGGATGCACCGTGCCCCAGATGGTCGTGGCCGGTGACCAGAATGCCCCGGTCGGCCAGATATTCTGCCAAGGGGCGGTAGCGGTCGATATACTCTACCATGCCGTGAGACAGCTGCAGCACCGCCCGCACCTGCCCCTCCGGGACGCAGCGAAAGCCGTGCAGGGTGCGCCCCGGCACGGTGGAGGGAAGGGTAAAGTCGATGAACCGGCTCATGGAAAGAGCCCCCTTTCTGCGTTACAGTGCGCTGAGCTTGCGGCGGCAGGCGCTGCAGATGCAGTAGCCGCCGAACTGGATGGCCTGCTCGTCCACCTCGCCGCAGAAATCGCAGCTGCCGGCGGGGCGGTGCTTTTTCAGGACGATGGCGTCCCCATCCACAAAGATCTCCAATTTGGTGTCGGTGTCGAGGTGCATACTAGTGCGCAGCTCCTTCGGCAGAACGATCCGTCCCAGCGAGTCAATGCCGCGAACGATGCCAGTGCTTTTCATAATGTGTCATTCTCCTTCACTATTCCTTATTCCTTTTTAGCAACCACTGACACAATAGGAAAATTGTGCCAGCGCCGATAAGCTCAGTATACAAAAAATAACACCATTCGTCAATGATTGCGTGCTGATTCGACAAAAAAAGACCTTTTGCACATAAAGGTGGGGGAGATTCTCTCCGTGAAAAAAGGGGTTCTGAAAAGCCTGCAGGCTTTTCAGAACCCCTAAATTACAAATAATTCTTTCTCGCCGTCTCAGCTCAGCTCCACAGGGGCTTCGGGCTGGTTCTCCACGCGGGCGCTGGTGCGTCCCTCGGGACGAATCTCTCCGGCGGCGACCAGCGAGATCTTGGTCAGAGTGGGGCCTACCAGCTCGTACACCAGCACCGAGAACAGCACCACGTTGCGCACCATGTGGCCGTCCGACAGCTCGGCAGCGGTAGCAGCCATGCCCAGCGCCACGCCGGCCTGCGGCAGCAGGGTGATGCCCAGATACTTCTGGATGGCGGGGCTGCAGCTGGTGGCGCGGCAGCTCAGGTAAGAACCGCTGATCTTACCGGCAGAGCGCGCCACAATGTACACCACGCCGATGAGCAGCACCATGGGGTTGGTGAGGATGGTCAGGTCCAGCTCTGCGCCGGACAATACGAAGAACAGGATGTTGATGGGGGACACCCAGCGGTCCAGACGGTCCATCAGCTCATCCGAGGTGGGGCAGACGTTGCAGAACACGGTGCCGGTCATCATGCACACCAGCAGCAGCGAGAAGCCGCAGCGGGTGCCGTTGATCTCGAACTTGGTCATGGACAGACCCACGGTCAGCAGCACAAAGGCCACCGAAAGGCTCATGCGCTTGGAGCGGGAGTGAAAGTAGACCTCCAGCAGGTTCAGCAGGTAACCGGCGGCAGCGCCCAGTGCCAGCGAGAGCGCGATCTCCAGCAGAGGCTCCAGCACCACGCTCATGGGGTCGATGCGGCCCTGCTCCAGCGCGTTTGCCACGCCGTAGGAGGCCGAGAACAGCACCAGACCCACGGCGTCGTCAATGGCGACCACCATCAGCAGAAGCTTGGTCAAAGGGCCGTCGGCCTTGTACTGCTTGACCACCATCAGGGTAGCGGCAGGGGCGGTAGCGGCGGCGATGGAGCCCAGCGTGATGGCAGAGGCCAGCGAGATGACGTCCGGGCGGGAAAAGTGCAGGGCAACAAGAGCGATATCCACCAGCGCGGTGGTGATCACCGCCTGCGCAACGCCCACGGTCACGGCGCGGCGCCCCATGTGCTTCAGGGCGCTAAGCCGGAACTCGTTGCCGATGACGAAGGCGATGAAGCCCAGCGCCACCTGTGTGAGGATGCCGTAGCCCTCCACGGCGGCAAGGCTGCCAAAGCCAAAGCCGAAACGGCTCAGCCCCAGCCGACCCAGAAAGAAGGGCCCCAGCAGCAGGCCGGTAAGCAGGTAAGCGGTGACGGCGGGCAGATGCACGGCCTTGGCAGCGCGTGACATGAGCAGGCCGGCGATCAGGGCAAGGGACAGACAGATCAACATTTGTTCCATAATGTGGTTTGTATTGGGTGCGCAGCCAAAGGCCGCAGCACTCGGTTCCTCCTTGTCAAAAAAGTATCGAATTCCTGTGTGAAATCCAGTGCGGGGGGTCAAAATGGGAAAACGTATCCAGTATACCGGAACAACGGAGGAAAAGCAACCATCCCGCGCGTTTCATACATCTTTTGAGACGAAAAGACAGAAACAGGACGAGAAAGGACGGAATACAAGCAGTTCGGCTGCCGTTTCCCTTTACGACCCCAGCCGTGAAAAAGGGATAGCGGAGCGCCCGCAGGCGTTCCGCTATCCCGAAATTTAAAATATGCTCTTAGTTGAACTTGAAGATCTTGCGCAGCTGGCGGTAGGTGGCTACGACCACCTTGTCGCCGCCGGGGAAGTGCAGGTCGGTCAGGCCGCCAAGGTTCACGCGCACAGCGCGGTAGACGCCGGGGGTAACGTGATCCTTGAGGTACTGCCACAGCTCCGCCTTTTTGGCGTGTGCCTCGGCGCTGCCGTCCAGCAGCAGGAAGATGTCGCTGACTGCCATCATGACGGACAGGTAGTGCACCATGTAGGCGCGCAGACGCTTCTGGTCCTTCAGCGCGTCCAGATCCTGACAGTCGATCATGTGTCTGGTGACCCGCAGCTGCTGGTCCACACGGCCGACCATCACGCTCTCGTTCACGCTCTGGTCTGCGCGGCCGATGAAGTAGCGGTACAGATCCAGATCCATATAGTACATGCTCTTGACATAGGGCAGGGGCTGGTACACAAAGATGTTGTCCACATAGAAGGTGTGCTTGGGCAGCACCATGCCGCACTCACGCAGCACCTCGGTGCGGTACATGACCGAGTGCATCAGCAGGTTCTGATCCGGGCGGAAGCGCCGGACGTGCACCCAGTCGAACAGGCGGTTCTGCGGGAACACGTTGGTGTAGCGCACGGTATGGCTGGTGCCGTCCTCCACATGCTCGTACACATAGTTGCAGATCATCAGATCCGGTGCGGTGCCGCGGGCAACCAGTGTGGTCAGGCGCTCCAGCACCTTTTTCAGGGCGTCAGTGTCCAGCCAGTCGTCGCTGTCCACTACCTTGTAGTACAGGCCGGTGGCGTTGCGAATGCCCTGATTCACGCCCTCGCCGTGGCCGCCGTTCTCCTGATGGATGGCCTTGACGATGGTGGGGTACTTTGCGGCGTACTCGTCGCAGATGGCGGGGGTGTCATCCTTGACGGAACCATCGTCCACCAGAATGATCTCGGCCTGCTCGCCTGCGCTCAGCAGCGTTTCGATGCAGTGACGCATATAGGCTGCGGAATTGTAGCAGGGCACGGCAAAGGTGATAAGTTTCTGCTGCATATTATAAATGCTCCTTTTTACGTTGCATGGTCCATGCCGGGCAGTCTGCGGGGTGGCATGGAGATATGTGTTCTCATTATAGCATTTTCGCGCCTGAAAAGCTATCCTTCCCGGGCAGAAAGAGCGCTTATTGCACACTTTTGCGCAAAGTGACGCTTTTTTCTGCCCAAAGTGCCGGTTTTGTGGTATACTGATAAGGTTTTGAGCGTTCTGCGCGTCAGTGCACCTATATATATAACGGAGGAAACCATGGAAAACCCGCACAGTATCCTGAAAAAAGTTTTCGGCTACGACAGCTTCCGCCCCGGGCAGGAGGAAATCGTCAGCCGCCTGCTGGCCGGGCAGGATGTGCTGGCGGTCATGCCCACCGGCGCGGGCAAATCCATCTGCTATCAGGTACCGGCGCTGCTTTTGCCGGGCATCACCATCGTGGTGTCCCCGCTGGTCAGCCTGATGAAGGATCAGGTGGGCGCGCTGGTGCAGGCGGGCGTGGCGGCGGCTTTTCTGAACAACAGCCTGACCGACAACCAGAAGGCGCTGATGCTGCACCGCGCCCGGGAGGGCTGGTACAAGATCATCTATGTAGCACCGGAGCGGCTGGAGATGCCGGGCTTCCAGCGGTTCGCGCAGGAGCGGCAGATCAGCATGGTCACGGTGGACGAGGCGCACTGCATCAGCCAGTGGGGACAGGATTTCCGCCCCAGCTATCTGCGCATCAAGGCGTTTGTGGACAGCCTGCCCAGCCGCCCGGTCATGGGCGCGTTCACCGCCACCGCCACCGCCCATGTGCGGGAGGATATCCGCACCCATCTGGCGCTGCAAGCGCCCTACGAGGTGACCACCAGCTTCGACCGCCCCAACCTGTACTTTGAGACCCGGCGGGCGCTGCCCAGCCAGAAGCCCAAGGAACTGCTGGAACTGGTGCTCAAGGAGGGCAATCATGCGGGCATCGTGTATTGCAGCACCACCCGGCAGGTGGACGAGACGGTGCAGCTGCTGCAGAGCCGCAGCATCCGGGCGGCAGCCTACCACGCCAAGCTGGATGCGGACACCCGGCGGCAGAATCAGGACGATTTTCTCTACGACCGGGTGCAGGTGATGGTGGCCACCAATGCCTTTGGCATGGGCATCGACAAGCCCAACGTGCGGTTCGTCATCCATTATAATATGCCCAAGGACTTGGAAAGCTATTATCAGGAAGCCGGACGCGCAGGGCGCGACGGTCAGCCCGCCCGGTGCACCCTGCTGTATTCCGGCACGGATGTGCGCACCATCCGCTTTTTCATCGACAAGGAGCGGGAGGCCGACAATGGTCTGCCCGCGGATGTAAAGGCCGAAGCCGCCCGCAAGGCAGAGGAGCGGCTCAAGTACATGACTTTCTACTCCACCACCCAGCACTGTCTGCGCGGCTTTCTGCTGCAATACTTCGGAGAAGCAGCGCCCAAAAAGTGCGGCAACTGCTCCTGCTGCCTTGCCGCCGAGCAGGAAGCCCAGCTGCAGGTGGAGTACGCCCGCCGCCGTGCCGCCCAGAGCGCCGACCGGCTGGAAAAGCCCCGCCGCGCAAAGCCCGCCGCAGCGGGCAGCTTGAGCGAAGCGGACGAAAAGCTGCTCAACGCCCTGTATGCGGTGCGCAAGCGCATGGCAGGCAAGCAGAACCTGCCCGCCTTTATGGTGTTCAACGATGCCACCCTGCGGGAGATGGCAGAGAAAAAGCCCATGAGCATCGACGAGCTGCTGAACATCAGCGGCGTGGGCGAAAAGAAAGCCGCCCGCTATGGCAACGCCTTCCTGCGCGTCATCGAGGACGCCGTGGGCAGCCGAGAGTGAGAAAAGAAAGAAGCCGTTGCACAGACTGTGCAGCGGCTTCTTTTAGTGCGGGACGATTTCGAATGGCCTCCGCGTTGCTTTGGCCATATTCAGCGGAAGAATTGTTTTTAATAGAGCGTTTGTCGCGGCCTGCGGGCCGCGACAAACGCATTTTCATGGGAGGTGATTCAATACGGTTTATCGTTCCATGCTATGGGTGGCGAACACCTTTTCGTCCTCCCACCACACGGGCTGCCCGGCGGCAAGGGACTTGGGTACATCCAGCAGGCGCTGGTTGCGGCTGCCGCGGAAGCGCAGAGAGATGTCGTGCTCGGCCTGCACGAATCTGCCGTCCACCAGCACATCCAGCAGCGCCAGCAGTTCGTCGGTCACCTCACACCGCGCGGGGCTGGGCTCTGCGCCGGTAAGCTGCTCCCACGTGTAGCCGGAGTAGCACCACACCGTCTTGGCGGGGTACAATGCCTTGAAGTTGCGCACAAAGGGCAGCAGCTCCCGCTGGTTCTCCGGCTCAAAGGGTTCGCCGCCCAGCAAGGAGAGCCCGGCGATATAGTCCGGCTGGCAGGAGGCGAATACCTCGTTGCGCACGGTCTTATCAAAGGGCTGACCGTAGTCAAAATCCCATGCCACGGCGTTGAAGCAGCCCGGGCAGTGGTGGCGGCAGCCGGACACAAAAACGCTGGTGCGCACCCCGGGGCCGTTGGCGATATCGTAATATTTGATGTTTGCGTAGTTCATGCTCATGTTCCTGTCGTTTGCTGAAAAGATATTTGGAGCGGCCTTTCGGCCGCTCCAAATATCAAATCAAAAATAAAATTTTGCTGTTTTTACAGATGCAGCACGCGATCCTTGATCTCCTGCGTGCGGCCCTGGTTCCAGAACTGGGTGCCGATATAACCGCAGGTGCGGCGGGCAACGTTCAGCTTGTTCTGGTCACGGTTGCCGCACTTGGGGCACTCCCACACCAGCTTGCCGTCATCCTCAACGATCTTGATCTCTCCGTCGTAGCCGCAGCACTGGCAGTAATCGGACTTGGTGTTCAGCTCGGCGTACATGATGTTATCATAGATGAACTGCAGCACGCTTATCACGGCCTCCAGATTGTCCTGCATGTTGGGCACTTCCACATAGCTGATGGCACCGCCCGGGGACAGGCGCTGGAAGTCGGCCTCGAATTTCAGCTTGGTAAAGGCGTCGATGGGCTCAGAGACATGGACGTGGTAGCTGTTGGTGATATAGTTCTTGTCCGTGATGCCTTTCACGATGCCAAAGCGCTTTTGCAGGCACTTGGCAAACTTGTAGGTGGTGGATTCCAGCGGGGTGCCGT
>ERZ827197.2617-NODE-2617-length-11625-cov-8.360588_pt1 | contig 11625 bp, 10 predicted proteins | sample MGYA00519867_ERZ827197 | MGnify/ENA primary metagenome ERZ827197 (study PRJEB31778, sample SAMEA3449278) | human gut metagenome | biome: human gut; feature: human-associated habitat; material: faeces | place: United Kingdom | collected 2010/2012 ...
CCAGGCCCGATTTTGCCTCTTGACAATGTCCTGCTCATATTAAAAGGAACGTCCCTAACTGCCGGTCAAAAAACGAGCGAGGATCGTGGGGTCCTCGCTCGTTTTTTTGGGCAATGTTTCGACTGCGCCGTTACTTGTCGGCGGCTGCTTTCTTGGTAGTCGACTTCTTCGCGGTCGTCTTCTTGGCGGCAGTTGCTTTCTTGGCCGTCGTCTTCTTGGCCGCCGTCGTCTTCTTGGCCGTGCTCGCCTTAGTCGTGGCCTTGCGGCCGCGGGCGGGCTTCTTCTCCTTGGTCGGGCAGTCCATGTTCACGCAGATGCGCCACGGACCGCGCGCCGTGTTGACCACCACGATGGGGGCGCCGCACTCGGGGCAGGTCTCACCCGTCGCCTCGAGCTTACCGCGCGCCGGCAGAGGATAGCTCACGCCGCAGTCATCGTAGTTGGTGCAGCGGATAAAGCGCTTGCCGCTCTTCTCGCTCTTGTGCGCGATCAGGTCGCCATGGCGTCCGGCCTCGGCGCACACCTTGCACTCGCCCACCTTAAGGTCGGGCTCGTAGTTGGTGGGGCACGTGGGGTTCACGCAGATCTCGAAGGCCTTCTGGCGGAACGGCTGACACTTGATGCGCGGCGCGCCGCACTCGGGGCACACGGCCGCCTCGCCCTCGAGCGGACTCACCTTGACGCCGCTCGGCACCGGATAGGTCACGTCGCAGTCGGGCCAACCCATGCAGCCGATAAAGCTGCCGCGGGTCTTGGCGCTCGTCTTCATAACCAGGTCCTTGCCGCACTTGGGGCAGGCGCCCACGCGCGCATCGGCCGTGACGGCGTCGCTGATGGCGTCGCCCAGCTCCTGCGTGTGCTTGAGCAGCTCGTCGAGCACGCCGGCCAGCAGCGCGCGCGAGTGCGTCACGACATGCTCTTCGGTGTCCTCACCGCGCTCCACACGGGTCATGTCGCCGTCGAGCTCGCTGGTCATATCGGGGCTCGTGATGCGCGGGGCAAACTGCGTCAGCGCGTCGATGATGGCGATTCCCAGCTGGCTGGGCTCAACGGGATCATTTTTGAGATAGCGCACGGCATACAGGCGCTCGATGATGCTCGCGCGCGTGGACTTGGTGCCCAGGCCGCGCTTCTCCATCTCCTGCACGAGCTTGCCCTGGCTGTAGCGCGCGGGCGGCTCGGTCTGCTTGGCCTCGAGCTTAATGTCGAACACGTCGACCGTATCGCCCTGCTCAAGCGGCGGCATCTGCTCGTCGCGTTTAAGGCCATACGGGTAGGCCTCGCGGAAACCCGGGGTCACGAGCACATCGCCCGAAGCCACGAACGGCTCACCGTTCACGTCGAGCTCGAGCTTAGTGTTCTCGATGGTCGCGGGGCCCATGAGCGTCGCCAGGAAGCGGCGGGCGATGAGGTCGTAGAGCTTGCGCTGGCCGCCGTCGAGCGTGGACGGATCGCCCTCGCCCGTGGGATAGATAGGCGGGTGGTCGGTGGTCTCGACTTTGCCGCGCGTAGGCTTCATGGGGCCGGCAAGCACCTTTTTGCATACGGGCGCCAGCGCCGGGTTGATCTTTGCCAGGTCGCTCACCACGGCGCCCAGATCGAGCGTCGCGGGGTACACGGTATTGTCGACACGCGGGTAGCTGATGAGACCGGCCATGTAGAGGGACTCGGCGATACGCATGGTACGCGCAGGCGAGATGCCCTCGGCTGCGGCGGCAGCCTGCAGCGAGGTGGTCGCAAACGGCGTGGGCGGCTGCTGCTTGCGCGAGCGCTTGGTCACCGCGGCGACGGTTGCCGTCGCGACGCCGTCAACATGGCCGTACGCCGTCTCAGCAGCATCCTTGTCGGTAAAGCGTGCCGTCTTGTGCGCAATCTTAAATCGGTCGTCCTCGGCAGTACCCTGTGCGGCGCCCATGCCGCGGATCTGCCAATAGTCCTCGGGCACAAACGCCATGCGCTCGCGCTCGCGCTCGACCACCAGGGCAAGCGTCGGCGTCTGCACGCGGCCGGCGGAACGCACGTTGCCAAAGCCGCCAAACTTGGCGAGCGTCAGGTAGCGCGTGAGCACCGCACCCCAAATGAGGTCGATGTGCTGACGGCTCTCGCCGGCGTCGGCCAGGTTCTGGTCGAGCGAGACAAGGTTATCGAAGGCCTGCGTGATCTCGGCCTTGGTAAACGAAGAATACTGGGCGCGGGCAACCGGCAAGTCCGGCGCAACCTCGCGCACCTTGTTGAGGGCGTCCGAACCGATCAGCTCGCCCTCGCGATCGAAGTCCGTAGCGATGATGACACTGTCGGACTTTTTGGCGAGGTTCTTGAGCGAGCGGATGAGCTCCTTCTCGGCCGGCAGCTTAATGACGGGTGCCCAGGTGAGATACGGCAGGCTCTCGAGCTTCCAGCCCTTGATGGAGATGCCGTCGGCAAGGAACGGCTTACGCTTGGTGTCGTAAGGCGGACGAGCCAGGCCATCGGGCATGTCGGCCGGCAGCATCTCGCCGTCCTCGGTGACCGAATACCAGCCCAGCTTTTTATCGAACAGCACGCTGTCGCAAAAATCGGGCGCAAGGATGTGACCGGCAAGACCGATCGTCACGCACTCCTCGCCCTTCCACTCAAAACGGTAGATGGCGGTGTTGTACACCTTGTCCTTTTTAGGCTTACCCGTGGACAGCCGCTCGGCGATCTGACGCGCGGCGTCGTTTTTCTCGGCGATGATGAGCTTCAAAAGAGGCTCCTATCTCGTGTCTCTGCGGCTACGCCCGCCCGTATGGCGGCCGATTTACGCCCTTGCTTGCTCGATCTGCCCGATGAGCCAATCGCACCAGGCGTCCATGCCCTCGCCCTTGCGCGCGCTCACGGCAAACCGCGGCGTCTGCGGATTGAGGTCATCGAGTGTCTTAGTATACCTATCCATGTCAAAATCGAAAGCCGGGGCCACGTCGACCTTATTGAGCAGCTGCGCGCCAGCGTGCTGGAAGATGCCCGGGTACTTGATGGGCTTGTCGTCGCCCTCGGGCACCGAGAGAATCATGATGGACAGGTTCTCGCCCAAGTCAAAGTCGACTGGGCAGACCAGGTTACCCACGTTTTCGATAAAGATGACGTCGATGTTTTCCAGACCCACAGCCTGGTCAAACGCGTCAACGGCCTCCATGATCATGTTGCCCTCGAGGTGGCACAGGCCGCCCGTGTTGATCTGGATGGCGGGCATGCCGGCTTCCTTCATGGTAATGGCGTCGACATCCGAGGCAATATCGCCCTCGATGACGGCGCAGCGCAGGCCAGCCTTGTCGCGCAGGCGCTCGTTGGTGCCCAGGATCGTGGTGGTCTTGCCCGAACCGGGGCTCGACAGCACATTGATCACATAGGTGTTTGTCTCTTTAAATCGCTGACGCAGCTGATCTGCCAGGCGCTCATTGCGCGACAGAATCGGCGATGCGATATCAATCGTTTTCTCGGCCATACTCGGCACTCCTTACTTTGGCCCCTTTATACCCCGTCACCAGATGGCTAGCGGGCTAATCGTCGGGGGTTTCGATTTCGATACTTGCGATGTCGAGCTCGCGGCCGTGCAGCAGGCGCACGTTGGCGCCGCCACATTGGGGGCAGCGGCAATGGAAACGGTCATGATCGAAGACCTCACCGCAGTCCAGACACTCGCTTTGTGGATGGACTTCCTCCACGGCAAGCTCGCAGCCGCGCGTGAGCGGGTCCTCGTCGCGGAACGTCTCCCACGCAAAGTCGAGCGCCTCGCGCACCACCTCGGTCATATCCCCGATACGCAGCGTTACCAAAACGGCGCGCGAGGCCCCCGCCCCACGCGCCGCGCGAATCACTGTATCGAGTATGCCGTTGACAATGCCAACCTCGTGCATACCGATTTACTCCTCGTCGTCCTCATCGTCCGAGAACAGGTCCAGACGACTCACGAACAAGCCCTCCTTGCCCTCGCGCGCGGTAATGACCACGCGGGCGATGGCAAGCGAAATCTCGTAGAGCGAGAGCAGGGCGCCGTACATGAGGCCCAGCGTGACGGGCGAACCGTCGGGCGTAATCACAGCCGAGCCCACAAGCAGGCCAACGTATACGTAACGCCAGGCACCGCGGAAGGCCGCGTAGGACACAATATGGAAGACGGACAGGTAGAAGATGATGAGCGGCAGCTCAAACGCCACACCAAAGCCGATCATAAAGAGCAGCTCCATGTTGACGTAGTTCTCCAGATCGGGCAGCGCCGTGGCGACTGCCGAAGTCTCGCCGATGAGCCACTCAAAGCCCGCGGGAATGATGATGAAGTAGCAAAAGATTGCGCCCAAGAAGAACAGCACCGTCGAGGCGAGCACCGTGGGCACGACCCACTTGCGCTCGTTGGGGCGAAGTGCCGGCAGGAAAAACGCCAGAATCTGCCAGATAATCATGGGCGTGCACATGACCACGGCCATCTTGATGGCCAGCGAGAAGCGCAGACCAAAGCCGCCGAGCGTGGTGGTGATGTAGAACTTACCGTCCGGTACAAAGGAGCGGATGGGATCTTCCAGGATGTCGAGCACAACAGGCGTGGCGAAATACAGCACGATGGCTGCGGCAAAGACCGATACGACCACGATGGTCAGGCGGCGACGGAGCTCTCCCAGATGATCGAAGAGCGGCATACGCGCAGGTCCGATAGGCATTACTCATCGCCTCCCTTCGGGGCGTCGGCGGCAGCGGCGTCGTCCTCGGCCTCGAGCTCGCGAGCGAGCTGGTCGACGACAGCCTTGCGCTTACGGGGACGACGGGCGTAGAGGTCAGCCGTCGTGGGCTCTGCCGGCTCGGGCTCGGGCTCCGGCTCTGCAGCAGGCTCGGGCTCGGCTGCGGCAGCAGCAGCGGCGGCAGGCTCTGCACCCTTGGCCTCGGACTCCTCAGCAGCACCCTCGCCCTCGGCGGCAGCCTCGCTCGCGGCCTTCTCGGCAGCAAGACGGGCGCGACGCTCGGCAAAGGTCTCCTTCTTGGCGGGCGCTGCCGTCTCGGCGGCATCCTCGTCCGCATCGGAATCGTCGTCGGTCGCAGCAGCCTTCTTGGGCTTGACCGGGGCCGAAGCGGCCTCGCTCACCGGATCGATAATCTCGGACTGAACAACGGCCGTCATCTTTTCCTGCGTCTCGCGGAACTGACGGATGGCACGGCCGATCGTGCGGCCCATCTGCGGGAGCTTATCCGGGCCAAACAGCAAAAAGCCGAAGACCACGATGATCGCGAGCTCACCCTCTCCAATACCAAACACACATACCTCCAAGGCTCGATGTGAGTCGAGCCCGCACCGCGCCATTCGGCCGGAACTCGTCTATTCATTCGGTTAAGTATAGCGCCCGGACGCCAAAACGTCCGAGCGCATCACAAACATATGCCAAACGGCACGCCCTTTTGGGGGCAAAGATTATGCAGCGGTGATCGAAATCTCTTGGTCGACACCCAACAGCTGAACCACGCGCATCACCGGGGGCTGCACATTGGTGCAGCTAAAGCGCTTGCCGTGGTCGACCGCGTGGTGTGCGGCGCCCACGAGCACGCCAATGCCCGTCGAATCGATGTAGCTCACCTGGGCAAAATCGAGCTCAACGGCCTCAGTGGGCTGCTCGAGCGCCAGGTCGATGGCATTGCGCAAGCTATCGGCGTTAGAGATATCGATCTCGCCGGCCACCTTAATGGTGTAGAGCTCTGGCGTGGGGTTGGTGGAAATACCCAAATCCATGTATACGCTCCTTTACGTATCGAAAGTGCGGATAGTACGGGAAGCCGCGCGTTAGGCGCGCTCGGCACGCGCAAGCTCGGCAGCGACGAGCTTAGCAGCCAGCACCAGCACATCGAGCGCGGCCTCCAGGTCCTCGACCGTGGGATAGCTCGGCGCGATGCGGATGTTGGTGTCGCGCGGATCCTTGCCATAAGGCCAGGTGGCACCAGCCGGCGTGAGCTTGACGCCCAGGTCGGCGCAGAGCGCGGCGACCTTCCGGGCCGAGCCCTCGGGACCATCGAAGCTTACAAAGTAGCCGCCGCGGGGGTGCGTCCAGGTGGCGCAGCCCGTGTCGCCCAAGCCCTCGGTGAGCTTTCGCTCGACAGCCTCAAAGCGCGGGCGCAGGAACTCGGCATGCTTTTTCATGTGCTCCTTGACCGCCTCGATGGTGGGAAGGAAGCGCACGTGACGCAGCTGGTTGAGCTTATCGGCGCTGATGAGGCCGGCCTTCAGGCGCTTGGAGAACTCCGCGATAACCGCGGGGCTCGCACCGATAAAGCCGATACCGGCACCCGGGAAGGTGATCTTGGACGTCGAGGCAAATGCCACCACGCGGTCCTCGGTGCCCGCCGCGCGAGCGAGGTCAAAGATGTTTGCGAGCTCGTCGGTCTCGTCGTACAGGTCGTGCACGCAGTAGGCGTTGTCCCAGAAGATGCGGAAATCGGGTGCGGCCGTGGGCATCTCAACCAGGCGACGCACGGTGTCCTCGCTAAAGGTGATGCCCGTGGGGTTGGAATACTTGGGCACGCACCAGATGCCCTTGATGGAGTCGTCGGCGGCAACCAGGCGCTCGACCTCGTCCATGTCGGGGCCGTTGTCGGTCATCGCGACGGGGACATTCTCGATACCCAGGTCGGCGGTGATGCCAAAGTGACGGTCGTAGCCGGGAACCGGGCACAGGAACTTGACCTTCTTGCCGTCGTGCGCGGCCTCGTAAGCCTCCCAGGGCTCGCTGCCGCACGAGCCGCAGCGCCAGAACATGCCGGCGATGTCATGCTCGATCAAAAGGCTCGACGAACCCAGTACGAGCGTCTGCTCGGCGGGGCAACCCAAAAACTCCCCCGCTAGCTTGCGTGCCGAGGGAATGCCCTCAAAGCAGCCGTAGTTGGAACAATCGACGTTGCCGTCGTGCAGATCGGCATCGGCATTGAGGATATCGAGCATGGGTCGAGAGATGTCCACCTGGGAGGGCGACGGCTTGCCGCGGGCCATGTCGAGCGCCAGGCCCTTGGCCTTGACCTCGGCGACCTCGGCCTTGAGCGCCTCGATGGCGGCATCGAGTTCGGTGGTTTCCATCTTCTGGTAGATCGTCTGCATGGGTGCGACCTTTCACGAAGCGGTACGTTGCAATTCTTCTAAGTATAGACCGCTACCGTCGCAACGTTATGAAGCCGTGATAGATTAAGTCCATCGCAATGAATTACGAATCGCCGCGCATGCCGGCATGAAGCGCCCAAGGAGGCACTATGGAGTACGGATCGTTCCAGGCCGAGGAATTCGGCGACCTTCAGCGCCTGGTCGACGGACTGTTTTACGACCGCCACGCCATCGACCGCCTGGATCTGATCGTACAGGCCGAAATCTTGGACCTGGCGCCCGATCTCATGGAGATCGTCAACCTTTTGCCGCCCGGCTACTACGACCGCCAGTCACTTTGCGACCAGCTCAACTCTGCCCTAGCCGCCCACGGCTGGGGCGCCATCTACGGCACCGTAGAATAAACCTAGTCATTTAAGAACGTCCCGAATGACTAAAACGCCGCCCGTGATGGTGTTCACGGGCGGCGTTTTCAAACTTGTATGCGCTTTTACTCGTCTTTGGGCGCGGGGTGCTTGCAGATCACACTCATGTAGATCATGCCAAGTACGGCCGCGGTGACAGAGCCGGCGAGAATAGCGGCCTTGGCGGCCAGAACCTCAAACTGGGCCGTCGGGAAGGCGAGGCCGCTGATGAGAATCGACATGGTAAAGCCGATACCGCCCAGAATGCCCACGCCGGCAATCATATGCCAGTTGACATTGTGCGGCAGCTCGCAGGCCTTGAGCTTGACCAGGGCGAACGTCATGCCAAAGATGCCGATCGGCTTGCCCAGCAGCATGCCAAAGTACACGCCGAGCGTCACCGGGTCGGTGAGTAGCGTGCTCATGTCCACGCCCACCAGGCGAACCTGTGCGTTGACGAACGCGAAGATCGGCAGGATCACAAAGTTGACCGGCGTGGAGATCAGGCGCTCCATGCGGATGAGCGGCGGGGTCACGCGGTGCATGACGCGCTCGACTTTGGTGGTCGAGACGGTAAAGTCATGCTGGCCCAGGATGTGCGCCTCGTCGTCGTAGCGGTCATCGAGCAGCGGCAAGCACTCGCCCAGCCAATCGGTGAGACTATCAAGCTTAACACCGCACTTGGCTGGGATGGTGAAGGCCAGGATGACGCCAGCAAGCGTAGCGTGCACGCCGCTCTTGAACATGCAGAACCACAACAGCAGGCCCAGTACCGAATACGGGGCAAGGCGATAATGCTGCGTCTTGTTGAGCCACACGAGCGCACAGGTCACAAGCGCGGCGGCGCCCAACCAAAACGGATTGGGGCTCTGACCGTAGAAGATGGCGATGGCGGCGATGGAGATGAGGTCGTCGGCGATGGCGAGCGTCGAGAAGAACACGCGCACGCCGTTGGGCACGCGGTTGCCCAAAAGCGACAGCACGCCCAGCGCAAAGGCAATATCGGTTGCCATGGGAATGGCCCAGCCGTTGTGCGCGCCGGCATGGTTAAAGATCAGATAGATGCAGGCGGGAACGACGACGCCGCCCACGGCCGCCAGCATGGGAAGCATAGCCTGGCGCGGGTTCTTGAGCTCGCCGACCGTCATCTCGTACTTAAGCTCAATGCCCACCAACAAAAAGAAGATCGCCATGAGGAAGTCGTTGACGAAAAGCTCAACGGTAAGACCGGCCGTAAGGTTGCCCAGACCCACATACAGCGGGGTCTCCAAAAAGTGATGGATGGCCTCGTAGGCATCGGTGTTGGCGCAAATGACGGCGGCGATGGCGGCGAAGACCATGACGGCGGCGGAAATCGTGCCGTTCTCGGTGATGCGCTCCCAAATGTCGTGGCGCTCAAAACGCTTGCGCTCACGAACGTTAAACAGCTGCTCGGGTGCTGCCATGGGCGGCTCCTTTCACGGGAAAGCTCCCGTCTTAAAAAAGCACGGCCCGCCCAAGTGGCGGTGCCGCGCTCTAACGTATTACGCTTGCATCTAGCCTACCCTGCACGACAGGCACGCAGGCGTGGCCGAAAAGCGGAACCACAGGTTGAACATTATTTGCTCAACGGCACGGGCGCGCCTATCCAAGAGACGACGCGGCGCCGTGCACAAAAAACGACCGGAGCGCGGGGCGTCCGCGGTCCGGTCGTCGGTGTTAGGTCAAAAGAACCTAGCAGGCGGCCATGATGGGGGCAGCGACCTGCTTCTTACGGGAGAGGACGCCCGGCATCCAGACGCCGTCGTGCTCGTCGGCAATGCCCAGGCCCTTCTGAGCAGCCTCGGTCTCGCCCTCGAGCAGGACCTGCGAGCCCTCCTCCATGATGTCGGTGATGCACAGGACAATGCCGTCAGCACCCTTCTCGGCGGCGTAGGCGCGCATGGCCTCGCGAATCTCGTCGATCATGCCGAGCGCACGGGTCTTGTCGACGGTCTCGTACTGGCCGATGAGCAGCTTCTTGCCGGCGGGCTCAAACATCTTGATGTCGTTGCCGACCATCTCGGCTGCGGTGAAGGAGCCGGACGGACGGGTGAGGAAGACCTCCATGCCAAACTTGACCGGGTCGACACCCACCTGCTCGCCGAGCTTGGCGGCGACGGCGCGGTCGACATCGGTGGTGGTGGGGCTCTTGAGCATGAGCGTATCGGTCATCATGGCCGAGAGCAGCAGCTTGGCCTGGACGTCGGAAAGCTCAACGCCGAGCACGCCGGCGAGCTTGGTGACGATGGTGCAGCTGGAGCCCCAGGGCAGGCAGATGTAGTGCAGCGGGCCGGCGGTCTCGAAGTCGCCGATGCGATGATGATCGACGACGCCAAAGACCGTGGCGTCCTTAAGACCGGCGACGGACTGGGCGGACTCGTTGTGGTCGGTGAGGACGACGAGCTGACCGGCCTCGACGGACTCAATCACGCGAGGCTCGGCAATACCGGCGTCGGCGAGCAGCTTGGCGGACTCTGCCGGAAGCTGACCAAGGGCGCAGGCCTCGTAGGTGTTGCCGGCATACTCAACCTGGTTGAGCAGCTGGGACAGGACGACGGCGCTCATGATGGCGTCGTTATCGGGGTTCTGGTGACCAAAGACAAGAACGTTTGCCATGGATATCCTCCACTTGATATGTGTACTTGGACGTAGCTATGGTAGCACGCCGATGCCGAGCCTTCGCAGACGGAAGGGCCACGGCATATTTTGGGGCAGGCACGGGGGCCAAGGCCGTCCCTTTTCACCGTGTTGGTGCAAAGTAACCTGACCCCCTTGCACCAGCTATTTACCGGCGGCGCGCAGAGCTACGTAGGCGGCGCCGATGATGCCGGCGTCGTTGCCGAGCGAAGCGACCTTAATGGGCGTCTCACGCGAGGCGGAAAGCGCGTAGCGCTGGAAGTGCTCGCGAACGGCGTCGAGGTAGACATCGGCCGAAGCGGAGGCGCCGCCGCCGATGAGGAACATCTCGGGATCAACCACGTTGGCAATAAGCGCCAGAGCGCGGCCGAGATAGTCGGCCATGGTATCGGCAGCTGCCAGCGCCAGCTTGTCACCCTCGCGGCAGGCCTGGAACACGTCCTTGGAATCTGAGGGGCCGGTGAGCTCGATGGGCTCGACGCCCGCCTTCTTGCACTCGGCAAGGTAGTTGCTCACCACGCCGGTGGCACTGGAATACTGCTCCAGGTGGCCATGGCCACCGCAGCCGCAGGTACGCTCCTCGGCCGGGTTCAGGCACATGTGGCCAATCTCGCCGCCGGCGCCCACAACGCCCGATACCACATCGCCGTTAACGATAACGCCGCCGCCCACGCCGGTACCGATGGTGACCATCACCACGTTCTGTACGCCCTTGGCAGAGCCGAGCCAGGCCTCGCCCATAGCAGCGGCGTTGGCGTCGTTCTCGTACTTAACGACCGCGTCGGGGCAGTGCTCCTGGATGGCAATCTTGAGCTCGGGCAGGTTAATGGCAATGTTGGCCTTGACCTTGGCATCGCCCGATGCCGGGATGGGGCACGGAACGGCCAAGCCAATGCCCGCCACAAAGGCACGCGGAACCTGGGCCTTGGCGACCACCTGGTCGATAGCCTCGGTCACCGCGGCAAAGCCCGCAGCGTCAACGATGGGAGGCGTGGGCACGCTGGCCTTGGCAAGCAGGTTTCCGTCCTCATCGAACAGACCCTCCTTGACCGAGGTGCCGCCGACGTCGATGCCGATGTAATACTGCTTAGGTTCCATGGGAGCCCGCCTTTCTCGTTTAAACATTGCCTGTATGGTACCGCTCCCAAGGCAAAAACCTACCAAAAAGGACAGGTTTGTTTTGGCAGGTTTTATCTGGGGAAGCGCAGAGTACGAGATTCGGTTCGCTGGGTGTTATATCGGTTCGGCCCCGTCCTCGGACCGATCATTTCTCAACACGACACTACTCAGACGTTTATCATTTAAAACGCTCTAATTTTTCAAGCGGGGCGACTTTTAATTTTATCTTTCTCGAACTTTTCAATAACTCAATAGAGATACTTAGGTGTTGACTATACTTTCTTTTATACTCAACCAAGTTTGAAAGGAGGTTCCATGATTCCCAAATACGAAGCGATAGCTGCAGATATTCGTCGC
>ERZ827197.2622-NODE-2622-length-11595-cov-2.905806_pt1 | contig 11595 bp, 9 predicted proteins | sample MGYA00519867_ERZ827197 | MGnify/ENA primary metagenome ERZ827197 (study PRJEB31778, sample SAMEA3449278) | human gut metagenome | biome: human gut; feature: human-associated habitat; material: faeces | place: United Kingdom | collected 2010/2012 ...
CCATCCAGTGCCGCGTCACCACTGAGGACCCTGCCAACAACTTTGCCCCCGATACCGGCAAGATCACGGCGTACCGCTCCGCCGGCGGCTTCGGCATCCGTCTCGACGGCGGCAACGCCGGCACGGGCTCGATCATCTCGCCGTATTACGACTCCCTGCTGGTCAAGGTCACGAGCTGGGACTGCACCTTCCCCGCCGTTTGCCGCAAGGCCACCCGTGCCATCAATGAAGAGCACGTGCGCGGCGTCAAGACGAACATCCCCTTCGTGACCAACATCCTCACGCACCCGACCTTCGTCGCCGGCAAGTGCCATACGAAGTTCATCGACGAGACGCCGGAGCTGTTCGAGTTCACCGAATCGCGCGACCGCGCGACCCGCGTGCTCAAATACATCGCCAACATCCAGGTCAACAATCCCGACGCCGAGCGCCACCAGTACGACACGCCGCGCTTCCCGAAGGCGCAGCGCGAGATCTCGAAGCAGGACGGGCTCAAGCTCCTGCTCGACACCGACGGCCCCGAGGCCGTCAAGGACTGGGTCCTCGGCCAGAAGAAGCTGCTCATCACCGACACGACGATGCGCGACGCGCACCAGTCCCTGCTGAGCACCCGCCTGCGCACCCGCGACATGCTCAAGGGCGCCGACGGCACGGCCGACATCCTCGCCGACTGCTTCTCGCTCGAGATGTGGGGCGGCGCGACGTTCGACACCGCCTACCGCTTCCTGCACGAGTCCCCGTGGGAGCGTCTGGAGATGCTGCGCGAGAAGATCCCGAACATCCCGTTCCAGATGCTGCTGCGCGGCTCGAACCTCGTCGGCTACGCGAGCTATCCGGACAACCTTGTGCGTGCCTTCATCGCCGAGTCCGCCCGCGAGGGCATCGACGTGTTCCGCGTGTTCGACTCGCTCAACTGGCTGCCGAACATGGAGACCGCCATGGACGAGGTGCTGCGTCAGGGCAAGTTCCTCGAGGGCACCGTGTGCTACACCGGCGACATCCTCGACCCGACGCGCGACCGCTACACGCTCGAGTACTACGTCAACTTCGCCAAGGAGCTCGAGCGCCGCGGCGTGCACATGCTGGCCATCAAGGACATGTCCGGCCTGCTCAAGCCCTACGCCGCCAAGAAGCTCGTGAGCACCCTCAAGCAGGAGATCGGCATCCCCATCCACCTGCACACGCACAACACCACCGACAACCAGATCGCGACCTATCTCATGGCGGCCGAGGCCGGCGTGGATGTGGTCGACACCGCCATCGGCCCGCTGGCCAACCTCACGAGCCAGCCGTCGATGAACGCCGTCGTCGAGTCCCTGCGCGGTCAGGAGCGCGACACCGGCTTTGACCCGCAGCGCCTGCAGGAGCTGGCCGATTACTGGGCCGACGTGCGCCTGCGCTACGAGAGCTTCGACAAGGGCCTCAAGGTCCCCGTCACCGATATCTACCGCTACGAGATCCCCGGCGGCCAGTACACGAACCTGCAGCCGCAGGTCGAGTCGCTCGGCCTCGGCCACCGCTTCGCGGAGGTCAAGGAGATGTACCGCACCGTCAACATCATGCTCGGCGACATCATCAAGGTCACGCCGTCGTCCAAGATGGTCGGCGACCTCGCGATCTTCATGGTGCAGAACGACCTCACGCCCGAGAACATCGTCGAAAAGGGCGAGCACCTCGCCTTCCCCGACAGCGTCGTGAGCTACTTCAAGGGCATGATGGGCCAGCCGCCCTGCGGCTTCCCGAAGGATCTGCAGCGCGTCGTGCTCAAGGGCGAGAAGCCGATCACCGGCCGCCCCGGCGACCTGCTGCCGCCCGTTGACTGGGATCAGCTGCGCAGCGAGATCCGCAAGTTCTACCCGAACTACGAGGAGCCGCGCTCCCTCATCTCCTACGCCATGTACCCGAAGGTCTATGAGGAGTACGTCCGCCACCGCAAGGAGTACGGCTACATCATGCGCATGGGCAGCCACGTGTTCTTCAACGGCATGGCCGTCGGCGAGATGAACAAGATCAACATCGAGGACGGCAAGACCCTCATGATCAAGTACATCGGCCTCGGCGACCGCAACGACGACGGCACGCGCAACGTGCAGTTCGAGCTCAACGGCATGCGCCGCGAGGTCGCCGTGCCCGACCCGACCGCGGCCGACAAGGCCAAGACCGTCGTCATGGCCGACCCGAACGACAAGAGCCAGGCCGGCGCGTCCATCCCGGGCATGGTGTCGAAGGTCAACGTCAAGCCCGGCGACCAAGTCAAGGTCAACGACGTGCTCGCCGTGATCGAGGCCATGAAGATGGAGACGAGCGTCGTCGCCCGCATGGACGGCACGATCGACGAAGTCTTTGTCAAGGGCGGCCAGACGGTCAAGGCCGGCGAGCTGCTGCTGACGATCAAGTAAATCCCCGGTTTTCCAAGCGGAGCGCACCGTCGTGCGCTCCGCTTTTGCGCGCGAAAAAACAAAGGCAGATGGCAGTTTTTCAAGCCTTCTCCTCAAAGGGGAAGGCTTGAAAAGGCACTCCGCTGTGTTTTTGTCCATTTTGCCGCTTTTGTCCCATCCGCGCCGGAAAGACTGGAAATGCCCGGAGCATTATGTTATAATCTTTGAACCATCATGATGAGACTGGGGCAGTGTCGCCGCAGGCGCCCAGATCTGAGAGGAGTTTTTTCCGTGCTTGTGCCCTATTCCTGGTTCCAGATCCTCTGGTACTTCTACATCTATGGATTTCTCGGCTGGTGCTCCGAGGTGGCCTTCGCCGCCATCGCGCACGGCAAGTTCGTCAACCGCGGCTTCGTCAACGGCCCGATCTGCTCCATCTACGGCTTCGGCGTGATGAGCGTACTGCTCGTGCTCGGGCCGCTCAAGAGCAGCTTCTGGCTGCTGTTCGGCGGCAGCGTACTGTTCACGAGCGCCATCGAATACCTCACCGGCTGGGTGCTTGAAAAAGTGTTCCACGACAAGTGGTGGGACTACTCCAAGCGCCCGCTGAACATCAAGGGCTACGTGTGTCTGGAGTTTTCGGTGCTGTGGGGGCTGGCGTGCGTGTTCGTGGTCGATGTGTTCCAGCCGCTCGTGGCCAAGGTCGTCGACCTCATCCCGAAAAAGCTCGGCTGGGCGCTGCTCGGCACGTTCAGCGTCCTGTGGATCACGGACAACATCATCACCGCCATGGAGATCCGCAAGCTGCCGAAGAAGCTGCGCGCCCTGCAGGCCATCGAGGATTCGCTCACGGCCATCTCCGACGAGATCGGCGAGGAGATCTATATTCGCGCCTCGGACGTGAAGGACCGCAGCATGGAGGTCTACACCGACGCGAAGGAAAAAGGCGAGCAGATCGCAGAAAAGCGCGCCGAGAACTCGCTCATGCGCCGCAGCGAACTGCTGGCCCGCCGCAGCGAACTGCTGCAGCGCCGCGAGGAGCTGCTGGGTCAGCGCAACATCGTGCACGAGCGTATCGCGCAGGCGTTCCCGGCGCTGCGCGAAGGCAAGACCAACGGCCCGGCCTTCACGCGTGTGCATGAGCACGCGCAGCGCCGCAAGCAGCTGGCCAAAGCCCTGAAGGCAAAGGCCAGAGAACTCAAGAACAAGGCCAAGGACCGCTCCTGACCTGACACGGGAAAAGGAGATAACTGAAAACCATGAATCTCTATCTGATCGGACATGATTACCGCTACGCGGCGGAGCAGATGCTGCTGACGCTGTTTCCGGATGAGCGCCCGGTGTATCCGGACGGCCGGCCGACCGGCGACCGCGCGGAGCTGCGGCTCATGTCCGGCGCAAAGGTGACGACCGCGACGTGCGTGCTCGTCTATCAGGGCCGGACGGCCAACGGCCGCACGAGCGTGCCCAACGAGGAACTGACCGACCCCAACGAGACCGACCGGCGGCTGCAGGGTGCGGTCAAGCGCGCGTTTTACCGCGCGGCCATGGGCATCGGCCTGCCGCACCGGCCGTGGGGCATGCTCACGGGCGTACGCCCCGGCAAGCTCATGACCCCCCTGCTCGCGCAGGGCATGGGCGATGTGCAGGCCGCGCGCTATTTCGAGCGGCACTACGACGTCGCGCCCGCGCGCGCCGCGCTCGTCGTACGCACCGCCCACGCGACGCTGCGCGCCATGGACTCGCTCGGCGAAAAGGACGTGTGCCTGTACGTGGGCATCCCGTTTTGCCCGACGCGCTGCGCCTACTGCAGCTTCGTGAGCCAGTCGGTGGAAAAGAGCATGGCGCTCGTGCCGGAGTTCCTGCAGGCGCTCGCGCGCGAGATCGCGGCGACCGCCGAGGCCGTGCACCGCGCCGGTCTGCGCGTCGTGTCGCTCTACATCGGCGGCGGCACGCCGACCACGCTCTCGGCGCGCCAGCTCGACGCGCTGTGCACGCAGCTCGAGGCGGCATTCGACCTCAGCGCCCTGCGCGAGTTCACCGTCGAGGCCGGCCGGCCCGACACCATCACGGCCGACAAGCTGCACGTGCTGCGCGCGCACCGGGTCGACCGCATCAGTGTCAACCCGCAGACGCTCGACGACCGCGTGCTCGAAACGATCGGCCGCCGCCACACGGCGCAGGACATCTATGACGCGCTGCAGCTCGTGCGCACGACCGGCGGCTTTGCCGTGAACATGGACCTGATCGCCGGCCTGCCCGGCGACACGCCGGACGGCTTTCGCACCACGCTCGAGCAGGTGCTCGCGCTCGCGCCCGAAAATATCACCGTGCACACGCTCTCGCGCAAGCGCGGGGCAGACCTCTCGCAGCAGACGGCGCCCGTCCCCGACGGGGCGCAGGTCGGCGAGATGCTCGACTTTGCCAATACCGCGCTCGACGCGGCCGGCTACGCGCCGTATTACCTCTACCGGCAGAAGTTCATGTCCGGCGGATTTGAAAACGTCGGCTGGACGCGGCCTGGACAGGAGAATCTCTACAACATCTGCATCATGGAGGAGCTGTGCAGCATCCTCGCCATGGGCGGCGGCGCCTCGACGAAGCTCGTGCGCCCCAACGGCGGCAAACTCGAGCGGCACATCGACCCCAAGTATCCCACGGAATACATCGCCAATATCGACCGCATCTGCGCGGCCAAGGCAAAACTGGAGGCATTTTTCCTATGAGCTATCAGATCCAGGAGATCAACCGCCGCATCCAGGCTGACCCCAAGGAATTCGTTGACGCGTGCGACGCGGCCTATGCCGAAAAGATCGAGCGCGCGGCCCGCGCCATCGCCGAGAACGTGCACACGTGCCCGATCGTGCTGCTGTCCGGCCCGTCCGGCAGCGGCAAGACCACCACGGCCATGAAGATTGCCGAGGCTCTGCGCGGGATGGGCATCGGCAGCCAGAGTCTCGCCATGGACGACTATTTCCGCACCGTGAACCCGCGCACCGCGCCGCGCACGCCGGAGGGCGACATCGACTTCGAGTCCCCCGCGTGCCTGGACATGGACCTGCTCGGCAAGCACCTCAACGCGCTCGCCCGCGGCGAGGAGATCCACCTGCCGCGCTACAATTTCGTCACGCGCGTGCAGTCCGGCCCGATCGGCCGGCCCATGCGTCTCGGCAAGGACGAGGTCGTCGTGTGCGAGGGCATCCACGCGCTCAATGACGACATCGCCGCCTACTGCCCGGATGCGTTCCGGCTGTATATCAGCGCGCGCTCCGTCGTCGTCGACGGTGACGGGCAGGAGATATTCAAGGGCACGTGGATGCGCCTGCTGCGCCGCCTCGTGCGCGACAGCAACTTCCGCGGCACGCCCGCCGCCGCGACGCTGGACATGTGGGCCAACGTCCGCCGCGGTGAGAAGCGCTTCATCTCCCCGTTCAAGGAGCGCGCGAACCTGATGTTCGACTCGTCGTTCCCGTGCGAGGTGTCCATTATGAAAAACTTTGCCGCGCCCCTGCTCGCGGCCGTGCCCGAGGGCGCGGAGCGCTATACGGAAATCCGCAGCATCCTGCCGGCGCTCGAGCGCTTCGAGACGATCGACCCCGCCCTGCTCGCGCCCGAGAGCATGCTGCGCGAGTTCATCGGCGGCGGCGTGTACAGCTACTGAGCGGGCGGCACCCAGCGCCCCTGCCCCGCAGGGGAGCCCGAGGGGGCTTTTCAAGCCTTCCCCTTGAGGGGAAGGCTAAGGGTGCGGGTCGGACACACGCCGTGCCACTGATGCCGTCGAATACCGCAAATGCAAAGAGCCTTCTCCCAACGGAGAAGGTTTTTTGCGTTCTGGCACGCCGGGCGGCGGTTTTTGTGACAGGATCGCAGAAGATGAGAAGAAGGATTTGTCAGCACTGTACAGATTTTGAAACTACATTTTGGGACTATTAACAAATATGATAAATATCATTCCAATTTCAGAATCATCCCGCTAAAATAAGGGTGAGGCAAAACCGGATACACACATCTTACCGAAACAGGAGGTCATCGTATGGAACCGTTTGCACTGGTAAAAATGATGGGAACCTTTGTGGCCAATGGCATGACCGGGCGGATCGTCCTGTATCTGCTCCTGCTTGCCGCCGGCGTCGGCGTGCGGTGCGTTTTGCAGCGCCGGCGCGATTTCCGGGCGGCCGTGGGCATCAGCGCCGGGCTGTGGCTCGTGTGCGAGATTCTCGTGGACATCGGCGCGGTGCATGAAATGTCGATCGGCCTGTTCAGCGCCGCCGCCGCTCTGGGTGCGATGGGCCTGATGTTTGCGCTCGGCCTGCTGATGTGTGCCCTTGTCTGCCGGCTGCTGCGCCGAAAGCAGCTCGCGTGACCCTATGGCAAGCGCCCCCGCGGGGATGTTCTCCCGCGGGGGCGCTTTTCCGTTCTCCGTGCCGTCAGCTCAGCCGCTGCACGAGCGCGTCCCACAGCTCCAGCAGCCGGAAGCGCACGACATAGCCGCCGTCGGACTCCGTGACGAGGCGCACATCGTCGTCCGAGAGCGCCTGCACCGCCTGCTCCGACAATCCCGCCGCCTGCGCGCACAGCGGCGGGAAGATGACGCACCACCAGTTGTGCCCCGCGCCCGCGCCGAGCGTCACGCGCAAGGAGGTGTACACCCCCGCCGGGAGGGCGAACGTGCCGTAGTCGCGCGTCGGGTAGTGCTCGGGGCCGAGCGACACGCGCACCGGCCGCTCCCCCGCCGCCGCCTGCGCCGCGCGGGCGATGCCGTCGAGGTCGCCCGCGATGAGCTGCTGCGCCGCATCGACATCCGTCACGCCCTGCAGCTGCGGCTCGAGATAGGCCAGCACCGCGTCGCGTACCTGCAGCTTCACGGCCTGCTCGGCGTCGTCGTCCGAGACGGCGATCACGTGCAGCCGCACGAGCCGGGCCGCGAGCAGCTGGCTGCGCGCCTGCGCCCACGTGCCGGTCAGCAGCGTCACGCACACGGCCAGCAGCAGCGCCAGCTCCCACGGACGCAGCGCGCGGCCGGGATCGGGATGGATGGAGAGAGAATGGGTATGCATCGTATGTCCGCCTTTCTGTGATGAAAAAACTGCCGGTACCGGGCATCTGTGCTCAGTATCGGCAGTTTTGTTCGGTTTTAATCCGGGGACGCTCAGATCTCCAGGCGGCCGATGGTCTCGGTCAGGAAGCACTCGGCATAATCGCGCGCGAGCCGGCGCTTGGCATACGCCGCGCTGTCGGCATCGGCAAAGATGCCGAACACGGCCGAGCCCGTGCCGCTCATGACCGCGCCGAGCGCGCCGCCGTCAAGCAGGCGGCTCTTGATGGCCGCGATCTCGCCCTCGCGGTGGGTGAGCACGTCCTCAAAGACGTTGTACATCCGGCGGGCGAGCCGGGGCATGTCCCCGTCGGCGAGCGCGGCGCAGATGCCCTCCGTGTCCGGGCGGCAGCGCGAGGTGCGCGCGTCCACGCGGTGGAACAGTTCCGGCGTCGAGATCGGAAAATCCGGCTTGCAGATCACGACCGGCATGCGCGGCATGGGCGTGACGGGCGTGAGCCGCTCGCCGCGGCCCTCGGCCAGCACCGTGCCGCCCGCGACGCAGTACGGCACGTCGGAGCCGATCTCGGCCCCCATTTCCTCGAGCTGCGTGCGGGTGAAGCCCGCGCCGGTCAGCCGCTCGAGCGCGCGCAGCACGGCCGCCGCGTCCGACGAGCCGCCGCCCAGCCCCGCGCACACGGGGATGCGCTTGTGCAGCCGGATGTGCACGCCGCAGGTAAGCCCCGCGCGCGCGAGAAACACCTGCGCCGCGCGCACGGCCACATTGTCCGCCCCGCAGGGCAGATAGCTGCGGTTGGTCTCGGCGCGGCAGGTGCCGGTATCGTCGAGCGTGACGGTCACATCGTCGTGCAGGTCCACGCTCTGCATGACCATGCGCAGGTCGTGAAACCCGTCGGAGCGCGCACCGAGCACGTCCAGCGACAGGTTCAGCTTCGCCCACGCGGCCTCCGTCGTCGTGCCGGTCACAGTTTTTTCAGCTCGAAGAGCAGATCCATCAGCTCCGCGCCGTCGTCCACGTACGGGCCCTTGCGGCCGTTGGCCTCGGAATACGGCAGGCCGGAGCCCTCGCTCACGCGGCTGTCATAGAGCACGAACGGCACGGGGTCGGCGCCGTGCGCGCCGTTGGCCATATACGTCATGTGGTCCGAGAGCAGCAGCAGGCGGAAGTCCTCGCCCGCGGCGCGCAGCGCCTCGGTCACGGGGGCGACGACATCGGCGCTCAGGCGCTCGATGGAGTAGATCTTGTGCTCCAGATCGTGGTTGTGCGTGGCCTCGTCCGGGCCCTCGAGATGCAGGGCCACAAAGTCGTGCTTTTTGAGCACGCCCAGCGCGGCGGCGACCTTCGCGGCGTAGTCGGTGTCCCACTCGCCGGTCGCGGTCGGGACGGTGACGGCCTCAAGCCCCGTCAGGATGCCGATGCCGTGGCACAGCGGCACGGCCGAGACGACACCGCCGTCCGAGCCGTAGTGCTCGGGGAAGTTCGGCAGCGCGGCCGCCGTGCCCTCGGCCCAGAACCAGACGCCGTTGGCCGGGAGCTTGCCGGCGGCGCGGCGCGCGACGTTGATCGGGTGCTGGTCGAGAATGTCGAACGCGCGGCGCATAAGCTCGCGCAGCACGTCGGCGTTCGGGCAGCCGGTGGGCAGGATGGGGCCGATCTCCTCGCCGAGGTGGTCGTGCGGCGGGGCGAGCTGAATGCCCTTGATGTCCACGTGGCTCTGCACCGCGAGGTGGCGGAACGACGAGCCCTTGTGGATGACCATGCCGGCCTGCTCGGCCAGCGGGCGGAAGTCGGGGTGATGGAAGAGCATCGTCACGAGCTCGTCCGACTCGCGGCCCTCGATGCTGCCCGCGCTGTGGGAGAGGATGTGCTTGTGCTCGAACGGCACGTCCTCATCGGCATACGTGACCATGTTGCAGCGGTAGCACGCATCGCCGGGGGCGAGCCGGATGCCGGACGCCGCCGCCTCGAGCGGGGCGCGGCCGAAAAAGTACTTGCGCGGCGAGCAGCCGAAGATGGACATGATGGCCGTGTCGCTGCCGGGGGCGAAGCCCTCGGGCACGTTGCGCACGCTGCCGAGGATGCCGTGGCGCGCGAGGGCATCGATCGCGTCTTTTTTCGATGCTTCGAGCGGCGTGCGGCCGCCGAGCGTGTCGAGCGGATGGTCGGCCATGCCGTCGCCGATGACGAGAATGTATTTCATACTGTATCCCTCTTTTCGGAAGATTTTTCGCCGCGGGGTGCCCTGTGGGATGCCGGGACCCGCGGTTTTTTCTGCCCCACAGTATATACTATTTCCCCCGGTTTGTGAAGCGGCATGGCGCGTTCCGGGGCATTTTGCTGCTATTTGTAGAATTCAACAAAATTATTCAAATCATTAAATTAGGTATTGGCAATTTTTCGTCATCATGATATAGTAGAATACTGTTAAGTATCCGCTAAGTTTTCGCTAAGAAATTGCCCCGGCATTGCCGGGGTTTTCCGCAGATCGGGAGGGACAGCAAATGTCGATCGGACAATATCTGCTCGGCGGCGTGGCCGGACTGGTGTTCGGCCTGCTCGTGGCCGCCGGCAACACGCTGCTGACGCGCCGCAGCCTGCAGCGCGCCAAACAGGACAAAACCACCGTCATGGGCACCAGCGGCCTGCGGCAGGTCATCAACCTCGCCGCGCTCGTGCTCGTGTACCTGCTGCGCAAGGTCGTGCCGCTGCCGCTGGCCGGCACGCTCATCGGCACAGCCGTCGGCCTGTCGGGCGGCAGCATCGCCGGCGTGTGGATCCTCGCGCGGAAAATGGACGACACCATCCCCGCCGAGGGCGTGGAAGTGCCGGACGCGGAGACGGCCGAGCTGCCCGAAAACACTGCACAGGAACGCACGCCGGATACCGACCCGGCGGACGAACGGAGGGACGACACCAATGGGTGAGACGAATGTACTGTTTTCCATCGGCCCGCTGGAAGTGACCGGCGCGGTCGTGACCATGTGGGTCATCATCGCCGTGCTGGCGCTGCTGTCGTGGCTGGCCACGCGCAGGCTGCGCGACGTGCCCGGCCCGCTGCAGAACGCCGCCGAAATGGCCGTCGAAAAGCTGCAGGGCTTCTACGGCGGCATCCTCGGCCCGGCCAATGCCCGGCGCTACTTCCCGATGATGGCGACGTTTTTCATCTTCATCGTCGTGTCCAACTATATCGGGCTGCTGCCCGGCGCGGGGCAGGTGTTCACCGTGCCGACGGCCACGCTGTCCGTCACGGCGGGCCTGTCCATCATCGCCTTCTGCATGACGCACACCGTCGGCATCCAGCGCCGCGGGCTGGGGGGCTATCTCAAGAGCTTCATCAAGCCCTTCCTGCTCATGCTGCCGCTCAACCTCATCGAGCAGATCGTGCGGCCGTTTTCCCTCGCGCTGCGACTGTACGGCAACCTCTACGGCGAGGAAATGGTCACGCACGAGCTCGGCAACCTCTTCCCGCTCGTGCTGCCGCTGCTCATGCAGGTGCTGAGCCTGCTGTTCTGCCTGATCCAGGCCGTCGTGTTCACGATGCTGCTGTCGATCTATATCGAGGAAGCCATCGAGGAGTGACGCCCTGCATCCCATAACCACGCAAGGAAAGAAGATTCGATCGTTAAGAAACATTAGGAGGAAAAGAGTCGTTCCTTGTTTCATAGATTATAGATTTAATTATTTATTTTTTCCGGGAAATTTCAAATGTTTTTTCTCTCGTTACAAAACTCGTACCAAAAAATCAATCATCCGTCTTCTGGTCGTTTTGCCGTGTTCCTTAGGCGTTCAAATTCTTTTAGACCTTTTTCTGTGGATATAGCGTAAATAAAATTGATAAAGATCGTTGAAATAATTACCGAAATCGGGTATTCAAGCTTACTGGTGATTTCAGGATCTTTCAAAAAGTGCAATTGTTTGCCTAACAGGTACAATTGTAATTCTTTGTCAATATCCTTCCGGAAGAGTTCTTGTTTTATACCGTTATCCAGTAATGCCACGAGAAACTTCTTCGTTGACTCCTCTTCTTGCTTGGCAACTCTTTCGTACACGGCCGGGTGGTATTTCCTTAAATCAAAATGATTGGCAGGTAAGCGGCTACCCAAGTCACTCACCATGAAATCCCGAATTTCGCTCATGACCACGATCGGGTTTTTCTTGGC
>ERZ827197.2635-NODE-2635-length-11550-cov-3.027838_pt1 | contig 11550 bp, 10 predicted proteins | sample MGYA00519867_ERZ827197 | MGnify/ENA primary metagenome ERZ827197 (study PRJEB31778, sample SAMEA3449278) | human gut metagenome | biome: human gut; feature: human-associated habitat; material: faeces | place: United Kingdom | collected 2010/2012 ...
ATCAAAGTATTTAAAGTTATGGGAGATACAGGGTAATAGAAAATATATTTTTAGGATAATTAAATTATCATGATGTTAGGTAAAATATAGGAAAGTGAGAGAATATACTATGGAAAAGAAGAAAAATGTTTCTATGGCAGTAATAAAAAGAATGCCAAAATACTATAGATATTTAGGAGAACTTGTCAAAAATGATGTTGATAGGATATCTTCAAAAGAATTAGGTGAAAAAATAGGTTTTACTGCTTCTCAAATAAGACAGGATTTAAATAACTTCGGAGATTTTGGTCAACAAGGTTATGGATATAATGTAAAAGAGTTGCATAATCAAATAGGAACTATTCTTGGTGTAGGAAAAGAATACAATGCAGTACTTATTGGAGCAGGAAATATAGGGCAGGCAATAGCAAATTATAGTAGATTTACAGATATAGGTCTTGGAATAACAGCAATTTTTGATGCAAATCCAAAACTAGTAGGTATGAGAATAAGAGATGTTGAAATAAAAGATATAGATGAACTTAAAGAATATCTAGAAGAAAATACTATAGATATGGGAATTCTTTGTGTTCCTAGAATAAATGCACAAAAAGTATGTGATGTTTTGGTAAATGGTGGAGTTAAAGGCATATGGAACTTTGCACCAATAGATCTTCATGTACCAGAAACTGTTAAGGTAGAAAATGTTCATTTATCTGAAAGTTTATTAACTTTAGTTTATCAGATGAATAAATAAGAAATCATAAAAAAGATCAATAGTAATATTGTTCTTTTTTTTATGTTAGTGAATGGAAAATAAAGTTGCAAATGTAAAAAAAAGTTATTATAATTAGAGTGTAATTAAGAATTAAATTAAGATTCACTTTATAAAAGGTATAAATTTTTTTGTTGATATTTGTTATATAATTAACAAATAGTATGTGGGATTGATGTATAGGGAGGCAACTATGGAATTTAATAATGTTCTTTTAGAAAAAGAGGGTAATATTGCTATTGTAACAATAAACAGACCTAAAGCTTTAAATGCTTTAAACTCTGAAACTTTAAAAGAGTTAAATGCAGTGATAGAAGATTTAGAAAATGATAAAGAGATTTACTGTGTAATTTTAACTGGTTCAGGAGAAAAATCCTTTGTTGCTGGTGCTGACATTTCAGAAATGAAAGATCTTGATTCAAAAGGTGGAAAGGAGTTTGGGTTACTAGGTAATAAAGTATTTAGAAGACTTGAAAATTTAGATAAACCTGTCATAGCAGCAATTTCAGGATTTGCTTTAGGAGGAGGATGTGAACTTGCAATGGCATGTGATATAAGAATTGCATCTGAAAAAGCTAAGTTTGCGCAACCTGAGGCAGGACTTGGTATAACTCCTGGGTTTGGTGGAACTCAAAGACTTCCAAGACTTGTTGGTGAAGGAAAGGCAAAGGAATTAATCTATACGTGTGTAATGGTAAAAGCTGATGAAGCATTAGCAATAGGATTAGTAAATAAAGTTGTGCCTTTAGATAAATTAATGGATGAAGCAAGAGATATAGTTAGAAATGTCTTTGCTAAATGTGAAGAGCAAAAAATAACTGACTGGTCTACTTTAAAATCAACAGTTAGGGATGAACTAAGATCATTCCTATATGAAAAAACTAAGAGAAAGCCTATGATTTTACCAATAATCATGGAAATTTAACACTTAGTTGACAAGAATACTATATGATAGTAAAATATCTAAGAGATTTTAAATTGGGTACTTGTGTATCCAATTTTATTTTTGGGTAAAATATTTATAGGTTTACATAGTAAGAATAAAATTACTGATTTAAATTAATTGGAGGAAAGTAAATGGAATTAGTTACTAGAAATGATATTAGAAATATAGCAATAATAGCCCACGTTGACCATGGTAAGACTACTTTAGTTGATGCTATGTTTAAGGCAAGTCATGTTTTCAGAACAAACGAAAAGATGGATGAGAGAGTAATGGACTCTAACGACTTAGAAAAGGAAAGAGGAATAACAATACTTTCAAAAAATACTTCAGTAATGCATGGAGATATAAAAATAAACATAGTAGATACTCCAGGACATAGTGACTTCTCATCAGAAGTAGAACGTGTTATAAAAACAGTTGATACAGTTATATTACTTGTAGACGCTTCTGAAGGGCCAATGCCTCAAACAAGATTCGTTTTACAAAAATCATTAGAATTAGGTCTTAGACCAATATTATTCATAAATAAAATAGATAAAAAAGACCAAAGAGCTGAAGAAGTTGTTGATGAAGTATTCGATTTATTCGTAGACTTAAATGCAACTGATGAACAATGTGAATTCCCAATAATCTACGGTATAGCTAAACAAGGTATAGCAAAAAGAGAAATGGATGACGATAGCACAGACTTATCTCCATTATTCGAAACTATAGTTGACCATGTTGAAGCATATCCAGATTATGACGACAAACACCTTCAACTTCAAATATCTGCACTTGCATACGATGACTATGTAGGTAGACTTGGTATAGGTAGAGTTTACAAAGGTACTGTTAAAAGTGGGGAACAAATATCTGTATGTAAATCAGGTTCTGTAGTTTCTAGAGGTAAAATATCTAAATTATCAGTTTACGAAGGATTAAAACAAGTTGAAGTTAATGAAGCTGGTAGTGGTGAAATAGTTGTTATAGCAGGTATACCTGATATATCAATAGGTGAAACTATATGTGAAGTTGGAAACGAACTTCCAATGGAAATGATACACATAGAAGAACCTACTCTATCAATGAACTTCCTAGTTAATGATTCTCCATTCGCTGGTAAGAGTGGTAAATTCGTAACTACAAGACACTTAAAAGATAGATTAGAAAAAGAACTTGAAGTTAATGTTGGTCTTAAAGTTGAACCAATGGACACTACTGACGGATACAAAGTAAGTGGTCGTGGTGAGCTTCACTTATCAATATTACTTGAAAACATGAGACGTGAAGGATACGAAATAGGTGTATCTAAACCAGAAGTTTTAATGCACAAAACTGAAGATGGTAGAGTTCAAGAACCAATCGAAAAAGTTATAATAAACTGTCCAGAAGTTTACTCTGGTACTGTAATAAACAAAATGAACTTAAGAAAAGGTATGATGGAAGCAATGTCTATAGAAGGAGATTACGTAAAAATCGAATTCTCTGCTCCAACTCGTGGACTTTTAGGATACAGAAGTGAGTTCATAAATGATACTCGTGGTGAAGGAAACATGGTAAGATCTTTCGCTAGATACGAAGATTACAAAGGTGAAATACCAACAAGAAACAACGGAGTTTTAATAGCTCAAGGTGCTGGTACAACTATGGCTTACGGTCTTAACGCACTAAGCGAAAGAGCTCAAATGTTCGTTGAACCAGGTGTTGATGTTTACGAAGGTATGATAATCGGAATGAACTCAAGACGTGAAGATATGGTAGTTAACCCATGTAAAAACAAAAAACTTACAAACGTTCGTGCTTCAGGAAGTGACGACGCTATAAAATTAAACCCAGCTAGAACATTCACTCTTGAAGAAGCTCTAGAATTTATAGATGATGATGAATTAGTAGAAATCACTCCAGATTCTATAAGACTTAGAAAGAAATACTTAAAAGAACACGAAAGACTACAATACAACAAACAAAGACAAAGAGCAGCAATAAAATAATTGCTTAAAATAAGGCTTAGACAAATCAATTTTGTCTAAGCCTTATTATTTTGATTTCTTCTCTAAAAATATACCAAATAAATAAGATATTATAGAAAATATAAATGCAGTTAACATTGAGCACGAGACACCTTTGATAAGTGTTTCTGATATGCCAATTATAATCATATTTAAAGGTATATCTAAAGTCAAATATAATAAATTATATTGGGTATCTGTAAGTCCTCTTAGCTCTTTCAAAACCTTTAAAAAACATACAACTATAAAGTCTAGAATCATACTCAAAATTAAAAATATCCCAAAGAACTTTGCTAGGGATAATAAATTATTGTACTTCAATCCAAGTAAATATAGTATGGTTCCTCCAAAAAATAAAAAAAGTGCATAAACTATTATAGCCAGTATAATACCTGGAATTAGTATTTGTAGTAATTTTTTTATATTAGTCATAAAATCCTCCTTATATATAGTAATGACATTATAATATGTTATTACTGAGTACATCTATTTTAACATATTGTTCATTTTATAAAAATAAAATTGTGTTTTATATAGAATTATTTCCTTACAATGAAAAAAGGCTAATACAAAATAGATTTTTTATTCTGTATTAGCCCCTTTTTATATGAGTTTTACTTAAATAGCTAATAAATACTTTACATAGTTAAAAATTCCATTAATTTATATAAGAATTTTGCTTTATAAAAGTATTTATTTAATGCTAAGCTTCCTTATTTTAGAATCCTTGTGCTGCATCTGATGTCGGTGCAAATATTGATTCAACTTGTTTATCAGTTAAATCAACGCCAAATACTTCTTTATAATAATCTTTAACTTCTTTAGTCATATCTATATCTTCAAATTTATCTGGATATGTAGTTTTTGCTAACCATAATAATGTCATTGGAGTGTCTGCTCCAGGAGTATAACTTCTATACATTCCTAAAGGCATTTTGTAGACTTTTTTGTCTTCTACTGCTTTCACTTTGCTCCAGTCGTTGCTTCCTATTGTGTTGTTGTATAAATCTTCTGGCTGAGCTTGTGTAAAGTTTGTAACAAAGATTATATCTGGATTGTATTTGTAAATTTGTTCCATATTAACTGGTACTGCGTTGTCTTTTTTAATATCATCAGCTACGTTTTTAGCTCCTATAGCTTTTGCCCACCAGCTACCAAAGAATGAATTTCCTGATGTTGCGATTGAAGTTTCATCATATTTAAATAAGAAAAATACATTAGCTCTTTCATCATCTGGTATATCTTTTACTCTATCTTGAACCATTTTATAAATATCGTCGCTGTGTTTTTTAACTACATCTGCTTTAGCATCTTCTGGGAATATTTGACTTAATAAGTCTATCCAGTTGTTTAAAGTTTCTATAGTGTTGTATTCCCATTTATTAACTGATATTGCAACTGCGTTAAATCCAGCTTCTTTTAGTTTATCGCCTATTGCTGTATCTGATGCACTATAAAATACTACATCCGGTTTTAATTTTAATAACTCTTCTGTATTTACTTCTCCATCTTTTATAAATCCAGTATCTGCTTTTAATACTTCTGGATATAATTCACCTAAAAGACCATTTTTAGCAGCTGTCATACTTGGTTCTGACATACCTACTATTTTATCTCCTGAATTAAAGAAAACTGTTAAAACTGATGGAAGTGGTAATATGTCGCAAACTGCTATACGTTTTATATCTTTTGGAAGTGTTACTTCATTATCAGCTTGGTCAGTTATAGTTATTGTATCACTACTTTCTGAAGATGCTGAGCTTGAAGATGCACTTGCTTTTGATGAAGTAGAACTAGTTGAAGATGATGAACACCCTCCAAATACAGGCACCATTGTTGCTATTAATAGTGCACATATTATTTTTTTGATTTTTTTCATTTGTAAATTCCCCTTTCCTATAAAGATTTATTAATTAAATTTGGTATTTCATCTCTATAAATTCGCCCTGAAAACCCCTCATGTGGCAAAGATATAAAGTTGGAATCAAGTGGACAAATTGGTCTATATAGAGGATCTGCTATTATAATTTTTGAATTTTTTAATTCTTTTTCTATATCATCCTCATATATTTTTAATTTATCTCCTTCTAAAAGGAGGTTTTTGTCTGTTTCTAATGTCGAAATCACATTTACAGTTTTATTTTTTTCTGTCGAAATTGCATATGCTAGAGATTCTGACATTATACTTTCCCCAACAATTGTAATTTGTGGATTTTTGTCTATTTTTCTATTTATATAAGATATCTTGTTTTCTTTTGTAATAATTGCTTCTTTTAAATCTGCTACTATCTTTTTAGCAAATTCTTTTCCAAATGGTGTTCCAACTATATATGGAATATTAAACTTTTCATACATATATTTTGCAGCTCCCATGCCAGAATAAGAAATAACTAAGTTTACATCTGTATTTACTGCATTTTTTATATCTTCTAAAGTGCTACCCATAGCCCATGTGCTTATTACATCAAAATCATTTTCTTTTAATAAATCTACAGTAGATTTAATACTATTATTTATAGAGAAGTCTAGTGGAGTAGCCCCTAATATATTCACCCTGCTCTTCTCTGCCCTACTCTCCTTATCGTTTCTCTTTAGAAACCTTTTGGATAATGCTTCAAAAGCCTTATATGCACCACTTACATAAGAGTTCATGCCAGTTGTATTAAATCCAAATGTAGGTATTTTCGTTTCATTTTCAACTATGTTTGCAATAGCTTTAAAATCAGTACCTATCATTGTAGGAATCGGTGTACCTGCTAGTGCTATAAATTTAGGATTTAATTCTTTTGCAGTATATATTATATCGTCTATAAACTTTTGATCATCACCCATTATAGCCTCCATCTCAGATATTCCCGAAATGTATACCATGCTGTCGAAATCATACCATCTAGGTTCATCGTGTGTGTTATATGTCGAATTACATCCTGATGCATCATGCATTACACAAAGTCCACCGAGTTCATATAATGCTGAACATACTCCAAATGTATCAGCTGAATAAATCGATATTCTACTTGCGATTTGTTTCATAATTTTCACACCCCAATCCCTTAAATTGTATTAATTTCTTCATGTCCTTTTCGTTTAAAAATGCATCTACCATAAGATTAGATAGTTTTTCTATTGAGCTAAATCCATACATTCCTCCACCTTCAACTATATTTACAAAGTTATTTGAACCTGTAAAATAAGCTGCTTTTTGCCCTAAAGCCAAGATTTTTTTATCTGTATGTCTTTTTACAAAACGCATCTTTACATGCACAGTTGCATAAATTTTTATATTTGGATAATTTTCTTTAATATATTTAAAATCTTCTTCTTCCTCATTTATAAAGCTATCTGCATATATAGAAACTACATTAAAATTATATTTTAAAAGTAATTTAGCAAAGCTAAGCGGTCTAATTGTAAAAGTGTAGTCTATAGAAATAGGCGTGTCTTTTATAATTTCTTTTGCATTTTTTAAAGCTTTTTCTGCATTAGTTTCATTTTCTTTAAAATCTATTTTATCTATATTTAAAGCTTCACAAAGCTTATCTAGATTTTTTTTAATTTCATCAAAATCATAACTTAGTGAAAGATAAAGATATCTTTGGTTTAGCTTGTCTTTTAAATACCTTCCCGCTTCTAATGCTGCTGGATTATATATTATATTTAAAAATGATCTGCCCATATCTTTATATTCTCTATAGTCTTTTGTTCTTGGAACTTCTCTAAGTGTAAATTTGTTTTCTTTTATAATTTTTACAAGTTCGCTGTCGTCGTCTGTTTTGTAGTTATTTCCGATTATATTTACACTGTTATAATCTGTATCGCATTTATCTATAAGACTGTAGAGTTGTCTTCTCATAATTTGATCTGGTGTAAGTCCACTTTTTCTCATAATCGGATTCATATAACAATCTGTAAATTCTATGTCTGGGTATTTTTCTCTAAGTTTTTTATATACTAATTTTAAATCGCATCCTATAAAGTGGTGTATACAGCTAGTATATAAAAGTATTGCTTTTGGAGTATATGAAAGCTTTGAAAGTATTTCTCCAATTGATTGTATTATCAAATCTTCCGTATCGCCTTCTAAAATATTATTTTCTCTTACTATTATATTTGAAAACCTGTCTATTGCATTCATCTCAGCAGCAGTTAAAACTACTCCACGAAGACAACTCTGCGCACATACAAATACTTCATGTGCCTCTGGTATTAACATCCCTGTATGAGCTATATTCCAAGGTCCTCTAGCAGAACATGAAAACTCAAGTCTAGATTCAAATGGCGATGGAAACTTTGCATCTTTTGCCAAAACACAAATATCATTTTCATCTTTTAAAACTTGTCTTTCTACACGCTTCAACATTTAGCTTCCTCCTTTGTGTCAGGGTTACTTGGTTGTTCATCATCTGCATCTTTATTATATTCTCTTAATTTTTTGTCTTTTGATATTTTATATCCAAATGATTTTAATAGATTATCTGCTAGAATTTCGTATTCTTTTGCCATGTTGCTTTCTGGAAATGATTCTAATACTGTCTTTTTATTTTCTTCTGCTACTACTACAATTTCATCTCTATCTAATGTGCCTATTAATTTTGAATTTATATTTTTTATAAATTCATTTACCTTTTCTTCTTCATTTTTTATATTTCTTTTATTTAAGATAACTCCGCCTAAAGTTGCATATCCTCTGTTTTTAAAATTATCTATAGCTGTAGCTATATTTAAAGCGGCATGAAGTGACATATACTCGCCTGATGTTATTATAAATATTTTGTCGGCATATCCACATCTCATAGGCATTGAAAAACCTCCACAGACTACATCTCCAAGCACATCATAAAAAACTATATCTGGTTTATAAGCTTCATATGCACCCTTTTGCTCTAATTTTTCAAGAGCTGTTATTATGCCCCTACCTGCGCAACCCATTCCCGGAGTGGGCCCTCCCGCTTCGACACACAATATTCCATTATACCCCTCAACTACCATTTCATTTAATTCAAAATCGTCCTTTTTTTTGCGAACTAAATCTAAAACAGTATTTATTTCACTGCCATTATGTAGATTTGTTGTGGAATCGGCCTTTGGGTCACACCCTATCTGCATAACTTTTAATCCCTTTTTAGATAAAGCTACTGATAGGTTTGAAATTGTAGTAGATTTACCTATTCCCCCTTTTCCATAAACCGCTATCTTTATCATACTTAACTCCCCCTTAAATCTATTTATATATTATTTCGAGATTTTTATTTTTTAAATTCAACTTGAGAATATATAGCCTTTACACTTACCCCTTGTAAAAAATTAAGTTGTGATACTAATGTCTGTATAACATATTCTGGAGCATCTAAAGTCACGTTTATAATCGATATTCCTCTATCTTCATAAGGCATCCCCATTCTGCCTATTATGTATTTTTTATTTTTGCTAAGTAATTTATTTATCTTTTCAGAAACATCAGAGTGATCAGTTATTATAGATACTACTGCAACTTTTCTCTCTGTAGAAATTTCATCTCTATCAAGAAGTATGTCTATATCGCTATTTTTTGTTATTTTAAGCGGTATAACATCTTTTAATATATTGTTTGGAGTTTCTATTTCACCTATTACTGCCTTTACTCCAAATGCTCTTTCTATGTTTTTTTCTGTTATAACTTCTCTCGTCTCTCCAAACAAATACTTGCCACTTTTGCTTAGTAAAAACGACTTATTCGCCCTTTGTAGAGCATGTGTTGGATAGTGAGTATTAAAAATACAACTTATGCCTTGATTAGATAATTTAGTCATTGTATCTAATATGAGAAGTTGATTTTTAAAGTCGAGATTTGACTCTGGCTCGTCTAAAATAAGTATCTTTGGTTCTGATACTAATGCTCTTGCAATCAACACCATTTGGAGCTCTCCACCACTTATTTGTGAACATTTTTTATGAGCAAATTTAGTTAAATTCATCTCATCCATGACCTTATGCACAATTTCTAAGTCTTGTTCTTTTGGAAGTGACAACATACTAAAATGACTGCTTCTTCCAAGCAGAACCATCTCCTCAACAGTATAGGCTGCTACTGTAGATTTTGCTTGTGGAACATATGCAATATCTTTCCAAAGCTTTTTGTGAGGTATATCTCTTATATTTTCTCCATCTAATGTCGATTTTCCACTATTCCATTTTAAAAATCCCATTATACATCTGAGTAAAGTTGTCTTTCCAGCCCCATTAGGTCCAAGTATTGCAACTAAGTCCCCAGGCTCTACTGAAAAGTTTATATTTTCTAATAGATTATCTTTAGAATGTTTATATGAAAAACATCCATTTTCAACTGAAAGTATCATAGTTGCCAACCTCCGCTTCTTCTCATAAGAGTTATAAAAAATGGTGCTCCCACTATTGCTGTAAGTATCGAAATTGGAATTTCAGTTGCAACTAGACTTCTAGCAATTGTATCGACTATAACCATAAATACTGCACCTATACTTATTGATGCTGGCACTAAAGAAAGATGGTTATTTCCAAATTTCATCCTACACATATGAGGTATTATTAGACCTACCCAACCAACTTGGCCGCACATAGACACACAAGAACCTGTAACTAAAGTTGCTGCTATTATAGTTATTGTTCTAAGTAATTTTATATTAGTTCCTGATGATTTCGCTTCATCTTCTGATAGCATCAATATATTTAATCTCCAGCGAAGTAGATAAAGTACGAAAATTCCGACTATTATAAATGGAGCCCCTAAAAGTAAAGTCTTATAACTAGCTGATGCCAAACTCCCCATAAGCCAATAAGTTATAGCTGGAAGTTGTGATTCAGAATCTGCAACAAATTTTACAAAAGATACAAGTGCAGAAAACAACGATCCAATCATTATCCCAGCAAGCACAATTGTATTCATATTGTGCCCTCTACCAGTCCCTGATATATAAGTAAGCCCGACTGCAATTATTCCAAATACAAGTGCACAAAATTGTATTCCTAAAAGACCAAAGCCAAGTAATATACCAAGTGCTGCTCCAAAGCTCGTCCCTGATGCAACGCCTAGTGTATCAGGTGTCGCTAGTGGATTTGAAAACAAACTTTGAAATGCACATCCTGCAACAGAAAGCCCAGCTCCAACAAGAAGTGCAAGTATTATCCTAGGAAATCTAATCGTCCAAAGTACTATTTCGTTTTGAGGATTTACACTGTATTCATATCCGAATTTTTCAAAGGCTGACTTTAAGACTTCCATAGGGGATATAATCATTCTACCTATTCCCATTGCCAAAACTACTATTACAATTGGAAGTATTATTAAAATCATTCTCTGAAACCATGATAAACTCCCTACAACCTTAAACTTATTTTTCATATATAATCCCCCTAAAAATCTATAGAAAATACTTCTTTATATAATTTATCTATAAAATATAAATATAATTTCTTTACAATTAAAAATAGCTATGCCAGTGGCATAGCTAAGTAATTTGCATCTACAAAATATCGCCTTCCACCTTAATTTTAAATTTTGGTGTCAGAAATAAAATAATTAAAATGATAATTATTCTTCATTATAAGGTAGATTTTTATCATCTTTTAAATCAGTTATAATTATCTATTATTTTATTATTCCTATTTTCAATTATCAATTTTTATAAAGATTCAAACAATATTTTCCACATTTATACAAAAAGTATAGCACATGAATTTTGAAATGTAAACTTATGCAAAAAAATTGAATTTTAAACAAAAAAAATTATAAGAAATAATTCTTATAATTTTTTACGTTCTATATATATGTTATGTATTAAAAATACGATTATTCAGTCTCAGTGTCATCAAGTAAATTATTTTCAGATAAATATGATAAAAAT
>ERZ827197.2637-NODE-2637-length-11545-cov-7.605918_pt1 | contig 11545 bp, 8 predicted proteins | sample MGYA00519867_ERZ827197 | MGnify/ENA primary metagenome ERZ827197 (study PRJEB31778, sample SAMEA3449278) | human gut metagenome | biome: human gut; feature: human-associated habitat; material: faeces | place: United Kingdom | collected 2010/2012 ...
TAACTTTTACACTTATCCAAGATAGCGGGTATGGAATCTTGGATTACAATTGAGGCAATTTCTTAGTTGCTCCACCCACCCGACACGGACAATCTCTGCTCTACACCTTGTGCTTCCAATATAAATGAAACCGATATGGTGAACTGATTAAAATGCTTCTGTTTTTTATAACTGATGATTGAAGAAATATAAACAAAAGCAAGGGGGTTGAGAGTAACCTCGAATCTGAAAACCTTATCTTTACAAGTTTGAGGTTTCGAATGATTATTAAGATAAAAAGATGTAAATAACATAATATTAGCAGTTGACTTTAACATTATTAAATGATAATATCAACAATATTAAAGAAAGGGGTTGGTAATGAGACGAAAAGCGCAAGAATGGATATACAATTTAAGTGATGAAGATATCACATTTATAAAAAATTTTGTTATGTCATCTGGCTCTTTAAAAGAGGTTGCAAAATTGTATCATATAACATATCCTACCGTGCGATTGAGACTTGATCGACTTATACAAAAAATGCAAATGAATGATCAAATAGAAAATGACGCTTATATTTCATTAATTAAAAAAATGGTAATAGATGATCAACTTGATTTTGACACAGCAAAAATATTGATAAAAAAATACAGAGAGCAAAAAGGAGAATAAATGAAATTTTCTACCATTTTATTCATCGTAATAATAATGGCATTAACCATTATTTGTGTACGTTTTTTAGAATCATATTTAAATAAAAAAAGAAGAACAACTACCGTATCATTAACACCAATTATTTTTCTTGTTCTTTCAATCGTATTAATTATAGTGTATCTGAATTTTGAACCAGAAAGTTTTGAACGCGTTGAGAAGCAGGGGTTATTGACACTCTCATATAGTTTCGTTTCCGAAAATCAGATGTCTATAAAGGATAAGATACATAATTGTATCATTATCTTTATACTTACAAATATTCCTGCTGTTATATCAATTTATAATCGGATAAAAAGAAATAGAACGATTACGCGCAAAAAGAAAATAAATGAAATGAAATTGCGGGAATTATAATGTTCATCTCTATATATTATATATAGTTGTGATGCCGTTGGATATTATAGTGGAAAGCACTGGACAAATGCAAGTGCTTCTAATGCAAGCGTAGATTCTGACTTTGTTATATATACATATAAACTTTCTGGACAAAGTAACAAAACCACATGTACTTCCTCCTGTATTACCTTAAAATGTTCTGGAAATCTTGATACTTATGTTGGAGTTGGAAATGTAGGAATTGTAAAGATTACATCGCAAACTTATTCGAGTAAAACCAATTTCTATGCTTCAAGTTATTTATAATAATGAAAAAAAGATATATAGTGATACTCGTTTTGCTTATACTGATCTTACTCTATAATAGATATGGATCTGGTGTCTAAAATCATTTAAGTGCACAGGTAGACAGTATTTCAATTGAGACAGTATGAAAAACTTATCCAGCGCGAACGATTAGAAATTGTTCGCAGATAATAAAACAATTTAATGGTATCCAGCAAAGATCTTTAAATCATTGACAAAAAATTACGCAATGGTATTATGAAAATACAAAAAGCAATACCGTGTAGGCGGTTTGCCAAAGTTAGTTTTAAAAAATAACCGGTCTTTGGTAGGGGCGGTTATTTTTTATGGTTAGAAAAGATCATTACGATCAGATTGATAATAGCAACAATCAGTATGCAAAACTGAAAATATTGTTCCCCACACATGACTTTGATTTTGTGTTTACTCCTTTACAGATTTCTTGAAAAGATGGAGAAATTAAATTTTCTTCCATATATTTTACAATATACTCATACATTTCTCTTTCTTTATCCGTAAGTTCATTGCTTAGCTTTTCTCCCATTTGCTACCTCCCTATATGCCTATATAATAAAACATGTGTTCGATTATATCAAATAAAAATTATTGCCAAACCATCCTCAACTGTCCGACCTGCTCCTCCACAATCCGCCCCAACCTCTGCTTCATGACTCTCTGCACAATCCGCCGCCTCCGGTAAAAACAATTCCGGCTGATTTGGAAAATTCCGTAGTGCACATTCACTTTATTTCTTGTGTATTTTTGTGTATTTTAGTTGACTTTTGTGTAATATTGTGTATGATATAATTAAAGGAGGTACATAATGAATCCAAGGCAACAAACGATTAAACAACTCAGTGCTTCCGGTTATGAATTGAAACGCCACGGTGCTAATCACGACATTTACTACAATCCGCAGACACACAGCACCGTACCTGTCAAACGACACGATTTCAATGAAAACGACATGAAGTACATCTTCAAGGAAGCCAATATTAGCAGGATGCATTAAATATGTTTCCTGCTTCCAAATAGGAGGGTTACTATGAAATATATTTATACAGCTTTGTTTACACCTATCGAGGACGGATCTGGATACTACGCAAAAGTCCCTGATCTTCCTGGATGCATCACTACTGGCAATAGTCTTTCTGATGCAATTGACCAAATTACCGATGCAATGAGCGCATGGCTTGTTGTTGCAGAGGATGAAGGCGAACCGATTGCTCCTCCATCACCACAGGAAAAATTAAGTGTTGATGCCGGCACAATCTGTTCCCTGATTTCCGCAGATACCATTGAATATCGTGCCCAGACAGATACTCGCGCCGTTCGAAAAAATGTTTCTCTTCCAAGTTGGATGGTCCGTCTTGCTGACAAGCGCGGAATCAACTGCTCACAAGTCCTTCAGGATGCCTTACGAACACTTCTTGATAACTCCACTATCGCACATACTCATTAACATTATCCCTTAAAAACCAGTTATCTATATGGGTAACTGGTTTTCTCATAAAACAAAAAATGCCTCTCCATCAACCATAACACGGTTATTTATTGTCTTGAAATCCGGAGCATCCCTGCCTATAACCATAAATATAAAAACGAGCAGCAAAACCGGATTTACACCAGTCTGCTACTCGTTTGATGATTATAATATTTTCTTTTCTTGTGCCATTGCAACCAGTTATCGGACAAATGGCAGGAACGTAATGCTATACTTTATTTTCCAAACCGGCTGATTTCTTTCGCATATGATATTTCCGTTTTTCCTCATACATTTTCTCATCCATATGCATTAAAAAAGTTTCTGCATCATCTTCTGTCCCAAATTCCGTGTATCCCATGGAAACACTTAAATGAAACGGTTCTATCCCGGATTCATTAAACCGGGACAGATTACGGTTAATCTCCTCCATTGTCGCTAAGACACGCTCCGTATCAACACCTGACAGCAGCACAATAAACTCATCTCCCGCATACCGGATTGCCATACCATCATCCGGTATGGATCTGATGAGTATATTTCCCAACGTACAAATAGCCTTATCGCCCGTACTATGACCTAAATTGTCATTAATACACTTGAAATCGTTTACATCCATCATGATTCCATATAAGGATTTATGGCTTGCAATTTTCTTTTCCGCAAGCACCGCATTAAAATATCTCCGGTTATATAATCCGGAAAGCTCATCCATATACAAACTCTCTGCGTATGACTGCATCTGCACAAATATCAATGCGACCGCAACCAGCACCCATGATGATGTAATTCCATAAAAAAGGAACTGGAGAACTACACCTGCAAAACAAGGACCAACGAAATAGATCACCGGGAAAAAATTCAGGTTAACCCCTTGTTTTTTGGAATGATACACCAGATAGATACTGTAAGCAAAATATATGACAAGCGAAATATATCCCACCAGCACACCGGCAGTTCTCTGATATACATTCTCCCCGGATATTTTAAACATAATCCCTGTTCCAAACAGATTACATAAAACCATAATTACTTCTACCAGCCAGGGAAATATCTCCACTCCTGCTTTTTGAACCATTCTTTTATAATTTCGATAGATACGCAATTCCACGTACATACACCAAAGCATACCCATACTGACTGTCCCTATAAAGCATATGCTGTTAGAGATATAATTAATCTGCCGGCTGCCAGTAAACTGTTTTCCATCTACGAGAAAAGCAATGGTTTCAGACAATGCCCCCACTAAATTTACGATTGCTATTCCATCATATATTTTATCCCCCACATGAAGGCTCTCTCTGTTCTTTCGTCTGCAAAACAAAAGGAACCACATCATTAACACGGTCAATCCGTTTGCCATTAATATTTCTTCTAAAACGATGATTGTTATCCCCTCCATCATTCACGGTATGAACTCATTTTTACTAAAATGAGTTCTATTATTATACCAAATCAAAACCGGTTTTTGTATTTTTCGACATGAATTACAGTTTTTTTAACGTGAACGATGATTTTTTATATTTCATCACTTTTCACAGCCTACTGCAACTGTGAAAAACCCACGGCTTACAAAGTTAACGGTCTTTGTATCGGAATCATAATAAGATCCCGGTATCTTAACTGCTGCACCGTATTTATCAATTTTATATGCAAAAATCTTTTTGTCTTTTTCCTTTTTCGAAGCATTATAGGAAACAGCGACCCTGATCCGTCCCTTTTTCAGGACAGACGACTGCTTTTTCTTGATTCCTGTGACGGAAAAATCATAAACCGGACGTTTTCCAATAATTTTCCCTGCCCTGGCAGAAAGATTTTTCTTGTCAGCCTGTTTCATTTTGATAACCACAGCTGTATTCATCTCTTTCTTTAATTCTTTTAATGCCTTCGAATCAAAGGTAAGATTTACATTGCCACCATTGACCTTCCATTCTTTTACATTCTTTTTGACAAGTAAATTTACCGCCTGCTTATCCATTTCAAGATGCAGATTCTTCCAGTTTTTAGCTTTTCCTGTATCAAAAGTTATTTCAACAGACAGGTCTTTTATCCTGCCACCCTGTTCTTTTTCTGCCTTTGTAATTTCTTTTTTCAAAACTGCTGCAATATTCTTCACTTTGACCGTATTATTTTTAACTGCAGTTTTTGCTTTGACATTAATATCCTTAACAGAAACGGACGTATCTGCTGCGGGTGGCGGTGTCACATTCCCCGGTTCTTCTTTTGCATGATCCGGTGCCGGTAATGTGCCGGAATCCGGTGAAACATTGCCAGATGATCCGTCCGTGCTTCCACCGGCATTTTCACCGGAACCTCCGCCGGAACTGCCTCCGGAACTTCCACCAGAACTTCCGCCAGAACCTCCACTTGAACCGCCTCCGGATATTCCGCCGGAACCGCCACTTGAACTGCCTCCGGAACTTCCACCAGAACCGCCCCCGGTCTGGGAATGATCCGCCGTTACACGGACCTGACAATCTGCCTTACTTCCTGTATAGTTGCCATTCCCATTATAACATGCGGTGAACGTATATGTTTTCGTTTCATTCGGAAGCGTTGCCATCCAGTGATCCGTTCCCTTTTCTTCTAATGTGATCCCGGAAACATCACAGGTTACTTTTATCCCGGCATCTTCCGGAATCCCCTGTCTGCAAAGCTGTAATTCTACTGTCCCCGCACCTTTGACCGTATCGGTTTTTGCAGTCAGCTGCATGCTGGTGGAAGCCTTTTCGATTTCCAGGACAGCCTCCCCGTATGTTGGAATAAAAGATGCCTTTTCCGCTTTAAAATAAATCTTATACTGGCCTGCTTCTGTGTAAAACGGCATCTCCGTTTGTGTATACGATCCGTTTTCTGTCAAACTGTAACTGATTTGTACACCATCTTCCTGTTTGATATCAAATGTATGGGGTTTTCCATCATAAGTTACGCGGACAGGTACGGTTTGTATTTCCGGCATCTCACTGTTTTTCCGGTAATAATAAGTGATCTCCTGGCGATCCTCTGTGATGTTTATTTCTCCCTGATTTGCACTGTTTCCTACACATGTATATCCATATAAATCCGGACTTCTTAACGTATACGCAGAATTCTTTGGTACATATACTGTCGCGGGTGCCGTATCAGGCACTGTTGTTTCGGTTCCGTCTTCGTTTTGCAGCATATAACGAATCGTTACGGTACTCCACGCCTGTCCTGCCGTCTGATTGTCAGCCAGAATTTTCCCAGTGTCCTCATCTATGATCTTTCCTTCCAGTCTGTCCCCGGAAACCAGACCAGTTACCGCAGGAAGTGTGACAGAAAGGGACTCTCTGGCTGCATCCGGATCATACCAGTTACTGAGTGGCGGAACGGTATATGTTTCTTCTTTTTCATATTTGACTGTATGGTCTGCTCCAATAATGCGGAAAGTAATCTTCAAATGCTGTTTGGCATCCACTATATTTTGTACGACTGTACGGAATTCCAGATCCTTTCCATTTGCTTTTGTGATATTTGTCTCATCGATCCGGTATTGGTCACTATCCCTGTCAAGTGTTCCTGTCCTGCTATGCGGAATTGTAATTTCAGGATCGCACACATAAACAGATGCCTGCCTGCTGACATAATCACGGTTATTTAATCTCCGCGCCAGTTCCATCTTACACACTTCACAGAACGGATTCCCAAGATCCCTCATCATGCAGACGCGGCTCGGTGCAAATACCGTTTCTGTTCCTGCTGCCGTTATTCCGATTCCACGGAACCCAAGCATCTTATGCCATTTAATCTTATCCGGATCCGATGTGTCGGAAATATTTTCTCCCTGCATCTTTTTATCATATTCATCGCCTAATCTTCCGATGCTGTGGGAAATTTCATGGGTCATGACATCCCCCTGCTCATTCTCACCCGAATTTGCCGAAAAAGAAAAGAGTGCATTGGAAGAAGAACCAATATTCGCAGTCGTATTACAAATGATATGGATGGTTCCAACGGCTGCGCCGGTATCCAGATATCTGCTCTCCAGCTCTGCCCTCAGTGCCCTGGCTTTATCTTCCCCGTCCTTTGCAAAATAGCAGGATTTTCCGAATGCCTGCACACGAAAATATGTGTCCGGGTTCGACTCCCCATACATCACGCCCACACCAGTTTCACTGGATACCGTCTGTACTGCATAAATATTGATCCTGTCGGAATACTCTTTATAAGGGGACCACTTTAGCAGCCCCTGTGCTTTTGCCGTTGCATCCTTCAAAAATTGTTCCTGTTGTTCCCGGGTATAGCCCTCACCCATGATAACAATCACAAAATTTTCCTTATCATCACCTGTCTTGTGAATGGCATAAACGGAAGCTGCCGTTGTCTGGTCTGCCGCTGTCTGGTCTGCCATCACAGGATACGGAAACACCAGGGAAAGCAATAATATCAGGCTAAGTATGATTGCCCCAAACCGTTTTCCATCCTTCTTTTTTACATTCGTCATATCATCCTCCGTACTTTACATTACCAGAAATATTGGTGCTTTCCCTCTTCTTCCCACAGACAAACTCCCGGGAAACCATCTGCCGTAAGGCTTCTTAAAGCACGATTACCGCAGCATCAAACCCCTCTACATTTCCATCAAAGGTGTTTTCGGTAAGCAGATTGTACTTCTGCGTGTACTCATTAAATTTTTTTGCACTGCTGCTGCAGTTGAAAATCATGGCAATGGTCTCCTCGCCATTTTTTCTGATCAGGACAATTGTCCCTTCCTCATCTTCCGTAACGATCCCAGCCAGTTCGCCTTCTACAATGCATGCATGGCTTTTCCGGACCTGAATCAGCCGCTTGTACCATTCATACATCTCTTTGTCCTGGTATTCTTCATCCCAGTACATACCCCGTCTGCAGTCCGGATCGTTTGCTCCCGGCATCGCATACTCATCTCCATAATAAATCATCGGCATTCCCGGCAGTAACAACTGAAAAGCGGCTGCCAGATGCTGCTTTTTCTTATTGTCGTTACACAGATGTAAAAATCTTGCGGTATCATGGCTGTCAATCAGATTCCACATAAGGGGATAGCAGTTTTTGTGTAAGCGTCCCTTCAAATATCCAAGATTTTGTACGAACTGGCTGACCGTAATCTTTTCGTCTGCAAGCAGATCGATCAGGTTCAGGTAAAATGGATAATTCATGACTGTATCCCATTCATCCCCCTCAAGGAAATCTCCTGCATAATGCCAGATTTCCCCAATGATCAGCATATCTTTCTTCACAGCCTTTACTGCCTTTCTGAAATTCTTCCAGAAGAAATGGCTGATTTCGTCTCCTACATCCAGTCTCCATCCGTCAATATCGCATTCCTTAATCCAGTAGCATGCAACATCCGTAATGTATTTTTCAACTTCAGGATTTTTCAGGTTTAACTTTGGCATTCCGCCATAATAACCAAAACATTTGAAGTTTGGGATCTCTCCCCATTCGCTTTTAAGTGGGAATCCATCAATAAAATACCAGTCCCGGTATTTGGATTTTTCACCATTTTCCAGGATATCCGCAAACGCAAAAAATTCTCTTCCCGTATGATTGTATACCGCATCCAGGACTACCTTCATACCACGCTCATGCGCTTTTTGTACCAGCTCTTTGAGATCCTCTGTTGTTCCAAAGGACGGGTCTATCTGGTAGTAATCCGTGGTATCATACTTATGGCACGAATTTGATTGAAAGATAGGTGTCATATACAGCACATCGATTCCCAGATTCTGAATATCATCCATATGTTCGATGATTCCCCTGAGATTTCCATGCAGATCATCCATAGGCGTAATCGGTGCTTTATACCACAGTTCTTTGTCTACCGGCTCCGTAGCTGCAAAACGGGATGGGAAAATCTGATACACGACCTTGTTTGCTGCCCACTCCGGCACCTCAAACATCTCTTCCTCCCGGAGGTTCTGCGGACAGTCAAACATTCTGTCCCTGTTTGTAATGCATTCCTTATCAAACTCATAATTTCCATAATATACCTTTTCTCCCTGCGTGTCCGTAAATTCGAAAAAGTAACGCAGACAGATCAAATGCATCTTTATCTGTGCTTCATAATAATCATGAAACTGTGAGACAGCAACCTTCTTCATCGGAACTGTCTTTCTGGTATCCTTACGCTCCATAGGTATATACTTGTCCTCATAGTGAAGGATTACCTCCTTCATATCATCCTTTTTTACCTGCACGCGTATCACAAATAAATCCTTATCAACTGCATAGCTAAACCTTTTATCCATATCATGAAAAATTGCTGAATATTCCATAAAATTTCCCCTTTACACTTGTTGTTTTCCTGTATTTTAACTTACTTTTTTCAACAATTCTAGCACTATATCCACGATATTTTTAACTTTTTCTACTTTTATGCTTTTTTGCGATGATATTACTATTCATATAATTTAAAATGTGCGTTATCAGTTTAAAACCAATAACGCACATTTTCTCATTGCATCCTTTTCCCGCATTTATATATGTCACAAGTCAAATTATAGTTCCTACCTGCGACAACTTTATATGTAAATTCAACATCAATAATTTTTGCACCGTTTTTAATTTTTATTTTCTGCAACTTTAAATTTCTGGATCATTTCACGCAGATTTTCTGCTTCACTGCTCATCTCCTGACCGGCTGCTGCACATTCTTCAGATGTTGCCGAATTCGTCTGTACGACATCATTGATCTGTTCAATTCCATCATTAATCTGTTGGATTTCTGTTGTCTGTGTCTCTAACGTTTCTGCAATATTTGTGACTTCTTTTGTAATGATCTGGGAATTCTCAGCGACCTCCTGCAATTGTGATGCCGTCTGCCCTGCAATCACCATACCTTTTTCCACGGCTTTCACAGAGGTTTCAATCAATGTTGCGGATTCCTTTGCTGCCTGGGCACTCTGGTCTGCCAGCACATTGACCTGATTCGCTACCACTGCAAATCCCTTTCCTGCCTCCCCTGCTCTTGCAGCCTCAATGGAAGCATTCAATGCAAGCAGATTCGTCTGGGACGCAATTTCATTGATTGTTGCAATGATCTTGTCAATCTCTTTTGATGCCCCGTTGATCTCATTCATGGAATCAACCATATCCCTCATTTTACCATTGCTTTCCAGAATGGCATTTCCAAGTTCGTCTACTCTTCCACTGATTTCTTTTGCGGATTGTGAATTTTTTCCTACCTGTTCAGAAACACCTGCGACTGTTGCGGTCAGTTCTTCTACAACTGCTGCCTGATTTGTTGCTCCATCCGCAAGGTCATTGGAACTTGATGCTACCTGATCTGCGGCACCCGAAACTTCATCTGAAACATGTTGGATTCCCTTTATTGTCTCTGCCATGCTTTCTTCAAACAACATAAAGGAGTTTAGAATTCCAACGAAATCCCCTTTCCACTCTACTTCCGGCTGCACATCAAAATTTCCTTCTGCAAACATCTTCATTGAACGTCCAATATCATCTACATAGCTTCCCAGAATGCGGATGGATTTGCGCATATTGTGTGCCAGTATTCCAATCTCATCATCTGAATGGTAGTCCAGCGTGCTGTGCAGGTTTCCATCTGTTAATTCCTGTGCAACGGCTTCCACTTCACGTAATGGTACTAAAATTGACTCAAGTACTTTTTTGCCTGTTTTTATTGCCAGTTTCCATGCCAAAACCAGACAAATAATAATACACACAATTCCTGCCACTGCAGAAATAACCGTAATTCTGACTGCCTGGCTGCTTACCTCATCGGTCATTTCATCTAATCTTGTTGCAATTTTTACGGCTTTATTTAATGCCGGGGTACAATCATTCAGAATTGAATCAACTGCCTTATCCTTGTCACCGCTTTTGATTTCTTTCATGATGGAATAACCAATGTTTCCCCAGTCTGTAAGGGCAGATGCGTATTCTTCACAATCCGCATCCGGAATAACTCCGGAGTTCTTTAAATTTTTCAGTTGGGTATTAACTTCTGCAAGCAGTCTTTCTACCGTCTGCTCATAACCGTCATAAGAGGATGTATCATTATTTAATGCCATTTCCCTGATATTTCTCGCTGATGAGTTAACATTTATCCTGCAGATTTTCACCGCCCGGTCTGCAACAGTAACATTTTGTACATAATGCATCGTATTGGCAAATAGCATACCTATAACCACAATAGAAAACAGACCTGAGACTAACATCATAATAATGACTTTTCTGTAGCCATAGTTTATCCTTTCCTTCAGATGTAAATTTTCCAAGTTCTTTTTCATCATATTTTTCTTTGACGGCATAGTTTGCTATTTCCTTTCTCTTTTGTTCGATTCTGATATATCAAATTTTTTTCTCAAAGTCAATAAATTTCAGGAACAATTTTATTATTCTATTTTTCACACAAAATGTTGTACCCATCCACCCCGAAAAATACAGCACTTTTACCAATTTTTTCTACAGTTACCTCTCCGATCGAACGTGATGTAATCTGGAATGTCGTGCCGGTGGTTCCCTCGTAAGAGTCATACTAGTACATAACTGAAAATACTATTGTCTGAAACACCCTCTGTTTTCATATATGGCATCAGGTTCTTCCAAAACATTCTCTAATTGTCTTTGAAATATCTGAATCAATAAAATCTTTATGTGCCATGTCATCAAGGATATCACATGTTTTTTCATGGGACAATCCCTTTTTATAAGGTCTGTCTTCCGTAAGAGCCTGATAAATATCAACACATGCCATCA
>ERZ827197.2650-NODE-2650-length-11491-cov-4.234523_pt1 | contig 11491 bp, 11 predicted proteins | sample MGYA00519867_ERZ827197 | MGnify/ENA primary metagenome ERZ827197 (study PRJEB31778, sample SAMEA3449278) | human gut metagenome | biome: human gut; feature: human-associated habitat; material: faeces | place: United Kingdom | collected 2010/2012 ...
ATTTATTAACCAAAATTGTAAATCAATTAAAGATGAATATTGATAATAATATAAGAAATATTAAATCAAATAAAGAAAATAAAGAATTAATAAAAGAAGAAGTGGATAAATTATTGCTAAATGCAAATAAATTATATGCAGAAATAAAATATAGCGATAAAACTTTATGGACGAAACTAAAAATAATAAATGAGTATCTAGCATTAAATGAATTAATTGATACTTATTATATTCCAAAATTAAAAGAATACCCAAATTTAATTAAATTATTTAGTGAAGGAAGATATAAAGATAATTATATGAAAGATAATATATTTGCAGATAAAATATTAATAGGTATTGGCATAAAAAATGAGTAACTGATAAATTTTCACCCATCAGCCACCCATCAAATTGTATTAAATTTGCAATTTTTTAGTTAAATTGTATTAAACTTAAAATGAATTATATGTCGATATTACGGGGATTTTAAACAATCCTCTTTTTTTATATAATAGCCCCCTGAAGGAGCCGAAAGGCTCCACTTTTTGTTTGATTTATAAGGGTTTGCGAGGTATCAGTATTGCCAAAATAATTTTAGGTACAATTTAGGTACAAAAAATTTGATTCTATGAATAGTTCATTGAGAAAAAGTACCGAAAGTGGCAAAAATTCTCAATGGATTTTTTTTACAGTGATACGGACAATATAGATTTTATCCATATGGTTGCAGTGGTATTATACCGCAAACGGTAGGATATAATTGTTATAAGATCATGGTATAATATATTATGAGGAGATGATTTATGGAAAAGAAAAAACAAATAATAAAAGTTAATAAGATTAAATGTAAAAAATGTGGAAATATTATAGAATCTAAAACAACTAATGATTTAAAAAGATGTTCTTGTGGTGCTGTTGCAGTTGATGGTGGAAAAGAATACTTAAAAAGAATTGGTAATGACGAAGAATATGAAGAATTGTCTATAATGACAGAACAAGTTAAATAAATGTTGACTTTTTCAACATTTGAGAATATAATAATAATGGATTTAAATGTTTGGGGTGAAAAATATGAGAGAAGTAAATTATGAAAAAGTAGGTATGAAATTAAGAAAAGCAAGAGAGTATTTAAATCTAACACAAGAACAAGTAGCCAGTATTTTAAATGTTGGAAGAGATGCAATTTTAAGAATTGAAAAAGGAACACGAAAAGTAAGCGCAGATGAATTAAATAATTTTTCTCGTTTGTATAAGATTAGTATGGATGAAATTATGAATGATAATCCGTATATTAGTAATGAACAAGCTTATGCAAGAGGTTTTGAAAAATTAAGTTTAAAAGATCAAAAGGAAATACTTGATTTGATAAAATTAAAAAATGATTATAAAAATAAGGAATTGTAAATAATAATTTATGTATTCGAGAATGACGCCAGCTAAATTAGCAGAAAAAACTTTAGAAGATATCAAAAGCAAGTATGGCGAAATAAAGTTCCCAATTGATCCGTTTAAATTGCTAAAAGATAGTGGAGTATTAATATCATTTTCTGATTTTGAAAAATTAGAAGGAATTATTTTAAATGATGAAGATGATATAACTATAGTAGGAATAAATAGATTAAGACCATGGGCTAGGCAACGTTTTACTGCCGCTCATGAACATTGCCACTTTATAAAAGACTTAAAAAAGAATAAAAATGAAATAAATAAAATAGAGTGTTTATCAGGTTCTAATGATGAAATAGAAAAATTTGCAGATAAATATGCATCAGAATTATTAATGCCAAAATATAAATTGAAAGAGTTATGTAATCAGTACAAAAATGCAGATGGATTTATTGCTTTTGATAATATAATTTATATATCAGAGTATTTTGGAGTTAGTTTTGAAAGTTGCGTATTTAGAATTGCTTATACATTGAAAATGATTGAAGGGGATACAGACCCTAAAGAATTAAAAAAACGCATAAGAAATTATCATCCAGATAAAAAAAGAAAAGAATTAATACTAAAAAACAATGATTTTCTATTGATTGGAAATGCTATTGACAGTTTCTTCTATTGTATGGTTGATTTAAATAGAAATATAGGGGCGAAATTTGTAAATAATTACATTTACTATGATAATAAGTTAGAGGGTGTTGAACAGAAAGACGTACCATATATTTTAGCTGATTTATCATATAATAAAGAAAAAAGTAAATTTTTCGATTCGAAAGATGAAAAAATAATAATGACTTTAGGTAATTTTGCACTGCAAGAATATGTATTAACAACAGAAGATAAATTAGAAATTAGAAAGTGTAATGATCTACATAAATTACTACATTCATACACGCCTTATCCAGAATATTCAGGAAATTATAGAACAGATGATGCAGTAATTATGAGGGGTACAATGCAACCTGTGAGTTATACTAAAATACATGAAGAAATAGAAAAATTGAATATGGAGTTCGATCATTTTCTCAACAATATAGATAACTATAAAGTAAGTGAATATATAGAAAATGTAGTATACTTTATTTATAGATTTATTAAAATCCATCCGTTCGGAGATGGGAATGGACGTGTTTCTAGAGCGTTACTTAATTGGATGCTTAGATTGAAAAACATTCCCCCAATATATATTGATGATAAGTGTAGAAACGAATATTATAATGCTTTATCAGCTATAGATACTGACGGAGATTATATACCGTTTATTTTGTTAGTTGAAAAGCGTGTCATAAATACACTGATAGAACTTCATGATTATTTATTTATTGAAGAATCGGAGGTGCAATAATGTGGCCTAGAAATAATTATACTGGTCCAGGTGGCGGATTATATACTGGCCCGGGTGGTGGATTATATACCGGCCCAGGTGGTGGAGCCTATACCGGCCCAGGTGGTGGATTATATACCGGTCCAGGTGGTGGATTATATACCGGCCCAGGTGGCGGATTATATACTGGCCCAGGCGGTGGATTGTATACTGGTCCAGGTGGTGGATTATATACTGGTCCAGGCGGTGGATTATATACTGGTCCAGGTGGTGGATTATATACTGGCCCAAGTGGCGGTGCATATGATGGCCCAGGTGAACCATATATGAGTAATATTCCACCATGGTCAGTATATATTAAAGAATTAGAAAAAAGAGGTTATAAAAAAGAAGCCGATTTAATTAGAAAATATCACAAATGTGATTAAAAAATAGCTTAGTCATCTTCTAAACTATCTATAACAGAAACAACTGAGTCGAGGGCAGTACTAAACATATGCGAATATGTATTTAGTGTTTCCTCGATTTTTGTATACCCTAAATATTTTGCAACTAATGTAACATTAGCGCCATTATTAATAAATAGTGATGCACAGGAATGTCTAAAATCATGAATCTTAATAACTTTTAAACCAGTAAGATTAGCTAGTTTAGTTCTTCTAAGATATATATTAGAATTCTTTGATAAATTCTTTAGCATATCTAACAACAAATTTTAAGAGCTGAAAAATCAGCTCTTTTTTATGTTATAATTATTTATGAGAGTAGGTGTTATTATGGCTAAAGGTCCACGATTAAATAATATATATAGAAATTTTACTACAAGAGATAGTTTAGGAATTGAGGGAGTAGCAACTTCAATATCAGCTGAGATATGTCCAATAGTAAATACAGTTACACCTAGACCTTTTTATTGGGCATTTATAACATGGTGTTATTATGACTTTTATAAGAACTGTGAACCAAAAGATAGAAGTTCAGATAATGTATATAAATATGTTAAAATGCAAAATTATTTTTTGGCTTTAGCAAGTGATATTAATAACACTGATGGATCAAATGGTTTTACTGGAGCTGATACTATTCGTTCAAGATTAGATCTAAATCAAAATGCTTTTTCATATGATGATAAATATTTAGTAACAGTATTAAGTAATATGGGTTATTATCCTGCAGGATTATATTCAATGGGATTTATAATTGATAGTGATCCTGAAACTTTAGAAAAATATAAATATCCACATTTAACGAAAGAGGGAGAAAAATTAGCTTTAGCTTTTGAAAGTGTAGTTAGCAAAACGAAATACTATAAAGAATATAGAAAAGTAGGAATGAACATTCCTAAAGAGGTATTAATAGAATTAAGCCAATCAATAAATATTAATTTAAATGGATTTGATGAGGTTAAAAAAATATTAATTGACCATTTATTTAATAAGGAAAGTCAAAAGAAACTAATTGAATCACATAATTATTTAAAATTTATATTTAAAGACTATAAACCAGATAATTTGAATACAACTAAGTGTAGAGAATTATTTTATGATTACTTTTCACCATATTCAGATAATAAGCACACATATCCTGAAGAACTTCAAGAAATTATTAATAATTGGGAAATCGTTGTTGGAAGACAATATTTTACTTCAGGTTTAGAAATGATATGGAAATATATGCTTGAAAATTTAAATAGTCCAAAACTATATAGAGAATGGTTTCATGATTGTTTAAATAATTCTAAGTTAACATTTAATATGAATGATAAATTATCTTCAATTATTCCTTCGTGTAATTTTTCATATTCAGAAAGAGAAAGCATGATAGCAGATGCTAGAAGTAAAAACAGTAATCACGAATTAAATATAGAAAATGGAATTAAAATAATAATATCTGTTTATAATAGATTTAATAAAAGAAATGATTTTTATAAAGATAGTAAAAATTACTACAATTATGGTATGGATAATAATTCTATATCTTTAAATGAGTTTTTTAAACTTGTAGAAGAATATAAGGATAAAACAATAGAAGAATTTATTAAGTATATTATGTACTACTATTTATTAAATCAACATATGAATACTGCTTTTGAAAAAATGCTACAGGGTAGAGATGGGTATTATGTTGAAAAGATAGAAAGCGAATACTCTAGAAAAGAATATTTTGATCTATACTTCCAGGGAATAAGAATGGTTCAGCTAGCAATGGTTATGCAAGATTTAAATGTATTGGAGGTTGAATAGTATGTTTGATAAAAGAATATTAGATGAGATATCAAATAGCAAAGGTTATTCAATCGCTCTATTAACTACATTTAACTTTGAAATAAGCTATTTTGAAAGAGCAATATTAAGCTCTTTATATGATAAGAATATTAGAAACATTGAACTATTTGTTGATGCGGATGAATTAGAAAAAGCAATATCAGAAAGCATTTATAATAATTTAAACAAAAAATATATTGCTAATCCAATAAGAATTAATTCTGCGTTTCATCCTAAAGTTGTTTTATTACTTGGAGAAGAAAAAGCAAAACTAATAGTAGCAAGCGCTAATATAAATACATCAGGATATACCCTTAATAATGAAATATATAATGTGTTTGAATATAATAAAGATAATACAGATAATATAAATTTAATAAATGATGCTATAAGTTTTTTTGAAAGACTTAATGATATGTCTTATTATCAAGATACAAAACTATTTAAAATGATAGATGATTTACTATATAGATATAGAAGATCAGATAATTATGATATAAAATTGATTCAAAATTTAGACACATCAGTATTAGATCAAATAAAAGAAATAATAACTGATAAAGTTATATCAATAGATATTGCTGTACCATATTTTGATAATAAATTACTTGGATATAGAGATTTGTCTCAAGTATTTAATTGTAATAATATTAACATATATTTACAAAATGGATTAAGTACTTTCCCTGTTGACTTCAATAATGAAAAAAGTGTAGTAAATGATGGTAATATTTATACTTATTTAAAACTTAAGAGTAATGGAAAGAAGAACTTTTATCATGGTAAAGTATTTAGAATCAATACAATCAATAGTTCTTATATTCTATATGGTAGTTCAAATTGTACATTAAGTGCTTTGTCGAAAACTTATCATAATGGTGGTAATGTTGAATGTAACATATTAGAAATTGGACAAAAGGCAGATTTTGATTATTTCTTTGATAATTTTGAAATTGAAACATTTGAAAAATTAACATGCAACATATTAGAATATGAATCAAAAGAAAAAACAAACTTCAGTTTTAAATATGGTATTAAAAAGGAAGATATTAAATTATATTTATCATATAAAAATAAAATTGATAATCTTCAAATAAGAATTGGAGAAAAAGATCTTAATTACGAATACTTAGATAATGAATTGATTGTAACCATTGATAAAAATACAGCTGATGAATTAAATAATATATTTGATATTAATATAATTGAAAATGATGCTCAAGAAGTTATCAGGAGTTGGTATTTTGATATTGATACAGTAGAAAATTATAGAAATGCTGAAAGAAAAACTTCATTTGATGATATTGATGTTGATGAAGATATGGAAAAATATCGTGAACATATGGAATTGATAGTTAGAACATTAGCATTAACAAAAGATGAATACTCAGAACAAATAAAACTACAAAAAATGTTAAATAAAAAATCTAATTTAGAAAGTCAAGAAGATTTAGGTGAGGATGAAATAGATGATGATTTTATTGTTGATAAAGATATTCCAGATGAGTATATTAAAAAGAATAAGGACTTCACCAATGCTTATATTAAATCAAGATTATTCTCAGATCGTTTCTTCAAAGGATTAAAACTTAGAGGAAATGGTAGTGGATCACAAACGTCATCTTCTGATAAAAAAGAACCAAATAATAATCCAAGAAAGAAAAGACCAGCGACACCTGCTGAAAAAAGATTTGAAAGATTTATCAAAAGTAGAGTAAAAGGAATTCTAAGAGATGAATATGTTGAACTTGTTGATTATGACCACTATAAAAATAGTATAGGTGTAGTACTTGATGTAATAAATGAATACAAGTATAAAGAACAAGTTGAAGATATATTTGATGATAGATATGTTATTGATACATCTCTAGAATTGATAAATAAATTACTCGAGAAAGAAATACTAGAGCATTCACATGATGAAAAGGAATCAACAATAATTCTTGCGTTAATTTTAGTATTAGAAAATCATATAATAAATAACTCAGAAGATAATAAAGATTATAAAGTTGAACTACAAAATAAAGATATAATAAAGAAACTGAATCAATTATTTGATATTCGAGAAAGTTTTGAAGAATTATTAAAATATGCTGTTGAAAACGTAAATGCTAATATAAGAACAATTGATTATGATTATTATAAGAGTTATATTGAATCGTTGTTTGGATATAAAACTAAGATGCAATTATTAGATATTATTAGAAACAAACTTGATAACAATGCTGAAATTAATACTTCTGGAGATATCGTTTATATAAAATTTAGAACTTTAGATATTGGTAAATATTTTAAATTAGATGCTTTAATAATAAATGAAATTAGAAATCATTATAAGAATCAAAATATGCAATTAAACGGAATAAAAATAAAGATATATAATGATAAAAATGATTATCCAGAAACAGCTAATCCTGTAAAATTAATTGTTTACGATATTGAGCCAAATGGTTTATATATAAAGACTATGACATATAAGGATGGTAGAGTATTACCCGGTAAACAGGAGAGAATTTAAAAAGAGTCGAAATTATGATGTGAACCCCAAATAGTAGATATGAATTAAAAAGAAAAGAAACAGAGACTAAACTTAATGTTAAGACAGGACTCGATTTTTCTATATTTGATTCATATACTGGTAAAGAACGTGATGTATCATCATTATCAGGTGGAGAGAAATTTAAAGCATCACTTGCTTTAGCATTAGGATTAAGTGATACCATTAGTAATACTCATGGAGGTATAAGAATAGATTCATTATTTATAGATGAAGGTTTTGGTTCATTAGATACTGAATCATTAAATCAAGCACTAAATATCTTAACTGACTTATCTAGTAATGATAAATTAATAGGTGTAATATCACATGTTACAGAACTTATTAGTAGAATTGATAATAAAATAATTGTTAATAAAACAAGTACTGGTAGTAAGTTAAGTATTGAATCATAATGATATATTAAGTACACGATTGTGTGCTTTTTATTTGACTTTTTTAATATTTTGTATATAATATATTTTAACTTAATTAGGGGTGTTAAAAGTGAAAAAATATAGTAGAGAATTAATAAATAGATATATCAATAGTGAAGATATAACTATATATGATATTGATGAACTTGAAAATGATAAAGATTTTATGATGCAGGTTATTAGTGTATCAGGAGACAATAATTTCTATAATTTATGTTCTGATAATGTTAAATGTGATTATGAATTTGTTAAATATTTAATAATAAAATTTAAGCATAAGATAGATTTTGTATGTGAAGTTGCTGATTATTTTTTAAGTCATGTTGGAAAAGAACTTGAAACAACTGAAATTTATACAATAATGTTTGAGATAACAAAAGGAAACAAATCATTAAATAAAAAATATTTTCTTGTGCCTTTGGCTAAATATGATAAAGAAAAATTAATAATTGAATTATATAAGAAAAGTGAAGAAGATAAAGAAATTTTAGAATATTTTGGTATGGGATTTTGCTATATTTACGCGGAATATAAAGGATACGAGGAGACTTTAAATTACTTTGCTAAAAGAATGATAAATGATATAATCCATGAAAACAATAAGAGTTTAGAAGATATGTTACATAAACAATTTAAAACTAAGGATGAAGTAAGTAGAACTAAATTAAATAGTTTTTATATTAGTTTTATTGAAAAATATGATTCATCTTTAGCAAGTTATACATGTGTACATTTAAATATTTTAGATGAAGTAAAAGAGGAAACAAAAAGAATTATTGATAACTTTGAAAAACATAATGAAAGAATAGAAAAAGAAAAATATGAAAGAGCTATAAATGAATCATATGATTATATTTTATCAACTGATACTATTTTAGGAGCAGATTGTCTTTTATATTTTGTAGCAAGAGAACTTGGAATATTTGATAAAGTTATTAAATATGATGATTCGCCACAAGCTTTAAAAGATATTGCTATAGAGCAAATGGATGAAGTTTTTGATGAAAAAACTGGTGAAAGTTTTACAACATATGTATTAAATACAGATATAAATGAAAGAAGAATATATCTTAATGTTAAAAGAATATTAAATGGTATTATATTTGGCGATGGAACATATCAGTTAATTGAAGCATCACAAGATACAAATAAAAAAGATAAAGGAATAGTGTTAGAAGTAAAGTTTAGAAAAAAAGATAAATAATTTATAGATAATGAGAGTAGTATTGATATTTACTCTCATTTTTATTGTTTTAAAATAAATATTTGTATTATAATGTTAGTAAAGTTAAAATGTGATTATAAGTTTGTATGTAAAATATATTATTGTTAAAGGTGTAATACTATGAAGAAAATATTAAATATTTTTAAGAGAAAAAATATTGTTAATCTTGATTATGAAGAAACGTTGTATGATGGAACTAATGTTGATATGTTAGATGGAAAAATTAAATTATTAGTAATAAGTGATACTCATGGAGATTTATCATTAAATACAAAATTGCAAAGTTTTCTTAAAAGTATAAAAGAATATGATTTGTGTTGCATACTTGGTGATATAAGTGATAATGATTATAAAATAATACTTGAAGTGGTTCCTAAAAATAAAATAGTAGCACTCTTAGGTAATCATGACAGATATGGACTTATTGAAGAAAAAGAATTATATAATTTGAATGGTAAAACAGTAAAGGTCAATGGATTAATGATTGGTGGGATAGAAGGAAGTTTTAAATATAAAGATGAACATTTTCCGTCATTTACTCATGAAAAAAGTATTTCATATATAAAGGGACTACCTAAAGTAGATATATTATTATCCCATGATAAGCCATATACATATAATAATTATGATCCAGTTCATGATGGATTAAAAGGAATAACCAAATATATTTATGAAAATAAAGTACCAATAAATATACATGGCCATATTCATGAAAGCTATCAGAGAAAATTAAAAAATGGAACAATAGAGAAAAGTACATATTTAATAGAATTAATAGAAATTAAAAATGATAAATTACTTGAAAAGAAATATTAATTAATATATAATGAATTTACAATTTAAATATTTATATGAAATTTCCTTATGAATTAAGAAAATGTTTTGATGGAATAATTTGAATTTTATGATTCAAAATAGGAGGAAATTGTATGAATACTAAAATAGTAGAATATTTAAATTGTTGTAAATTAATGAATTTTAATGAATTACTTTTTTCATATATTGATAAAAGTGGTTATAAAGATTCAGAAATTTATAAAAAAGGTGATATAGATAAAGCTGTTTTCTAAAATAAGATGTAATAGTAATTATGTTCCAAGAAAGAATGTAATTATAAAATTATGTTTTGCTTTAGGACTTAAAAGAAATGATTTTAATAAATTGTTAAATTCTGCTGGATATTCCTTAAGCAGTAGCAAATTTGATCAAGTTATTTCTTATTGCTTAGATAACAATATCTATGATTTAGTAGAGATAAATGACTATTTGTATTCCTTTTGTAGCACCTCATTGTAGGTGTTTTTTTTGTCGCTTTTTTCGCGACCATTTATTATAAAAAGTATTATAAAATTAAATTACAAATGAAGACACACACAGCAAATAATATGGAAAATGATTTTGAAAATATGTGTCTTGTAAAAGCCATATACAGCAATAAATATAAATTGATTAAATATGAATGTGGCTTGTTATATATTTTATGGAGGTAATACTTATGAATCTAATTGATGAATTAAAATGCAATAGTACAATTTTAAATACAAAGGGATCAAAATACTATGCGTCTACATATAATAGTAATTTAGATGTTTTTACTATGTTAACGAGATATGCTAGTGAAAGTGAAATTATAAGATTATTTAATAATGCACTTAATGAAAATACTATTTTAGCATTATCAAATTTATTATATATATTAGATATAAGAAATGGTAAAGGTGAAAGAAGACTATTTAAAATAATATTCAAATATTTATGTTTAAATCATAAAGACCTTGCATTACAAGTATTACCATATATTAGTAAATTAGGTAGATATGATTATATTTTAGTTGGATTAGATACACCAATTAATAATGAAGTTATATCTTTAATAAAAGAACAACTTAATGAAGATTTAGTTTCTAATAACCCATCATTACTTGCTAAATGGCTTCCTAGTCATAGAACACATAACATGAATAATAAAGTAGCTAAAAAAATAATGAATAGTCTAAATATGACAGAAAAAGAATATAGAAAAACATTATCTATATTAAGAAGTAAAATAAATATTATTGAAAAGAATCTTACTAATAAAGAATATGATAATATTGATTTTAATGAAATTCCAACTAAGGCTATGCTTAAATATATAAATACTTTTATGGATAAAATGTCAAAAGAGTATCAAAAATATAAAGAGGAATTAAAAAATAATAATGCTAAAATAAATACTAATGGATTATATGTATATGAAATAATTAAGAGGATATTAAATGGAAAAGGAGATAGTGAAAT
>ERZ827197.2656-NODE-2656-length-11460-cov-4.668742_pt1 | contig 11460 bp, 10 predicted proteins | sample MGYA00519867_ERZ827197 | MGnify/ENA primary metagenome ERZ827197 (study PRJEB31778, sample SAMEA3449278) | human gut metagenome | biome: human gut; feature: human-associated habitat; material: faeces | place: United Kingdom | collected 2010/2012 ...
TTGCTGTATATGGCAGTTACTACTGGGACGGAGATGACGATTTCAGCGATTACGACGACTACTTTGACCGTGTTGAGAAATACGACCCGGAAGACGCATACGGGCACTGGGATCGAGACCCTATGTAAATTGAGAAATGCGAAGTCAACTGGGCACACAAGTTCCGTTCCTTTGCCTCTGATAAAGGATTAAAAATGGATCGGGTTTATCGGCAGCTGCTTCAGTTCCCATTGGAGGATATTGCAATGATTGCAAAGTCTGCCTACCATGTCAGAAACTGGCTGGATAACAACATCCCAGATTCTGATGCTGACAGCTCCGATCAATAGCTTGCTTGTATCAAAGGCCGTCGTGTTTCACTACATCCCTTTCCGAAGGACATGGAGCCTGTTTCGTCTGGGTTATTCTTTCATCTTCATCTGTCAATTTCCATGATGGATGAATTGACGATGAAATCCGATGGCTTTGACCCCAAAAAGAAACAACCCTCAGTATCGACCTTCCAATACTGAGGGTTGTTATTCACTCTTGGTATCTAGCATCATCGATTTGACCTCGCTTTCTACAGATCGGATATCCTTCCTCAGGTATCCAGGAGTTACATGATCATTGAACCCACTCCTTTTCTGTAACTACATGGTACTATGAAAAGCTGCGGATTACAAGACGGAATATGTGATAAAATATTACTGCAATTTCTGTACAACCGGGAGAAATCACAACTTCCCGGCGAGTTTCTGTTGACGCTGATACTGTGCTGTGCTATGATGGTAGTGTTGGGGCGGTTGGGTGACCGGCCCTTTTTGCTTTACGATACTGACCCGGAGGTGGTTTTATGTGCGGCAGGTTTTATGTTCCCGAGGACAGCGAAATCGCCATGCTCCGTAAAGTCATAGAGAATCTGGAAAGCAGAAATGTGACCGTCAAAACCGGCGAGGTGAGTCCCGGAGATGTGGCTGCGGTGATTGCCAGCAATCGGGAGCTGAAGCCACAGCCCTTTGGGATGCTGTGGGGATACCACCTTCCCAATGGAAAGCTGCTGTTCAATGCCCGCAGCGAAACCGCCGCGCAAAAGGCCATCTTTGCAGACGGCATGGCACATCGCCGGTGCCTGATTCCGGCTTCTCACTATTTTGAATGGCAGGACACGCCTGACGGGAAGGCAAAATACGCGATTGCGCCAAAAGAATCCAGTGGTATGCTGTTGGCAGGGATCTACCGTTTTGAAAATAATCTGCCAGTATTCACGATTCTTACCCGCACTCCGTCTGACGATATTGCCATGATTCACGACCGGATGCCCGTCATCCTGCCTCGGGAGGCAGCTGCTGATTGGCTGAATCCAAGATACCATGGGGAAGAAATACTCAGTGCTGCACTCACGAACATGAAGTATCATGAATTGAAGGGTGCCGCGAAACGCGACACCCTTGATGGATATCCAATATAATGTCCAAAACCACATCAACCGACCCATGGATGGCTGATGTGGTTTTCTTACTGCAATGCCGGTTACTTTTCCAACAAATCCTCCATTGTACATCCAAGAACTCTGGAAAGCCTGAGAACGGTTTCGGCGCTGGCTTTGTTGATGTCCTTGTTGCGCTGTTCGTACATTTGAATTGAGCGAAGACTGACATTGCTTCGCTTGGCAAGCTCTGCCTGCGTGCAGCCATAAAGCGTGCGGATACGTTTGAGGTTGGTATCAGCGAAGTATTCGCGCACTTTGGCATCGACAATATCAGCGAATTTAGTGACATCCGCTTCATGAAGGGGAGAATACATCTGCTGCAAATCTTCAAACGAAAGAACCTTAAAAATATCACTGAATTTTCTTCCGGAGAACCATTGATAGTAGGCGACTGCCCAGCCGATCCAATACTCTCTGGAACGGCTGAAATTCGCTTGAGGCTTGGCGGTCGGCGCTTTGCCCGTAGTCTCAACGAGAACATCAACAGCAGTTTCAATCCCGCTTTTCCCCAAAAGGTATGAAGGTTCACCATTCTCAATCCGATTACTGACGGAACTGACGGAAAACAGCTTTATAAAGCTATCTCCGGCAACTCCACACGCGTTGATAGCATAATCAAAAGCATCGCCCAGTAATGCCTGCGCGTTACTCAGATAGATTTCTTGGTATGCGTGGGTCATCGTTTTGGATGCCTCCTCTTATGATATCAAGGATATACAGACCATCTGTTTCCTCTTCAAGTATATCCGAATAAAGTTGGTCGGCTTCATCATTTCGAGCCTTGCGGCGAACATAATATTTTTCCTTTTCCGCAATAGAAAATCCATCGTAATGCAGCAGCGAAAAGGCGTATTTAGACTTGATGACAATCTGTTCGCCCAACTTGCCAAGTCGCATAGCGTTTGCGAGTTGCTGTACGGAAATTCCGTTATTTAGGAAAGACGCAGCAAAGTCAAAATAGGAGTCATCGGCACGGTATCCGATAATCAGGTCGTAGGCATTGACGTTGACGCCGAAATTGTCAATCAGATATCGTTTTGCCCGCTGTGCGGCTGGGCTTTTGATAGAAAACAGACGATGCGCTACCAGAACAGCAATCCAGTTCAGAATCGTATAGTTTGGACTGTTCAGATTCAGAATTTTCAGGTATTCCGTATCAAGACTGTAACGATTGACGAAGCCGTTACGCAGAGAGGATACAGCCCATTCTTTGGCGAGTTCCTCGCTTTCCGTGCAGTAGAAGCCCGGCCCGAAGTCATTGTTCTGCTTACCCAACCCAAAGGTTGGAGATTCGATGATCTGTTCAGAGCCATGATATAGGGTAATTTTCTGATTCATCTCCGCATCCTCCTAAGTATCACTGTAAAAATAGTATCACCAAAGTGATATAAAATCAAGCAATATTTGTAGAGAAAAAAGAGAGCATTTCTCGCTTGAAAAATACAGTTTCTTCAGACGAATATTTCCAAGAGAAACTTAGAGATAATCAGTTCACAGAATGATATTGAGCATCCATTTTGCCGGTGGTATAATTAAATGCAGCTAAGTAGGATATTGCAGAACTGCTGGAAAAATACAAATACTCCGCAGCAAAGCATAAGAGTAACCTCAGCAACATCTGCGGGACATTTGCTGCCGAGGGGATGACGATCAGCAAATATACCCGCAGAAATCTTGGCCGAATCGCCAGCGGGCAGACCAGCTATCAGCAAGTCCTGGCCGAGCTGAGGGAGAAGTACGAAAAGAGAGGATAAGGTTGTTTTCTGATTGCAGACCTATCGATTCCTTTTCAATGATATGTATATGGAGAGTAGTTTCAAATTTGTTTCGCTAAAGGCTTCCCGAAGAGTTAAGCGAGAGTTATTTCAAGGCATTAGAGGTTAGACGGTACAAAAAATTTGCGAAAGACGCAACTCAAAGTTTGCAGCGCTATAGGCAAAGAAGAGTTACTTTCCGCAGTAGGCGGCGATGGCCTGTGCGACAAACGCTGCCGTGCCCTCACCGCCAGCCATGTCAATGTTTTTACGGAAGCAGTCATCGGCCACATACATCTGGCCTAAGCCTGCCAGAATCTCCGGCGTGCAAGTGTAAAAATGGTCGGTGATGAATTGCTGCAAATCACGAATGGCCGCCTGCGCTTCCGGTGCGGTAGGGGCAAGATGCTTCAGCTCGCCCAGCTTTGCAAAGTGCCTCATCAAATCGGCAGGGTTGCCGGTAGACCCGCCTTTTTCATGCTGCTGATATTCCTGATAGGCGATGGTATTGCCCCATTTTCCTTTGACCTCTGCGGTGTACTTCTCCTGCTCGGCCTTATCAAATGCGTCAAATTTCATAGGTGTTACTCCTGTTTCTAAGGTTTCACGGGCGAGGGTGATGAGCCGTCCCAACCGCGCCTGTCGCAGCTCCAGCAGCTTGATCTGATCTGCGAGAGCGGCGGCCTGGTCAAAGTTTGGGTCATCCAGAATGCGTTTGATGTCTTTGAGCGGAAATTCCAACTCTCGAAACAGCAGAATGGATTGAAGCCGCGCCAAGGTTGTATCGTCATACAGCCGGTAGCCCGATTCTGTGAGGGCTGTGGGCGGCAGCAACCCGATGGCATCATAGTGGTGAAGTGTCCGGACACTGACACCGGCCAGTTTGCTGACTTCGTGAATGGTCATCATGGGTATCCCTCCTCCGTGTGAGCTTAGCGGGCGATGAAGGGGATGGTATTGCCCTCGTCCAGCAAGCGCACAACGTTTTCCACGTGCTGCGCGCTCTCGCCGAGCTCCCGGGCAAGCGTCTGAATGATATCCATAGAAATTCTTTTCGTTGCATGGTTTAACGTCAGCGGCGGCAGACGCCCAAGCGTCCGCCGCCGCCTATTGTACCACAGCCCCGGCCGGATTTCCAGCGCAAAGGCTTCTCACGAAATAGCAGATCCGCCTCTGTATCACACAGAGGCGGATCTGCCAATTCTATGATGCCCACGGCGGCGAACGCTATGAGCTTATTCAGCACAGCATCACCTATCGTTACTGTGTTTTTATCTCAAGTTCTTCCGGAAGAATTCCTGCGCATTCTTGTACATTACGCCATCGGCATCCTCCTGCGAAACGCCTCGGGAGATCAGATACTCGTAAATCGACGCCGCCTTGGCCGGTGTATTCAGGCACTCCGGCAGGAGGGAACCGTCGAAATCCGAACCGAGAGCAAGATTCTTTTTGCCTCCCAGCTCAAAGAAATGCATGGTGTGACGGTAGATATCGTCAAGGCTGTGAACTTCGCCGTCGTCGCGCAGGAACTTCACAAAGTAATTCAGACCGATCAGGCAATCGCGCCTGACCATCTCTCGGATCATGTCGTCTGTGAGGTTGCGCTTGTGACTGCACAGCGCACGAGCATTGGAATGCGTGGCGACAAAGGGTTTGGCCGCCACCTCCAGCAGGTCGGCAAAACCGTGGTCGTTGAGGTGGGAGACGTCGACAAGAATGCCCTCTTTCTCCATCTCGCGCACAGCTTCCTTGCCAAACTCGCTTAGGCCATGGTCAGTGGTGTGACCGGAGCCAAGCTCGTTTTCACCGTTCCATGTCAGCGTAATGGCACGCACACCCTGCTCGGCAAGTGTGTGAACACGGGTGATATCACCGGCGAGCGCGCTGCCGTTCTCAATAGTCAGAAATGCGGCGGTCTTATTCTCAGCCCAAGCCTTCTCCATATCGGCGGCATTGCGGCAGGGAGCCACACGGTCGGAAAACTTTTCCATCTGGCGATAGAAGTTTATGCGGTTCTTCTCGAAATAAGCGATGGCTGCATCGCCGCGCTCCTCATCCGGAATGAAGACTGCGTAGAACTGCGCCCAATGCACATCATTCGGCATGTTGCTCAGCTGCAGCACGCGGCCGGGATCGTCCAGCGTGTCCGGGTTGCCGGTGTTGGCATACTTCCAATCTGCCAGAGTGTCACAGTGCAGATCGATCAAACCATAACTGTTCATGATACTAATTTAAAATCCTTTCTTTGACTTTACGCCCGCGGGTCGAGCTCCTCGCAGGAAAGAACTTCCTTGCTGCGTGTGTATTCCTCGTACCGGAGTCCACGATCTGAGGTCTCAATTTCGCCGACCTGGTTATCATAGGGGTCGGCGCGCCAGAACTGCTTTTCAATGGTAAACGGCGCTTCAAACTCGCTGTTGGCCACCATGCGGTATGCGTCGATGTTGCCAAAGTAGAACTTGCGGCGTTCCTCATTCTGCGCCCTCACCGCCGCCGTGCCGTAGCTCGGGTCGGCATAGAGCCAGCCGTATGGCGCGATATAGAAGCGGGACCAGTCGTGTGCGCCGCAGAAGTCCGGCTCAGCGGTCAGGCCGCTCTGCCACCTGGCGGGAATGCCAGCGCAGCGGCACATGGTGATAAAGAGCAGGGCAAACACACCGCAGTCGCCGGTGTAGCTGCGCGCCGCAGAATCCGGGATGCACTCGAGAATGAAATAGGACGGCATGAAGGTATACTTCATGTTCAGCGTGATGAAGTCGTAGAAGATACGCGCCTTTTCCAGAGGATCGGTCACACCCTCGGTCAGCATCTCCACAAGGGAACGAATAAACGGGGTGAAGACGATGTGCGGCGCCTGCTCCTGCGTGTCGAAATCAGGCTGTACGGCGTCTGCCTTCATCGTGGAAACATCGTGGTAGCGCGCCGTGTGGACATAGGAGTACTCCACATAGAACTCGTGGTTTTCCTCCATGTTCTCCTCCCAGCAGATCGTGCGCTGCGCCGCATTCTCGGGTGCGAGCTTGCCGGTCTCGGGATACATCTTCTCGATGCGGATCTCGCTTTGCTGCTCACACTCGGCGGGGATGGGCAGGTGAACGCGCACGAACATACCGGGTGTGAACCGATCATCGTTTACGCGGACGCTCGAACGGATGCGGATGCGATTGGAGATACCGCCGTTCTCGCACATCAGACGGCGAACACGGTCAAGACGGCCCTCGCCCTGCTCCTTCGTCACGCTCTCCACACCGTGCACCTGTACGCCCGCGCGGACGGCAAAGGATGGATCTGCTTTGCACAGCGTCTCAAAGAAGCGGTCCAGGAAGTGCATCTCGCCGTTGACATAGAGCCAGCTGATTTTTCCAGCGTCCACGCGCTCGTCGAATTCCTCCTCGGTAAAATCGGGGATGTGCCCGCGCACCACAGCGAGTGCGGCGGCACGGTCGAACGGGTAATTCTGCGGGATCCGGCAGATGATCTCGCGCTCGGCGGTCAGGCACGCGCGCATTGCCTCAGACAGGTTATCCTGCGCAAGGCGAAGATCGATGAGGCGGATCGCGCCTTCAAAATCGCCCCATGCCTTGCGCCGGGCGATATCGTCCGGCAGGCCAATGTTCAGATATTGCAAGGTATCGTTAATATTCATAAGAATAACCTCTTTGTGAATCCTGCTCCCACGGCACGGGCCGCAGGAGCAGGAAAAATCATCCGGCGGGGATCATGCAATCATATGCAGGATCGCACCCATGCCAAGACCAAAAATATTACCAATAGCAGCGCCAAGAACACCCATCAGAACACCGATACCCGCAAAGGAATCGTCATAGGCGCAGGCAATGATCGGCGCAGAAGCGGAACCGCCGATATTGGCGACCGATGCCGTAGAGACCATGCAAAGATCCCAGTGGAAGACCTTGGAGAGAATGTACATACCGACAACGTGGATCGCAAGAACGAACACGCCGTAAACGACCCACATCGGAGCTTCGACCAGCGCATTGAGCGGAGCCTGCGTAGCGAGCAGGGAGACGACGGCGTACAGCAGGACGCTGGAAAGATCTTCAACAGCAGGAAGCTTGCCGAGCGGGGTCATTGCGCAGACCAGACCGAGAACGGTGACGAACAGCGTCGTGCAGGTGCCCTTGTCGAACATGTCAAGGCCGATCTCATTGAGGCCGTTATTCATGACAAGGCCGATCTTCTGAGACAGCGCGGAGACGATCAGAGCAAGGCCGATAAGCCAGATCCAGTCGGCAGCTTTGGCCTGCTTTTTCTCGTTGGCGACCTCTGCGTTGGCAGCGGCTGCAACGGCCTCAAGCTTGGAGGTGTCCGCCTTAACGGACTTGTTCCACTTGCCGGCATACTTCACAGCAAAGAGCAGCAGCGCAATCCATACGGAGTAGCAGACGGTGTCGAGCGTAAGAGCGCAGGCGTAAGCGCCGGCATCGACCGGCAGAGCATCCTGCATGGCAGCCATGTTGGCGGAGCCGCCGACCCAGGAAGCGTACAGAGCTGCGGTAGCGCCCCAGATGGTCTCGCCGCCCCCGAGGGATCCCTTGAAGATCGGGAAGCCGACGATGAAGCCGAGTGCAAGAGTGATCGAGCAGCCAAGGAAGATCGCGATCATGCGTCCGGAGAGCTTGGCAATCTTGCGGAAGTCGCAGCGCAGCAGCATGACGAAGATCATTGCGTACAGAAGGTTATTCTTCAGTACGCCGTAAGCGGCACTGACGCCTTCGGAATTGTACAGGCCCAGGGTACAGAAGACCATGTTGAGAATATAGATCCATACCAGCGGCGGGACCCAGTTAAAGACTTTCCACTTGGTGTATTTTTCCATTGCCAGCAGCCCGCCGGCCAGGAACATCAGGAATGCGATGAAAGTAAAACCGTTTTCAATAGCAGGTAACATACTTTTCTCCTCCAAAAAATATATTTCTTCTCAGCGGGGCGGTACCTGGACCCGCTGCAAAAGACAAAACAGAAAAAAGCCCAACAAAACCGAGCGTTTTTCAACGCCTGATCTTGCTGGGTTTCACACGCGGCACCACGAGGGAACTCATGGCAGGCGACTGCGAAGCAGCCATATACAGTTATACGTAATCAGGTTTTGCTTTCCGGCTTGCCCGTCATTGACCGCCAGCGCTTGAGCGCATCGCGGTAAGCGACAAGTACGGCCCGGCGGGACGAGCCGCCGTATCGTCTGTTGAGCGTGTTCTCCAACCACACATCGATCTCCGGAAAAACCTGCCCCACAAAAAGTTTACGCAGGAAAGCCTCCGTCGTGGAAATTGTATGGGTACAGCTGAAATCGAGAACCTTGGACGTCAGGTCGTCGACCTCAAACGCCATATAAAACGTGCCGTAGTTTTTTGTGATGGCGTTGTCCGAATTCGTTCTGGACTCGCCAATGACAAAAACCGAATTGATCTGATTCAAAGAACCGTCCTTCCTTTCACAGGAGAATGCACGGAATGTATAATAATCAAAAACGCCCTGTATCAGCATCATTGGGTGCCTTTATTATAGCGGCCATTGACCGAGTTGTCAATATCTTCTTGTCAAACCAGATGATTCTGCCGTTTTTTATCGATAACGCACAACAATTCCTTGTCAAAAAATCGCTAAGGCACATAAACTATGGTCAAATCAACGATTATCACCTTCCCCCTTGCAATTGCAGTCTAAACATGGTAGCATAAATATGCTTTTAAAAACTTGATTATCACTGCTGCTTTACTTTGCTTGAGAATGCCACAACGTTCTTCACCGCAAATAAAACCCAGCAAAAGACGTGGATTTATCGCGCCTTTTGCCGGATTTTTTCTTTTGCAGCAGCCAAGAGAGGTGAGGAGCCGCCATAATACGCCGCGCATTCACAGAATCACACAATATTTGAGGAGGAATTCATCACATGAAGAAAAGACTTTGCTCATTGCTACTTGTCCTCACGATGCTTTCCACGCTTCTGGTCGCGCCGGCTTCCGCCCTTGAGGCAGACGGTTCGACTAGCGTCGGCAACGAGACTTACGTGTATCTCGGCGTGAAGGATTACGGCACCGTGGAAGCTGACAGCAAGCCCGACTTTGTCCATCGCTTCTACACCAACGGCGAAGAAGTGCAGTATACCATCGCCAGCAGTGACAATAAGTACGCCGTCCAGAACAAGCTTCAGGAAGGCTATGTCTACGATCTGACGATTGAAGGCGGTGTCGTGACCGACGCCGCCGCTGCCACGGCCGACGCCGAAGGCACGATCGCGTCCATCGACGACTCCACCGTCACCGTTAACGGCGCCGCTGTCAAGTACAGCGCCATCTATGAGATCAGCAACAACGCCGCCGGCGCCACCGCCGTGACCAAAGTGACCGATCTCAGCAACCTCGCCGGCAAGACCGCCAAGGTCTACGACGGCGTCGTTTACCTCACCTTTGTTGCCAAGCCCTACACCGCGCCCGTCAGCGGCAAGGCAGGCGAGCGCACCCTCAAGAACTACCTCAAGACCGCTCTCGAACCCGTCGGCACTACGCTGTACGTCTACGGCGCGGGCTGGGATTGGCAGGACGATCTTTCCTCCAACCAGTCCATGACCATCGGCCTCTCCCAGAGCTGGATCGACTTCTTCCAGCAGCAGGATGCCAACTACACCTATAAGAACAGTGCCGACCCCGCGCACAGCTACTATCCGCACAACAGCTGGAACCAGTACTACTATGCCGGTCTCGACTGCTCTGGTTACGTCGGCTGGGTCGTCTACAACGTGATGCACACCCAGAATTCCGTCAACACCGACAACGACGGCTACGTGATGAGCTCCACCAAGATGGCCAAAACCTTTGCTGACAAGGGCTGGGGCACCTGGACGCGCGATATCAAGTCCTTCAAGCCCGGTGACATCTTCAGCATGAGCGGCCACGTGTGGACCGTCCTCGGCGTCTGCGACGACGGCTCCATCGTCTTCCTGCACTCCACGCCTTCCGACAGCAAGGCAGGACAGGGCGGCGGCGGCGTTCAGCTCAGCGCCCTCAACCCCAACAGCGACGACGACAAGAACTGCGAGGCCTACAAGCTCGTCACCAAGTACATGACCAAGTATTACCCCGAGTGGAGCGAGCGCTATGACGCCGTGCTGAGAAGCTATGACGCCTACGCGGCCCCCGCCACCGGCAGTCCCTTCAAAGAGACCTGGTCCGGCAACTTCTCCTGGAACCTCGACGGCACCGGCCTGACCGACCCCGACGGTTACGCTGATATGAGCGCCGCCGAGATCCTTGCAGACCTCTTCGGCGACGCCGAGACGCAGCCCGGCACGCCGGTCATCCCGTCTCAGCCCAGCACGCCCGTCCGACCCTCTCAGCCTTCCCAGCCCGAGCAGCCCAGCCAGAAGGGCTTCAACGATGTCAAGCCCGGCGACTACTTCTATGACGCCGTCAACTGGGCCGTCGAGAAGGGCATCACCACCGGCACCAGCGCCACGACCTTCTCCCCCAACGCCTCCTGCACCCGCGCTCAGATCGTGACCTTCCTGTGGCGCGCCAGCGGCAGCCCGGAGCCGAAGACTGCCAGCAATCCCTTCACCGACGTTGCAGCCAACGCTTACTACTGCAAGGCTGTTCTGTGGGCTGTTGAAAACGGCATCACTACCGGTACCAGTGCCACGACCTTCTCCCCCGACGCTCCCTGCACCCGCGCTCAGGGTGTGACTTTCCTGTGGCGCGCCAACGGCAGCAAGGCCGCCTCCGCCGCTGCCTCCTTTACCGATGTTGCATCTGACGCCTACTATGCTCCGGCAGTTGCCTGGGCGGCAGAGCAGAACGTCACCAGCGGTGTCGGCAACGGTCTCTTCTCCTCCGACACCACCTGCACCCGTGCTCAGATCGTGAGCATGCTGTATCGCCTTCGGTAAATAATTATCTTTAATAGGCGCTGAGTCATCCCCTCCTACAGCCTGAACGCCGCGGGCAATTGCCGTGGCGTTCAGGCTATCTTATTCTCAAAATTCAGAAAGGACAGTGCGTTTTATGAAATTTTCCAGCAAGATTCAGCGGTGTGAGCTCTCTCCCATGCGGAAGTTTCTGCCCTATGAGCTGGCGGCAGAGGCCAAGGGCCGCAAGATCTATCATCTGAATATCGGCCAGCCGGACATTGAGACGCCCAAGGCCTTCTTTGACGCGGTGAAGAATTTCCAGGACCCAGTGCTGGCCTATGCGGCGGCCCCCGGCGTGTCTGAGTTTC
>ERZ827197.2659-NODE-2659-length-11445-cov-9.931694_pt1 | contig 11445 bp, 10 predicted proteins | sample MGYA00519867_ERZ827197 | MGnify/ENA primary metagenome ERZ827197 (study PRJEB31778, sample SAMEA3449278) | human gut metagenome | biome: human gut; feature: human-associated habitat; material: faeces | place: United Kingdom | collected 2010/2012 ...
CAACCAGAAAAAATCGAAATTGATGCAAACGAAAGGGCAGTTAATGAAAAGTCTCAATACTGCTTTTTCGTTTGCACCACCTTCGATTCTTTTCTTAACGATTTACCTATCTGTACTCAACGATTTCTTCGAATGGTTTCCTCGGTCTTTTGTCCGGAGCTTCGTCGGCAAAGCCAACCGCAACAATTCCTGTCAACTGGCTGTCTGTTCCGATAAAATCCATCAGCTCATTATAGGCAAAACAAGTATTGGCAATCCATAAGGTGCCCAATCCATATCCGGTTGCTGTCAGAATCATATTTTCAATTGCTGCACCTATGGACAGTGAATCGCAAATTTCAACGATTAGTTTTTCATTTTCAATACTTGCAAATGGTGTGTGCTGATTAGTATTAATAGAATATCCCATATCATAGGCTTTTTTACTCCTGTAACAGCCAATCAGCTATATCGTGAACTTCAATTCCTTCATAGCTATATTTCGGATGCCTGGTTCTGGCAATGATCATTTTCGGATAGGCATCTCGGATCTGAAGCAGAGGGGAACATTCTCTCTCAAATGTCTCCTGCCCGGAAATGTTATCACTTACTTGAATATAAATTTTTTCGCTGCCCCTCTGAGCAACAAAGTCAATTTCCTTTTTATAGAGTTTGCCGACATAGACATCGTATCCACGTCGAAGAAGTTCGATGCAAACGATATTCTCATAAACTCTGCCATAGTCCATATTTCTGCTTCCCAGAATTGCGTATCGAATACCGCTGTCACACAGATAAAATTTCTCAGAACTTTCGAGATATTTCCTGCCACGAATATCGTATCTCTTAATATCATAAAACACAAAGGCATTACACAAATACTTGATGTACCTGCCTACGGTCACATGATTGGTCGGGCTCTCATTTGCTGTCAGCAGCTGACTGACCTTATTAGGCGAAGTCAGATTGCTGATATTGTCCATCAAGAACTCGCTCAGACGCTGCAAAACCAAAGTGTCCGGCAGAGCATATTTCTGTACTAAGTCCCTTGTAACAATGGTTTCGTAGACTTCCTTTATATAGTTTGTTCTGTCTTTTTCGGTTCTATAAGCATAGGAACCTGCTAAACCGCCCTTGATAGCGTACTCATCAAAGAGCTTATCTTTGTCACTAATATCATCATAATACTGGCAATATTCCTGGAAGCTGAAAGGAAACACATGAATTTCAATATAGCGTCCGGTAAACAGAGTTGCCAGATCTGCACTCAACAGGAAAGCATTAGAGCCTGTTACATAGATGTCGTATTTTCCCTTAGAGTACAGGCTATTGATTGCCAGCTCAAACTTGGGACACATCTGAACCTCGTCTACAAACAGGTAGTTCGTTTTATCTTTCTGATAATGTTCTTCCACATAGGCGTGTAAGGCATGGTATTCCCTGATTTCTTCATATGCTAAATCCATGAAGTCAATGAAGATAATATTGATGTTTTCAAAGTTGCTCTTCAGATACGTAATATACGCCTGCATTAGTTTGGACTTACCAGATCGACGAATACCAGTGATGATCTTGATGTCAGGAGTGCCATTCAGTTCAATGATTCTATCGAGATATTTTGCTCTCGTGATTGTTTTCATATAGTCACCCGCTTTCAAAAATTGAAGTTTTTTCATTTCTCGAAACCGCTTCGCTGTACTTATTATACTGTCTGCTAATAGTATGTGCAAGATGTCGCTTTCAAAAACATATAATTTTTTATTTTTTTGAAAGTGGAAACTATGTAAAGGCAACCCGAAGGCTGCCCCAGACATCAAGCCTATCCTGTTTACACAGGTTCGTTGTCATCTTCATCGACGGAGCCATCTACATCATCGTCCTCAAACTCCGGATCGTACCCATAGTCCTCGTCATCATCCACATAATCAGCATCCGGATCAGGCTTTGCCGCCTCCTGTTCCTTCTTCTTTTCCTGAACTTTCTTGAATACGAAAAATCCGCCGCCACAGGCAAGCACAATCAGAGTCAGAATCGCCGGGAGCATATTCGTGGATTTTGGATAGGATCAGAATAGGTTATCAGCCCATACGGTTATTTTTTACTATTTTACGGAGGTACGCAGATATGGATATGAATATAGAAATGGATAAAAATACAGCTACTGATTCAATTACCAGCAGACTGGCTGACGCAAGAAATGATCTCGGCATTACGCAATTATCTCGTCCATTGACACACCAAAGACTGCCGCCAATACCACCAGATTATCCAGGGTTGGCATTGCCACTTGTATACTGCCTGTGGTGTTGCAAATCCGAATATATCTGCCAGATCCTTTACTGAAAGACCTGCATTGATTCTCAGTCTTGTTATGTTCATTCCTGTTGCTGCCATATCTATTGTAGGCATTGTTATCATTTTTCCTCCTGTTCCGGCTGTCAGTCAACACCTTCCCAACAGCCGGGCTGTACAGGCGTTGCTACTCTGATGCCTTAAAATTGTATATAGGTTTCATTACATCAATAACATCCACCGACTCCCTGATTACATCTATGATGTCATCCAGAGACTTGTATGCCATTGGTGCCTCGTCCAATGTATTTTCATTTACTGAGGTTGTATATACTCCCTCCATAGCTTTCTTATACTCATCCAGATTGAGTTCATTTTTCGCCTTTGTTCTGGACATAATCCTTCCTGCACCATGTGGGGCAGAAAAGTTCCATTCCGGATTTCCTTTTCCAATGGCAAGTATACTTCCATCCTTCATGTTAATCGGTATCAGCACTTTTTCTCCCTTATGGGCTGCGATTGCACCTTTCCTCAATATCATTTCATCTGTGTCGATATAATTATGAATCGTGTGAAAAGCATCACTCCCGGTCATGACTGTTCTTTCAAGAATAACCTCTGCCATCTTCTCTCTGCTTCTTCTGGCAAATGCCTGGCATATTTCCACATCATGCAGATAATCCTCCAGATATATTCCTTCCAGATAACACAGATCCTCCGGCATGCTTGTAGGACTTTCATATACCTGCCAGTGAAGCTGCTTTAGGGCATCCTGTATCTCCCTTTTTCTTCCCTGTTCCTTATAAGTACGGATAATCTCATCCCTCTTTTCAAGATACTCCCCATAACCACGGTTTAAGTTAATGGCAAGTTTCTGATAAAGCTCTGCCACCTGCTTTCCAAGATTTCTACTGCCGGAATGAATTACGAGATACTTTGTTCCATCTGCTGCTTCATCAATCTCAATAAAGTGATTTCCGCCTCCAAGTGTTCCAAGAGACCTTGCAAGTCTCTTTGCATCTTTCAGCTCCCTGTAGCATCGAAGCTCTGTCAGATCAAATTTCTCCTGCCGTCCTTCCCACACTTCACGTCCTGATGGAATAAAATGTGCTGCCTCATCCACTTTCTCAAAATCAATCTCATCTTTTCCAAGATTTACCGTATACATCCCGCATCCGATATCCACTCCGACCACATTAGGCACTGCCTTGTCTGTTATGGTCATTGTTGTTCCTATCGTACACCCCTTACCGGCATGCACATCAGGCATGATACGGATCTGGGAACCTTCTGTCATTGCATAATCACACATGCGTCTGATCTGCTCTATAGCCTCATCCTCTACTACTTTTGCATAGCAGAGAGCCGTATTTACTTTTCCCTTAATCTCTAATGCATTCATTTTTATTTTCCTTTCTGATTCTACATTGGACAAGTGCTCCTCATGGGATTTGAACCCACAACCTACCGGTTAAAAGCCGGTTACTCTGCCGATTGAGTTAAAGGAGCATAAAAAATACCGCCTGCCTTATCATCTAAGGTAAGCGGTACGCTAAAACATGTTTATCTATTATACCCCTGTCCGGCTATGCCTCCGGTTCAGGTGCAGTATCAAAAACACAATTTTCTCGTTTATGCCTAGCCTTAAATGAGCGCATGTAATCAAAGCCCCACTCATGATCTTTAAGCAGTGCTAACGATTTACGTTCACTATGAAGCTGGTCAAAACGATACATTGTTGTCATGTCTTTTTCCTTTCTATGGAGTTCTCTGCCTCCGCTTATCTTCTTTCTGTAACCAAGAATAACACAATTTTCTGCGGTTGTCATTATACCTGTGGTATAAAATTTATAACTATTCAGAGCCATACAAAATTGCTTTCTGTGAATGCCGGCATACATACAGAACAGCAATTTCATATGACAGGATAACTCATGGGCAAACAGAAAGCAGGAGCTCTCACCGAAAACAGAAATTCCTCTTCCCAAAACGGATTTCATCCCCGGGTTCCACCTCCACCATTTCCTGCGGCTGTATTCTCAGGCCGTTCTTATGTCTTTTTGTTAACAGGGTCAACCTCTAAAACGCTTCGCACTTCTTCAATCGCAAAGCACTGACAGAATATGGCGGTGCCTCGTATACGAACTCTGAGGAAGCGCCATGCATATTCACGGTAATATTCTTCACCTTCTCCGGCTCTTCAAAGCTGTTTTCATCCCCCTTTTCACCGCTAAGAAGTGTTACGGTATAGTCGCCCTGTACCTGACAGTCCAGTGTAATGGAAACCGGATCCACATCTCCTGCAAAATTAACCGCCTTAATAATGATTTCGTCCTTGGTGTCAGTTACTACCGAAACAAAAGCAGGTCCGTAGGGAATCGAAATTTCCTTCTGAAGCTCACCATCAACATACAGGCGAATCTGTTTTCCGTCCGTTTCATATCCAAAGCGGTGATATTCTCCCGGTTTTACTGAAATAGCAAAGTCCTCAGTCAGCTTGTTGTCATGCATAAAGCCAAACTCTTCCAGTGAACATTGTCCTCCATTAACCTTCCAAAGGAACGGACGCACCAGAGCTGCATCCCATTCTTTTTCCACTCCGGCCGTAATCACGAGCTGCTCCTCATAATAGGAACGAACCACCCTGGCACTGAATATACCCAACTCGAAGTAAGCATTTTCCTCAACAAAAATATCGGTCTCAAATCTTCCATAAGTCTGGTCTTCTTCTCCAAATACCACAAAGCTCTTGGTCTCATCAGCCCATTCCAGAATACTGTGAAATTCCTTTTTCTGCTCCTCATCCGGAAGCTGAAGCAGGCAGCCATCCTCTGTATCCTGCACATGTCCCATTAATTCATGAGTAATCTTTGCTTCTTCTCCATTCCAAATGGGATTTCTGAAGCGAAGTTCCTTATTGGATTTTAAAGATGCCATTCCGGTTCTCGGACGATAAACACGTCCTCCCTCATCTTCGGATCGCACCACATAATCTCCGCGATTTTGACCGAACATTTTCCAGACATAATAAGTAGGAATTCCAAGGCTCTGATGATTATTGAAACGAATCAGATTAGGATACCACGCTCTGTAATTTACATTTTCAAATAATGGAGCATAAGAGGCCAATGTTACGATATCCTGATTTTTCTCAATACCCATAAGGAAAGCCGCTTCTCCCAAAGCCGCATACAACTGTCCCATATAGTTGCCTTCGTTTACAGCCACCTCTCCTACAAAGATTTTTGGTCCCTTACGATCGTAGTCATCATAATAATTTACACGTTCTGCAAAGAACTCTGTTGTATTGTAAAAATGTTCATCCACGCACTCGGCAGGACAACCATTTTTCTCTACATGCTCATTGGCTATGGTTTTAATCTGGGGATACAGTTCCTTTACCTTCTTATAAATCATGTTGTATCGCTTTTCATAATCCGGACCCCAGTTTTCATTACCAATTTCCAGATAGGTCATTTTAAAGGGTTCCGGATGCCCCATAGAAGCACGAAGCCTTCCCCATTTGCTTTCCTTAGAGCCGGTAGCATATTCAATGGCATCCAGTGTATCCTGTACCATTTCATCAAGAGCCTCTCCTTCCAGAAGGACACTCTTTCTTCCCTGACAGGTCATTCCGCAGTTACATACATACAGGGGCTCCATCCCCAGATCCTCGCAAAGCTGCAGATATTCATGAAAGCCAAGTCCTAATGTACTTCTGTAATGCCATACAAACAGCTTACTGGGTCTTTCCCATGCCGGACCTACCGTATCCCGAAATCTCATCGCTGTGGACGGTGTCGTTCCTTCCACAATACAGCCTCCGGGAAAACGCATAAACTTTGGACTCATTCCCTTAAGCTTTTCTACAAGATCTGTTCTGAGTCCATGCCCCATGTAGGTATTGTCAGGCATTAGTGAAATAAATCCCAGCAGAACCTCTCCGCCTTCTTTGCAGGAAATAGTAAGCTGTGCCTCGTGACAATCCTCAGCTGCTGTCAGCTTCATGTCATATCTTGTATACTCCTGACCGGAAACCACCAGACTGTTTCCAGCCAGTACTTTTCCCTGGTATTCGATCGCTACGTCCAGTCCTATTTCTTCCTTTGCTTTTGCAAATAAATACAAAGAGTAACTTTCTCCAGCCTTTACGGATATACCGCAGTAACCGGTATTAGTCAGAGATCCGTCCTTTTCAAACTGCATACGCAGAGCTGCGTCCCGATGTTCATTCAGGGTATCCGTCAGTTCCAGTTCCATCTTTGCATTGTGTGTATACCATGCCGGTATTTCTGTCTCCGGAATATGGTTGCCCTTTACCCAGCGGCATAATCCTTCTCCGTTGCAAAACTCATCCAGCCATCCGGATACGGTTTTTACATGGATGCCATCCTCCTGCTGTATATAACCCTCCGGTAAAACGGAATCTTCGAAGCTTCTGTTTCGAAGCATTTCCGGATAAAGTCCTCCGTCTCCGGCACGGTTAATGTCTTCAAAAAAGATTCCGTATAAATCCCTGGCTGTCTCAAATCGTCTTTCCTTTGTTTTAATCTTTAACTTGCTCATTGTAGTCTCCTTTTTTACATTCCAAGAGTTTTGATCACTGCCTGTATATGCAATAACATAGATTATGATAACTCAAATGATCTTAATGCAGCATTTCCGTTACCGCGATAGGTCAGGTAAAGCGCCTGTATTCCATCCGGAATCGTAACCGGTGCGGTATACTTTTCCCAGACATTGGTATATTGAACCTCTAATGTCGCCAGTACCTCTCCATCCCATGCTGTCTTTACTTCAAAAGTGCCATCTGCATAGCCCCGGATCCAAATACTGATTTCACGAATATCATGGCAGTCAAAATATTTGAAGCCGATGGTAGTTGAATCTGTAATATTGGCAATATATCCAACTTCTTCGTCTCCATCCCTGCCGTCCTGCATTACTCGTGGAAAATTCCCTTCGCCCACATAAACTGATGGGGTATCGGTAAACAGATTACATGCAAGATAAGCGGGGTATTCGCCTTTACCCTCAAGCGGACCTCCATTTAAACCGCAGGAGGTAATTTCTACCTGTGGAATACTGCCGTCCGGCATAATCTGCAGCTTTTCAGCACATCCCTGTCTGCTGTAGTAGGTATTATTGGTATGCCTGTGATAAAAAATGTACCAGTCCTCTCCGATCTGCACAATACTTCCGTGATTATTGGCACCGTAAGCTGTTGGCATATCTGCCGGCTTGTAGGTATCGATGTGCAGATCACAATTGCTGACAATAACTCCGCCATAGACAAAATCCTTAGTAGGATTCTTGCTGGTGGCATAACATAATTCGTGCATTAATATGGATGAATAGACAAAATAATAGGTGTCACCTACTTTACGGATGGAAGGTGCCTCAAAAAACTCATGTCCCTCAAATCCGGTACCGGCACCATATTCACAGCCGGGGGCCACAAACACCGGAGCTTCCCTGATCGTCAGCATATCTGCTCCCAACACCGTAGCCATAGCTCCGGTACGGGATTTATCACCTTTTCCGCAAAATCCGGTATAAAGATATGTCACATCTCCTTCCGTCAGAACCCCCGGGTCAAACTGGGGCTCATCACCTTCCTTTTCGCCCAGACGTGTGCCATCTTCATAATGAACATAGCCATAAAATTCATACTTTCCTGCCGGAGTATCACATACAGCAACGGAAACTACCGAAACCTTGTCCAACACGTAATAAAGATAGTACCTTCCGTCCGGTCCCACCGTAACATCCGGGGCATACAGACACATTTTGCCTTCCGGGTTCAGCGGATCGGCTGTCTTCGGATAAATCACACCCTCATATCTCCAGTTGCCCAGGTCATCGACCGGAGCTGACCAGCACACATAGTCTCCCATGCAGAAAACATATCCGTTAAAGTAATCATGGGATCCGTAAACATATACGCGATCGCCAAAAACATAAGGTTCTCCGTCCGGAATATACTCCCAGGACGGTAAATATGGGTTAAACGCTTGTTTTTTCACTTTGATATCCTCCTTTGCAAGCCTAATCCATGTACATTGTTTCATAAAGCAAATTACTGGGTGCTAGTTTAAGCCTTCAAGCTGACCACACGATCATAGTCATATCCTCGATCCGGATTCACCTTTCCGGCATTCAGTTCGAAATAAACCACACCGTTTTCGTTTACAGGAAGCTCTACGCAGATATTTCCGTCCTCCTGCTTTTTACGCTCTGTTTTTACAAAAGGTCTGGATGATTCCCGAATCAGCTTCGTCTGTTCCTCACTCAGATTGGCAGGTTCTCCCATATCATGCCATACCTTCAAGGGATTACATGTTTCCTCATCTACCGTCTTAGTCAGGAAGCAGTACTCCTCCTGTTCAGCCGGAAATGTAAACTCCAACAGCATTTTTTCTTTACCCTGTTCTGTACTTTTACGGGCAATATTCCAGGCTACACCTAGATAATCACCGTTTGCACGTTTCAAAACGACAATATTGTCATCCTTATATACACAATTGGCTTCACTTTCCTCAAGCTTTTTGTAAAAAGCAAATGTCCAGAAGGTCGGCTTGGTAATACAGCCATTGGCAACCAGTCCAAAGCCGCCGTGGAATGGTGTAAAAGGAACTCCCTGCTCTTCAAACACATCACCAAATGTCCAGTAGGAATAGGATTCATTCACATCTCCCAATCTGGAAAGCTGCTGTGCTATTAAGGCCGCATTCAGGTTTGTATCATGAATGACGCCCTGAGGAGTATAGGAGCTGTTGAACTCCGTGATATGAATCTGCAGACCCTTATATTCCGGGAAACTGTCAATAATATCTCTGGTTGTTTTTAAATTGGCAAAGCCGTCCTCTGCCTTCATCAGTTCAGAATATGCATAATGTCCAATATATTCCGGCGGATCAATGGTGTAATGATGTCTGGTTACGAAATCCACAGGTATGTGATTCTCATGGCAATATTCCATAAATGCCTGAATCCATTTCTCATCCGTTCCTCCACAAACAGCAGGGCCTCCTACACGGAATCCCGGATTCACTTCCTTTATGGCATCAAAGGTTCTATGGAACAGCTTAAAATATTCCTGCATATCCGCATTTTCCCAGAAGCCGCAAAGATTGGGCTCGTTCCATACTTCAATGGGCCATTGAATAACTTCCTCTTCTCCATAGCGTCCCATCAGATGCCGCAGCAATGAACGCACCATATTACACCACATATCATAATCTTTTGGAGGAGTGGTATTTCCCTGCCAGTAAAAGATAGTCTGGCTTCCACTTGCCAACTTTTTAGGCATAAAACCCAGTTCAAGAAAAGGTCTCAGCCCCACCTTCTTATAGGCATCCATTACTCTATCCAGATAAGTATAGTTGTACTCGACCCTTACCTTACCATCCTCCTCATAGGTCTGAAAGATCGCCATATCATCACAGAATAATCCATGTCCCCGGATATGCTTAAATCCGATTTCCTTTTGAACCAAGCGCAGCTCCTCCTGATATTCTTCTGTCAATGCAAGCCCCATTCTTCCGGTTCCCACACAATAATCTACATTATTGTGAAAAAAGGCCTTTGAATCCTTTGTAATCACGATCTTTTTTCTGTCATTCTCTGTTGCTCCACCCAAATTTACCATGCATGTATCTCCTTCTTCTAAATCATGTTCCTATGCAGTCACGCATCAGATGTCTGACCGCTGCACGATCCGCAGCTCTCTGATGACGATTGCCATATTAATCTGATACTATCGCATTGATCTAAAGTTTCCAATGATTTATACTATAAGAAAATTGATATATCCTCTGATGTATCAGAACGGAGATTCCAGATGACTGAAATTGAATTTGTCGGCTACAGTGCCGTTCACCCCTCAGATTTTATATATGATGTTCCGAATGGCTTTACAGGCTATCTTCTGCTTCTTTTCGACTCTCCCTCGGAGCTGCTCATAGACGGAAGACTAATGCGGACAGCCGCCAATTCTGCTATTCTGTATACACCAGGAAGCAGGATTTATTACCGTGCTGCCGGTGAAGAATACCGGAATGACTGGATTCGTTTTCGTTCCGATCACTCCTTCGTGAAGCTGTTTCCGTTAACAAACACCCCATTTCCCGTAACAGATCCGGAATACTGTCATCAGCTTTTTAAATTACTAACCTGGGAGTCCGCCTTTTTCTCCTCTGAAAGCGAAGCAAACATTACTCACCTGCTGCGGGTTCTGTTCTCCAAATTAAGAGAAGGAATCCAGAATGAGTCCCCGGGTATTCACGATCATGAGCTGATTGCATTGCATAAGATGATCTACAATAATCCTCAGCTTCCATGGAATATAAACATGATGGCTGCGAAGCTTCACTTAAGTCCCAGTCATCTTCAGGCTCTCTATCACCGCCAATTTGGCTCCTCCTGCATGGACAATGTCATCGAAGGACGTCTGCGCCGTGCACAGGATTTATTAGAGTACAGCGAATACTCCATCCGCGACATTTCCGAGCAATGTGGTTATAATAATGTAGAGCATTTCTGCAGACAGTTCCGTCAGCATAACGGCTGTACCCCTGGACAATACCGGAAAAATGCATCAGCGGGAAGCAACAAAAGACTTCTCACCCACAATACCCTGGGAGGAAGGGAGTTTGAGAAGATTAATCGAAATATCCGGAAATAGTGTTTCGGTAGCTGCTTTATTCATCCCAATATTTGTTCATATTTAATTTCAACATTTCCAAAATTTCACGCCTCATCTGCTCTGCTGTGTAACTGACAGGGAAAAATCTGTGAAGCTGCTCCGTTTTGAATACTACTCGGTCTATCTCTTTTTGCTTAATTTCACTTGCAAAGTCAAGTAAACTATCTATAATTACTTTTCATTGGCGATATCCCAGCAATATTTCTAAAACTCCAAACTATCCGCATTGAGCAGAAAATACTTCATTCCCATGATTACAAAGCCTTCCTCATTTCTCCAAGGCTTTTTTGTTCCGTTTACTACCACGATCTTTTTAAATGAATCAGGGATATTTCTAAATGAATTAAATTCCTGCTTCTGCTTTTCCTCAGAGGTCATATCATAAGCCACCTGAATATAATATCTCTGACTCCCCTGATTGACCACAAAATCAACTTCAAACTGCTTTCGAGTTGTTTTTCCTTCAT
>ERZ827197.2661-NODE-2661-length-11435-cov-3.407645_pt1 | contig 11435 bp, 10 predicted proteins | sample MGYA00519867_ERZ827197 | MGnify/ENA primary metagenome ERZ827197 (study PRJEB31778, sample SAMEA3449278) | human gut metagenome | biome: human gut; feature: human-associated habitat; material: faeces | place: United Kingdom | collected 2010/2012 ...
AAGCCGATCTCGTGCCACCTCTATCCGATCCGCCTGATGCGCTTCTCGAACGGGACGGTCGGGCTCAACTACCACCGCTGGTCGGTCTGCGCCCCGGCGCGCGAATGCGGCGCGAAGCTGGGTATCCCGGTTTACAAGGCGCTGCGCGAACCGATCGTCCGCCGCTTCGGCGAGGAGTTCTACCGCGCGCTGGAGGCCGCCGAAGAGTTACTGAAAAAACAATGAAACAACGAAAACACCGCGTATGAAAAAATACCTGCTGTTGTTCGCCGCTCTCTCGCTGGCCTCCGCCGCGACGGCGCGCAACCCCCGGAAAACCTCCCGTGCGGCCCGCCTGCAGGCCGCCGAAGCCGCTGCGGATTCGCTCCGCGCCGTCACGACCCGCCAGGCCGCCGTGATCGACTCGCTGCAATGCATCGCCGTATGCCCCGAGGAGGAGTGCGCCCCGGCCGAAGAGCCGCGGCGGGCGGAGCCCGACCCGCGCACACCCGAACAGATCGCCGCGGATTCCGTGGCCGACATGCGCCGCCGCATGGAGCGCAAGGAGATCCGCTCGACGTTCGACACGGAATCCCTGACGGTGATCGACACGCTCGATTCGGGCAACGAGGCCCTCTACGTCGTCCTGTTCAGCGACAACTCGTGGAAATACGTCCGCAACCGCGAGGTGGCGAAGGACAGCACGATCTTCGAAAAATATTGGGACACGAAGTCGCTTTTCCCGTACAGCAGCGTCACGAAAGCCGACATTCCCGAATCGGTCGTCGTGACGCTCGTGGACTCGGCCTCGGGATTCCACTATCCCTACAAAGGTGCGGTCAATCCGCGCGGCAAGTTCGGCCTGCGCCGCGGACGGCGGCATCAGGGCGTCGATCTGCCGCTCCGCATGCGCGACACGATCTACGCCACCTTCTGCGGCCGCGTGCGCATCTCGCAAACCGTCCGGGGATACGGCAACCTGGTCATCATCCGCCATGACAACGGACTGGAGACCTACTACGGCCACCTCGCCGAACGGCTCGTCGAGCCGAACCAGTGGGTCGAGGCGGGGGAGGTCATCGGACTGGGCGGTTCGACGGGCCGTTCGACCGGACCGCATCTCCACTTCGAGACCCGCTACTACGGCCAGTCGTTCGATCCCGAACGGCTGATCGACTTCAAGCGCGGCATCCTCAACCGGGAGGTTTTCCTGCTCAAACGGTCGTTCCTGAGCATCTACTCCAACGCCGGGCAGGATTTCGACGACGAGGAGGCCAACGAGAAGCAGGACAAACAAGAGGCCGCCGAACGGGCCGCCATGCGCTACCACAAGATCCGCTCGGGCGACACGCTGGGCCATCTGGCCGTGAAATACGGAACCACGGTGAAGCGGATCTGCGCGCTGAACGGCATCAAGCCCACGACCACGCTGCGCATCGGCCGCACACTGCGCGTGCGGTGATCCCCCGGCCGCCGGGGCATACGGAAAGAGGCCGTCCGGCGAATTCGGATCTTACGGAATCATCCCCGTCAGAGTGCCTCTGACGGGGATGATTCCGTTTGCGGAGACTCGCAGGACAGCCTCTTCTTTCCCGACGCACGCCTCAGCGTTTTCCCTCGATCGCATCTACGGCGTCGATCACCGCGCCGCGGAATCCGCGGCGCTCCAGCTCGGCCACGCCGCGGATCGTCGTGCCGCCCGGCGAGCAGACGGCGTCCTTCATCGCCCCGGGATGCGTACCGGAAGCCAGTTGCAGTTTTCCCGTACCGACGATCATCTGGCTCGCCATGCGGTAGGCGTCGGCACGCGGAATGCCGTGCATGACGGCCGCATCGGCGAGCGCCTCGACGAACATCGCCGCGAAGGCCGGACCGCAGCCGCAGACCGTCCCGGCGACGCCCAGCAGCGGGGTATCGACCTGTAGCACCAGTCCGACGTGCGACAACAGCCTCTCGACGGACCGCCACGCCTCCTCCGAAAGCGAATGCCGCCTTTCGCAGACGACGATCCCTTCGCCGACGGCGACCGGCGTATTGGGCACGGTCGAGAGGTGCTGCGTGCCGGGCGCCAGCATCCGCTCGTAGTCCTCGAACGTCACGCCGGCGGCCACCGACACCACGATTTTGTGCCGCAGCGCCTCCCTCAGGGGGCCGACGACCGGTCCGACCTGCCCGGGCTTCACGGCCACGATCACCACGTCGGCGAACCGGACCGTCTCCGCGGCATCGCGGAAGGCCCGGAATCCGTCCGGCTCCGTATTGCGGCGCAGTTTGTCGTAATCGCGGGCGCAGGCCCCGATCTGTTCCGGGCGCACCGCCTGTGTCCCGGCAAGGCCGCGGGCGAGCGCCTGCGCCATGTTTCCGAATCCGATAAATCCGATCTGCATGAGAACTGCCTTTTTGCTGAATGACCTGTGTATCTACTTCTCCGAATAGTCCCGCTCGCCGAAGATGAGCGACCCCACGCGCACCATCGTCGCGCCGCATTCGACGGCCAGCGGATAGTCGTGCGACATCCCCATCGAAAGGGTGTCGAAGCGCGCGCCGAAATAGGGGCGCAGCAGTTCGAAGCAGCGTCTCAGTTCGCCGAAATCCCGGCGGATCACCGCCTCGTCGTCCGTATTGGTGGCGATGCCCATCACCCCGCGCACGCAGAGGTCCGGCATCCGCGCGAAGGGTGCGGTCCGCACGTAGTCCATCAGCTCGCCGATATTCCATCCCGTCTTGGTCTCTTCCTCGGCGACATGGATTTCGAGCAGGATGTCGATCGTCCGGCCGCACTTCGCGGCCTCCTTCTGAATCGCCTCGGCCAGCCGTGCGCTGTCCACCGAATGAATCAGTCGGACGAACGGCGCGATATACTTGACCTTGTTGGTCTGCAAATGGCCGATCATGTGCCACTCGATGTCCTTCGGCAGCGCCTCGTACTTTTCCCGCAGCTCCTGCGGCCGGCTCTCGCCGAAGATGCGGTGTCCCGCTTCGTAGGCTTCGCGGATCAGCTCCGCAGGATGGGTTTTCGACACGGCCACGAGCGTCACCCGCTCGGGAAGCGACCGTCTCACACAGGCGATTTGACTTGCAACAGACATAATTCCGATTTTTAACCGGGTAAAATTACGCAAATTTCGTACAACGGGGAAACGCACGCCGGAAAAATCGCACCCGCTACCGCGCCAAGACGATCTCCGAGCAGGGCAGTTCACCGCCGGGCAACCGCCTCCACGTCCCCGTCGGCAGGTCGCAGACCCATATCGCACCCCGGCCCTCCGGACCGGCGAGCGCCCACAGCTCCTGCGTCGCACCGTTCTCCGACAGCAGCGCCACCGCCCTGCGCACCGGCTCCTCCAGCCGGGCGAACGGTTCCCCCAGCCGCATCGTCCGCACGTCGAACGGGCGCAGTTCGCTGCCTCCGGCATCCGAGACGACGTATCCGCCGACCAGGCGAAACGTCTCCGAATCCGACCCGCGCTCCAGCATCGCAAAGGGAATCAGCGCCCCGGCACGGACGGGACCGCCCACCGCGACGCCTCCTCCATAGGCCGCCAGCACGACGGGAGCGAAGGTCCCGTCGCCGAGGTCGGCCGCAAGCAGCAGCCGGGGACCGCCCGCCGAGGTGAAGACGAACGGCGCCCCGGTCAGCATCCCGGGTTCCAGCCCCTCGGGAAGCCGCCAGCAGTAGGGTATCCCGGCGGAGGAGCGCGTAAGCCCCGCCTGCCTCAGGCAGAGCCGGCCGCCGTCCGTCGTCAGCACGGCGGCCGACGAGGGGAGCAGCCCGGCCGTCACGCAACCCCGAAGCTCCGGGGCGGACCAGTAACGCATCGTCAGATCGTAGCGGCAGCCGACCCGCTCCCCGGACTCCTCCGAGATGCAGAACAGTCGGTTCGATCCCGGCTCATTGACCGCACACCGGATCCTGCCGCCCGTTCGCCGGGCGATCTCCTCCGTCGATCCGCTCCGCATGTCGATCCGCACGAGCGACGCATGGCCCGCACCGGAACCGACGACACCGTAGAGCGAATACTCCTGCGGAGGACGCCCGTCCGACACCGCGATCCGGCCGAGCGACTGACGGTCGCCCCGGCGGAAGAGTAGCACCTCGACCGTCGAGGCGGGGTAGCCGCCCGGAGCCAGGAACGTAAGGCTCCGCCCGGTGCGCGCCGTGACGACGCCCCGTACGCCGAGAGCCGAGCCCTCCTCCAGCGCCTCGCCCTCGAGGGGCCAGCGGATTTCGAACATGATTTCGTCGTCGGATTCGAATCCCGACGCCGCGACGGTCACTTCGTCGCCGGGCGAAAAAGGCCCCGCCGGGAGCGAGACGTCCCGGACGAACGCTTCGGACCGCCCGAGACGCTCCGAGCAGGCCGCCGCAAACAGCGCGCAGAGCAGCACGCCTGAAATAACACGCATAACTTACTGATTATAAATACATACTCCCGCCACGGGGGGGGGTAACGCCGGAATGCGAATCCTCCGCATACGGGACAAATATACCGATTTTTTGCCGTTCCGGAATAGTTTTCTATCTTTACGGAGGCAAAACACGCAAGTCCTATGAAAAATATCCGAACGATTCTCGCGGCGGCGGCGATGCTCTCCTACGGAGCGGCGGCCGCATGCACCAACTTCATCGTCACGAAAGGAGCCTCGACCGACGGATCGGTGATGGTCTCCTATGCGGCCGACTCCCACTCGCTCTACGGCGCCCTCTACCACTCGGCAGGCGGCAAACACTCCCAGGGAGCGATCCTGCCCATCTACGAATGGGACACGGGACGTTACCTCACGGACATTCCGCAGGCAGGCGAGAGCTATTCGACCGTCGGCAACATGAACGAACATTCGCTCATCATCGCCGAGACGACCTTCGGCGGCCGCGAGGAGCTGGCCGACCCGACCGGACTGATGGATTACGGCTCGCTCATCTACATCACGCTGCAACGCGCCAAAACCGCCCGCGAGGCAATCGGAGTGATCGTCGAGCTGGCCAACACCTACGGCTACGCCTCGAGCGGCGAATCGTTCTCGATCGCCGATCCCGGGGAGGCATGGATCATGGAGCTGATCGGCAAGGGCAGCAAGCCCGACACCGCAGGCATCAACACGCGCAAGGGCATCGTCTGGGTAGCTCGCCGCATTCCCGACGGCTACGTGTCGGCCCATGCCAACCAGTCGCGCATCACGACCTTCCCGCTCGACGACCCCGAGAACTGCCTCTACGCGCCCGATGTCATCGACTTCGCCCGCGAGATGGGCTACTTCGAAGGCGAAGACGCCGACTTCAGCTTCTGCGACGCCTACGGCCCGGCCGACTTCGGCACGGTGCGCGGTTGCGACGCCCGCGTGTGGGCCTTCTTCCGCACCGTGGCCGACGGCATGGACGCCTATGAACAATACGCCATGGGCTACGACATGCAGAACCGGATGCCGCTATGGGTCAAACCCCGTGCGAAGGTATCGCCCAAGACCGTCTTCGACTGCATGCGCGACCACTACGAGGGAACCCCGATGGACATGACCCGGGACCTCGGCGCCGGGGGACACAACTGCCCGTACCGCTGGCGGCCGATGACCTTCGAGGTGGACGGCGAGGAGTACCTCAACGAACGCGCGACGGCCACGCAGCAGACCGGCTTCTGGTTCGTGGGACAGGCCCGCGCCGACGCCGGGCCCGACATGGGCATCCTCTGGTTCGGCGTGGACGACGCCGCCACTTCGTGCCTCACGCCGATCTACTGCTCGGTGCAGGAGGTCCCCGAGTGCTTCCGCGAGGGGAACGGCTCGATGCTCGAATACTCGCCCACATCGGCCTTCTGGCTCTTCAACCGCGTGACGAACTTCGCCTACATGCGCTACGACATGATCGCGGCCGATATCCGCAAGGTGACCGACGCCTGGGAGAACGGACTGCTCGAGGAGGTCCGCGGAGTGGACGCCCGGGCCGGGGAGTTCGAGACGGCGGCCGCACGCCGGCGCTACCTCACGCGCTTCAGCGTCGGGAAGGCCCAGGAGCTGTTCGCCCGCTGGTCGAAGCTCGACCGCTACCTCATGGTCAAATACATGGACGGCAACGTGAAGAGCGAGCACGGCGACGTGCTGGCGTTCCTCGACAGCGACGCCCCGATGGCCCAGCACTTCGTGGAGAACGGCAACGGCCGGCAGATTCCCGACAAGATCCGGTTCCCGGGCTACAACGAGAAGTGGAAGCGCGCCGTGGCGGCCGACAACGGCAAGATACTGAAAGTGGTAAAATAATTTCCGTCCTATGAAATACGACATCCTCATCGTCGGCAGCGGACCGGGCGGCTACGTGGCCGCGATCCGCGCCGCACAGTTGGGCCGCCGCGTGGCGCTCGTCGAACGCGCCGAGGCAGGAGGCGTCTGCCTCAACTGGGGCTGCATCCCCACCAAAGCGCTGCTCAAGAGCGCACAGGTTTACGGCTACTGCCGCAATGCCGGCCACTACGGGCTGGAGCTCACGGGCGAAGTGCGCCCCGACCCGGAAAAGATCGTCGCCCGCTCGCGCGGCGTGGCCGAAACCATGTCCAAAGGGGTGCAGTTCCTGCTCCGGAAGAACAACATCGACCTGATTCCCGGATTCGGACGTCTCACGGCTCCGGGCCGTCTCGACGTGGAGGGCACGACCTACGAGGCCGACCACATCATCCTCGCCACGGGAGCGCGGCCGCGCGAGCTGCCGTTCCTGCCCGCGGACGGCGAGCACGTCGTCACCTCGCGCGAGGCGCTGACGCTCGGCAGGCTGCCCGAATCGCTCGTCGTGGTCGGTTCGGGAGCCATCGGCAGCGAGTTCGCATGGTTCTACGCGACGCTCGGCGTCCGCGTGACGGTCGTCGAATACCTGCCGCGCATGCTGCCGCTCGAAGACGAGGAGGTGTCGAAAGCCATGGAGCGCTCGTTCCGCAAGCTGCGCGCCGCGGTGCTCACCTCGACGACCGTCAAGGGCGTGAAGATCACGCCCGAAGGCATGTGCGAGGTGGAAATCGAAGGCAGGAAAGGCCCGGAAACGCTCGTGGCCGAGAAGGTGCTCTCGGCCGTGGGCATACAAGCCAACATCGAGGGAATCGGACTCGAGGAGCTGGGCGTAGCCGTCGAACGCGGCAAGGTGACGGTGGACCCGTATTACCGCACCAGCGTCCCGGGCATCTACGCCATCGGCGACATCGTACCCGGCCCGGCGCTGGCGCATGTCGCCTCGGCCGAAGGCATCTGCTGCGTGGAAGCCATCTGCGGGCTGAACCCCGATCCGGTGGACTACACGACCGTTCCTTCGTGCGTCTTCACGCAGCCCGAGGTGGCGTCGGTGGGCATGACCGAGCAGGAGGCGCGCGAGCGCGGCATCGAATACAAGGTCGGACGCTTCCCCTTCACCGCTTCGGGCAAGGCGACCGCGGCCGGCGACCGCGACGGCTTCGTCAAGCTGCTCTTCGACGCCGACGAGCGCCTGCTCGGCGCGCACCTCGTGGGCGCATCGGTCACGGAGATGCTCGCCGAGCCGACGCTGGCCCGGCATCTGGGCGCGACGGCCCACCGGATAGCACGCACGATCCATGCCCACCCGACGATGAACGAAGGGATCATGGAGGCGGCCGAAGCGGCCCTCGGCGCAGCGATACACCTGTAAAGATGCCCCGCGTCAAAGGAAAAGGGAGGTCCGAAGACCTCCCTTTTTTCCCGCTTACCTGAACCACGCTTCGAGGCGGTCGCGGCCGTAGAAATAGTAGCCCGCGAGCCCCACCCAGCTCGTCAGCAGCACCAGCACCGAGGCGATGACCTTGCCGGCGGTGGAAATGTTCTTCTTGAAAATGTCGAGTACGCACCAGATCGTGCAGACGACCCCGACCAACCAAATCAACGTTCCTATCATAACAAATCGCATTTAGTGAAACACCTACGTTCGAAAACCTCCGCAGGGTAGCGCACGTCGCTCAAAAACAACCCCTGCGCGGGCGCTCCGGCACTCGACCTCGCCAGGTCGCGGCTCTCCACGATGGAGCGGAAATCCTCGGGCGTGTACCGTCCGCGGCCGACATCGACCAGCGTGCCGACGATCGCCCGCACCATGTTACGCAAAAACCGGTCCGCACGGATCGTAAAACAGAGCCGTCCGTCGGCATCGGTCCGCCAGCGTGCCTGCATGACGCGACATATATTGGTCCTGTTGTTGGAGTTGAGCTTGGCGAAGGAGGTGAAATCCCGGAATCCGGGCAGCATCTCCGCCGCGCGGTTCATCCGCTCCACGTCGAGCGGCACGTAATACTGCCACGTCATGTGGCGCGTGAAGGGGTTCTTGCGGGGCTCGATCAGGTAGATGTACTCCCGCTCGCAGGCATGGAAGCGCGCATGGGCGTCGTCCGCCACGGGGGTCATGCCGCTCACCGCAATATCGCCCGGCAGCAGGAAATTGAGCTTATAGACCGTCTGCACGGGATCGGCCACGGGCTGCGGCACGTCGAAGTGCGCCACGTAGTAGGAGGCGTTCACCCCCGTATCGGTGCGCCCGGCGCCCGTCACTTCGACCCGCCCGCGCAGGAGCGTGGCAAGCGCCCCTTCGAGCGTCTGCTGCACCGACGGCCGGTCGGGCTGCCGCTGCCAGCCGCAGTAGGCCGCACCGTTGTACCTGAGTTCGAGAAAATAACGCATCGTCCAAAAAATCAGGACCCGGCACGGTCCGGATACGGAGCGGGAAACCGTATGCCCGCCCGTTCCCGCCGAAACGCGGCGCCGTCCGGGTGTCGCAGGCAAAGATAGGAAAAATTCCGGTCCGCACCGCAAAATCCGCGGCGGCGCATTTTCCGCCGCATCTCCGGCATCGCGCCGCACACATACCATAACCGCCCGCCGCGACGTTCGAAATTCAAATAAATTCGTATCTTTGCGTGCGGATAAACCGCCGCGGACCGGAAGGCGTCCCGCAACGGAGCCGGACCGTACGTCCGCGCAGATATGAATACGAGAGAAACATGAAAGCAGCCATCATAGGATACGGCAAGATGGGCCGTGAAATCGAACGGATCCTGCACGAGCGGAGCCACGAGGCCGCGCTCGTCATCGACACGGAGAACGCCGCCGAACTCGATGCGGAGCACCTGCGTGGAATCGACGTGGCGCTGGAGTTCACCACTCCGGCGACCGCCTACCGGAATATCCGCACCTGCATCGAATGCGGCGTGGCGGTCGTGAGCGGCACGACGGGCTGGACCGACCGTCTGCCCGAACTGCAGGCGCTGTGCCGCGAACGGGGCGGGGCGCTGTTCTACGCCTCGAACTACTGCCTCGGAGTCAATCTCATGTTCCGCCTCAACCGCTGCCTCGCGGAGATGATGAACCGTGTCGGCGGCTACGACGTACGCATCGGGGAGGTGCACCATACGCAGAAGAAGGACGCCCCGAGCGGTACGGCCATCACGCTGGCCGAAGGGATCGTCGAGAACCTCGACGCCAAGCGGGGGTGGGTGAACTACGCCCCGGGCATCGCCCACGCGGCGAACCGCGTGGAGCGCAGCGAAGAGACGCCCGCCGACTGCGTGGAAATCCGCTCCGTGCGCGAAGGGGAGGTCCCGGGCGTCCATATCGTCACCTACGAATCGGCGGACGACGTGCTGGAGATCCGCCACACGATCCGGAACCGCCGCACGCTGGCCGCCGGAGCGGTCACGGCGGCCGAATTTCTCTGCGGCAAGCGGGGCGTATTCGGCATGGACGACCTGTTGCAACAATCGAAATAACCGACACAAGATGGGAAAAATCAAGGCTTTCTTCCGAAACAAGTGGGTGGGATTCACCCTCGCCGCACTGCTCTATACGCTCTGGTTCGTGGTCTGGACGGGCAACCTTTGGCTGCTGCTCGGACTTCCGGTCATCTACGACCTCTACGTCTCGCGCCTCTTCTACCGCTACGTCTGGAGCCGCAACCGGCGCATGTGCGAACGCAGCAAGACCTACAAAGCGGTTTACGAGTGGGTGAACGCCATCGTCTTCGCCACGGTGGTGGCGACGCTGGTGCATATCTTCGTCTTCCAGATGTACGTCATCCCCACCTCGTCGATGGAAAAGTCGCTGCTCGTGGGCGACTACCTCTACGTGAGCAAGGTGACCTACGGCCCGCAGATGCCCAACACGCCGCTGTCGTTCCCGTTCGTGCATCACACGATGCCCTTCTCGCAGACCAAAAAATCGTTCTCCGAAGCCGTCAAGTGGCCGTACCACCGGCTCAAGGGGTTGCGCAAAATCAAACGCAACGACGTGGTGGTCTTCAACTTCCCGGCGGGCGACACCGTCCTTCTGGAGAATCAGAACGCCACCTATTACGACGTGCTGCGCAGCTACGAGGATTCGTTCGGCAAAGAGGAGGGACGCAAGCGTCTGGCCGAAAAATACACCATCATCAGCCGCCCCGTGGACAAACGGGAGAATTACATCAAACGCTGCGTGGCCGTTCCGGGCGACTCGCTCGAAATACGCAACGGGCAGGTGTGGGTGAACGGTGCGCCGCAGGAGGGGATTCCGGGCATCCAGTACCAGTACGCCGTACAGGTGTCGTCGCCCCTTTCGCAGTACGCCATCGAGAATCTCGGCATTACGGAGTACCGGGGCAACGGCTCGGTATACGACATGTTCCTGACCGAAGAGGCCGCCGGGAAAATCGAAGCCCTGAACAACGTGATCTCCGTCCGCCGCTACATCTTCTCCCCCAATACGGAGGTGTTCCCGCAGTGGAAGGAGCCGCACTGGAGTCAGGACAACTACGGACCGATCTGGGTGCCCAAGAAAGGCGCGACGGTGGAGCTGACCGCCGAGAACCTGCCGCTGTTCCGCCGCATCATCGAGACATACGAGGGTCACTCGCTCGAAGAGCGCGACGGCAAAATATTCATCGACGGAGCGGAGGCTGACAGCTACACGTTCGGCATGGATTACTATTGGATGATGGGCGACAACCGCCACAATTCGGCCGACTCGCGGTTCTGGGGCTTCGTTCCCGAAGACCATATCGTCGGCAAGGCTTCGTTCGTCTGGCTGTCGCTCGACGCGAACAAATCGTTCCCGGCAAACATCCGCTGGAACCGTCTGTTTACAAAGGTGCGGTAGGGTGGAACCGGAGGACAGCTATCTGACCATTGCGGCGCCCGCCGAGGCGTCGTCGAGGGAGCGGAGCAGCAAGTTCCTCGCCTATGCCTACCCCGTGCAGCAGGAGGAGCAGATACGCGAAATCCTCGACGGACTGCGCAAGAAATACTACGACGCGACGCACCATTGCTACGCATGGCGGCTGGGGCCGGGAGGCGCCGCATTCCGGGCCAACGACGACGGAGAACCTTCGGGAACGGCCGGGAAGCCGATTCTGGGACAGCTGCTTTCGAACAACCTGACGGACTGCCTGATCGTCGTGGTCCGCTACTTCGGCGGCACGAAACTGGGGGTTCCGGGGCTGATCGCCG
>ERZ827197.2665-NODE-2665-length-11414-cov-8.996479_pt1 | contig 11414 bp, 8 predicted proteins | sample MGYA00519867_ERZ827197 | MGnify/ENA primary metagenome ERZ827197 (study PRJEB31778, sample SAMEA3449278) | human gut metagenome | biome: human gut; feature: human-associated habitat; material: faeces | place: United Kingdom | collected 2010/2012 ...
AGAGAAGCGAAGCCGCCAGTTCACGGGGCAATGCTCCGCAATTCACCGCCACGAACGGCATATGCCGGCGTTCACTGCCCTGATGAATATACTGTGCCACCGATTCCTTGCCGGTTCCGTTGGCACCGAGTATCATTACAGCCATTTCTGACGGAGCCACCAGTCTTGAGTACTTCTCTACCTTCAGAATTTTCGGGCTTGTCCGATGAAACAGAACCTTCTCCTTCTCCCGTACAGTGACCATAGGCTGGAACACATCTTCTGCCAATTCCAGCAGATGTTCCCTGTGTACCGGTTTGGGCAGATAGTCTATCGCACCCATTTTGATGGTACGTACCACATCCGGAACCGATACATATTCGGTTGTGATGATGAATGGGATTTTCTTCTTTTCCTTGCGGAGCCATTCCAGCAGGGAGATACCGTCCCCTTCCGGCAGACGCACATCCGAAAGAATCAAATCAAATGCAGTCTTACGTATCAACGAGCGTGCTATCGGTTCGTTCATGGCTGTTACCACATCATAACCTGCTTGTGCAAACCAGTCTTTCTGCATCTGCGACAAACTTATGTTATCTTCAACTATCAGTATTTTCCGTTTCATTTGTCAGTCTTTTTATTTCGTTTTCAGCCTCTATTATCAATACGCCGGTGCACTCAATGATTTGCTGTGTATATTTCTGTATAGCATCATCATTTGTAGTAGAGTCTCTCAGCAGGACCCGATAGGCAGACAAGAGCTCCTTCATCTGTAACAGTTCCCACATCGGCTGCATGCGATGAGTGATTTCCCGTAATTTTTTTCGGTCTTTGAGTTTCAATGCCATATCAAGTTCCCTTTTATCCTTCTCTGACTGGCTAATGAAAGAGTCAAGCAGTCTTTTCTTATCGCTGACCTCGGATAACATCGCACTGAAATCTATCCTCTTTCTTTCAACAGGAAGAGATGTTGTTATGGTTGAAAGCAGGCTGATTAACTCCGAAGATGAGAACGGTTTGTAGATACAGGCTGCGAATCCGGCTTTTAGAAAAACTTCATTTCCCCGGTCACCACGCGCAGTCATGGCTACAACGGGTATTGTACGAGAGTTTCCGACAGTCGAGTTGCGTAAAAGATCAAGCAGTTCAAAACCACTGGTGCCTATCATCTGAATGTCAGAAAGCAGCAAATCATAATCTTTCTCCCGCATAGCCTTGACCACATCTTTTGCTGTAGAGCATGTGATGCAATCCACCCCGTTGCGTTCAAGCATTTCCTTCATCACTGCAAGCTGCAGCGGATCATCATCTATGGCAATTACTCTTTTCGGGAGTATTCCTGAAAACGTCCTGACGGGAGAAGGAATTTCCTCGTTTAAATTCGTTTCCGACATAGGGATGGACACTTCGAAGCAACTTCCTATCCCTTCCGTACTCGAAACTGATATTTTTCCTCCGAGTAAATTGACAATCCCTTTGACAATGGAAAGCCCCAGTCCGAATCCTTCAGCCGATATATGTGGAGCCGCCTTCTCAAAAGGATTAAACACCCGTCTTATTGTAAGCTGATTCATGCCTATACCGGTATCCTGCACACGCAGCAACAATATTCCGTGATGGTATGAAGCCTGTAAGCAAACGGTTCCGTCTGGAGTGAATTTGATGGCGTTCGATATCAGATTGTCAAGTATCTGTTCAATCCTGTCCGGATCATTCAGGACAGCTGTCGGCAAGTTATCAAAAGAATACCTGAAAAGAAGTCCCTTTTTATTCGTTTCCTGTGAATAAAGCGAAACAATGCGTTGCAACAATTCTTCCAGATGGAATGGAACCAGATTGGGGGTTTCTTTTGATTGGTTAAGTCTTGACAAATCAAGAAGATTGTTTACCAGCTTGAGTATGTGTCGTGACGTGTCAAGAATATTAGTGATGTAACAGTTTCGCTTCTTCCTGTCTCGTGTATTTTGAGCCAATTCAGCACTCCCCGTAATTGTATTGAGCGGACCTCTTATATCATGGGATACGGTAAGTAGCACTTTCTCTCTCATACTTAACAACATCCGGTTTTGCTTAAGACTCTCTTCGAGACGCTTCTGGATTTCTATCCGTTGTCTGACATCACGTTGAATCAAAACATATGCAAGAACCAGCAACAGGCAGGTTGTTACAATTATTATGGAAATCAAGTTCATGGAGGTCTGTCTCATTTCATCAAGATTACGTTCTTTATTCCGGAATTCTTTTCGTACTTGCGAATCAAGGGTAGCAATAAGATTCAAGAGTCGGGCATTTATATTGGCATTATCCTGACTTATGCGTCTGGAACCGTCCTCAAAATCAAACATCCTTTTCTCCTGAGTCCTAATAAGATCCTCGTTCAGAAATTTAAGTTCCATAATCTGCGGCATTGGAAACAAACCGGATTTCCCGTTTTGTACCAAGCCGTCAATTGCATGGCTATTGATTGTCTGTAGTCCGGTTATCAGAAGGCTGTCTGATTTAGACAGTCTATGGAAGGCTCTCATAAGCAAGTACATATGCAGTTCTTTGGTGTGAAGCAAGGTTCGTAACGAATCTATCTGCTCTGAAGGAACACAGGAAGGATTTCCCTTGCTAATTTCATGAAGAATACTGTCAACCAGAAGAGTTGTCTTGTGATAGTCGTCATAATCCGAACAGTTCCATCCGGCTACTGTTTCACCTAACATGGCAAGGCGCGTAATATATTGATGTGCATAATAAATATCCCAATGGGTCTTGCGTGCAGCTGATGTGTTTTCTTCTATTTCCATCAGACGCTTTCGCTCAATGAACACTATCCCTGCCATACAGACTATTACCAATACAAAAAAAGCAAAGGAAAACGCTATCTTTCTATGCAAGGCTTTGTTTGTCATTTCAGGTTTCATTTTCGACATATCCGTTTTATTTTTTGCTGATATTCACAAATTTAGCAAGTGTAGAACAGATATCTTTTACGATTCCTGATAATATTTACGGATTTCTGTTCATGAAAGGTAAGCCACAACCCAATCACGCCAAAAAAGGAATGTTTTATTTGACCAGAGTGGTAAAAACGCACACCTTTATGCAATATACAACTCAACACGAAGTATTATCCCTCTGCACAAGTTTGAACTGTAGAAACTGCCCAGAAAGGATTATCTGTCAAAAAATCGGGCTGTCAGCGTTGAGAATGGGACAAAAATGAACGGAGAGATCAAGGTTATCAGAGAATCTATCTGCGAAAAGTGACAGATGAAAAGGGAAACAGTGGAGGAATGAGCTGTTACATTCATCAGGTAAGCCACGCAGCATTGGGCATATAATTCTTCCTGTGTTATTACTTGGACTTGAATCCACGATTTTTTTATTGCTGCCCGATAGCCCTGCAACAGTCAGCAATATGCATACTTTAATTTTTTGCTACATTCGTTCTTCAGATAAACTGTTTCACTTATATAAATCTTTTGGAGGCTGTTTCCCAATAACATGGGCTTGTTTTCGTTGTCGATCATTCGTGAGATGAATCTGATTTTTACACCATCGTTTCGCTCTGCCTGGATACCAATAGCAGGGTCAAAACCATTGTTTTTAGGCCATTCCTCATATTTATATGAACCGCTTTGGTAGCCTGTAAAGTCGTTTTGGTTTGTCCATGCCGAAGGGAAGTCATAATGCAGGTTTACTTTGATTTCATGGTTGTCATCTTCATTGGAGGAAGTTGACAGTGAAACAGTGCTTAAAATTTTGTCATATACATCCAAAGGAACGGAAACTTGTTCTTCCCATGGCTTTTTTTTATCCACCGCTTTAAGATTTTCGGAATTATTATATTGGGGATTTATGATCGGATTTTTAAATGTGGATTGTTCCCAATTGAAATATTCCTTCAACTCTTGAATCTCTTCTTTTGTCAATTTTTCGTCTTGTGCAGATAAATTTGAACCTGTTGTACTTAATAGTCCCATAATGATAAGTGTTTTAATTTTCATATTCGTTCATTTTATAATAAATGGTCAGCTCCTGTTTCTTCGGATATTAACCGGTGTATCACCGAGATTCCGCTTGCAGAAATCAGACAGGTAAGACTGGTTCGCAAATCCGCATTGTTCGGCAATCTCCGGTAAGGGAAGGTGTGTAGTCCTCAATAGTTTCAGCACCTGCTCGGCACGTTTTTGCCGAAGCCACTGGGCTACAGGACAGTTAAACAATCTCAGGAATGTCCGACGGAAGGTAACGGTACTGTTTGCTCCGCATAGTTCCGCCAGTTCTTCTGCTGTCTTCGCTTCAGTATGGCATTCCATCACTTTCTGAATGAAAGAATGGTCGGTATGGATACCGAGCAGTTCTTCCGCTTGCAAAATGATTTTACGGTTGATATGTTCGTAGGAAGCATCGAGCAGTTTGAATGATACCTCAATACCTTCTGCCGGCTCGGAGGCGGAAGGCATTCCGCATTGTATTCTCGCTTCGCGGAAGTAGTAGTGCATTCTGTGATAGATGGCTTCCAGATGCTCTTCACGGTGCTTTTGCAGCAATCGGCATAAGGTCAGTAACTCTTCTACGCAGCAATAATGCGTGTACCATATTTGCAAACGCATGACATAACGGGTGGATTCTGCTTCACCGGCAGTCATGAACAGCTCCAGCCATCTCTCAAAGTCCGGCTGTTCATGGCTAATTGCTTCGGGAAGCCCGTTCATCCATCCGGCAATCATATTCATGAATTCCATGTCCGATGCAAAGGGACGCAGTTGCCGCTCTCTTCTCTCCTCCGGCATATCCTTGGATATGGTCACACAAAGCATACGCAGACGTGCTTCCCGGGGATCGTCCGGTTGCAGGCGTGAAAGGAGATAACCGTTTATTGAAAAGTCTTTGTCCATAGCAGAGAAAATTTATCGGTTTTCAAACCTGAGGGCCACCGTCATGCGGAATGCCACATTTTCCAAATCGTATGTTTCCTCACCCCAGTATTGAGGCTGTGCGGCACTGATGTCGCAAAAGAAACTCAAGATTCCCATGATAAAAATAGTTTTCATGATTTGCATGTTTTTGTTAATATTGATATACTGTATTAGAAACGGCTGGATGAACCTCCGCCTCCGGATGATCCTCCTCCGAAACTGCCTCCGCCACCGCCTGAGCCTCCCGAACGTCTGGAAGAGGTGTTGATTTTCGGTATTGTATAGCCTACCATGTATTCGGCATCGCAATGCATACATCGATGGCGAGCCTCCATCAGTCCTTCTGATAAAGTGGTGGCTTTAATAATAGTCCGATATTTTTCTTCCTTGTGCAGCGTCATGTGCCCGCAGGAGGGGCAGCATTCATAGCCGTCCTTTTCAAGCGGTATCCGGATTTTCACCTTTTCGCTGCAAGCGGAGCACCGGTAGATGCGGATGTATGCCGTCTTCAGTTCTGTTTCTTTGCGTTCGCTTTCAGTCAGCCGTTTCGTATCCTGTATCAACTCGTGCAAAGGAATCTCCCGGAGGGTTTCCCGGTTGCATTTCGGGCATGTCCGGCTGTGCCTGAGGGTCTTTTGTTTCTGTCTGCCGAAATACCAGCAGGCAATACCCAGCATGGCGGGCCACACCGGCACTAGCCAGCACAGTCCGAGCAGGGTGCGTACAGTAAAGGGTTTTCGGGTCGCCAGCAAGGTCAGTGCGGCTTCCGTCCCTTCGTCTTTGGGCGTCATCCTGTGTACCGCCGATTTCCAGACAAACCAGTTTATAAGTATCAGCATCAAGGCGAACACCGTAAAGACCAGGGAAGGGGTGGTACGCCGGAACTTTTTTATCCATGCTTCCGGCGGTGCTGCCTGATAGTCACTTTCATATAGAACTTCTGCCACCGCCTTGACACCTTCAAGCATTCCTGTATTCCAGTCATTTTCCCGAAGATGCGGCACCATGGTTTCCATCTGTATTCTTTTGCAAATGGCATCCGGCAATACTCCTTCCAGGCCATACCCGGTCTTGAAGGTGATATCCCGTATATCCCGGGTCAGCAGAATCAGCAGTCCGTTGTCATCTTCCGCCTTGCCGACACCCCACCGATTGAACAGCGTAACGGCAAATTCATGCGGTTCCTCTTCTCCGATGCTGTTCAAGGCGACAACTGCCACTTCTATGGTCAGGGAGTCCTCCAGTTGTTGCAATATATCGTTGATTTTATTCTTCGTTTCACTGTCCAATATATGGTCAGGGTCGGATACCCAATTGTCCGCATCGTATGTCTTGGGATTAGGTACATCATCGACCGTTCCCCATGCCATCGGGCAGAAACCCACCAGAACGGCTATGCAGATTATAAGTTTTCGTATCATATAGTGCCTCCTTTCTCATGGTTATTCATATCGACCGGTCTGAAAGAACGTCTGCTGTCCTTTTCATCGTATTTTTTTAATTTTTCGCTGTTCATTTCCAACAGGTAAACGACGAATCCGGAAAATCCAAGCAGGCACATCACACTGAAAAATAAGAGCAGAAGCATCCAGCCCCAGCCGATATTGTCAAACATGGGTGAGGCAAACCTCATGCAGATAATATAGGCAAACCCAAATGCCGCAACCAATATTCCCAATGCCATGACGGGAAACAGCAGGATTATTGCCAGTGTTTTCCATATCAGTTTGCAGAATTTGGGGTGACGGCCTGTGACAGCATAGCCAGCCAAAGAGCAAACGGTGGCAGATACCAGTATCATTATCAGACAGATAAATCCAGCCATCAGCCATTCCATTGGTGAAGCGGCGGCGAGCGACCCTCTGCTCTCTGCAAAGATATTGGCAAACAGTCCTTCACTGATGATAAGATGCCCCAGACTGAACAGTGCGGTGGTCAGAGCAAATACAATCATGAAAATAACACCCGCTGCCAGACAGCCTGACGGCTCTTTGGAGTCCTGCTTCCTTCTCCAGATAATCAGTCCGGTTATCAGAATCTGTAGTACAATCAAGATATATCCTTCCATAGGCTCGGTCACTTAAAAATGACGGGGAGAGTGGTGACAAAGGAGATCGCTTTTCCCTTCCATTTTGCCGGGACATACTTTATGCCGTAGAGGCAGTCGCACACCGCTTTTTCCAATAGCGGATGGGGGTCTCCGTTTATTTTTACGTTGCTGGCAACGCCGTCGGTTCCGATGGTTATTTCCGCCGTCATTCTTCCTGTAATTCCTTGTTCGACGGCCTCTTCCGGCTTCCTGAGCAATTGTGCCAAGACCATGTTCCATTCGTCCGGCATTCCTGTCTGCGGGTTGATGGGCTTGGCTGGCTGGAAATCAGGACTGAAATAATCCACTTCCTCCTTCTTTACCAGTTCGGTCTGCTTTGTATTGTCCGGTGATTTTTCTGTGCACAGCCATTCGATAAGCTCGTTGCATCGCTCTCGGTTGATTATTAACCGGGATGCTTTGCCTTCCGATGGGGCAAATGCAGTTATCTCTGCAATTTTCCGTTTCTTTTCATCCGGCATATAGAGCAACAGACTATCCCCCTGCAAGGCAACCGTGTAGTGCTTTCCCATAACTCCGGTAGCGTCTGTTCCGTCATTTACCTCTGAAACTTCATCTTCCATATAGTGTTCCATAGTCTCTTCCAGGTTGTTCGGGTCAATGTTTTTTCTTTTCAACCACTCTTCAAACGAGATTTTCCCTATACTATTTTTCAGAATCTTGTCCAAATCTCCTGTTATGGCTGTTTGAGAGGACGGCTCGTACCAGTTACCGTCTCTGTGATAAAGGCAACCCATGCGTCTCAGTTTGTCGATCTTCTCTGCGTCTGTGGAAATGATGAAGCCGTTGCTGTCAACCTTTTCTATGGAAAAAGTCATGCTGCCCCAAGTCACCTGTACAGGTTTGTTTCCAAATTCCTTAATGGGTACTGTGATGCGGTTGTATTTCTCAGGCATATAGAAAGACAAGGAGATGTGTCCTCCTGCAATTTCCTGATAAGGGGCAGTTAACGGTATCTGCAACCCGTACCATATATTTAATGTATCTTTGTTCTGGGCTTTGTATCCGCCCTCAAGCAGATAGAGATTTTCATCCGGGTGTATATAGACCGGTTTACCCTGCTTATCCGTCAGATGAATCTGTAAATCAGTCTCCAGGTCGAAGAAAAGGTATTTGCGGAATCCCGTGAAGTTCCCGTTCTCATCCTGATGATCAAACATCCACAGTTCGGATTCTTTCCGAATGTCGAAATTTGAAGATAAATCTTCAAATTTGCCTCTTAGCATTAGGTTACAGAAGATAGAAGAATCCTTGTTAGGCTCTATGAATGCATTGTCAAAGCACCTGAACAGTATTTGCAGACCGTCTTTCGCGTATTTGAATTTGCCTGCCCATTCCTCCCAAGGGAGTCTATACAGTTTGAACTCTTTGTTTCCTGACAATGAACCAAGTTCGCCGAATGCCGCTCCTGTCTCTAACTGATAGAGCGCTTCAAGTCCTTCCATGGTCTTTTTTTTCTCTTCTTCTGTCATTTTCGTCTTGTTTTGTGCCCATGCTCCCAGTACGAGACATGCTAGCAGGACGGTTGATAATATTCTTCTCATGGTGAATGGTGATATTGTGTTTTCATTAGAATAATACAGGAATAATGGCAACGGATGCGACGCATTCTCCGTCATATTTTGCCGGCATGAACCGCATGCGGTAGATGCAATCCGTTACAGTTTCGCTCAAAGCCGGATGCGGCGAGCTTGTAATTTCCACTTTGCTGACAGCACCATCGGCCTCAATTACCACCGTAGCCATTACCTTGCCCGTAATGTTCTGCCCGGCAACTTCTTGTGGGAGTGTAAGCATCTGCGACAGTTCTGCACTTAATTCACTTTGAGAGCCAGTTTCTAAATTAAGCGGAATGGCAGGCTGGAATCCGTTTTCGGACAAGTCTATTGTCTCCGTATCTTTTTCATATAAATGCCAGTCAATGGCATTGCGCCCCTTGGTCAGTGTCCGGGCATATTCGACACCCATTTTCAAATGTCCCTCCAGATAATCCCTGAAACCTTCAAGCACCCGGTCCTTATCAAGCCGCAATCCGCTGGCCGTTTGTTTTTCAGGAATATCCCACTCGGCACCGGCCCTGTATATTTCAACGGCATCCATTCCGTTCATAAAGACATAACCATAAACTACATTTTGTCTGTATGCTTTGTTCAATTCTGCTTTGATGGCTTTGTTCATAAGACATATCGAGTCGCAGTCCTGACACAGAATCGCATTTTTAAAACGTTCCGTTATATCCATGGCACTCCTCAGTCCGTCTCCAAAAGCGGCCATGATGGCAGGACTGTTACCCCGGGAAAGTAGCATTGCATCAAACTCCTCTCTGTGAGTTTCTCCTATAAACCACTTATATTCCATAATCCAGCCAGCCTGTGCTACTCCCACTGCATACGAAATCATATCATTAGGTGCCAGCAAGGCATTCCGTTCGTCGGGTATAAGCTTCATGTTGTCTTTCAGTTTGTGGATGCCGTCCGGGGCTGCAGGAGAATCAAATTTTGCAATTGCCGAAGCCAGGGCTTCCGATTGGGTGATGTCATTGCTTGCTGTGGCGGTATCTATCCACTCTGGAAGAATAAGGGCATCGTCGGCATGCTCTTGACACAGGAAATAAGGTCTGTTGTGATTTGCGATGTCGTAATAGCGTTCTTTCTCTCCATTGAAAAAAGAAAACCATTTATCAGATAAGGTGTAATAGTGCCGGGATATCTCATTTTCAGAAGCGATATGCTTCCTTACCTGTTTCAGCACATTGGAAATTGCGGCATCGATATAATCCAGTTCCGGATAGGGATTTGTTGAGTATGCTCCCATAAGGGCTCCGTTGCGGAAGCAGATCCTTTCCATTCCGGTACTCTCTGCAATGCCCCGCAATTGTTTCCGGAGCGAGGAATAGTCTTGTAGAACGATTTCTTTCCAATGCTTTACGCCAAAGTTATAGCCGGCGTGGATATACGGGGCGTACTCTTTCCTGTAAGTTTTCACCTTGACGGATTTTCGGGCGAGCCTATCATAGGCGGTGGTATAGCATAAACTGTACACGATAGGATCCAGTACATCAATTTTGTCTCCCGGTTGTGGGAATTGTACCTTGGGTGCCGCTTTCTTTTCAGTCGCCATATTCCATACCGTATCATTTGTCACCTTTATATCAGGCTCCTCTTCGGTTATCCGGTTCGTATTCTGAGCTCCGGCTGACAATACCATGCCTGAGAACAATGCTATGAATGCTGTTTTTCTCATAGCAGATTTTACAGGATAAGACACCTTGATATCATTCCAAAGGTGATTGTAGAATTTATATATTGCGAGAATCTGATTATTCAGGATAGAGAATGGAAAAGGGAAGTAGGAAAACACTTGGTTAGCACAGGTACAGTTCGGCAAACGCAAAATAGTGAAAAGCCATCCTTTCATGGCTATATATCCGACCGATGCCTTTTGCCGGTAGTAAGAGCCGGGATTCGTCAGATAATTTTTCTTCTCCCAATCACAGAGATTGGGGATAAATCCGGTTTTGACTTTCGGTGGCGGACTCTCACCCCAAGCGTTTTTTATTATAGCAATTACGTTTTTCATAATCTTATCCGTTTTTTCTGCGTAAAAATAGCTATATTCTACATATGAGAGTTATGAATGCTGATAAATTTTACGGATTTCTGTTCATATCCGTCAATTATCCAACACACATGGATTCCCTTATTGAAAATTGACATTCGGACTGTTCCGATTTTCGCCATCGGACTTGAATGCCACACTATCTGACAAGAAAGTGTGGAGCCGGTTTACTTATTTGTATTAGAGGTTCTGGTAAAACCCGGAAGCAAATAAATGAAAACAGTACCCCACACCTATATCGCATGTCATTCGCATACGGATACATGTGACAAGTGTTACTGCTCAGCCCTGCTTCCATTTTGAAATTTACCAGATTTCTAATACAAGGTGTTAGCGAAACACATCAACTATATATGTCTGTCGTTTGCACGACTTTACAAAGATAGTCTGTTTTTCGATATAGCAGCTATTTGGGTACTGTAATTTTTCAAAGTTAGAGATTATTTTTATTTGTATCCTTACGCTTTCTGTTTTATTTTCCGTAAATCTGTTCATAGTTTCCAGTTATATTCCAATCGGATTCACTTTCATCGTTTCCAGATTCAGGTACAGCCCGTGATGCTCGATTATCCCGTTGCGGAACATCTTCCACAGGATATTGCAGCCGAGTTGTGCCAGCGTGGAATTGATGAACAGGTCCTGCCTGTCCAATGCTTCCGCCAGCGAGCAGCTCGGACCAGAGTCTTCTTCCTTTACCCGAGAGTATCGCACGAAACGGGTGATTACCTTCAGGGAACTGACAGTTTCATACAGTTTGGATGCCGGCTGTTTTATTTTTTTCGGCACCGTACCCATAA
>ERZ827197.2668-NODE-2668-length-11402-cov-2.583062_pt1 | contig 11402 bp, 10 predicted proteins | sample MGYA00519867_ERZ827197 | MGnify/ENA primary metagenome ERZ827197 (study PRJEB31778, sample SAMEA3449278) | human gut metagenome | biome: human gut; feature: human-associated habitat; material: faeces | place: United Kingdom | collected 2010/2012 ...
GTAATATTCATTGCTTGAAAGAGGTCCTGTTTCATGAATAATCGCAAGTGCTGCACCTACAGATGAAGCAGAGCCACACATTCCCCATTTCCCGCAAGTTGCTCCGGGCATATCAGAACCACGATTTGCAAGTTCATCAAGTGCTGTGTCAAGATTGAATTTTACACCCGCATTGTACATTGCGGTCATGAAGGCAGCACCATCTATTATATGATGAATGGGACCGTGCATAGGAACGTTTGAAAATTTTATGAGTTTGCGCCATATCATATATGGGTTTTTGCTTTTTTCTTTTAAGCAGATTTCTTTTATCTGATTCATTGTTTATCCTCCTGTGATGTGAAAATAGATGAAATCATATTTATCAAAGTAATATCAATGTTATCTGAATAAGAGTAGTGGGACCATTTTCCTTCTTTTCTTACGTTGACAATTCCGTTATCACACAGTATTTTCATATGATGTGAAAGCGTAGGCTGTGTAATATTCAATGTTTCCAACAGCTTGCAGGCGCATAATTCTCCACCATGAAGCATCTGAAGAATTCGGATCCTATTTTCATCACCAAGTGCTTTAAAAACCGAAGCTACATTTTTACAGTCTGTCATCATTTGTACGCCTCTTTCATATTGGTAATTATCTATATGACATTATAACATATAGATTGATGGCTGTCAATATGTTTTTACAGAAAGGAGTGATTCCAGATGTTCTATACCCTAACCCTCGAAAACGAAACCGGTCAGCAAATCGACTTGTCCAAAACAGCAAACAGGTTCATGTTCTCAAAGATTGAAGGGCTGAATCCGCCTGCCGGAACAGTCAGCACATCAAGCTATGCCGGAATGGACGGCAGCTACCTCAACAATGCTTTCATTGAAAAGCGAAACGTGGTCATTCCCTTTGAAATGCGTGGCTTTGATGTTGAAAAACGCAGGCATGAGCTGTATCAGGTGGTCAAGCCATCACGATACATCAAAATATATTACTCCACAAAAAACATCTCTGTGTATGCTGAGGGTATTGTGGAGACCTGCGAAATGGAGAACTTTGAAATGCTGACCAAAGGGCAGATATCTATTCTCTGCCCCGATATTTACTGGTATTCCACAGAAACGCAGATTGCCGAATATTCCAAAATCCGTGGCGCTTTTCACTTCATTTTCCCCGATAACGATGAACCGTTTCCAATCGGTCAATACAGTACACAAAACATCATGACCATTGTCAATGACGGTGATGAAGTGGGCTTTACCCTTGAAATCAGCGGAGGTCCTGCAAAGAATCCAACTATTTACAACGCTTTGACGGACGAATATATGCAGATTCTCGGCGATATCAAAGACGGCGATATCATCACCATAACTACGAAAACTGGCAATAAGACGGTTACACTGGAGCGTGAGGGCGTTACCACAAATATCATCAATCGGCTTGTTTCGGGTTCCACCTGGCTTACCTTAAAGCAGGGAGAAAATAAGTTTTATGTCCGTGCGTCTGAGGGACTGTCAAGCCTGAAAGTCCGTCTGATACACCGCAATGCATACTTGGGAGTGTGATTTATGCAGATTGAAATATACAATATGATTCCGGCTGATGACAAACTCTCCATAACTCTGGAGGCAGTGTGCGACAGCTTTTCTTCTCTCCTGTGGGATATTGAATACTATGCCTGCGGTGTATTTGAAGTGTACATTGCCGCATCTCCGAAAAATATTGAAATCTTCCGGACAGGCAGAATTGTGGGGCGTGATGATGATAAAGAACACTACGGACTGATTGAATCGGTACAGCTGGAAACAGATGCAGAAGACGGCGACTATCTCATTGTGAGCGGTCGCTTTTTAATGTGTCTGCTGGAGAGAAGAATCATTTATCCCACTTTCAACTTTACAAAGAAAGTTTCATACGCACAGATCGTGAATAATGTGGTGCAGTATAACGCCTGCAGGACAGGTGCGAGAAAGATTCCGGGGCTTTCGATTGGTGATTCTTCCGGCTCTTGCTGGAATCAGAACACCAAACTGCAAATCAGCTACGATAACCTTATGAAATGGATATACACCATTTGCGAGAAAATCGGTGGGACTGCCAATATACGACTGGTAAAGACGACCGATGAACAGTATGAAATGCTGCTTGAATTGTCTGAGGGTACAGATAGAAGTATCTTACAAGAGGATAACCCACATATTGTTTTCTCAGACGGATATAACAATCTGCTTTCATTTTCCTATTCCACAGATAGTTCTGTGCAGAGAAACTATGCCTACATATTGGGCAAGGGCGAAGGAGAAGAGAGAAAACGTACCACATATTGTGACGGCGATGAACCGGAACATCTTGACCGCTATGAGGTGTACGTGGACGCAAAGGATATGGCGGACGAAGAACAGGAAGACGGCGCATCCAAACCAATTCCCGATGATGAATACATCAATCTTTTACAGGAAAAAGGCAAGGAGAGCATGGTGCAGCCCCTTGTGGTTTCTGAATCGCAGATTGCGGTACAGCAGGCACAGTTCCGATATGGTGTAGATTATTTCGTGGGAGATTATGTGACAGTGGAACACCGCAGATTTGGTCTGCGGCAGAATAAAATACAGCTGATCGGTATGATTGAGAGCTTCGACCAGAACGGCAGAAATCTCACACCCACATTCAAGGAGGTATGACTATGGCATTTTCATATGGATTTTTCAACGCAAAGAATCTCGACAGAACATATACTGCCGAGAATTTCTGTGACTATCTTGGCAGTATCATCTGCAACGGCATTCAGGACAATTACGGTCAGTGTTTCAAGCTGACAGCAAACAAGCTAAAACTGACTATCGGCAGCGGCAAAGCTTGGATAAACGGACATTACTTTCTTTCTGATACGCCGTATACTTACGACCTTTCAGGCTATGTGAATGAATCTCTGGGCAGATATTTATCAGTAGGTATCTGCTGTAATACAGGTGAAAACTATCGCAAGATAGAGTTTGAAATTCTATCCGGTACACCTGCCACATCGCCGTCAATTCCAAGATTCAAAGATACAGAAACCAAAACATATCTCACCCTTTGTGCCGTCAGGATTGATGCCGGTGCAGCAGAAATTAAAATAACGGATTACAGGGAAAATACAACCTACTGCGGATATGTACGCTGTATTCTCGGAAAATGCAAGGTCACGGATATGATGTCACAGCTTTCGGAGATTACAGCACAGATAAATGATTACAATTCAACCATTCTTCAGCTAACCAATCAGGTGTCAGAACTGACAACAAAGGTAGATGAAATGACCGGAGATGTGGTTTCAGTCGGCAAATGCGGTGCTGATATCAACTACGTTCTCTACTCTGACGGCAGGTTGATTCTCAAAGGCACGGGAGCAATGTATGATTATATGGGTGCATATGAAACAAGCGGAAACAAATCTCCGTTCTGCGAAAATGATAACATCACTTCTGTTGTCGTTTCAGAAGGCATCACAACGGTTGGTGAATATGCTTTCCAATACTGCAACAATCTGAAAACAGCCACTCTTCCGACAACGCTCAGAACCATCAAGCGAAATAGTTTCATACCGCACATTGATGAATATCTGGTGCATCAGAATCTTTATGGACTGACTGAAATTACAATTCCGTCTAAAGTGACCGAGATAGCAAAGTCTGCCTTTGCAGGTACAGCTATCAAATCCCTTACCATTCCCGCATCTGTGACAACAGTCGGTGAACAGGCGTTTGGAGAATGTCAGAAGCTTGAAACCGTTCGATATAGCGGTAAGGTCATCGGTGACAGAATGTTTGTACGCTGTATCAAGCTGAAGAATTTCACGATCACCAAAAGCACAACAGAACTTATCGGCGGCTGTTTCAACTACTGTGAAAGCCTCACGCAAATCACTTATGAGGGCAGTCTTGCTGAATGGAGTGCAGTAAAAAAGAACACCAACTGGGACGGTCATTCAAGCAGTACAGTAGATAGTCCGCTTGTCAGGATTCAGTGCCTGGACGGATATATGGAATATGATGCAGATGCGGAAACTTGGGAGGAAGTGAAGGCATGATAAAATTTCTTGTAAAGGGACAAAACATCGAAACTCTGGAGCATGAGGTCATTGCAGCTGACCAGATTGCTTTTGTAAAGATACACTTTGTATTTGATAACAGCTGGAAACCGCTGCATAAGGTGGTACAGTTCACTCAGGACGAGTTCACCTACAACAGAGTTCTTGGCTTTGATGAGACAAGCTGTGTGCTGCCGGCAGAACTCGCTGCTGGTGCTGTGAAAATGTCTCTTTTCGGTTATGATGCAGAATCATCGGAAACTGTCAGGGCAACAACGGTTGTGAAAACGCTGCATATCAGACCGTCTGGTTTTGACGGTGAGAGCAGCAATGTACCGCCAACGCCCGACCTTTATCAGCAGTTGCTTCAAAAGATAAGTGAAAAGGGAGCTGACGGCAAGTCGGCATTTGAGATTGCTGTAGAGAATGGCTTTATTGGTACAGAAACTGAGTGGCTGGAAAGCCTGAAAGGTTCTGACGGAAAAGATGGAACTGACGGAACAAATGGACAGGACGGTAAAGATGGCATTGACGGTGCTCCTGGAACTGACGGAAAATCTGCATATGAAATTGCCATTGCAAATGGCTTTATTGGCACAGAAGCGGAGTGGCTTGAAAGCCTGAGAGGTTCTGATGGCAAGGATGGTGAACAGGGCCCTCCAGGGAATGACGGAAAAGACGGCATCACGCCTGATATATCAGATTATCCGGATAAAGCAGATTTTGAGGAACTGCAGCAGAAATTACAGTCTTTGCAGGATAGCACTATGGATTATATCATGGGTCTTACAAGCAGATGCGATTCGTTTGATGCCGACACTCAGCAGCTAAGAGATTCTGTTCAGTTTGATTTTCAGACAAAGGAAGAAGAAATCCTTGCTCTTGAAACCAGAATTATCGCTCTTGAAAGCCGCTCCGGTATTGAATACATCACGGTCTTTTCTTCCGGCAGTGATGCTTTGCAGAAATATGGTGAGAGCGTCTACACCTATTACAACGACGGTTACCGTTCGCTTGCAGGCTTTGCGGAAAGTTATCCCCATTTCTGCTGTGCAGAGAATGACTATGCTTTGTACTTCAATCAGTCGGATTTCAGCTGGGCAGGAACTGTATTTGTGCTTTGCCTGACACCGGTTGCTCTCACTTCTTCCATGAATCTGATTCTCAGCTATACAGTCGGCGCATCACAGGACGCTGAATTTTATCTGGTGAAGAAAGCTGATAAGACCGGGGCTGAACTGGCTCAGTATATCTATGGGGAAATTCAGGCAGGAAATGCAGTAACTTTACAATTCAAATGGCTTTATTCCGATACATATATTTCCGTGATGCAGTCATTGGAAAATGTACCGGATGGAGAATATTATCTTGCCTTCAAAGGCACATCGGACAATTCACATCCGATGGTAAAATCAATCAAATTTATGGGAGGATGATGTTTATGAAGGAATGGCTTTGTACAATCGCAGGCATTGTGGGCGGATTTATCGCAACGCTATTTGGCGGCTGGGATTCTGCACTTGCAACACTTGTGGTCTTTATGGGTATTGATTTTGCAACAGGTCTGGTCACTGCAGTCATGGGAAAATCCAAACATAGCAAAAGCGGTGCGCTAAATAGCAAGGCAGGCTGGATTGGTCTTGCGAAGAAGTTCTGCATTCTGCTCATGGTTGTGGTTGGTGTGAGAATCGATATTCTCATCGGCACAAACTACATCAGAGATGCGGTCTGCATCAGCTTCTGTCTGAATGAGCTGCTGTCTATTGTGGAAAATACCACGCTGATGGGCGTACCCTATCCGCCTGTATTCAAAAAAGCAATTGATGTTCTGCAAACCAAGGTTGGCAGAATGGAAGAAACAACTGACAAGGAGGAATCTGATCATGGCAATTCTGAAACCTGATAACACAACAACTCTTTGCGGTGTAACCGTCAACGAATTTCTGCTCACAAAACACAATCCAAACCACATCGATATGCCCTCCGTTTCTATGGAGGGCAAAGTTATCGGTATTACTGTTCACAACACAGATTGGATTTCGGTAGCAAGTGGAACGACACCTGCGGAGCAATACACCAGAGCAACTTACAATGGCAATATGAAAGACGTCAGAGTACATTATTATGTAGACAACACCTGTGCTTGGCAGAATCTGCCCCTTAGCCTCTCCGGCTGGCACGCCGCTGACGGCAGTGGAAACGGCAACCGCAGAAATATCGCTATTGAGTGTATTATGTCTTCTGCATACAACGATAAGGACAAGAAGTCGGAGGATAATTGTGCCAGGCTTGCGGCAGCACTTTTGAAAAAGTACAACCTGGACATCAATCACCTCTACACCCATACCCATTGGCTGAATGTCCGTGACGGAAAATCGGGTACTGTGGACTATCTCAATACGGCGAAGAATTCTTACAAAAACTGTCCTGCCTACATTCTGCCTCATTGGGCGGAATTTAAGAAGAAGGTCGAATCTTATCTGAGTGCTGGTTCTACATCTACAACTCCAAATCCTACACCTGCAAATCAGCTTTACAGAGTAAGAAAGTCCTGGTCTGACGCTAAAAGCCAGATTGGTGCATATTCTTCTCTGGAAAATGCAAAGAAAGCCTGCAAGACTGGCTATAGCGTTTTTGATAATTCAGGAAAAGTGGTATATACCGTTGCCGAAAAGACATATACAAAAGGCGCAAAAATTACGCTGAACAATACCACATTGTATTCCTCCAGCACAGTCAAGACTGGAACAAAGAAATCCGGAACGTACTATCTCTATGATGGACAGGTTGTAAATGGCAGAATGCGTATTACAAATTCTGCTGCAAACTGCGGAAAAACGCCTGCCGGTTCCTATGTCACCGGTTGGGTGAACAAGGCTGACCTCTGTTAACGATCCCCACGAGATATGAATTTTTCATATTTCGTGGGGATTTTTTGTTTTTCGGTACTCAAAAGCCATATTTCCGTCCTATGTAAAGTAGGAGGTGATTTCAATGACAGATGCACAAAAATCTACTGTACTCACATTGCGTTCAAAGGGAATGTCGTTTTCTATGATAGCGGAAACTGTAGGATTGTCTGTCAACACGATAAAATCCTTTTGCAGCAGACATAAAGGGCAGTTCTGCCTTTGCTGCGGCGAGCCAATCACGCAGCCGCCAAGAGTACGTCAGAAAAAGTTCTGTTCGGATAAATGCAGAATGAAATGGTGGAATGCTCATATAAAAGATGTTAACAGGAAAGCCATGTACGATTTTATCTGCTCAAATTGTGGTAAGCCTTTTCAGGCATACGGCAATAATCACAGAAAATACTGCTGCCACAGATGCTATATTCTTGCACGATTTGGAGGTGAAAAAGATGGATATTCAGAAGGAAGCCATGTACCAGGTGACGATGAGCATTGTAAAGAAGATGTTTCATGCAAATTTGATTTCGGAGGATGAATATCGTCAGATTGATACAATGTTCAGGGAGAAATACGAGCCGAAAATCGGCACATTATTCGTTGACTTAGAGCCTGAACAGCGGTAATATGTGTAGTGAAAGGAGGGCTGTTATGCGTAAAATCATCAAAATAGAACCTACGGAGCCCGTATTGCCAAGGCGAAAGCGAGTGGCTGCTTATGCTCGTGTATCAATGGAGTGTGAACGCCTTATGCATTCAATGTCAGCACAAATAAGCTACTATAGCGAACTGATACAAAAGAATCCCGAATGGGAGTACGCAGGTGTTTATGCTGATAATTTTATATCAGGAACAGAGACCAAGAAACGGCAGGAGTTTCAGAGAATGATTTCTGACTGTGAAAAAGGACTCATTGATATTATCCTTTGCAAGAGTATATCACGATTTGCCAGAAACACAGTGGATCTTCTGGAAACGATACGGCATCTGAAAGATATCGGTGTTGAAGTACGATTTGAAAAAGAGAACATCAATTCCTTGTCGGGTGATGGCGAACTGATGCTGACCATTCTCGCCAGCTTTGCACAGGAAGAAAGCCGTAGTCTTTCTGAAAATGTAAAGTGGGGCATTCGGAAACGCTTTGAAAAAGGTGATCCATGCAATCGAAATCCAATACTCGGCTATGAATGGGTTGATGACAAACTGGTCGATGTCCCGGAAGAAGCAGAAATTGTAAAGAGAATATTCCGAAACTTCCTTGACGGAAAATCAAGGCTGGAAACGGAACGGGAACTGAATGCCGAAGGTATCACAACAAAGAGAGGATATCGCTGGATAGATTCCAATATAAAGGTTATTCTGACCAATATCACGTATACAGGCAATATGCTTCTGCAAAAGGAATACATTACCGACCCGATTACCAAACGCCGAAAGAAGAATAACGGCGAACTGCCAAAATACTATGTGGAAAATACGCATGAAGCCATTATAGATATGGAGACTTTCAGGTGGGTGCAGGAGGAAATGGAAAGAAGGAAAAAGTTAGGCCCTCTGGCAAACAAATCACTGAATACCTGCTGCTTTACAGGAAAAATCAAGTGTCCTTTCTGCCATAAAAGCTATATGCATGAAGTCAGAACAGACCGAGGTTATGCAGAATACTGGCTTTGTGGAAGCAGAAAGATAAAAGGCGGTCGCTGTACTGTCGGCGGCAGTATCAATCATAAGCACTTACAGGAAACCTGTGCAAAAGTACTTGGATTGCAGGAATTTGATGAGGCTGTTTTTCTTGAACGTGTGGATGTTATTTATGTTCCGAAGCGTGAAACATTAGAGTTTCATCTGAAAGACGGAACAGTTGTAACGGAAGCGTGTAAAAACACAGGCCATCAGGACTGCTGGACGGAAGAACGAAGGGCTGCCACTTCCTTGAAACGCAAAAATGGAAAAAGACCGAATCGGGCGGATATGACTTGTTTCTCAAAAGTGATTAAATGCGTAAGGTGCGGATGTAATTTCCGGAAAGGCACACGCACCTCTGCAAATGGCGACAAAGTTAGTCACTGGAGATGTTCGGAACATAAAGGATGTAATTCCGTAAGTCTTCGTGATGATTTACTGCGTACTATGGCAGCACAGGTTCTCAGCATCGATGCATTTAATGAAGAGGAGTTTGAACAGAGAATTGACCATATCGATGTGGAAGAAGACAGACTGGAGTTCTATTTTCGAGATGGTCATTCTGTAACGGATCATTGGCCAATACCAAGGAGGAAAAAATGCCAAAAATAACGAAAATACCTGCATCAATCAGCCGATACACATCAGCACCGATTGATGCACCTGTCAAGCGTAAGGTTGCTGCCTATGCTCGTGTGTCAACCGACAGCGAAGAACAGTTAACTTCATACGCTGCTCAGATAAGCTATTACACTGAATACATAAAAGGACGTGAGGACTGGGAGTTTGTTGGGGTGTACACTGATGAGGGTATCAGCGGTTGTTCCACCAAACGCAGAGAGGGCTTTCAGCGAATGATATCGGACGCAATGGCAGGAAAAATTGACCTTATCATAACAAAAAGTGTGAGCCGTTTTGCAAGAAATACTGTTGACAGCCTGACAACCATTCGTCTTCTGAAAGAAAATAACGTGGAGTGTTATTTTGAAAAAGAGAATATCTGGACGTTCGACGGCAAAGGAGAACTGCTTCTTACCATTATGTCGAGTATAAGCCAGGAAGAAGCACGTTCTATTTCAGAGAATGTAACCTGGGGACACAGAAAGCGTTTTGCCGATGGTAAGGTTAGTGTTGCCTACAACCGGTTTCTCGGATATGACAAAGGCCCTGATGGAAAAATGGTTGTGAACCCGGAACAGGCCGAAATTGTAAAGCTGATATACCGTCTGTTTCTTGAAGGCATGACACCGCATACGATTGCTATTCATTTAACAGAGAAAGGCATTAAAACGCCCGGCGGAAAAGATAAGTGGAATGCAACTACAATCCGCCGTATTCTGACAAATGAAAAGTACAAAGGTGACGCACTCCTTCAGAAAGAATTTACTGTGGACTTTCTGACCAAAAAGACAAAGAAAAACTGTGGTGAAATACCGATGTACTATATCGAAGATGACCATGAAGCCATTATCGATCCTGCAGTATTTGATATGGTTCAGCAGGAAATGGAACGCAGAAAGACAGGAACATCACGCTATAGCGGTGTCAGTATCTTTTCAAGTAAAATTAAGTGCGGTGAATGCGGAGGGTGGTATGGGGCTAAGGTCTGGCACTCCACCGACCAGTACCGTAAAGTTATCTACCGCTGCAACAACAAATATAACGATGAGCGCTGTACTACACCGCACATCATGGAAGAGGAAGTAAAGGCTGTGTTTCTGAAAAGCCTGAATAAGCTGCTTGCCAATCGGGATGAACTGATAGAAAACGTAAAGCTGATTTGTGATAAGCTGACCAATACATCAGAACTGGAAGCCGAAAAAGAAAAATATGCCGGGGAAATGTCCCTTGTTGCGGATATGGTTCAGGCGGCAATGCTGGAGAATGCTCGTATCGCACTCGACCAGGAGGAGTACCGGCAGAAAAATGATGTCCTTTCCGCACGATTTGAGGCGGCAAAGAAAAAGCATGACGAATTGGCCATGCGGATTGAAGAAATAGAAACACGAGGACAGAATCTCCGCCACTTTCAGGAAACGCTGGAATCCTTAAACGGACAGGTGACTGAATTCGATAGCGACCTTTGGGGTTCATTGGTTGATTACATCACGGTTTATGAGAACGGAGAAAAAACGGTTACTTTCAGAGATGGAAGTGTGATTTAAGAGAATGATGAAATAAAGGGTCTGCTGCAGTATGTGCGTACTGTAGCAGACCCTTTTTGTTTGACTCCTTAAGAGGTAGTGGTTATGCGTTTTGGTCTTTCAAATATCTGATTGATAAAAAGAAGAAATGGGTCAAATACCCGATTAAACAGCCACATATAAATTGAGCCAAATACATTTGTAAAAATACGAAGTAAAACTGCATAAGCAAGACCAAAAGTTGGTACAGCCACTGTAATTGCGCTGAATGCATTAAATGCAGATTGCCATACATAGCTGGCAGAGAATCCGGTTCCGATTCCTCCAATAATTCCAAGGCAAGGACGAATTTCTTCCGGCAAAATCAAATATGAAATAAAAAAGATTGCACTGCCTAATATATTGCCTAAAACACGATGCTTTGTGCGATATTCGACATCTTTACGAAATGGTATCAGAACGGACATTGCGGCAATACCAATCCAGTATACTCTCGGAACATTGAGAAGTGCAGCGATTAACATTGCACTGGAAATGCCCACAGAAAGACAGATTTGCCATCTGGTACGGGAAGAAGAAAGATGAATCTCTTTAAATAAGTCC
>ERZ827197.2672-NODE-2672-length-11388-cov-3.365217_pt1 | contig 11388 bp, 9 predicted proteins | sample MGYA00519867_ERZ827197 | MGnify/ENA primary metagenome ERZ827197 (study PRJEB31778, sample SAMEA3449278) | human gut metagenome | biome: human gut; feature: human-associated habitat; material: faeces | place: United Kingdom | collected 2010/2012 ...
GGGGCTTTCGACCGAGGATGCCGTGGGGCTGATCGTCAACGGCTATGCGAAGGAGGTGCTCAACAAGCTGCCGATGGAATTTGCCGTCGAGGCTCAGAAGCTGTTGTCGATCAGTCTGGAAGGTAGCGTCGGGTAGGGCTTCGCGCATGGAGTCGGGCCATCGGGTCCGCAGTCGTGCGGAGTTGTGTGAAAAATAGCGTTCCGACCGGAGAAATTTACCGGATTTCGCGGTATGGACGGGCGGGACGACAGGGCGTATTCGTCGCTCGGGAAGAGAATTAACGGGCCTCCGGCTTACGCGTAAGCGCAAGTCGTGCAGGCCGCATGAGATAGATGCTATGTTGGAAGTGAAAAATCTGCATGCCGCTGTCGACGGCAAGGAGATATTGAAGGGAATCGATCTGACGGTTCGTGCCGGCGAGGTCCATGCGATCATGGGGCCGAACGGCTCGGGCAAATCGACGCTCGCGTCGGTGCTCGCGGGTAACGAGAAGTTCACCGTCACCGAAGGTTCGGCGACCTTCATGGGGCGCGACCTGTTGGATATGTCCATAGAGGACCGGGCGCGTCTGGGGCTTTTCCTGGGTTTCCAGTATCCGGTGGAGATTCCGGGCGTCACGATGGCCGGCTTCATGAAGCTGGCCGTCAATGAGCAGCGCCGTTTCCGCGGCGAGGAACCGCTTTCGGCCGCCGAGTTCCTGCGCCTGATGCGCGAGAAGAGCGCCGTCGTGGAGCTGCCCTCGAAACTGACGTCGCGCGCCGTGAACGAGGGCTTCTCGGGCGGCGAGAAGAAGAAGAACGAGATATTCCAGATGGCGATGCTCGCGCCGAAGCTGGCGATTCTGGACGAAACCGATTCGGGCCTCGACATCGACGCCCTGCGCATCGTCGCCACGGGCGTCACGAAACTCCATACGGCGGAGAACGCCACGGTGGTCATCACGCACTACCAGCGGCTGCTCGATTACATCGTCCCCGACGTGGTGCATGTCCTCTACCGGGGCCGCATCATCCATTCGGGCGACAAGTCGCTGGCGCTCCGGCTCGAAAAGGAGGGGTACGACTGGCTCATCAACGAATACGACCGGTGATGGAGGCTCTTCGCGACATACTCCGCACGTTCCGTCCGGTCGGCGGCGAAACGCTCCGCGTCGCCGGGACCGGGGCGGAACCTTTCGCGGCGGTCGATCCCCGCGCGCTGCGCGTCGAGGCGGAGGCCGGCTCGTCGGCACACCTCGTCGTGCTTCATACGAAGGCCGACGCCGCCTCGCTGACCGTCGCACTCGGCGAGGGGGCGCAGTTGGAGCTGACGCACCTCTTCGCGGCCGAGGCTTTCGCCGAAGTCTCCGTCAGACAGTCCGCGCGCAGCCGCTGCCGTGTGACGACGGTGCAGCTCACCGGCGCCAACGCCTCCTACCGCATCGACCTCGACGGTGCGGAGGCCGAAAACTCGCTCGGCGGGGCCTTCCTGGCTGCGGACGGGGAGCATTGCGTCGTGACGCTGCACACGGCGCACAACGTTCCCGACTGCCGCAGCGATTCGGCGGTGAAGGGCGTCGCCGGCGGCCGGGCCGTGGGCGAGTTCCGCGGGCTGGTCTATGTGGCTCCCGGCGCCCAGCGCACCGATGCGCGGCAGCAGAGCCGCAACATCCTGCTGAGCCGCGAGGCCCGCATCACGACGCAGCCCCAGTTGGAGATCTATGCCGACGACGTGAAGTGTTCGCACGGCGCGACGGTGGGGCAGATGGACGCCGAGGCGATTCTCTACATGCGCCAGCGCGGGCTGAGCGAGGCGGACGCCCGCCGGTTGCAGATCGAGGGCTTCGTGGGCGACGTCGTGCGCCGGTGCGGCGTCGAGCCGCTCTGCGAGGCCGTGATGGAGATGGTTTCCGCCAAAATGGAACGGTTGTAGATATGTTCGACGTCGAAAAAATACGCGGGGAGTTTCCGATTCTCTCCCGCAGGGTCTATGGGAAGCCGCTCGTTTACCTCGACAGCGGGGCGACGGCGCAGAAGCCCCGCTGCGTGATCGAGCAGGTCGATGCCCTCTACCGGGGGATGAACGCCAATATCCATCGCGGCGTGCACCTTCTCTCGGAGGAGGCCACCGAACGCTACGAGGCCGCCCGGAGCCGGATCGCCGCTTTCATCGGTGCTGCCGAACGCGAGGAGGTCGTCTTCACGGCCGGGGCCACGGCGTCGCTCAATACGGTCGCCTATGCCTGGGGAGAACGCTTCGTGCAGGCGGGCGACAACATCGTGGTCAGCGAGATGGAGCACCACTCGAACATCGTGCCGTGGCAGTTGCTGGCCCAGCGCAAGGGAGCCGAGATACGCATGCTGCCCTTCGACGACGACGGCCGTCTGCGGACGGAGTGTCTGCCGTCGCTCGTGGACGCCCGCACGCGGGCGGTGGCCGTCACGCAGGCGTCCAATACGCTCGGTACGCGGCCCGACCTGCGGCCCGTGGTCGAGGCGGCGCACGCCGTCGGTGCGGTGGTCGCGGTCGATGGCTGTCAGGGTATCGTGCACGGCGGGGCGAATGTCCGGGAGATGGGGTGCGACTTCTACGCCTTCTCGGGCCACAAGCTTTACGGTCCGACGGGAATCGGCGTGCTGTACGGCCGCCGGGAGCTGCTCGAGGCGATGCCGCCCTTTCTGGGCGGCGGCGACATGGTCGATCGCGTGACCTTCGCGGGGACGACCTTCGCCCCCGTGCCGCTCAAGTTCGAGGCCGGCACGGCCAACTTCGTGGGGGCCATCGCGCTGGGGCGCGCCGTGGAGTTCCTGCAGGAATTCGATCCGGCGGAGATCGAGGCGCACGAAACGGCGCTGCTGCGCCGCGCCACGGAACGCCTCTCGGCCATCGACGGGCTCCGGATTTACGGGACGACGGAAGACAAGTGCGCGATCGTCTCGTTCAACGTCGAGGGGGTGCATCCCTACGATATGGGCATGATCCTCGACAAGCTGGGGATCGCCGTCCGCACGGGGCAGCACTGCGCCGAGCCGGTGATGGACCATTACGCGACGACGGGCATGTGCCGCGCTTCGTTCGCGCTTTACAACACGCAGGCCGAAGCCGACGCGCTGGCCGACGGGGTCGAACGGGCCGTGCGGATGCTGCGCTGAGAAGAGGAAACTACCATAACTACCACAAACGGAAATAAAACAGGCAACCTATGTTCATTGTACTCGAAGGATTGGACGGAGCGGGCAAATCGACCCAGATACGCATGCTGCGCCAGCTGTTTGCCGACAGGGGCGTCGAGAGCGAGTATGTGCATTTCCCGCGCTTCGATTCGCCCGTATACGGCCAGCTGATCGCCCGGTTCCTGCGCGGCGAATTCGGCGGCGTGCAGGAGGTCGATCCCTACCTCGTGGCGCTGATTTTCGCGGGCGACCGCGCCGACGCCGCGCCGCAGATACGGCAGTGGCTCGCCGAAGGAAAAGCGGTGGTGCTGGACCGTTACGTCTACTCGAACGTGGGTTTTCAGTGCGCCAAACTTCCCGCCGGCGAGGAACGCGACCGGCTGGCCGACTGGATCGTGAACCTCGAATTCGGTCATAACGCGCTTCCCCGTCCCGACCTCTCGCTGTTCCTCGACGTACCGTTCGCCTTCACCGAGCGCAAGCTCTCCGAAGCGCGCGAAGGCGACGACCGCGACTACCTGCAGGGCGGACAGGATATCCACGAGGCGTCGTTGCAGCTGCAGCAGGACGTGCGCAGCGTCTACCTCGCTTCGGCGTCCAAGGACCCGTCGCTGCGGGTCGTCGACTGCAGCGACGCTTCGGGCGCGATGGAGTCGCCCGAAGGCATCTTCGCCAAAATCCGTGCGGAACTAATCCCAATACTTGGAGCAGATGCGTAAAACACGGGTATTCAAACTGATAGCCAATATCTGCCGGCTGATCCTCGCCTGCACGTTCATCCTTTCGGGTTTCACGAAGGTTATCGACCCGTGGGGCACGGCGATGAAGGTCAACGAGTACCTCTCGATCTACGGCGTCGAGTCGCTGCAGCCTGCGAGTATGGCTTTTTCGATCTGGTTGTGCGGCGCCGAGCTGATGATGGGGTGCATGCTGCTGTTCAAGGTCCGCATCCGCCTGATTTCGATCTTCGCCGTGCTGTCGATGCTGTTCTTCACGGCGCTGACATTGCTGAGCGCCACGCTGATTCCCGTCGAGGACTGCGGCTGTTTCGGCGAGGCGCTGAAACTGACGCCGTGGCAGACTTTCTTCAAGAATCTGGCCCTGCTGCCCATGGCCTTCGTGGTCTGGTGGCGCTACCGTCCCGACAAGATTTTCGCCTTCAACGCGCTGGAAATCGTGCTGACGGTCACCTTCTTCTTCCTTTCGATGTATCTGGGGTACTACTGTTACCGCCATCTGCCGCTGATCGACTTCCTGCCCTACAAGGTCGGGGTCAATATCTGGGAGGGCATGCACGCTCCGGCCGTCGAACCCGGCGAGACGGAGACCGTGCTCGTTTACCGCAATCTCGAAACGGGCAAACTGCACGAATTTTCGCTCGAAGACACCGCATGGCAGGACGCCGGGAAGTGGGAGTGGGTCGATACCCGCACGACGGGCGAGGCCCCTGCGGTCGCTCCGCTCATCGGCGAATTCGCCCTGCGCGACGCCGGGGGCGACGCCACGGAGGAGGTGCTGTCCACGCCGGGACGTCTCTACATGCTCTGCGTCACGTCGTTCGACGCATTGCCGCGCGGTTGCGCACGCCGCATGGCACGGCTCGTGGAGCGCGCTGCCGCCGAAGGTGCGCATGTCGTCTGCCTCACGCCCCAGCCGCTCTACGACGAGCCGTGGCACGACTTCGGCACGGGCAGGGTGCGCTGCTACAACATCGACGCTTCGACCATGAAGACGATGCTCCGCGCCCGGAACGGGCTGGTCGTGCTCGACGACGGCACTATCTCCGACAAACGCAACTGCCGCGACATCCGTCCGTAGTCCGCATGGCGCCGGCGCCGTGACGCCTCTCCGGCCGGATCTCTGCCGGGGGCGGATCGTCCGGCGTCCCTGCCGGTTCGGTATTTGCCTGCGTCCGTCCGGCGCCGGCCGCGGCGGTTCCGTGCATGGCGGGCACGGTACGGCGGGCCGTTCGTATCACGCCGCCGCATGATGCGCGGGGGCGTTCGCCGGCCGTTTCTGCGGCCGTGCGGGGCAGGGTGCGAAGTATGCGGATAAATTTGGCTTTGCGCGCCGGATGTATTATCTTTGCGAAGTTCGGAGGGAGGATCCGGTGCGGCCGCTTGCGATGGGACGTGTGCCGGCCGCGCTGTTTCCGGTCCCCTCTTTTAATTATGGAACGTATGCGAAAATTTCGGAATATCCTGCTCCCGCTCTTCGCGGCGTGTGCGCTGACGGCGCAGGCCGCGGAGGAGGATGCGGCGGCGGCCCTCGAACGCGGCCGCGACCTGTTCGATTTCGGACGCTGGAGCGATGCCCGGCACGAATTCCTGCGTGCCCGGGCGGCATCGGACCCGGCGGACCGCACGACGGTCGAGGAGATCGACTTCTACCTGGCCGCCTGCGCCGTGGAGCTGGGCAGCGCCGATGCCGAAGGGGCGCTCCGGGACTTCGAGGAGCGTTATCCCGGCTCCGTTTACGCCAACGACGTGCGTTTCGCGCTGGGGTCGTTCTACTGCTCCGCGGGTAACATGCGCGAGGCCCGGGAGGCGTTCGAACGGACCGAGTACAAAGCCCTGAGCGCGCCGCGCCGCGAACAGTACGACATCCGGATGGGGTATGTGGAGTTCACCGACGGCGATTACGAGGCGGCCTACGGGCATTTCGACCGGATCGGCAGCCGCAGCGAGTACGCCGACCACGCGCTCTACTACAAATCCTATATCGACTATGCCGAAGGACGGTCCGGCCGGGCGAAGCAGGGCTTCACGCAGCTCGCACGCAGCGACGCCTACCGGGACGTCGTTCCGTTCTATCTGATGCAGATCGAATTCCGCGAGGGCAACTACCGCTATGTCGTGGAGCAGGGGCCGGAACTGGCCCGGAAAGCCGTTCCCGAGCGCCGCGCCGAACTCGAGCGCGTGACGGCCGAATCGTGGTTCCGGCTGGAGGACTACAACAAGACCCTCGAACACCTCGATGCCTATGCCGAGGCGGGCGGCGAGATGGACCGCGACGCCAGCTACCTGCGCGGTTTCGCGCTCTATCGCACGGCCCGTTACGACGAGGCCGCCGAGTGGCTCCGCCGGGCTTGCGGCGCGGAGGACGCGCTGACGCAGAACGCTTCGTACCACCTGGCCGACTGTTACCTGCGTGCCGGGGACAAGGAGGCTGCTATGCAGGCCTTCGCAATGGCGTCGGACGAGGCGCTCGACGCCGCGATCGCCGAAGACGCCCTGTTCAACTACGCCAAGTTGCAGTACGAACTGGGCGGCGGCGCTTTCAACGGCGCGATCAACATGCTGACACGCTACATCGACCGCTATCCTTCGTCGCCCCGCGCCGGGGAGGCCCGGACGCTGCTCATCGCCGCCTATTACAATTCGCGCGATTACGATGCGGCCTACCGAGCCATCCGGTCGATGCCTTCGACCGACGCCGACATTCGTGCCGCGTTGCAGAAGATCACCTATTTCCGGGCGCTGGAGGCTTACGGCGAAGGCGACTTGCAGGCCGCACAGCGCTACCTGGTGGAGTCCGCGGCGGCGAACGTCAGTCCCAAATACGCCGCGCTCAACGATTTCTGGCAGGGCGAGATCGCCTTTGCGCAGGGGGATTATCCGGTCGCCGCAGCCAAATACAACGCCTATCTGCGGCGGGCGCCGCGGTCGGCGCGTGAATACGCCCTGGCGTGGTACAATCTCGGCTACTGCGCTTTCGACCGCGACGACATGGCGCAGGCGCGGAGCGCGTTCGGCCGTTTCCTCGACGCCTACGCCCCGCGCGACCGTTATCGGGCCGATGCCTTCAACCGCGTGGGCGATGCGGCCTATGCCGAGCGGAAGTTCGACGAGGCAGTCGCGTCGTACGACCGGGCCATCGCGCTCGGCACGCCCGAGATGCACTACGCCCGGTACAAACGGGCCGTCACGCTCGGCATTCTGGGCCGTGCCTCCGAGAAGCAGCAGGCCCTGCGGCAGATCATCGCCGACGGCGAGGGCGACTACGTGAGCGAAGCCTCCTACGAACTGGGACGCAGTTTCATCGCGCAGGAACGCTATGCCGACGGCGCCGCGCAGCTCGAACGCTTCGTGGCCGACTATCCCTCGTCGCCCCGCCGTGCGCAGGCATTGTCCGATCTGGGGCTGGCCTACCTCAATCTGGGCGACCGCGAGAAGTCGCTCCGCTATTACGACATGGTCGTCGGATCCTCGCCGCAATCCTCCGAAGCGAAGGAGGCGATGCAGGGCATCCGCGAGATCTACGTCTCCGAGGGGCGTGTGGACGATTACTTCGACTACGCCTCCCGGGCAGGCGTGGAGAGCGACCTTTCGGCGCAGTCGCGCGACTCGCTGTCGTTCGTCGCGGCGCAGAACCTCTATCTGGCCGACAAGCCCGAGGCGGCGGCCCGGTCGCTCCGCGATTATGTCGAGAACTACCCGAAAGGATACTACCTGACCGATGCGCTCTACTACCTGAGCGACTGCTACCTCCGCACGGGAGCCCGTGACGAGGCCATCGGGACGCTGACGACGCTCGCCGACCGGGGGCAGAACCGCTATACGGAGCAGGTGCTCGAAAAGCTCTCCGAGCTGACCTTCGCCGACAAACGCTACGACGAGGCAGCTTCGGCCTACCGCCGGCTCTACGACGCCGCGACGACCCGTTCGGGCCGGGAGGCCGCCATGACGGGGTATGTGCGCGCCACGGTGGCCGGTGGCGACGGCGAGCGGATCGCCGCGATGGCGGCCGACGTGGCGGAACATCCGGATGCGGGAGCCACGGCGCTGCGCGAATCCAAATACGCCTGGGCCGGGCAGTTGCGGGCCGGAGGCCGCAAGGCGGAGGCCGTGAAGCTCTACAAGGAGCTCGCCTCCGAGGTGAAGACCCGGCAGGGGGCCGAAGCGGCCTATTATGTCATCGAATCGCTCTTCGAGGGCGGCGATCTGGATGCGACCGAAAAGGCCGTCTTCGCCTTCTCCGAGCGGGAGCCGGACTCCTACTGGCTGGCCAAGGCCTTCATCCTGCTGGGCGACGTCTATGTTCGCAAGGGAGACAATTTCCAGGCGCGTGCCACCTACCAGAGTGTCGCCGACGGCTATACGCCTGCGGACGACGGCATCGTGGACGAGGCGAAGGCGCGAATCGCAAAACTGAACTGACGATGAAAAGAGTGATATTTGCCGCCTTCGTGCTGGCGGCGCTGCCGCGTCTGGCCGCGGCTCAGGTGGAGAAGCAGGTCGAAGTGACCAAGGCCTACGTGCCGCGCGTCGAGGGCGCGTCGAAGCTGCCCGTCGAACCCGACATGACCGATACGACGCGTCTGCGTCCCGAGATCGACTACTCGATCACCCCGCTGTCGCTGCGCACGTCGCTCACCACGCGGCCGATCCGGCCCGCCACGGTGACCTACTGGGAGTTCAACCGTCCGCTGCCGTTCTACCTGAAAGCCGGCGCGGGCTATCCGCTCAACTCGGTGCTGGACTTCTACGCCACGACGCAGAACCCTTCGACGGGCTATCTTATGGGGTATGTCAATCACGAGGGGCGCTATGCCGACATCCGCAACGTGTTCGGTGTCGAAAACAACTCCGTGCGCATGACGAACCGCGCCGGTGTCGCCGCGGGCAAATACCTCGGCAGGCATGTTCTCGAAGGGGAGCTTTCCTACGACAACCGCATGTACCACCGCTACGGGGCGTTCGTCTCGCCGGATGCCGAATCGCTCTTCGTGCCCGGCGCGGCGGTCGATTTCGGCGACGCGAACCTCGACCTGCGCATCGGCGACGACTTTCAGGATCTGAGCCGCACGAATTTCGAGGTGGCCTTCCGCGGAGGTATGTTCTTCGACCATTCCGAATGGCCCGAGGCGTACGGGGAGAATGCCCGGCAGTTGACGCTGGAGGGACACGGCCGCATCGCCCGTGCATTCGGACGGAGCAGCCTCTCGGCGACTCTCGGCTACGAATACCTCCGGGGACAGCGCTCCGCCTCCGGTTACGACCAGGGATTGCTGCATGCCGCGCTGCGCTACGGTTTCGCGGGCGGCGTCGTGCGGCTGGAGGTCGGGGCGGACTTCTACCGCGACAGGGTGGAGGCGGCGGCCGATCCCGAGCCGGTCGTCACGACGGGGAATTACCTCATTCCCTTCGCGCACTTCGATTTCAATCTCGGTACGCCGGGGCTGAAACCCTTTCTCGAGGTGGACGGCGGGGTTTCGGACAACAGCCTCCGGTCGCTCATGCGGAAGAATCCGTATGCCGCTCCGCAGTGGCTCGACAAGAGTTCGGTGGATTATTGCGGCCGGTTCGGCCTCGGGGGCAGCCTGTGGCGCAACCGCTTCGGGTATCGGCTCTATGCCGGAGTCACGATCCACGACAACCGTCTCTACTGGGCGGCATACCGCGAACTGTCGGACGACGGCGCGGGCGGCAGCACGGGGGAGGCGTTTCCGGCGGTGTTCTTGCCGCTCACGGGCCGTCAGACCGTCACTTCGTTCAACGGCGAGGTGGAATACCGCCCGCTGAGCGTGCTGACGTTCGATCTGGGCGTGCACGGCTATCTTTACAACGACGAGGAGGACTGGAATAACGGCGCGCCCTCCTTCGCGGGGAACGTCGGCGTGCGGTACGAGGGCCGCAAGGTGGGCTTCGGCGTCGAGGCCCGGATGCAGAGCGAACGCAGATGGATGCTTCTGACCTCGGATCCGGCCTCCGGAACGGATGCGGGTCCGGTCTCCGTCTCCTCGTTCGAGGCGCCGTTCGGGGTCGATCTGCGCGTGGATTTCGACTGGAAGGTGTCGGGCCGCGTGGCGATTTTCGCCGAGGGCCGGAACCTGCTCGACCGCGAACTTTACGAATATCCGTGGTTCCCTGAGTTGGGGGCCCGTTTCACGGTGGGCGTGAAGGCCAATTTCTGATGCCGCCGCTTCGTCGCGCGGCATGGCCCGATACGTCCGAAAGATCGGTATTTCCGGCTCGTCGGTACAACGAGCCGGATTTTTTACTATCTTGTCTTGCGGAAAACCATTATACACACAGATATTATGAAACATGCAATGCCCGAGCTTCCCTATGCGTTGGAAGCACTTGCTCCGAAGATGAGCGCGGAGACGTTCGAATACCACTACGGGAAACACCTGCAAACATACGTGGACAACCTGAACCGGCTGATCGCCGGCACGCCCTACGAGGAGATGTCCCTCGAGGAGATCATCCGCAAGGCGGACGGCGGCATCTTCAACAACGCCGCGCAGACGTGGAACCACACCTTCTTTTTCCGGATGCTGACGCCCGACCGGCATCCCGTGCCCGGGAAGCTCGCCGAGCGCCTCGCGCGGGATTTCGGATCGGTCGAGGAGTTCAAGAAACAGTTCACCCAGGCCGCCGTGGGACTTTTCGGTTCGGGATGGGTATGGCTCGCGGCCGACAAGTCGGGCAAACTCTCGATCGTGCCCAAGTCCAATGCGGGCAATCCGCTGACGGACGGTCTGCGGCCCGTCATGACGATCGACGTCTGGGAACATGCCTACTATATCGACTACCGCAACCGCCGCGCCGACTTCGTGGCGGCCTTCTGGGAGCTGATCGACTGGCGCAAGGTGGCCGACCGCTGCATCCCGAAGCGTTACAAGTGCACGGCGTGCGACTATGTCTATGATCCCGAAAAGGGCGATCCCGAAACGGGCATCGCACCGGGCACGCCCTTCGAGGAGATTCCCGCCGACTGGACCTGCCCGCTGTGCGGCCTCTACAAGGATGCCTTCCGCGCGATCGAAGAGTGATCCCGACGCCGGACGCCGGGTTGGGCGGGACTCCGGATACGAAAAATCCCCGGTGCAATGCGCATCGGGGATTTTCTGTTCGTGTTCGTCGTCCGGCGTCGTCAGAAGACGAACTTCTCGGCCTTCATTTCGCCGAGCTGGTGGATGCGCGGCACGAGGGTCGTGAAGTGCGAAGCCTGCTCGTGGGCGGCGAGCGCCTTGGCGTCGCTCCACGTCTCGCAGATCATCAGCACGTCGCGGCGCGTCGCGCTTTCGAACAGGTCGTAGGCCACGCAGCCCTCGTCCTTGAGCGAAGCGGCTGCGAGCTCCTTGACGGTCGAGATCAGCTCTTCGCGGTTGCTGTCCGTCGTGCGGATAAATACGTTCAGTCTTATCATGGCTTTTCGATTTTTGGTAAAACAAAAAGGGTGAGCTCCTTATATCGCACCGCTACGACCACATACCCTTGCTCGATT
>ERZ827197.2675-NODE-2675-length-11375-cov-3.351502_pt1 | contig 11375 bp, 8 predicted proteins | sample MGYA00519867_ERZ827197 | MGnify/ENA primary metagenome ERZ827197 (study PRJEB31778, sample SAMEA3449278) | human gut metagenome | biome: human gut; feature: human-associated habitat; material: faeces | place: United Kingdom | collected 2010/2012 ...
TGTACGGATATCGTATTCTGCAGTCTAAGGAAGATCTGTCCATGGAGATCAAGCTGGGTGTGTTACAGCATCATGAGAAAATGAACGGAAAAGGATATCCTATGGGGATCACAGGGGACAAGATCGACCTGTTTGCCAGACTGATCTCTGTGTCGGATATTTATGATGCATTGGTGACGGAGCGGCCGTATAAGAAGCCGTTTTCTCCCAGAGATGCCGTGGAAATGATCATGTCCATGACGGAAGAGCTGGATATTACAGTTATGCGGTGCTTCCTGGAGAGCGTTATTCTCTATCCGGTAGGCACAGATGTGGCATTGAGCAACGGCGAGACCGCCCGCGTCGTGGAGAATATCCCCAATGCCGTTCTACGCCCGAAGGTCCTGGGACTTACCACCGGACGAGTGTACGACCTCGCCAATGATGTGAAATGCGCGAATGTAATTATATTGTAAATGGAAAGTTAGTTAAATACATTGGCAAAATCCACGAACTCCCGGAGCATGCGATACACATGTCTCGATGTAAGGTCTCCGGATGTGAATTTTCTACGAAAAGTGATGAGTAGTTCTCGTCATGACGGGGCCGCCTACAGTCGACATCCATGTCGACAATCGGCTGACGCGGACATCGTGTCCGCTTTCCCCCTGTCTTTCAGCACTTTTCTAGAAAATATCAACATCCTCCGACAAACATCTTCGACATGGCACCGCATACTCCGGGAGTTCTGCGTTTTGGAAAGCTTTCAAAAACCAGTAGCCCCGGCTGGGTATAAGAATAAGCAGTGCCGTAAGCAGACGTCGGTACCATAGCGTCCCAAGGGACGCATTGCGGTCGTATTGTGACCGCTTATGTACCGCTACGCTCTGCGACAGGAGCGCATCGTACTAAAAGTACGAGCGTGCCGCGTTTCTTATACCCTGCCAAGGGCTACGGGGACGTTTCACTAACTTTCCATTTATTTCAGCTTCCAGATATCTCTGTTGTACTCTGCAATAGTTCTGTCGGAGGAGAAGAATCCGGCCTTGGCGATGTTCACTAACATCATCTTCTTCCACTTCTGCTGATCCTCGTAATCAGCAAATGCCTGATCCTTTACCTTGATGTAGTCCTCTAAGTCAAGCAGGGTCATGAACCAGTCTTTGTTCAAGATCTCTTTGTAGAGTCTCTCCAGGCAAACCTTGTCGCCGATAGCAAGAAGCTCATCGCTGACGATGAAATCAACCAGCTTTGCAATCTCCGGATCTTCGTCATAGATGTCTTTTGAGCAGTAAGCAGCATCTGCGTACAGGTCGATGACATCCTGCGGTTTCTTTCCGAAGATGTAGATGTTCTCTTTTCCGACAAGATCGCCAATCTCAACGTTTGCACCGTCTTCTGTTCCAAGCGTCAGGGCACCGTTCAGCATGAATTTCATGTTTCCGGTTCCGGAAGCCTCTTTGGATGCCAGGGAGATCTGCTCGGAGATATCTGCTGCCGGGATCACCTTTGCAGCTTTTGATACGTTGTAGTTCTCAAGCATAATCACTTTGAAGTACGGGCTTACCTCAGGATCGTTATCAATCAGCTCCTGCAGGCACAGGATCAGATGGATGATATCTTTTGCGATGATATAAGCCGGTGCAGCCTTTGCACCGAATACCATGGTGATCGGGGTTTTCGGCTTGTTTCCGCTCTTGATATCCATGTATTTGTAAATAGCGTACAGGGCATTCATCTGCTGGCGTTTGTACTCATGAAGACGTTTTACCTGTACATCGATGATGGAATTTTCATCCAGCGCGATATTCTGTGTCTCATACAGGAACTGTTTGAGATCCAGTTTGCGGTTGTGTTTGATCTCCTCAAGTTTTGCAAGAACCTTCTTGTTGTCTTTGTATTTAAGCAGTTTTTCCAGCTCGTCGGCATCTTTTTTGAATCCCGGTCCGATCAGGCTCTCAATATACTGTGCCAGTTCACGGTTGCAGTGCAGCAGCCAGCGGCGGAAAGTGATTCCGTTTGTCTTGTTGTTGAATTTCTCCGGATAAATATCGTAGAACGGTTTCAGCTCGGAGTTTTTCAGGATCTCGGTGTGCAGTGCTGCAACGCCGTTAACAGAAAATCCGTAGTGGATATCCATGTGTGCCATATGGACGCGCTGATCCTTATCGATGATCGCTACTTTCTCATCTTTGTATTTCTTCTTTGCCTGTGCGTCCAGCTCGTGGATAATCGGCATCAGGTGCGGAACAACCTCCTCGAGGTAATCGATCGGCCATTTTTCCAGTGCCTCTGCCAGGATGGTGTGGTTGGTGTAAGCACAGGTCTTGCTTACAACATCGATGGCTTCCTGCATGGTAAAGCCTCTCTCCTGCAGCAGACGGATCAGCTCCGGAATGACCATGGACGGATGGGTATCGTTGATCTGGATCACAACGTGATCATACAGCTTGTGCAGATCGTAGCCCTTCTGCTCGCACTCCATGAGGATAAACTGTGCGCCGTTGCTGACCATGAAATACTGCTGGTAGATACGAAGCAGCTGTCCGGCACGGTCGCTGTCATCCGGGTAGAGGAACAGTGTCAGGTTTTTCTGGATCTGATGCTTGTCAAAGTTGATGCTGTCTGATGGAACGATACTCTCGTCTACCGTATCTACATCGAACAGATGCAGACGGTTACAGCCATTGTTGTAACCCGGTACGTCGATATCATACAGGGTAGAATGCATCGTGAAGTTTTTATACGGAACTGCAAAGGATACCGGCTGTCTGACGAGCCAGCTCTCATTTGTGATCCATGGATTTTTCACTTCTTTCTGTTTGTGGTCGACCAGAAGCTGGCGGAACAGACCGAAGTGATAATTAAGGCCGATACCGTCTCCCGGCAGGCCAAGCGTTGCGATAGAATCAAGGAAGCATGCTGCCAGACGGCCGAGACCTCCGTTTCCAAGGGACGGCTCCATTTCCATCTCCTCGATCTCGGTCAGCTCTCTTCCGTGAGCTGCAAGTGCTTTTTCAACTTCCTCGTACATGCCAAGGTTAATCAGGTTATTGGACAGCAGTTTTCCGATCAGAAACTCTGCTGAAATATAATACAGCTTCTTACTTCCGGTGTTTCTTTTGCGACCTGCCATCTCCTGTTTGGTGATAACCATCAGGGCTTCAAAGATTTCGCTCTTTGTGCAGTTGTCCAGATCTCTTCCAAAACGCTCTTTTAAGATTGCCTGAATTCTTTCTTCCATTTTTTTCTCCTCGTATTGCTGTGGATAAATTCCCACAGTGTCATTTAGTTGCGCTGCCATTCCAGATTTCCTGCAATTGGCAGCTTTCGCAGTTCCATTCAAAGCTTTTCCCTGAATGGGACGGTTCACTTCTGAATCACTTTTCGGGGCAGCGAAACAGCAAATATTTTACTGCTGCGCGATCCGCGACTTCGTAGATTCCCTTACGACGAGTTCCCCATCGTATACTTTGCTGCAGGGTTCTTCTTTTCCTGAAATTAAGGAAAACAGCATCTTCGCCGTCTCTGCGGCAAGCTGCTCCACCGGCTGGCGGATCGTTGTGATACTGGGTATATAATACTCTCCCGCATCAATTCCGTCAAATCCGGCAACGGAAATATCATCCGGCACGGTAAGCCCGGCCTCTTTTAAGGCACGGCACGCACCGATTGCCAGCGTATCCGCGGTGGCATACAGCGCGGAAAACTCCGTCTTTTTTTCCAGAATTTCTTTTGTTATCTTGTACCCTGTGGCGAAAGAATACGTGTCGTCCTTCGTCATATGAAATACCAGATCAGGGTCATAAGGTATCCCATGATCCAGTAAAGCCTGGCGGTACGCATTCAGACGGAGGCGTCCGATACTGATGTCGTCCTCGCAGGCGGTAATGATGGCAATGCGCCGGTGCCCGAGACCACAGAGATAATCTACCATCTTATAGCTTTCCCTGTAGTCATCGACCGATACGCTCGCGCACGGTTTTCCTCCGTCTGAAACCGCCCCGATTGTACTGATCACGTACGGAACCGGGATCTGCGCCATTTTCTCATGCGGATGCGTAAAGTTTCCGCCGAGGAAAATGATGCCGCGCAGCCGTTTTTCTTTGACGATCTCGATCGCGGAGTCTACCTCATTTGCCTTTTCCTCTACTCGCTCAATAATGCAGGCGTATTTCTTTTTTCGCACAACCTCTTCAATCACACTGATCATGTTGTTGAAGAACATGTTGTCCATGCCTTTTACCAGAATGGCAATCGCTTTGGCATTCGACCGCTTCAGGTTTCTGGCACTGTTGTTCGGTACGTAATTCGATTCGGCAATCACCTTTAAGATCATCTCTTTTGTTTCCGGATTGATGTCCGGATGATTGTTCATCGCTCTCGATACGGTACTCACGCCTACCTTACATTTGCGGGCAATGTCCCTGATTGTTACCTGTTCCATATTCTGCAGGCCTCTCCTTTAAACTCTGTATCTGTTCTGCCGGAATCTCTTCCGGCTTGTTTTCCCGGCCTGTTTTGCTTTCTCTCCGGCGCGTATTTTTATTTTGCAATACGTGCTGTAATCTGTGTCAGCCGGTGAATTCTCTTTGCCATTTCCGATGTAAACTGTCCCGGAAGCAGGCGCCATTTCCAGTTATTTCCAAGTGTAGACGGATAGTTAATTCTCGCCTCCGTTCCAAGACCTAAAAATTCCTGCATCGGAGTGACAGCCAGATTTGCCACGCTCTCCATTGACATGCGAATAAAATCCCACGGGAGTTCCTCGTCGGTACTCTTTGCATTTCCCATATACTCTTTGGAGAATTCGCGGTCTTCCTCACTCATGACATAATACCATCCAAGAATGGTATCATTGTCGTGTGTTCCGGTGTAGACAACACAGTTTCTCTCGTAATTGTGCGGCAGATAATCACTCTCCTCACGGGAGTCAAAAGCAAACTGCAGCACCTTCATACCCGGATAGCCGGATTCTTTCACCATTTCGATCACGCTCTCGGTAAGATATCCCAGGTCTTCTGCGATGACATCCACATCGCCGAGCTTTTCTTTGACGGTGTTGAACAGATCCATGCCCGGTCCTTTTTCCCAGTGGCCGCGCTCTGCCGTCTGATCACCGAACGGGATGGAATAATATTCATCAAATCCGCGGAAATGGTCGATGCGGACAGTATCGTACAGTTTAAACACGTGAGCCAGACGTAACAGCCACCATGCATAACCTGTGCTCTTATGATAGTCCCATTTGTATAACGGGTTGCCCCAGAGCTGTCCGGTTGCGGAGAACGCATCCGGCGGGCATCCGGCAACTGCTTTTGGCTGGTTGTCCTCATCAAACTGGAACAGAACCGGATTTGCCCAGGTATCGGCACTGTCAAATGCAACATAAATCGGAATATCACCGATGATACGGATACCCTTTTCATTTGCGTATGCCTTCAGTGCTTTCCACTGTTTCAGGAACATAAACTGCTGGAATTTGTAAAATGCAATCTCCTCGGCAAGTTCTTCCCGTTTCTGATTCAGTGCTGCTTCTTCTCTGTCCTTTAATTCTGCCGGCCACTCACTCCAGCTGATTCCGCCGAGTGCATCCTTAATCGCCATATACAGCGCATAATCTTCCAGCCAGTAACCATTTTCCGATACAAATGCATCATATACGTCATCTGCCGCAAATCTTTCAAATGCTTTTCTGAGTACTTTGAAACGGGACTGATAAATCTTTTCGTAATCAATATACTCCGCGTTGTCGCCGAAATCGCACGCATCACACTCTTCTTCTGTCAGAAGTTCCTCTTTTACCAGGGTCTCCAAATCAATAAAATATGGATTTCCGGCAAAAGTAGAGAACGACTGGTACGGCGAATCTCCATATCCCGTCGGTCCAAGTGGAAGAATCTGCCAGTAGCTCTGGCCGGCCTCCTCCAGGCGATCCACAAATTCATACGCTTCTTTCGAAAAACATCCGATTCCATATCGGGACGGCAGCGAAGCTACCGGAAGTAAAATACCACTTGCTCTCATTTTTAAACCCTTTCTCCTTGTCGTTTTTTCTATCCATCCGACCCCACAAATACATAATTCCTGTTCACGGATACGCAGCAAATTGTAACTTATGCAACCCCTATAGCCAGCTCATTTTGTTTCGTAAAAACAGGGCTGTCGGTATCTCGTCTGTATTTCCGGAAACGGTGTCGGTAACGTTTCCGGAACTCGTTATATTTACCATACCATACTCTGCATCAAAAAACAACCCCCAACCCCCTTATCATATTTACCAAATATTGAATACTCTGTTTATTCAAAACAACGAATTTGCATTTTTATAACGATACAAGCCATACATAAAAAGACAGCATGCGGGGACGGAACCGCTTTGGGCACTTAAAAATCATGAATTTTTCAAGCCTCCCATATAGGTTCTGTCCCCGCATGCTGTCTTTTGCGTTATCTGTTTTTCACTTAAAACTCCAGAATTATCTTTGTTCCGGTTCCAAGCGTACTCTCAATTTTAATCTTTGCATCATGAAGAATCGCTCCATGCTTCACAATGGAAAGTCCAAGTCCCGTACCTCCCGTTTCACGGGAATGACTCTTATCTACACGATAGAACCGTTCAAAGATCCGCTCCTGATCTTCCTTTGCAATTCCGATTCCGGTATCTGCCACAGATACCACTGCCCGTCCGTTTCTTCCGCGGGAAACCGTCACTTCGACCTCACCGTCCCTGCGGTTGTACTTGATCGCATTGTCGCAGAGATTGTAGATCATCTCATAGAGAACCTGCCGTGCACCTTTGATCCGGCAGCTCTCTCCTCTCAGTGTCATCTTCACCTGCTGCTCCTTTGCCCGTATGGAAAGATGTCCCTCGACATCACGGCAGATCTGCATCAGATCCACTTCCTCCATCGGGATCGACTGGTCGTTCTCGTCCAGTCTGGACAGCTTGATAATATCCTCGACAAGAGAGCTTAACCTGCTCGCCTCACTGTGGATTCTTCCCGCAAATTTTGGAATATCCTCCGGTTTTACCATGTTATTTTCTATGATCTCCGCATATCCGGAAATTGACATCAGTGGTGTTTTCAGCTCATGTGACACATTGGCAGAAAACTCACGGCGCATCACCTCCGCTTTCTGTTTTTCTGTCACATCCAGCACCAGGATGACCGCACCGGATACAACATTGTCCACACGCACCGGATTAGCAAGAAGCTGATAGACTCTTCCGTTTAATTCCAGCATCCGCTCCTCGGAACTGCCCTCCAGAGCATGATCCAGCGCCTCCTTCAGCTGCTCATTGCGGCTGACCGTCACAATATTGTGATTGATGCACTCCTCTGCCGTCACATCAAACAAATTCTGTGCCGAGCGGTTGATGGAGAGTACAACCGACTGGTTTGTCACGATCAGACCATCCTTCATATATTCCGTGATGGCAAGATACTCCTCCTGATTATGGCGGAGCTCCTCCATCTGCTGCTGGATCTGCTTCTGCTGCTGATGAATTCTGCCAAGCAGCGGACTCAATTCCTCATACGCTTTGTTGTCCAGCGGATGATTCAGATCAATCTCATTGATCGGCTTTACGAGTGCCTTTGTCATATGGCTGACCATCATCAGCTCTACGACAAGAACTGCCGCAATCAGCACAGCCACAAGCCATATATTCCGCAGCATCACACCGAACACACTGTCCGTTGTCAGGGAAACACGGATGATTTTTCCATTGTCCAGGCGCAGTGCCGTATAATATGTTTTGCTCCGCAGCGTTTCGGAATAACGGGAAATATTGCTTTCCCCTGTCTTTTCTGCCTCAATCACCTCCGGCCGCCCGGAATGATTTCCCATCATCTTCGCATCCTCGACCGAATCAAACAGAACGGTTCCGTCCGTGTCAATCAGGGTGACCCGACTTGCTGTAATCTTTCCGGCCGGTTTATCCAGACTGTCATCACCCATCTTGTCCAGAAAATACCTGTAATACTCACATTCATTTCTCACCGAAACACGAAGCTGCTCCGCCGTATTGTTGTACATTGCCCAGCTCATGGTGAAAAAAGTCAGGATAATCGCAGCGATAATCAACGCTCCCGCATGTTGAAAGACTTTTTTACGCATCTTACTTTCTCAGCCTCCTATCCGGTATCCCACGCCGCGGACCGTCTCGATCAGCTCGCCGCATTCGCCCAGCTTCTGGCGGAGTGTACGCACATGAACGTCTACCGTACGGGTTTCTCCGTCAAAATCATAACCCCAGACATGGCCGAGCAGACGGTCTCTCGTAAGGACAATTCCTTTATTTTCCATTAAAAATTTCAGCAGTTCAAACTCTTTTAAGGTCAGGGTAACCTTCTCCCCTTTGGCCAGAACCTGATGCTGCTTTACCTGGATCTGCAGATCCCCGGTCTCCAGCACATCGTTTTCCTTCTCTTCTTTTCCGGCACGGCGCAGCACGGCACGTACCCTTGCGATAAATTCCATCATGCCGAACGGCTTGGTAATATAGTCATCGGCTCCGCAGTCCAGGCCCATGACCTTATCATACTCAGCGCCCTTTGCCGTTACCATAATGACCGGAATTTCTTTTGTTACTTCCGATGCCTTGAGGCGTGAAAGAATTTCAAGACCATCCTCTCCCGGAAGCATGATATCCAGGAGAATCAGATCCGGAAGCTGTTCTGCAATAGCTGCATTCAGCTCTTTTCCGCTTTCCAGGCCTCTTGCGGTAAAACCGCTCGATTCCAGTGTGTATACGATCAGTTCCCGTATATTTCTTTCATCTTCCACGCAGTAAATCATCTGTTATTCCCCTTTATGGTGACCGTTAATGGAATACACAACCCATTCCGCAATGTTTGTTGCATGGTCACCGATTCTTTCATAATATTTTGCAATCATCAGATAGTCCAGAGACTGGACATCTGTGGTAATTCCCTTTCGCATACCCTGCAGAATTTCATCCTTTACCTCGTCAAAAAGATCATCCACGATATCATCGGAATCGATAACCTCCCGTGCAAGCTTCAGATCCTGCTTAACGTATGCATCGATGCATTTTGTTACCATAGAAGCTGTTGCTTTCGCCATATCCTTCAGACGGATGCTTGCATCCGGCACATCAAGACTCGTTACTTTTACGATATCCGCAATATCTGCTGCCTGGTCTCCGATCCGCTCCATATCGGTAATCATTTTTAATGCCGCAGATACCTGACGCAGATCACGTGCTACCGGCTGCTGCTGTAAAATGATGCGGAAGCAGAGATCCTCGATCTCCCGTTCTTTCGCATCGACAACCTGGTCTTTTTTGATAATCTCTTCTGCCGCTCTCTGGTTTCCCTCCAGCAGAACCTCATACGTCCGTCCGATTGCCTGCTCGCAGAGTGCGCCAAGCTCAATCAGCTCCGTGTGCAGAATTTCCATCTGCTGCTCAAATCTTTCCCTCATATCAGCCAAACCTCCCTGTAATGTAATCCTCTGTCCGTTTATCCTTCGGCATGGAGAAGATCTGTTCGGTCTCTCCGTATTCTACTACCTCGCCTAACAGGAAAAATGCGGTTTTGTCGGAAATTCTGGCTGCCTGCTGCATATTGTGGGTTACCATGACAATAGTATAATCTTTTTTCAATTCTACCGCAAGATCTTCGATTTTGGAAGTAGAAATCGGATCCAGTGCTGAGGTTGGTTCGTCCATCAGAAGAACCTCCGGCTGTACGGCAAGAGCACGCGCAATGCAAAGACGCTGCTGTTGTCCGCCGGACATGCCAAGTGCGCTTTTCTTCAAACGGTCCTTCACCTCATCCCAGATTGCCGCCTGTCGAAGAGACTGCTCCACAATATCATCCAGCTTCGCTTTGGAACGGACACCATGGGTTCTGGGGCCATAGGCAATATTGTCGTAAATGCTCATCGGGAACGGATTTGGTTTCTGGAATACCATGCCGACCCGTTTTCGGAGTCCGTTGACATCCATTTTTCCGCCGTAGATGTTTTCTCCGTCCAACAGCATTTCACCGGTGATCCGGCAGCCCGGAACGAGATCATTCATTCTGTTGATGGATTTTAACAGGGTCGATTTACCACAGCCGGAAGGTCCGATAAAAGCCGTCACTTCATTGGCATCAATGCTCAAGTTGATATTTTTTAATGCATGAAAGTCTCCGTAATAAAGATCCATATTGGATACATCTATTTTGCTCATGTTTTTTCCTCGTCTCTCTTTTATTTCTTTGCAATTTTCTTCGCAATCATTCCGGAACAGCCGTTGATCAGAAGGACAATCAGCATCAGGATGACGCCGGTTGCATACATCTGATTCATATAGAGGCCTTCACTGGAAAGTGCATACATATGAACGGCAAGGGTACGGCCGGAATCCATAAGTCCTGCCACCTTTGCAATCGTTCCTGCTGTGAAAAGAAGCGCTGCCGTCTCTCCTACGACACGGCCTGTCGCAAGAATGACACCGGAAAGAATGCCGGGTACGGCAGATGGAAGAACAATTTTAAAAATCGTACGAAGCTTTCCGGCTCCCAGTCCAAAGCTTGCTTCCCGATAGGAATCCGGAACTGATTTTAAGGCTTCTTCTGCTGTTCGCATAATCAGCGGAAGAATCATGATGGCAAGTGTACAGGCACCGGACATCATCGAGTATCCCATTTTCAGGGTTTTCGTAAAAAACAGCATACCGAACAAACCGTAAACGATCGACGGAATACCGGAAAGGGTCTCTGCCGTAATCCGGATCAGGCCAACCAGTTTTCCGCGTTTATTGGCATATTCAACCAGATAAATCGCCGAGAAAATGCCGAGGGGCGCAGCAAGCAGCAGGGAAAGTACTGTCATCGTAACAGTGTTGATGATCGCCGGAAGCATCGTAACATTCTCTGTATTATAGGTCCATGCAAACTGCTCCAGTGTCAGGTTTTTCACACCGTGGATCAGAATAAATCCAACCAGAAAAACCAGAATAGCAAGTGCAAGAATGGCCGCTCCACAGGTAATTCCGGTCAGTACCGAAGAAAAAACACTTTTGTGATACGTAACCTTTGTTCTTTCTTTTTCTTTTGTATTTATTTTTACAGCTTCCATTGTATTTACAGCTCCATTTCCTTTAATCACCATAATGTACCCTCCGGTTCAGCATAGACACCGATAAATTGATCAGCAGGATAAAGACAAACAGCACAACACCCGTTGCAATCAGCGCTTCCCGGTGAAGTCCGGATGCATATCCCATCTCCAGTACAATATTGGCTGTCATGGTACGAAGGCCTTCTGTGATTCCTTTTGGCATACGAGGCTGGTTTCCGGCAATCATAATCACTGCCATTGTCTCTCCGATGGCACGTCCGATGCCAAGAACGATGCCGGCCAGGATTCCGGATTTT
>ERZ827197.2693-NODE-2693-length-11334-cov-63.259066_pt1 | contig 11334 bp, 10 predicted proteins | sample MGYA00519867_ERZ827197 | MGnify/ENA primary metagenome ERZ827197 (study PRJEB31778, sample SAMEA3449278) | human gut metagenome | biome: human gut; feature: human-associated habitat; material: faeces | place: United Kingdom | collected 2010/2012 ...
GGATCAACTGCAACAGGCTGATCCGCACGCCCGACACCAGCGCCGAAAACCACAGGCCCACAGGAATGAAGTAAAAAATAAGCCAAATCGCAAAGAGCGAAACGAAGACGATTAGTGCAATGATACCGATTTCCATCTTTTATTTATTTAATGTGTTTGCGTACGATTATATTGAAATTTTCGAATCCGACGACTTCGACCTCCCGGCGGGGATCTATATAACTGTCCATGGACTTGGCTTCGTAAATCTTACCGCCGATCTCCACCTTTCCCATCGGAGCCAGCCGCGAAACGGTCATTCCCGTATCTCCGACACGGACACTCTGCTGCACCGGTTCGGGCATCACAGAGGAATCGACTTTCTGTTTCAGGGAGAAACGGCGCCAGGTTTTGGACCGCAGCGAAACGACGGTCGCCGCGAACGAAAGGATCAGAACGACGGCGACGACGATTCCGCCCGCCAAAGGACCGTAATCCCGGAAGGCGATATAAATGGCGCCTCCATAGCTGACCAGCGCGAGAATCGCCCCGATCGATACGCCTGGCAGCAGGACAAGTTCCGCCACCAGAAACAGTAACCCGAAAAAGACCAACAGAATGATAAAAAACATATTCACCGTGTTAAAATCGCTGAAAAAGATCGGAATAACCGGCTCGCAGGTCGAATTTCCCCCGATTCACCGATATACGTCCGAATACGGACCTATTTCTTTCGGGTGAAGATACGCAAAAAATCCGATTATTTAGCAATTTCCGTCACTTTTACCGATAATTGAGGATCGGCGGCGCGAATCGCGGCAGCCGCCTGATCCGCGACAGCCTTGTTGTCGAACTGTCCGACGACGAAAAGATCCGCCCCCACGCGGGACAGGTCGCAGCCGGGAGCGGCCTGCGCAATCGCCTGCTTCACGGTATCCGACAGATTCTGCTCACTGGAGATTTCCACCCGGAAAGCGGCCATTTCCGCCTCGGGAGTCCGTGTCAGATTGGTATATTCCCCATCGTACCACACAACCAGTTCCGGACGGCGGAACCCTTTCGCCCGCAGCAACTCCTGTGCATCGACGGCTTCGGCCTTGGTCGCGAAACCTCCCGCGAAATAACGGTAGCGCCCCGCGTCGGTCTTCAATACATAGAGCGGAGAAGCGCTGCGGAAAATGGAGATATTCTGTTTGTACTTATACTCCCCGAGCAGGATTCGGTAGATCACTCCGTGCTCATAGACAGGACAGTCCGGAATCGGTTTCTTATACGTATAGCGCCCCGCAACAAATTGGACCGGTTCGTAATCGAGGAAATAGCGCTCCGTAATCTCCGGCTTCGGAAGACGAAAATCTATCGTCTGAAGCCGTACAGCCACCTGTTTCAAGGAATCGGATGCAAGTCCCAATCCCAGCATCCGGGCAATTTCCCGCTCATAATCCGTCAAATAGCATTTCTGGATATAATAATCGGGAAGCGCATCAACAAGCCCTTCGGCCTGGGCCGCAGACATCTGCCGCCGCACATCGTCCAACGCCTTCTGCTGACGTGCCTGCTGGTCCCTGCAATTCAACTTATCCAGGATATAATCGTAAGCATAGCTCTTGTTATCATACACATATCCCCATACGGCCGTCAGCGAATCCCGCAAAACCCGGCCCAGGTTGGCTACCGTGCGGTAACGACCGAAAAGATCGACAGCCGCCTGCTCCGTACGAACGGTATCGTACTGCTGCTTCAAAAGAGTCTGCTGCCGGTAGTTCTCCAGCAGGCGCCCGGCACATCCGGCCACCTCCGCCTCCATGCGCTGCGCCCGGAGCAGAGCCTCGTAATCACGTGCCGGAAGATTCTCACGGAAATAACCGTTGAACACGAGATTCCGACTCTGCTGCGATTCGGGAGTCTGCGTGATAAGAGATTTTTCCGTTTCGGCCGCCGGAACATAATCGGGATGTTCGGTCAGCCAAGCCTGCTCGATGGCGTTGATCCGGGCCGCGACCTGCGTACGGAGTCCCTGGGCAGAGAGCATTTCGCTTTCGAGCGAGAGAATCTGAGCGCCGTAAGTCTCCTGTGCGGCCGGATTTTCCCGCAGCATCGCACGCAGTCCTGCAATCCGGGTCTGCATCTCGTCGATCCGGACCTGCAACCGACTGTCCTGATCCCGAAGCGCAACGTATTCCGAATTCGACTGCAGGGCAGGAATACCGGGCCCCGCCGGGTCGGAAGCTCCTCGCACGATAACGACCGAGAAGGTCAAAAATAAACCGATCAATAACTTATGCCACATCATTTCCACCATCTGATTAACAAGAATTGCAACAATCCGAATATCTCCAGACGTCCCAACAACATAAGCGCCGTGAAGATAAATTTCACGATCGCCGGCAAATCACCGTAGTTGGCCATCGAATTAACCCCTCCAAATCCCGGACCTACATTGCCGATAGAAGCCACGCACCCCGAAAAACTGGTCATCAGATCTACGCCGAAAAGCGTACAGAGAATCGTTCCGATGAGAATGAGAAGCAGGTAGGCCACGATGAAAAGCGACACCGTATGCAGCACGCCCGCTTCCTGAATCACACCGTCCATCTTGAGCCGGATGACGGCATTCGGATGCTGCTGCTGCTTCACCCGGATGTAAAGCATCTTCAGAGCCATCAATGCTCGATTGGCCTTCATACCACCCGAGGTGGAACCCGCACAAGCGCAGATCAACGAGCCCAGTATCAGCAAAATAATTGCGAACGGAGTCCACAGGCTGGAATCGGCCGTAGCGAAGCCGGAAGTCGATGTCACGGAAACAAACTGGAACGACGCGAAACGCAGCGATGACCTGAACGTAGGATAAATATCGGCGATATATAAACTCAGGGCGATCAGCAGGCTTCCCAGAATCAACATTCCGAGATAAAACAAAGTGACTTCGCTACGGAAAATATTGTTGCGCTTACCGGTAACGGTCGCATAGATCAAACCGAAATGGATGCCTGAAATACCCATCGCGAAGATGAGTACCATGTCGATCATCGCACTGTCGTAAAAGGCGACACTGGTATTTTTGGTTCCGAACCCGCTGGTCGCACAGGCCGACATCGAATGACATACGGCATCGAACCAGTTCATTCCGGCGAATTTCAGCATGAAAGTGAAAAATATCGTAAGTCCGACATAGACGAACAACAAGATCTGAACCACCATCTGAGCCCTGTAACGATAATTGTCCCGGGCCAGGGTGGACATCTCGACACTCGAAAGCATCATTTTGCTGGTACCCAGTGCAGGCAGGATCACCAGCGCGAACATCACCACGCCCATACCTCCGACCCAGGTCGAGGACATCCGCCAGAACTGCAATCCCCGGGGCAGCGCCTCGACATTTTGCAAAATCGAAGATCCTGTGGTCGTAAAGCCCGAAACAGTTTCGAACCAAGCATTTATCACGCTGAACTCACCGCCCCAGATCAGGTAGGGAAACATACCGACGACGCAGGCGAGCAACCATGAACCGACCACGATGCAAAACCCCTCCTTATTGGTGATCCGATCCTGCTTTTCCACGAAAATGAGCGGGAAGCCCCCCAACAGCGCCGTCAGCAGAGCCGAGAGCAGCAACGGGTAAAACGCGGAATCCATGTGGTTGACATAGGAGATCCCTGCCGAAACGAACATAAAGAATGCCAACAACAGCATAATCATTCCCACGTATCGCAATATCACATTGACCCGCATGACTCTCTACGCTTTATTTTGTTTCAGCATGGCGACGAGTGCCTCGATTTTTTCCTTGAGTTCCAGGATTTCGTCCTTACACTCGGCTTTCACGGCAAAGGGTATCCTGAAGGTCAGATACTGTCCGAGCCCCTTGTTCATCGCCACGATCGGATTGACACAGTAGAGCATCGTAAAGTAAAAGAGCATCAACACTGTAGCGATCATCACCACCAGCGATATCAGCACGGGAGTAACGGCCCGGTAAGCGTTTTTCTTGAGCTGCTCGGCCCGCGGAGCCAGCGAACTCTGCGTCGAAGTCATATAGTCCCGAACCGCCGTGACGACCTTTTCGTACTGTTTTTCATAATATTCGTTGTACCACACCTCTCCCGACTCGTCCCCTGCCTTCGGGGATTCGGTCGCGAGAAACATCTTGGTCAGCACCAGCAACTCGGTAGTCGCACCCGTCAGGGAGTCGAGCGCCGAGCGGTCCAACGCTCCTTTCTGGGCCGTAGCCACCGCATGTTCCAACCGCTGCATTCCCGTGCGGCACAGGCTATCGTAACTCGCATCTTGCAGGATCGCCAAATGCACGATCGCCACGTTTTGATCATGCACGGCGCCGAGCATCTCCTTGGCGAGCTCCACATTCCGCTGGTTGGCTTTCAAAATCTCCTCGGTGTCGTAGCTCAAGTGACTCAGCTCGAAAAAAGAGATCATCCCCGAGGCGAACAACAACCCGACGATACTCAAGAAAGCAATGGATATTCTTCTTCGAATTCCCGTCATACGCGTTTAACTGTTAAAATCGTCCCAAACCGCCCGTATCGGCAGGGCAGTCCCCCCACCCGAACATATCCGGAGCGATGCAACAAATATAATGCAAGGCAAGGGCAAAAGCAAACTTGTTTGAATCTTACCGAGCTACAAGCCGTATTCCGAAAAACAGTTCAAGGCGTAACCAATGCCGAATCCGGCAGACTACACCGCAACTCGTTCTTACAAAAACGACCGGACGGTACGGCAAGCCCAGCCGCCGCCCGCCCGAAATACAGGCCATTTTCGCAAAATACAATGCGGCCCGGAGGCAAGGCCGCATCCGGCCGGAATGCCGAAACGAAATTCACCCGAACCTTCGCCTGATACAAATATACGAAGAAATCGCTAATTATCCACGATTTCGCCTTCGAGATCGTTCGCATCGTCCATACGCCCCAGCCGCACCCGGCAAATCGTGTTGATCCGACTCCGGTCGTAGGGGGCCTTGACCCGGCGGTAGTTGCCCGTATAGCCGAACATCATCCCGCCCCGCATCGTGCTCTCGAACAACACCTCGTCCGTCGTACCTTCGGCCCGGGCGCAGAATTCGCCGTGCAGTCGGCGGCAAAGCTCTTCCAGCTCCTCCACGCGCCGTGTAGCCACCGAAGGCTGCACTTTGTCCGGAAAATCGACGGCCGGCGTGCCGGGACGCTCCGAGAAGGGGAAAATATGCAAATAGGCCGGTGCAAGGCGCTCCAGGAACTCGTAGGTCGTACGGAAATCGGACTCCGTCTCACCGGGAAAACCGACGATCACGTCGATCCCGATAAAGGCGTCCGGCATCAGGCGCCGCACGGCCTCGATCCGCTCGGCGAATTTTTCGGTCGTATAGCGGCGGCGCATCCGTGCAAGCACGCTGTCCGAACCGCTCTGAAGCGGGATATGAAAGTGATGCTGGAATTTAGGTGACGAAGCGCAAAACGCTATTATCTCATCCGTTAAAAGATTCGGCTCTATCGAAGATATACGGTAGCGTTCGATGCCTTCGACTTCGTTCAGGGCCCGCAGCAGATCGATGAACCGCTCACCCGTCGTGCGTCCGAAATCGCCCGTATTGATCCCCGTGATGACGATCTCCCGCTGTCCCGCAGCGGCGATTTGTTCGGCTTCCTTCACCAGGTCGGCGATCGGCATATTGCGGCTGGCACCCCGCGCATAGTGGATCGTACAGTAGGCGCACTTATAGTCGCAGCCGTCCTGCACTTTCAGGAACGCGCGGGTACGGTCGCCGCTCGAAAAGGCGGCGAAGAAATTGGTCAGCTCCTCCGCGTCGCAACTGGTGAACTGTGCGGGCCCCTTGCCCGCAAGAGCCGCTACACGCCTGAAAAGTTCGCCCTTGTCGTTGTTGCTCAGCACCAGATCGACCCCTTCGATCGAGGCGATTTCCTGCGGTTTGAGCTGGGCGTAGCAACCGGTGACGACAATGATCGCCGCCGGATTGCGCCGATGGATTTTACGGATCAGGTTGCGGCATTTCTTGTCAGCATGTTCGGTCACCGAGCAACTGTTGATGACCGAAATATCCGCCGCTTCCGAAACCCCGACCCGGATGAAGCCGCCCGCTTCGAATTCACGGGCGAGGGTAGAGCTCTCCGAAAAGTTGAGCTTGCAGCCCAAGGTGTGAAAATTGACTCTGCGTCGCTGCATATTTCTGCTGTAAATTTGAGCGAAAGTACGAAAAACTATGCGAATCCGACCATTTTATCGGCAAAAATCACACACACGTCCGGATAAAAGAGCAGGGGCGCCCTGCAACGGGCACCCCTGCGACATACATCAAAACAGGGCGATCTACTCCTCTCTCACGGGTTGCATCACGGCTCCGCCCACAGGCTGTACGGGCCGGTTTTCCCACAGATCGCCGAAAGATCTCATCGACCGGCAACTGCCGCGCGTGTGCATGGCGGACGGCAACTGCGGTTTGTTATCGGTCTTGATCCACTGCAGGGCAAGGTATCCGAGCTGATCCATCATCGTACCGAATTCACCCGGATAAATCGCCGAATCATCGATTTGGACATCGGGTGTGAAGCCATCCGAGTAATCCCGGAAGCCCTTGGCATTTTCAATATAGAACGAAACGGGGAAAAGCAGGAAATCGTAATTGTGAAACGAGCGGACCACACCTTCCATACCTACGTTCTTACCGTTAGTGGGCATCCCGATAAGATTGACCTCAATATCAAGGCCGCGCAGACCGTTGATGACCATTTCGCTCGCCGAAGCAGTCGTTTCGCTCACAAGGACATAGATTTTCTTCAAGCCCAAAGCATGTTGCAAGGCTCTTTCGATCGGTTCGTACACGCTTTCGAACGTCTCCTTGACGCCGATCTTGTAGTCGCCACTCTCTCCGGCCTCCGTGCGGTCCTCGTTGAACGTCATATGAGCATAGAGCTGTCCCTTGTACGCCTCACCTGCGATAAGCGTACCGAGCACAGTACTCGAAAGCACATCGCCACCGTTGTTGTAACGCAGATCGAGGATCAGGTCGGTGACATTCTGTGCACGGAAACGGTCGAAAGCGGCTATCAACTCCTCATCGTAATCGACATCGAAGCCCATATAAAGCAGATAACCGGCCTTCTTGTCCGACTCTTCGATTTCGACCACTTTATCCATATAGATAGCCGGACTGGTGAAGGTCGCACTTCCGAGCTGCACATTCCCTTTCGGGGTAAGCACAGGAGTAGTCCCGTTGTCGGTCCACGTGACACTGTTCACCGTAACATCGACCGCACCGTCGTACACGGCCTGGCCCAAACTCTGATAGTTGCTTTCGGTCACCTCCTCGCCATTGACCGCCGTGATGAAGTCGCCGCGCACGAGACCGGCTTCCGCAGCCGGCGTTCCGGGGATGACGACCATGACCACAATTCCGATATAATCGTCCCCGAGTCGGGTCGCATCCAACAGATAGATACCCGAACCGACATACGCCTCGCCGGGAGTACGCGACAGAGGCGCATCGCTTTCCAAACGCGAATAGTAATACATACGTTTCTGCCCCTGCCAATGACCGTCTTCGCGGTTCACCTCGTCCTGAGCGGCTACACCGTCGAGAATCGAGAAGAAAAAGAAGTCATAACAAAGACTGTAATCGAGCGAAACATTCTCGATGGCACGATTCCAGAGATAACGGCTCTTCATGTACTCGGCAACCCATTCGTTCACGCTGCGGTATTTTCCGTCCCCCTGCTCAATTAATCCTTTGCCCTGCTTCACCACGAACGAAACCGGCGAAGCATATCCCCACACACTGACGGTAATCGTCGCGGAACGAGCTTCGGCCCGGGTATTTTTGGCAACTTTCAGACGCAGCAACGATTCGCCCGCCATACCCGAACCGGTTTGCACTTCGCACCAGTCAGCCGAACTCCGGGCAGTCCAATCGCCTGCGGCGGCAAACGTGTAATTAAGCACCCCGCCTTCGATCTCGACCTGGTTTTCGGCACTCCAGGCTGCATCGGCGATTCCATTGCCCGCAAGAAGCTCTTCATCGTCGCTGCACGACACGCCGGCCGTCAGCACCAGCAGTACGACCAGCATCCATCCGAATAAATTCTTCATAACACAAGTTTTTTAGGATTAACGCATCAATCGTTCAGCCACAGCTCGACGGTTGTCCACTGCAGGTGACGCTCCGAGGTTTACGGTCACGCGCTCGGGCATGGAGAGATGTCGCACGCTCTTCACGGCAGCAGGCTCGGGCCCCTGATCGGCATCGCGCTTCAGCACGATCTCTTCCGACGCTGCGAACACCATGTCGCCCCACCACTGACTCGTACCCGACAACACACCGGGATAGTAGGTAAAGGTACCGTAATCGGTTTCTTCGACCAACTTCTTGATCGTCACAGTCAGATCATCCGACACCTCGACAGGGAAGCTGCGTACCGCATCCGTATAGCGGTCGCTAGTCGGACGTTTGGCGAAAGCGTGGAAATAGTATTGCTTACCATCGAAATTCAACATCGTGTAATCCAGTTCGTCGTTCACAGGCAGACTCGTCGAAATCGTCTCGTCGCTGTTGAACTCGATGAACCACTTCGGCCCGTAATTCGCATTGGCCTCCTCTTCGGTCGCTGCCCAGCCGTTGGCGAGCAGCTCTTCGGGGCTGGCATAATCCACTCCGCACGGCGCGAAGCCCAGAACGACCAGACGGTTCAGATCGGAATAGGCTTTCTCGGTAGCTTCGTTCACACCCGTAGCGATGGTAACGGAGAAAGTGACCGGATCACCGTTGCTGTCTTTGGTCGTCGCAGTGTATTTGCCGGGCAGCTTCGCACGCAGCTTCCCGCCTTGCTGCGGCGGTAAAAGGGTGGTGAACTCCACTATTTCGGAAACGCCCACACCTTCTGCGTTGGCCGCATAAACGCCGAACTCGTACTCGGTATTGGGCAGCAGCTCTCCACTCTCGATGACAAGTCCCTCTTCGCTCATAGCCGCAGCCACCTCCTGTTCGGTAAGCTGCGTACCGTTGTTGTAAATGACATCGCCGGCCGTAAGATTCTCATTACCGGGGCGGCCGAGCACTTCGTCGATGGAGCCCTTCGGGAAAACACCGGCCGTCATCGCTACCGCATAAGTCGCATTGACCTTGAAAGCGGCCTTGTTCCACGGAGTTTCGACAGTCTGTGTTTCGACGGCCAAAGTCGGTTTGGGGCCTGTAGGCTCTCCCGTCGTGAAGTCGTAAAGCAGAACCTTTTCGCGCAACTCCTTGTCGAAGCCCACGATACCCACCTGATATTCGGTATTGGGTTTGAGTCCCGTCGCATTGACGGTGATAGCCTTCGTACTCTCGTTCGTAAGATCGTCCCAGTGGCCGATGATCATGCGACGCACGGAAGCCTCTCCCTCGAAAGCGGTATAATCGAAATCTGCCCGAGAAGCAACCAAATAGCGGAAACGCTCGATTCCCTCCTCCGGCTCGATGGCAATATCGGCCGTCATCGAACCGATGTTACCCACGGAAACCTCGAAGTCGTAAGGCGCGACACCGGCCTTCTTGGTTTTGAAGAGGAGCGACTTCACAGCCGACTCTGCGACCTGGCCATTCTCGTCCACTTCACCGGCAATGATGATAAACTCCATGTCGGAATAGATATCCTGACGAAAATCGACGATATCGAAGAAAGTGGTATCGAAATTATAGGTTTGATCCTCGGTCGCTTCCGCACCGAAAGCACTTACATACGAATGCAGGCTTCCTCCGATTAAACTTACGATGTAATCGTAGTCGGACTTCGAAAGACAAACGTGCTTGTACTTGGTCACCCCTTCGGGCTTCATGATATGGTAGGAGAAAGAGGTAAGTCCGACACTTTCGAGCGTAATCATCTCGGTATAGGGAACATGCGTGTCGATCACCTCGGAAGCGAGATCGCTGTAAACTAAAGGATTGATGTTGCGTACCGCAACATAAAGATTGTATTCCGTGTCGCCGACAAGATCGTTCAGATCGACCTTTACTGTTTTCTCCCCTTCGAAATAACGGACAGGTCCTCTTTCGAAGAGCGCCTCCGCATCGGCGATCGTTTCTGTGGCCGGCAATACGGCATAGACATAGTCGGAGGCATTGTTCGTATTGATTGTAAATGAAGCTGTTGTACGATTTACTTCATCTACGCTGACATCAACTGTGGGGGGGGGAAGTTGTGGGTCTTTGTTTTCGACACCGTCATCACTGCACCCCGACAGTCCGCACGCTGCCAGCAATGCCAATCCGGTCAAACCGAGAAATAAAGATGTACGCATAAATGTAAAAATTTAAGAGATTAAAGATTGGTTTTGCGAATGCCGAAGAACCTATGAACAAGCATTCGTATTCAAATATAACCAAAGAGAAGCTCAATCAGGACATGGAGAACCTTGCCGCAAGATTGAACGGCGTCGAGGAATTTGCAGGTTGCACCATCTAAAAAGAAAAGCCATGAAACGTGACACAATCATCATCGAGGACAAGGCAGTCAGCGTAACCGGTAACGACGTGTGGATGACCGCCACCGAAATAGCCGGATTGTTCCATACGACCGTCCCGGCAGTGAACGCCGCCATCAGAGCCGTCCGCAAGTCGGACGTGCTGAACGACTACGAGGTGTGCCGCTACATGCAGCTTGAAAACGGGCTGCACGCGGACGTGTACGCCCTTGAAATCATCATCCCGGTCGCTTTCAGGGTGAATACCTACAACACCCACCTGTTCCGCACATGGCTGGTGGGAAAGGCACTCTCACAAGAGAAACGGCAGACATACGTGATGTTCATACAGAACGGAAAAGCCGGGTATTGCTGATTGCACATACCCCATAAGACAAGTAAACGGGTAGCACCACAAAAGGTGTCACCCGTTTACTTTTTCATGAAACCGCCTCACTCCAGCGGCTTGCGGTAGTTCGCTTCCAGTACCCCGCGCAGCCCCGTTTCCGGGTAAAGCACCTTCCCTCCCAAAAGTATGAAGGGCAACACGCGGTTGTTGCGGTATTCCTGCAAGGTGCGCCGGCTCACACGGAGCAGTTCCGACACCTCGCCGTCCGTCAGGTAACGTTCCCCGTCCAGCGGAGGACGGTAGCTTTCCAGAAATGCGGACAGCCATTTCGAGCCTTTGCGCATATCCTGCACCACAGAGGCTATCGGCTCGTCTTCCATCGTAAAAACATCGTTGTTCTCGTTCATCATAACTTCGGATTCAGTGGGTGAATAAATCAAATCATCTGCCGTGCGGATAGAGCGTGCCGACAAGCGGTATCAGCCGCTTCACCTCCTCTGGCTTGTAATAGAACCTGCGGTTTATCTGCGAGTAGCCGATAAGCCGCCTGTCAC
>ERZ827197.2697-NODE-2697-length-11315-cov-2.952931_pt1 | contig 11315 bp, 8 predicted proteins | sample MGYA00519867_ERZ827197 | MGnify/ENA primary metagenome ERZ827197 (study PRJEB31778, sample SAMEA3449278) | human gut metagenome | biome: human gut; feature: human-associated habitat; material: faeces | place: United Kingdom | collected 2010/2012 ...
CCCCTCGGCTCGCGTTTTCCCGGTGATCGTGCGGTCCCTATCCTGCGGGCGTCCCTTTCGTGCGTTTCATCCGATCGGCGTCGCCCGGTGCGGCGGACGGCCGTCCTCCCTTTCGATGAGAGTTGTGACCTCCATGCACATACGTGCGTTGTGGTAGGGGCATTTCCAAAATCCGGCCTTGTCGTTGCGCCGATTGACCGTACCGTCCGGAAGAATGCTCCACCACCATTCGCCGCCTTCACGGTCGATCAGGTGCGTTCGGATGTATTTCCATGTTCGCATCGAGTCTTCGATCGCTTCGGCCCGCCCGAAGTAACGGTAGAGGTAATAGAGCCCGATGACCGTTTCGGCCTGCACCCACCAATGGCGCTCGCCGTCGATCGAGCCGTCGGCATGACGTTCGTAGATCATGCTGCCGTCGGGCCGGTAGCCTTCGAGTGCCGCTTCGGCGATCCGTGCGCAGCAACTCCGCGCGCGTCCGAGCAGTTCGTCGTCGCCCAGTGTTTGAGCCGTTCGGAAAAGGAGCCACGATGCTTCGATGTCGTGACCGAACGATATGTCGCCCGGATGGCGGTCGTGCCATGTTTCGTCGAAAAAGAGCCCGAGATGCCCGTCCGGAGTCACGATGCGCGTGAAGAAGAGTTCGAGCAGATGACGTGTCTGACTGCGCAGCCGCTCCTCCGAGGGGTAAAGCCGCAGCAGATTGGCATACCCTTCGAGGATATGCAGATGCGTGTTCATCGTTTTGTGCTCGTTGGCGTCCTTGTCGCTCAGGCGGACATCCTCCAGGGGGGACCAGTCGCGGGCCGCCGCCTCGAGGTAGCCGTCGTTCTGCAGATCGAACGAATGGGCCTCAATGGTTTCGAAGAGCCGCCATGCCTCCTTCGCCGCACGCGCGTCATCCGTCGCGCGTGCGTATTCGCTCAATCCGTAAATGGCGAATCCCAACGCATAGAATTGCTTGCGCGTATCGGCCGGCGTGCCGTCGGCACGTACCGACCAATAGACTCCGCCGAATTCCGGGTCGATGAAGTGGTCGAGGAGGTAGTTGCGCGCGCAGGTCGCTGGCAGGAGCAGCTCCCGGCGTCCTGTCATCCGATAGGCGGCCGAGAAGGTCCATATCAGGCGGCCGTAAAGTACGGCGCTCTGATCGGCGTCGGGATAGAGCGTGCCGTCGCCGGCTATGCGTCCGTAGAAACGGCGTTCGGCGGGAGCCATCACCCGTTCGGTCCAAAAGGGCAGGATATCGTGCTCGAGCTCATCGAGCAGTTCCTGCCGGAAGGTTTTCAGTAAGTCATTCATGATCCTCGGTTTTTCTGCGTATCGACAGCTCGCCGGCAATATGCTTCATGCGGCGGTCGGTCAGTGGATAAAAGACCAGCAGCAGGGAGGCCAGCGCACACCCTGCGGCGGGCAGATAGCTCATGAGCAGTCGCAGTCCGAAGAGCGTCTGCCCGGACTGCACGGCATCGGCCTCCGTATTGTATCCGTAGGCCGCCAGCAGCCAAAGGATGAGGGCGCTGCCAAATGCACCGCCGAACTTTTGGGCCATTGACGATGAGGAAAAGATCAGTCCCGTTGAACTGTGCCCGTGTTTCAGTTCGGAGTAGTCGGCCACGTCGGCGAACATGCTCCACAGCAGCGGGAAGGTCATCCCCGCGAAGGCTGAAATGAGCACTTGCAGTACGACGATTGCCCAGCAGCCCGCCACCGAGAGGGGCATGTGGAAGAATACGACGCTCAGGACCCCTGAGCCGATGAGCGCCAGCATGTAGGTCCGCTTTTTCCCGATACGGCGGGCGACGGGCGACGCGAGAGTCACGCCCAGCATGTTGGCGACCTCGCCGATGGCCAGGAAAGCGCCGCATGAGAGCAGCAGGTTGCCGCCGAGCGAATTGTCCTCGCCCAGATAGTCCTTGAAATAGTAGGCCGCCACGCCGCCGCGTATCGAATTGAAAAGCAGTACGCAGATGGCCACGCCGAGCAGTATCCACCACGGGCCGTTGGTCATCAGCGAACGAATGTCGCCGGCCACGCTGTGATGCGTGCTTTTCGTCTCGGAGGAGGCCTTCACGCGCTCCCGCGTCATGCGGAAGCAAAGGAAGAAGAGCATGGCGCAGAGCACTCCGATGACGGCCGTGGCCGTTTGCCAGCCCCGGGCTTCGGCTGCGATCCTCGCCGCACCGTCGGTCCCGACGAACGGCGGGGTGAAGAGCGTGCAGAGGGGTTCGAAGAGGGCCAAAGCCAGAAAAGATCCGCCGTAGGCGAAGAACATGCGGTAGGAGGAGAAGACCGTACGCTCCTGGGAGTCGGCGGTCACTACGCCGAGCATGGCGCCATAGGGGACGTTGATGGCCGTGTAAACGATCATCATCAGCATGTAGGTCGCATAGGCCCATATCAGTTTGCCCGTATAACCTAAATCGGGCGTCGTGAAGGTCAGCACACCCGCGGCCGCGAACGGCATGGCGATCCAGAGCAGATAGGGGCGATAACGTCCCCAACGCGAGGTAGTGCGGTCGCAAACGATCCCCATGACCGGGTCGATGACCGCATCGGCCAGTTTCGTGATGAGCAGCATCATGGCGGCATGCTCGAGCGACAGGCCGAAAATGTTCGAATAGAAAAAGGGCAGGTAGTAGGAGAAAATCTTCCAGAACATGCTCGATGACATGTCACCGAGTCCGTAGCCGATCTTTTCGGAAAGCGGGGCAGCCATATCGTCAGCGTTTGAGGTTTTTGCCGATCAGCTTTTTGAGCGTTTCGACGCTGTGGCCCGTAGTCAGCCCGTCGGCCGGCGTGTGCAGGCAGTAGTCCACCAGCCGATCGACGGTCGAGGTGGCCACGTGCATGCGGGTGTCGCTCGAGGCGTAGTAGATGAACACGCGCCCGTCGGGATCGGCAATCCATCCGTTCGAAAAGAGCACGTTCGAAACGTCGCCCACCCGCTCTTCTCCTGCCGGACCCATCAGCAGACCGCCCGGCTCGGCGATCGGTATCCAGGGACGTTCCAGTTCGGTCATGTAAAGATAGAGTACGTAGCGCAGGCCTGCGGCACACCCCCGGACGCCGTGAGCCAGGTGCAGCCATCCCTGCGGTGTTCGGATCGGATGAGGGCCTTCGCCGTTCTTGACCTCCTTGATGGTGTGGTAGTAGCGGCAGTTGATGATACGCTCCTCGCGTACCTCGGCATGCGTAATGTCGTCGATGAGCGCCCAGCCGATTCCGCCGCCGTTGCCGGCCTCGATGAAACCCTCCTGCGGACGGGTATAGAACGCGTACTTGCCGTCGATGAATTCGGGGTGCAGCACCGCATTGCGCTGTTGGTGGCGGCTCTTCAGGTCCGGCAGGCGTTCCCAGTTCACGAGGTCTTTCGTACGGGCTATGCCGGCCGAAGCCACGGCCGACGAGAGATCGCCCGGACGGGCTGCGGGGTCCTTGCGCTCGACGCAGAAAACACCGTAGATCCAGCCGTCTTCGTGAGCCGTCAGACGCATGTCGTAAACATTGGTCGCCGGTTCGCCGTACTCGGGCATCGTCACGGGGTAGTCCCAGAAACGGAAGTTGTCGATGCCGTTCGGCGATTCGGCCACGGCGAAAAACGATTTGCGGTCGGCGCCCTCCACTCGTGCCATGATCAGATAGCGGCCGTTGAACTTGATGGCGCCGGAGTTCATCACGGCATTGACGCCGATCCGTTCCATGCAGGAGGGATTGCTCCGCGGGTCGAGGTCATAGCGCCAGAAGAGCGGCGCGTGAGCGGCTGTCAGGATCGGATAACGGTAGCGGGTATAGATGCCGTTATAGGCCGGATCGGGTACATTGGGACGGGTAACGAGGGCTTCGTAGCCGGCTTCCAGCTCGGCTATGCGTTTCTGAAACGATTCCATGTCGATCTTGTTGCGTTTTCGGTTTCGTTATGAGTTGTCTTCTGAATCATCGTTGTCGGGAGTGCGTCGGCTCACCTGCTCTCCTCCGCAGGGAGTCCGTCCCGGAGAAAGAGAGTCCGGGCGTCGGCGTGAAAGCGCAGGAAATCCTCCTCGGAGGCTTGTCCGGGCCAGGGCGCATAGAAATGGCCGGGTTTTGCGTCGTCCGGAGCATTGCGCCATACCAAGACATAGGACGGGGTGTATGTTCCGATGCCGCGTAGCAGACTGCCGCTCCACCATTTTGCTTCAGGAATCCCCTCGCGTCCTGTTTCCGACACCGCGTAGGGCTTACCCGTATCCCGCGAAAGGGAGTCCATCACGGCCAGCGACCGGTTCAGGCCGGAGACGAAACGCTCCGAACCGTCTCCGTCGTAGGCATCCAGGCCGAGTACATCGACCCATGCGTCGCCGGGCCAGCGTTCGAGGTATTCTGAGGAGGACATACAGGGATTCGGCGAATAGACGGTCACGATTTGCGCTCCCCGCATACGGAGCCGATCCACGGTCATTCGCCACAACTCCTTGTACTCGTCGGAAGTGCATAGATCCTCTCCCCACCAGAACCAGCTTCCGGTGTGCTCGTGCCAGGGCCGGAAAAGGACCGGAATGGTTTCGCCTTCTGCCGTGCGGAGCGAGGTGATAAATGCCGCGACATCGTCGAGCCATCCCATAAAGCGGTCGTGACAGCTTCCGCCCGGCAGCACTTCGTGCACGACATTCCGTTGTGAGACATCCCACGCATCGCCTCCGGTCAGCGGATTCCGCGGATGCCAGCTCAGCGTGACCAGCCCTTCGTGCCGGTGGTGATCGACGATCATGCGCCGCATCGTTTCGAAGGGTACGCCGTCGAGATTGCGCCCCTTTGCCAGCTCCAGTTCGCCCAGGTCGCAACCCAGTACGGCCGGACGGTCGCCGCAGACATCGCTCACGTCGCTGCGTTCCGGCTCGTAAGACCAGGATACGCCGTAGAAGGGGTAGTCCTGCTGACCGAAAAAGAAGCGCCCCGAAGCGGCTGCGGCGCGCAGCGTGCGGAGTACTTCCGCAGGATTCCGGTTTCCGCCGCCGCATGCTGATGAAGCGGCGTGAAGCTGCAATGTGCGGTTTGCCTGCGCGATCTCGCGCAACGTTGTCGTATCGGATGCGAAAACCGAGTTGAGCCCCTGCTCCTCCTGTGCCGGGTCGCCGCAATAGTCGTCTCCCTGCTGCCAGCGCAGATGCGCCGGTTTTGCGTAGCCGCCCCAGCCCCAGAAGTTGCAACCGGCGATGATTCCTCCCCTCGCGGCGTCGCGCAGCAGGCGGGAGAAGATCGTGCGATAGAAACGGTCGCGGGAAAGGGTCGGAGAGCCGGGGGCGAAGCTGAATCCGTCGCGGGGATAGCCGAATTCCTCGATAACCAGCGGTTTGCCCAGACGCTGTGCCACGGCGGCGTGGCGGTCGATGTAGTCGAGTGCATTGCGGCAGGCCGTATCGCATGCCCCGGCGACGCTTTCGCGCTGGATCCATCCCCAGTTATAGGGCCAGATATGGATGTTGGCATAATCTATTTCGGGAATGGCATGGATACGCTCCCAAAGTCCCAGATCGCCTTCGCAGCCGTTTGCGCCTTCGCTGCCTGTCGAGACCATGTGGTTGGGGTCCAACTCTTTCAACAGCCGTGCCGTGGCTTCGATCCATTCGAAGAAACGCTCTTTGTTGTCTTCCGTGAAGGCGCGGGGTTCGTTGGCGATCTGCCACGAGAAGATGGCCGGATCCTCGGCGTAGGGCCGGCCCGTATAGCGGTTCGTGCGGGTTACGATGCGGCGCACGTGATCGAAGAAAAGTTGCTTGCATCTGTCTGTCAGTTCTCTTTGATGGTATTGGGACACGTATTCGAGGAAGGTTTCCCAGCCGTCGCGTCCCGGAACGGGATAGGTGCCGCAGCCGCTCCATTCGAGGTATTGTGAATAGCCGCCGCTCCACTCCCATGAGTTGGTCAGGTAAAGTACGGCGTACATCCGCCGTTTCCCGAGTTCGGCCAGTAGGAAATCCAAACCGTCGAGCGCTTTTTCGTTGTAGATGCCCGGTGCGGTTTGCAGGATGGGTTCGACTTTCGAAACGACGCCTTCGCTGCCTTCGGATCCCACCAGGATCCGGAGGTTCGTGATACCGGACCGTTTCATCCGGTCGAGTTCCCGGCACAGGCGGTCGCGGTCCGCATTGGGGCCTTCGGCGGCCAGCAGGGCTCCGTACCAGAAATTTGCCCCCACGAAATAGGAGGAGGCGTAGGGGATGACGAATCGGGCGTTTTCGACGCGGGCGAATTCGGCCGTGTTCGCTCCGGAGGAGCAACCGCCGAGGCCGAACAGCGCCAAGGCGGCGAATGCGGGCAAACGGTTCATAATGCGGATTGATTTTCAGACAAAGGTAGCTGTTTGGACGAGATAAGAAATATGATATTCCGACAGAAGATAGTACTTTTTTATTCTCGTCGGTCCCTCTTCGGAACAGGGGGTCCGAAGAAGATCGGTTTTCGGCGGAATAATATTATTCGGGACTGAGGTTCATTTCCTAAATTCGAAGGCGCTCTGAAATTCCGATAGTATGGAAAATGCGATGAACCTTTGTCTTTGTCGGCTGTGGTGGCTGTCCGTTTTGCTGTCGCTGCCTGCGACATGTGCGAATTCCGGTGCTTCTCCGTCGCCGCGGCCTACCGTTCCGGTCCGGCAAGGCACGCTGATACTTGGCAGCCGAATTCTCGACGACGCTTATATGGGGTGCGGGGTGCAATGGGATCCCTATGACGTCCACGGCGACGGCGGCCGTCTTTCGGCCGCGGACCGGATTCGGCTGGAAAAACGCCTCGATTACCTTTCGCCGCGGATCATCCGCGTTATGGTGAGTATTGGCTCGTATCTGACCGATGGCAGGTTTGATCCCGCGTCGGACATGGAGGACCTGCACATGATTTTGGGTTATTGTACGGGGCGCTCCATCCCGGTGGTCTTCGGTGATTGGGGCGGCGGCTTCGTGGATGTGGCGGCGAAGACGGTGGACGAGAACCGCATGGAGCAGAGTGCGAAGCTGGTCCGCTATTTGCTGGAGGATTGCGGTTATACCTGCATCCGCTATTTCAATATGGTAAATGAACCCAACGGGTCCTGGTCCTCCACGCAGGGCGACTGCGATCTGTGGGTCCGGGCGGCCCGGGCGATGCACGCTTCGCTCCGGCGATGCGGGTTGGGCGATCGGGTGACGTTGGTCGGCCCCGACGCGGCGGTCTGGACGACGGCCGAGACGCATTGGGTAAGCCGGACGGCTGATGAGCTGGGCGATGCCGTCGGCCTGTACGATATACATACCTATCCTTCCAAGGCGGAAATCAACGCCGGCGAATACGGTGAAATGATTGCGGCCTATCGGGCGGCGGCTCCGGCGGAGCGCCGGATGATCATGGGTGAGATCGGCATCAAGTTTATCGACGAACGCGATGCGGCTTACGCTGCCGAGAACGAGCGCCGTGCGGCGCGATGCCCGTATGCTTCGCCTGCCGATTCGCAGATGTCGGTCTTCGATCACATGTACGGAACGGATATGGCCGATGCGATCATGCAGACGGCGGCCAATGGCTATTCGGGCTGTATCGTCTGGATGCTCGACGATGCCATGCATGTCAATGAACCCGGCCGACTCAAGATATGGGGCTTTTGGAATATTCTCGGCGAGGAGCGTTACGGAGCATCCGCGGAGCGGATTCGTCCGTGGTATTATGCCGTTGCACTGTTATTTCCCGGCCGGATCGCAGATTCTGGAGAGCACGGTTCGCGGTGTGCCGGGGGTTCGGACCATGTGGGGACGTTCTGACGGCAAGCCTACGTTGGCGATCGTCAACACGAATCGGGACCGGGCCGTCGAGCTGACTCTGGAAGGGGCGGATTCGTCGCTGGCCGGCCTGGATCGTTATCTCTATGCCGAAGGAGGACTGAAGCTGGATGAAGAACGCCTGCTTCCTGTGGATGAGCGGATTGCGCTGCGTTCCGGCGACCGGATCCGCATAGATCCCGGGTCGATGGTCGTCTATACGGCGTTGGAGTAGTCCTGTCCGCCGGGCGGCGGGGCGCATCCTCGCGGCGGCGTGCCGGGACCGCTCAGAGACCCCGGCGGGCCAGCCGCCAGGCCAGCGCGTCGTAGAGTCCGAGTAAGGGGCTCCGCCATGCGACGGGCAGGGCGTTCAGCACCTGCACTTTGCGTAGCGTGCGGCGGTAGGTTTTCGTGTAGGAGAACGCGCGTGCGGCGCGCGCCGCGGCCTCCGTATCGCCCTTGGCCGAGAGGATCAGCGCCTTGCCCAGCGCGGCGCGGGCGATGAATTCGCGTTTCTCGGCGGGAGCCGAAGGGTCGTACAGCTCCTCGAACGAATGGCGGGTCCGTTCGGGGGTGTAGCCGGCCGCGGAGCGGTTCGACGCCACCTTCGAGTAGCATGCCAGCCGTTCGGGCGAGAAGCAGACCGGATAGCGCGAGGCGATCCGGATCCACATGTGGAGGTCCTCGGCGATCTTCATGCCCTCGGGAAAGCCGCCTACGGCGCCGAACACCGCTTTGGGGATGCACACGGCCGAGGGGATGGCGATGTAGCGGTGGGCCGAGTCGCGGAAGAAATTCTCCACGACGCCCCGCGTCCGGAGTGTCGGCGCCGGGAACAGGCCGTCGCGGCTTAGGATGTCGAAGGCCGTGCAGTACATTCCGCAGCCGGGAAATTCGCGGATCATGGCGGCGATCTCTTCGAGGAATCCCGGGCGCCACGCGTCGTCGGCGTCGAGCAGGGCGACGTATTCGCCCCGTGCCTCGGCGATGCCGCGGTTCCGGGCGGCGGAAACCCCCGCGTTGAACTGCCGGACGAGACGTACGAGCGGCGATCCGACCGCTTCGGCCCGCTCGGCGCCGCGGTCCGTCGAACCGTCGTCCACGACGATGATTTCGGCCGGAAGGCGTGTCTGCGCGAGCACGGAACGCAGGGCCGCTTCGATTTCGCGCTCCTTGTCGTAGAGGGGGATGACCACCGAGATGAGGGGTTCCGGCATGTGTTGGGCGGTTTTATTGCGAAGATACCGATCTTTTGCTATTTTTGCAAATAAAACGCGCGCATGACCTTTTCCGAGAAGATAATCCGTCTGATCCGCAATACGTTCGACACGGTGCTGTATTTTGCCGTGATGGCCGTGAAGGAGGATTTCCGCAACTACGTCGGGCGGGCGGGACGGACGCCCGGGGCGGACGCCGGGCAGGCCGGGCCGGGTCGGTCCGGGAGCGTGAAGGGCGGCGTTCCGGCCGCGGAGGATTCCGGCGGCGTTCCGGGCGGCGTCCAGACCGGATGGCCGCGGGAGACGATAGCCGTTCTGGGCAACGGCCCGTCGCTCGCCCGCGAATTGCCCGGCCTGCTGGAGCGGACCGGGGACCGCGACTTCATGGCGGTCAATTTTTTCGCGCTCGACGAACGTTTCACTCTCCTGCGTCCGGCCTACTACGTGCTTTCGGACCCGATGTTCTTCCGCGAGAGTGCCTTCCGCGACCGTGTGGCCGGGCTTTACCGGGCGATGAACGGGCGGGTCTCCTGGCCGATGACGCTCTACGTGCAGTATTACAACCCCGAGCGGTTCGACTATCGGGCCGTGCTGCCCAATCCGCTCATCCGCATCGTGCCGTTCCATACCTACATGTACCGCGGATTCCGCAGCGTGGAGTTTTGGCTCTTCCGCCGCGGGCTGGGAAGCGCCAATTTCGGGACGGTGGTGCAGGTCGGGGAGTATGTCGCGCTGTTGCTGGGGTACAGGCGCGTGGAACTGTACGGTGTGGACCATACGCTGCTCGAAGGGCTGTGCGTGGACGGACGGAACCGTCTTTGCCGTGCCGACCGGCACTATTACGATGCGGGAGCGCCCGCGGCGCCGCAGCCGGTTCTCCGGAAGGTTCCGCCCGTACCCTATACGATGGCGTCGTATCTGGCCGAGGTGGCCGAACTGTTCCGCGGCCACGAGGTGCTGCGCGACTACGCCGCCTCGCTCGGGGCGCGGATCGTGAACTGCACCCGGGGGTCGATGATCGACGCCTACGAACGGGCCGCGGAGTGATGCCGGCCGTTGCGGGACGGCGGGCGGATGCGGGGAAAAGCCGCCCGAGATGTCTCCGCGAACGAAAATCGCCCCCGTCGGAGCGACCTCCGACGGGGGCGAATCGTAAGGCTCCGACTCGTCGGAAGGCCTCTTTGGCCGCTACCGGGGCAGGGTCCGGCTGGCGGCGATGATCTCGGCCATCGTGAAATCCTCCGGATAGTCGATGTCCAGCCCCTCGATGCGGTCCACTACTGCCATGTAGGGCCTGTCGCCGATCCTGCGGTGCCGCCCGGTCCACAAGGCCCGCGGGAAGATGAAGAAGGCGCTGGTTTCGATATACACAGGCTCGATGGTCTGTGTGCGGGGGATGTTTTCGGGCGAATAGTTGAGCGGCCGCCCCTCGTACCATGCGAACGTCTGTATCTTTTCGGCGCTGAATGCCGAGTCGTATTCGCCCGAAACCACTTTCCGGAGCGCATCCGCGACGGTCTCGGCGCGGATAAAGGGCGACGTGGCGTGCGCCAGCACATAGAGGTCGGCTTCGACCTCGGCGGTGAAGCTGTCGTAAATCTCCCGTCCCAGCGTCGTGTCGCGGTCCAGCTCCTTGCTGCGGCGCAGGAACCGCACCCCTTCGGGCAGGAATTCGCGGATCCGCTCGTCGCTGCAATAGACGTAAACCTCGTCGATTCCTTCGACCTCGGTCAGCGTTCGGAGTATGTGGCACATGAGCGGCGACCCGCTCAGCGGACGCAGGTTCTTGCCGCTGACGCGCTGGCTGTTGAGCCGTATGGGGACGAATGCTGCTGTTTTCATAATTCGGTTTTATATCGGGGGCTGCCCGCCTTGCGGCGGAAACCCGTTTAGGTTCACTGTACCAGTAAGTTGCATCCTCTGATGTCGCTGTGATCGATGCGCCCCTCGACGACGAACGCTCCGCGGGCATCGACCCGGCCCACGTCCTGCGTCTGGATGAACGCGCACGACCACCAGTTCGCCAGATCGGCGATGTTCAGCCCTCCGCGCGTTCCCGCGGGCTGCGGATCGAACGGATCGTTCACGTCGCGGGTCGTGACGCGCATCCACGGCGGACAGCGGAAGAGGTTGCCGCCCTGCGAATAGGCCTGCGAAGTCAGCTCGGCCATGCCGTATTCGGAGTGTATCGCGCCGACGCCGAATGCGCCGCACAGGATTTTGTGGAACTCCTCCTTGGGAATCTCTTCGCGGTAACCCTTCATGCCGCCCGTCTCCATTATGACCGTATTTTCGAGCTTCGGGGCGTAACGCTCCGCCAGATCCCACAGCG
>ERZ827197.2704-NODE-2704-length-11281-cov-5.284251_pt1 | contig 11281 bp, 9 predicted proteins | sample MGYA00519867_ERZ827197 | MGnify/ENA primary metagenome ERZ827197 (study PRJEB31778, sample SAMEA3449278) | human gut metagenome | biome: human gut; feature: human-associated habitat; material: faeces | place: United Kingdom | collected 2010/2012 ...
CACAAAAATATTTTTTATGAAACTTCGCACCGGTCAAATTCCAGAACGACTTTAAATAAATCTCCATCCACGACAAGATACATTTTTCCATGCATAAGTTCCATCAGGCTTCCTGCGATCGACAAGCCCAGACCATTTCCTTCTGTGTTTCTGGAACTGTCCCCACGGACAAATCGCTCCATCAGCTCCTCGCTGGAAATGTTCAGCGGATATCTGGATGTGTTGCGGAATGTAATCTGCACTTTTTCTCTGGTCTGCTCTAAATTGATATAAACTCTTGTCTCCGGCTGTGCGTATTTGCATATGTTGTTCATCAAATTATCAATAACACGCCAGAAATGTCTGCCATCCGCCATAATATAAATCGGTTCTTCCGGCTTTTTGATCTGAAGATCTAATTTGTTCTTCTCCGTTTTCTCCTTAAATTCCCCTACAGTCTGCACGAGGAACACCCCTGCCTCGAGTTTTTCCAGATTCACGGAAAGGCTTCCACTTGACGCTTTGGACGCTTCTATTAAATCTTCAATTAACTTTTTCAGACGCGCAGACTGACGTTCCAAAACCTCCAGATATTCCTTTGCATTTTCATTTGGAATTTCTTCTTTTTCCAGCAGATCCACGTAGTTAATGATCGAGGTAAGCGGTGTTTTGATATCATGTGAGACATTGGTGATCAACTCCGTCTTGAAACGCTCGCTTTTCATTTTCTCGTTTACCGCTTTGGAAACGCCCTCATTGATGCGGTTTAAATCTGCCGCATGCTCTTTTAATGCCGGAAGCATACGTTCCGTGTCGATCTGATAATCCATATCGCCCTCCGCGATATGTTTTCCTCCTTCCTGAAGTCTCTTCATCTGAATTAAGATTTCTCCGCCCGCAAACAGAATCACGGCTTTCTCTGCAAACCAGACGATCATGATTTTAGAATAATCAACACCAAACACAACAAAGATCAGAACTTCCAAAAAGTTTACGCCAAGAAAAATCGCAAGTCCTTTCCACAGGATGGACTTATTCTCGCCCACTTTGTTCCAGCCACGGTAGATTGAACGGAGCACTTTATAGATGAGTGTATTTCTCCACCATTTTCCAAGTTTGATGCGCACTGCAAAATCCAGAAGATACCCTAGTGCCAGCCATCCGCCACATAAAAGCAGAAAAAGCATTGCCGCCACATAAAAAACATAGTTGTCAGGACTTCCGGCATTGCCAAGCAGTGAAATGCCCACTGCCAGACTTGATTCTGCTGCTAAAAATATGACAGTAAGCAGATCGGCCGGTACTTTGCAAAGAAAACCTCCCTGCACCTGTTTTTGATCTTTTTTATGTCCTGCTGCACTTACCAGATAGACAAAGCTTGCCACAAATACCGTCAGGCTGAGTGCGAGGATCACATACACGCTGTATTTCATGTGATCCGCCAGATTCACAATCTCATTGATCTGGACAAAATAATCGCTGCCCCAGACTCCGACACCCTCTTTTTTCATAAGACTATCCGCATCCGGAATCACAGATAGTACATAGTAATCGGTTCCTGCATCACTGCCCTGAACAGTGGAAAGGAAATCTGCCTCGGTGGAATCATAATCGGTACGGTTTTTTATCATATCATCCGGCAGCCCTCCGACATAGGAAAGCTCTACCGGCTGCGATGTAACCGTTGTCGGTGCACTCACGACTGTCTCTGACACTGTGACCTGCTCTGTCTGCTGTTCCTGCGTATATGGATAACGCATCTCTGCCGTCCAGTCTGATGTTCCATAAGAATAGGTGGTCGCAGTCAGCTTCCAAAACGTCAACGGTGCATTTTCCAGAATATTTTTTACATTGCGCAGATCATTTTCATCTGCACCCTTTGCATTCTGGATGGTAATACAAAGTACCGCCTGACCGTCACCTTCTGACATCCCCTGCTGCAGTGCCTCATACTCTTTATCTGCCGTATTATATACATACGCATAGTCTGTCGTCTCTCCTGTGCTGTCATCCACCAGTGTCACTTTCACTTCTGACACCGGAAAATAACATATTTCAGTTGCAGCTTCTTCTGAAATCTGTGCAGATGACACATCTGACACCTGATAATAAAAAATACCGCTATCTGTATCATACACATATTCATTGATATATTTATTTCTGTACTCTCTGGTACTGTGCGCAATGTAATACCCGCCAAGCACAGAGTTATCCACATAAATCGATGTGTCAGCATTCATATTACACTGAAAAAGATGAAGATTGTCGAGACTTACTTTCTCATCAAAATTTGACTGCACATAGGTGCTTTGCTGATTCAGATCCAGTTTTTCCAATTCCTCGTAATTGGACGCTTCCACAACTCCATACCGGAAGTTGGTATCCTTAAAATAGGTTTCATTTTCCGTGTTATTCAGATTCTGCAGCACTCTTGCAGAGTACTTTCCGGCAATCCGCTCAAACTGCTCCTCCCGGATCTCCTGTACACTTTTCGTATAAAAACCAAGTTCACTGATGATATACGCCCCGGCTGTGCCTGCCAACAGCATCAGGGCTGACACCGTGATCAAAATCCACGCAATGATTTTTGCCACGGGCGATTGTTTCAACTGTTTCATATCGACTGTCCTTTCTTACTTACACTTCCATTTTATAGCCTCTTCCCCAGACAACTTTTAAGTGTCTTGGTTCCGCCGGATTGTACTCCACTTTCTCCCTCAGATGTCTGATATGTACCGCTACCGTATTCTCATTCCGAAATGGATTATCGTTCCACACTTTCTCATAAATTTCATTCGGTGAAAAAACCTGCCCCGGATGCTGCATCAGAAGTTTTAAAATATCATACTCGGTTCTTGTCAGCTGCACTTTATCCCCATCAAGTGTCACTTCCTTCGTGACATCATTCAGTTCAATCCCACCGATCACGATCGTGTCCGGTCTGACCGTGCCGCCTCCCAGTTTCATGTAACGCCTGAGCTGGGATTTCACGCGCGCCTGCAGTTCCACCGTATTAAACGGTTTTGTCACATAATCATCTGCGCCCACGGTAAGTCCGAGCACCTTATCGGTGTCCTCGCTTTTGGCGGTGAGCAAAATCACCGGCACATTGCTGACTTCACGGATTTTCAACATTGCTGTGATGCCGTCCATCTCCGGCATCATAATGTCCATAAGAACAAGATGAATATCTTCATTCTTTAAAATTTCCAACGCCTCTCTGCCGTTGTAAGCCTCAAAAACCTGATAGCCATCTGCCATCAGATATATTTTCAATGCGGAAACAATATCTTTTTCATCATCACATACTAATATACGGTACATTTTCTTCTCCTCCGGATTCGAATGTTCTCAGTGCGTAACTGAATCATTCCCTTTATGATCATGTACTTATTGTAAAGGATTCTTTATGAACTTCCAATGAGGTAAAACATTAAGATTTGATGAAGTTCTTTCGCTTTTTTCCTCTCTTCCATGCATTGGAAGCATTTCCAATCGCCTCCTATTGTCTATTTATTACAAACTTGTTACAATTTATTTGTCCTTAAGAAATATGTTTGTAACATTCAAGCATTGGTTCCCGGCTTCTCCCCGAAGTTGAATACCGGTTTGGAACTGTCTGAAGGACAAACGATAACCATTTATGCGTTATCAAAAAAATACAAATAAGGAGGTCGTCACTATGTGTTTTACAACTAATTGCGCTGAATTATTTAATCTGATCTGCAAATATTTTAAAATCGGTTGCTAATTCTATTTCAGATTTTCAGCTATATCATGATTTATATAATGGGATATTAAAAATATTCTCTATTGTATAAAAAACAGGCAGCCCCGATGTTCGTAATGAACATTGGGGCTGCCTGTTTTGCTAATCTCTATTTATTTCATTTGTTTCTGGTTTTATCAGCAGTATTCCTTGATATAATCTGCAAAATACGGCAGCGCAAGTGAGACATATCCCTGTCGGTTATTCAATATTCCTCTTTTTATCAAACGATCTCTGTACATTGAATAACTGCCTGCTTTTTCACCCATAAGCTTAAGTATTTCATCACGCTTATATTCTTCCTTTTCTGTCAGCAATCCAGCCAGAAATCGATCCATTTCCGTCATCTCTTCCCATATTTTTTCATAGGAATATGCAAATAATTCTGACTTTAACTTTGAAAGGATATCTTCCAGTGTCTCATTTTCTTTTTTCTTAAAACACAGCACTCCTAATTCCTGAAAAGCATAGGCATATCCCTTTGTAATCTTCGCCAGCTCTCTTGCCTGACTGACGTCGATGTTTAATTTGCTCCTGTACATCTCCGTCATTCTTATCATATTCAGTGGTTCTGTCTTCACTGTCGTCGCTCTTCTGAAAAAGGTAAGGTTTTTGACATTGCAAAGTTCCTGAATATTTTCATATAAACCAGTGCATACAAAATAAACCGGATAACCCGCACGAAGCCATCTTCCATATTCTGATGCAAACTTTATCATCTCTTCTGATTTTGATACTTCATCAATTCCTATTAATATCTTTTTTCCCTTCTTCTGGACATTCTGTATCATTTCTTCAACCTCTACACCAATGTCAAAGAAATGATTACTCTTGTCCGCTGTATATCCTATTCCACCGCCAGAGCCCAGCACTGTTGCTGAAATATTGATTCCAGTTGTTTTTTTCTCTTCTGAACCGAAACCGGCTTTGACTAACATTGCCGCTATCTGTTCGAGGATATCCCTTGTTGGATTCACATCAAAAACAAGCCAATTTATATACCTGTTTTCATTATTCTTCAATTCTTCTTCCACCTTCGCAAGTATCACTGTTTTCCCGGAACCTCTGACGCCCGTTATTTTATATACCGACTCTGATGGATTTTCATATACAAAATTTTCTAATATCTCTTCTGTTTTTTCTGTGTGTATATAGGTATATTCCGGAGTTTTGCTAAATGTTGTTGTAAATGGATTCTGCATAAGTCACCTCACAATATTTTTTGCCGTTTATAGTTCTTTATACTTTTTGTAACATTTTATAGTTTTTTATACTTTTTCTATTGTTTTATACTTTTTTATAGGTTTTTATACTTTTGTATTCATTTTATACCTTTTTATACTTTTTAGCAATAATTTCTTTTATATAAAAAAAGAAGATACCAGCATATCTAATGCCAATATCTTCCAAAATTTTCATTTTCTTTACTCTGCCTCCCGCAGCCGTTCCACAATACTCTGTCTGCTTCCCGCCTGATAAAGTACCGCAGGGATCAGGCAGCCGAGCACTGCAAACACCGGAAGCATTGCAATAACCGGAAGGATGGTGAAATGATAAGTGCAAAACCAGAACATCTTCTCCATCATGTCTCCTGATAATGGTCCGCAGACCAAAGACAGAAGAAACGCCACCACCACAGAACCGGCAGTGTAAAACAGCCCTTCCTGCACAAGCATCTGCTTTAACTGGCGGTTTGTCATTCCAACCGACTGTAACACTGCAAACTCTCTTTTTCTTGCAAGGATTCCGGTCATGATCGCATTGAAGAAATTTAAAATGCCGACCAGCCCGATGATCGCACACAAAACACCGCCCAGAAGGAAAAACATTTTCTGAAACTGTTCAAATTCACTTCGGATAGAAGCTTTGCTCTCATACATCAGAACAGAAGTATCTCCTGCTGTAAGCTCTGCAAGATAACGCTCCGCTGCATTTTCCGCTTCCATATCCGGAGTATCAAACAGATAGTATTTCCGGATCAGCTCTGCACCGCAGTCCTCTTTCATCCGTTCTGCCGGAAGTATTGTGTCATATCCTAATCCGCTATAGCGGAATGTCATGGCATATGGAACTTTCACAAGTGCACACACGGTATAGTCCACTTCCCTTGGTTCTTCCTCACGGATCTCCACATACTCTTCCGGCGTTGTCGCAGGATCAGCAGGTTCACCTGTCCTGGTATCAATCGCATACATATTCTGGTAAACCATGGTGAGCGTATCCCCTATTTTGGGATAACGTTCTATATTTTCCACATTGCCATAATCATCTGTGTGGACACGGATTGCAATTGCATGTGTATTCTCATCAAACAAAGGATCCAGTTCTCCATCCAATACCGTCACTTTTTCAAAGAGTGCCTCATCCAGACCTTCCAGTATTGTTGGAGTCTTTATCTCACTGCCCCTTTTTTCATAATACTTCACTTTTTCTTCCAGCTCTTCTTCGCTAAGATACGGTACTGCCATTTTCTTATATTGCTCTGTATCCATCCATACCATTGTGGTCATATCTGTCATATAGCCGCTGCCGCTGACCGTCTCACTCGTATTTTCCTGAATTTCTGCAATTGTTTCTTCTGAAATATATTCATCTGCATCAATGTAGCGGAAATAATCTGTGCTGCTCACGATAAAATCGGCGCATGTTCGTTGTGAAATATATTTTTCCGTATCAAAGCCACCCACAAAAGAACAGAGTACATTCAAAAGTGTCACCGAAAGTGCCAGGGATATCACAACAAGAACTGTTTTCTTTTTGTTTCTTCCCAGATTGGCAAATGCCATCTGATAAACCTTTGCTCCATGCGAGCTGCGGCGCTTTTTCTTCACACTGACACACTCTGTATATTTTGTTGCTTCCACCGGAGAAACTTTTGCTGCCATTTTTCCGGGCTTTGTACAGGAGAGGAAAACAGTGATCACTGCAAAGATTGCAGAGCCGGCAAAAATTACCGGGGAACTGCTGATCGTTACATGTGTTCCCACAACTGTTGTGCCCTTTAAAACAATAGGTGTCAGCCATGCCCCAATTCCATATCCCAGAAGAAGTCCGGCCGGAATACCCACCACACACAAAAGGAATGCCTGCTGTCTGATCATTCGTTTTAATTGCCGCGGCGTTGTTCCGATTGTCTTAAGCAGCCCATAAAACCGGATATCTCCGGTAACTGAAATCTGAAAAATATTATAAATGATCAGATATCCGGTAAAAATCACAAGAAGCAGAAATGCTGCGATCGCAGCAAGAAGTTCCGGATCCATCCCCGCATTTAACTGTGAAGCAGTAAGACCCCAGTTGACTCCGATACGGGCACTGTTCTCCTGATCTCTCGTATTCCAGTCATATCCTAAGTCTGTGTCGATTTTCTGCATCTGTTGTTCAATATTTAATTTTGAAGGCAGCATGACATTCAGGTCTGTCCGGAAAGCTTTCTCTCCTGATGCCACCCACTTTTCTTCCATTGACTTCACGTAGTCTTTTGATACATTGATATAATGAACCGGCATCAGATCATCATATTCCCAGTATCCTGACAGAATAAACGTATCTGTTTCCTGAAATCCCCCATTCGTTTTATCTCCAGCCTGATACTCTATCGTCACCTTTGCTCCCAGCTCCGGTGTCACCCCGAGCAGCTTTAATGCAACCGTGTCCATTGCGATCTCATTGCTCTTCTCAGGTTCTCTTCCTGTCGTTGGTGTTGCATAGCTCCATTTTGTACAGTTTTGTCCATGTAACTGACTTCTGCCGGAACTTTTCCAAAAACACCTGTGGTGCAAAATCCACATACGGTGCGTTCTCCGGCTTCCCTGATTCCCGGATGTACTGATATTTTTTCCACCTGTTCCTCACTCAGTTCTTTGAACGTTCCGTCCGCATAGCCGCCTGCCTGTCTGAAATTGTAAGTTTCATAACTCTCATTCAGCGACATAAGAATTGTGAAAAGTGATGTAAATAATAACGTGGTAAGAGCAATCGCAAAGATTGCGATAACATTTCTTTTTCTGGTCGCCCACAGCGATTTATAGCTTAGTCTGCGTATGCATTTCTGATTTTTTACTTTCATAATTTTTCTCCGTTTCCTATTCGAATCTGTCCTGTACCTGTCAGTGTCTTTTACTTTATAATACGTCCGTCCTCAATTCGAATAATACGGTCTGCCAGCTGCGCGATCTCCTCATTGTGTGTGATCATCACAATAGTCTGTGCGAATTTCCGGCTTGTCACTTTCAAAAGGCTTAACACATCCTGACTGGTCTTTCCGTCCAGATTTCCGGTCGGCTCATCCGCCAATATGATCGCCGGTGCTGCCGCTAATGCCCTTGCGATCGCCACCCTCTGCTGCTGACCACCGGAGAGCTGTCCCGGAAGTGCATCCAGTCTCTGCTGCAATCCAAGTGTCTCTGTAATGCTATCGATAAATTTCCGGTCTATCTTTCCACCGTCCAATTCAATCGGCAGCACGATATTTTCATAGACATTCAAGACCGGAACCAGATTATACGCCTGAAATACAAACCCGATCTTTCTTCTCCTGAAAATCGTAAGTTCCTCATCCTTCAATGCAAAAATGTCTTTTCCATCCACAAACACTTTTCCCTCTGTCGGTCGGTCAAGTCCGCCTAACATATGTAAAAGGGTTGATTTTCCACTTCCACTTGTGCCGACAATTGCCACAAACTCGCCCTTCTCCACCGTAAGGTTCACACCGTCCAGTGCATGTACAGCTGTCTCTCCGCTTCCGTATATTTTCCTTAAACCACATGCCTTTAAAATATCCATATATCCTCCTTGTTTTGCGAAGCAAAATCCAATTTTACGAAGTAAAATTTGCTCTTCTGGTGAGGAGAGGATTTAGCCTCCAAAAAAAATCTGTATATAACATTTTTGGTTACATACAGATTATCACACAGTATTCTTTCCAGACTCTTTCCACGGCAAATGAAATTCTTACAGAATTGAAAGAATTCCATTTACTATTTTAAAACATATTTCTGCGATTCCGGTATAGTTGATGTACTTTTTCAAAAATTATTTTTAGGCAGATAAATGGAAAACTTACTTCCTTGTCCGTATACGGAGGACACTTTGATATAGCCACCCTGCTCCTGCAAAATTTCTCTGGTCAGGTAAAGTCCGATTCCAACGCCCTCTTCATCCTTTACCAGTTCTGATCGATAGAACCTCATAAAAATCTTCGGCAACTCCTCTTCCCGGATACCATATCCGGTATCTGCAATGTCAATTCTCACAAACATTTCATAAGAAATAGCCGAAACGGATATTTCCCCATGCTCTGTGTATTTAATCGCATTATCAATTACATTACCGATTGCTTCTCCTGTCCACTTCGGATCAAAATAAGCTTCAATATCAGTATTATGTAAACTTATCTGTAATCCTTTTTCTTCTGCTTTCTGTTTCATTTCCCATACTGCACGCTCTAACATTGGCTGTAGCTTTTCCATCCGAGGAACAAGCTGTAAAATTCCATTTTCCAGACGTGATAATTTCACAAGCGACTCGATCAGAAATTTTAATTTCTGCGTCTGTTCATGGATTGCAGACACATTTCCTTCAATCTGCTGTGGAAGCTCCTCTTCAAGTAAAAGCTCACTATATAAGAGAAGATTTGCGATCGGCGTTTTTGTCTGATGGGAAATGTCTGCGATCAATGCTTTTATTTTGTTTTTCTCTGCCTCTACATTTTGTGCGGACAGAGCAGATGCACTTAAGTAATGGGCAAATTTTGTCTCCAAAGCCGACATGCGTGTCTCGTCGAATTGTCCCTCTGTAAATTCTCCCTTGACTGCCACATTCAGCATTTCTTCTATTGTATCCATTGTTTTCTTTGTGCGTCTGTAATTTACAAAAATAATAATTGCAGTAACTGTCACGCAGACAAACACTATGAATATCCACATATCACTCCCACCTGTAACCAATTCCATACACTGTCCTGATCGCATGCTCCGCTCCGAGTTTATCCCGAAGTCTCTTGACGGATACCGATAGTGCATTCTCATCCACATACTCTGCGCCATCGCTCCAGACACGATCCAGTAAAAGTTCTCTGCGCATATTCATGCCCGCATTTTCCACAAGAATCCGCAACAACTTCTGCTCGGTCTTACTGAGTTCGATCTCCTTACCATCCACCATGAATTTCATCCGGTCAAAATCAAACACATACGGTTCTTTGCGGTAAACGTGTTCGTTATCCTTTTCTTTTTCACCCATTGCCGCCGCTTTTCGAAGCTGTGTATTCACTCTTGCGCGCAGTACCGACAAGGAAAATGGTTTTGTGATATAATCATCTGCTCCAAGCTCCAGTCCATTTACAATATCGCCGTCGGTATCATTTGCTGTCAGTAAAATAACCGGGCAATCCGGGCATTCCCTCTTTACGCTCTGTAAAAAATCCAATCCGCTTCCATCCGGCAGATTGATATCTAACAGGATCAATGCTGGCATTCCACAGAGCAGTTGTTCTTTCGCATCTTTTAAATTTTCACAGGAGACAATCTGCCTGTCTGTTGCTGATGCATAAAGTCCGCTGCACACCTGTATGCTGCTATTATCTGTCTTTAACGCCTTGCATAAGCCCTGATTCAAAGCTCTGTCGTCTTCTATAATTAAAATTTGCTGCATTCTTCCTTCTGCTTTCAGTCGTTTTTTTCATTATACACGAAAAAATCCCCAAAGTATATTCCATACTCCAGGGATTTTATATCATCTGAACTGCTATAAACAGCTATACTATGAATTAAACCAACTCAAGTAATACTTCTAAAGCGCCGTCACCTTTACGCTGTCCGATCTTAACGATTCTTGTGTAACCACCGTTACGATTTGCATACTTAGGAGCGATCTCATCAAATAATTTTGCTGTAAGATCAACTTCTTTTGTATTTTTCTTCTTTCCAGCAGCTGCTGTTGGAACTTCTGTTACAGTGTAAAGAACTTTCAGCATTTCTCTTCTTGCATGAAGACGGGAAGGCATATCTTTCTTGATTGTCTTTTCTACTTCATCATAAACAGTTACTTTCTTACCGTCTACTACTTCTTTTACTCTCTTGCCATCAGCATCTTTGCGGGCAACTTTAGCTTTTACAGTAACTTCTTCGAAGTTATCTTTTTCTCTTACTGCCATTGCAATAAGACCTTCAGCGATTTTACGTACTTCTTTTGCTTTTGCTTCAGTAGTAACGATTTTACCGTTGTTTAATAATGCTGTTACCTGACCTCTTAATAATGCTTTTCTCTGGCTTGATGTTCTGCTTAATTTACGATATTTTGCCATTTTTAAATTCCTCCATTTGTGGTGTACATCCGGCCACGCTCTTTGGACTTACTTACCGAATGCCTTTTATATAGTTGCCACTCATGAAAACGTGAAGATTGTTTCTTCACACGGACATACTTCATGCTCATAGGACTTACTATTTCTGCCCGTTTTTCATAAGAAATAATAAGGTATCGCTTGAACATTAGTAGTTCAAGCGAAAGTGCACAACTTCGTTGTGCTTT
>ERZ827197.2731-NODE-2731-length-11177-cov-2.992537_pt1 | contig 11177 bp, 10 predicted proteins | sample MGYA00519867_ERZ827197 | MGnify/ENA primary metagenome ERZ827197 (study PRJEB31778, sample SAMEA3449278) | human gut metagenome | biome: human gut; feature: human-associated habitat; material: faeces | place: United Kingdom | collected 2010/2012 ...
ACAGCATTCTGAAAAGCGAAAACCGCACACACGCTTAGTATGTGCAGTTTCGGGCAAAACAAAACACCTGCACCGGCGGTTTTGCCAATGCAGGTGTTTGTATAGAAGGATGTTTCAGAGCTCATTTGCATCTGTTCAGAAGAGAAACGTTCTCTGATGAGATTATCGGAATCATTCAGCGGTATACGGCAGCGAGTTGATGATGTGAACCAGGAACTGCAGGAGAAGGATCGCATCATTTGCGCCGGTCTCGTTGTTGGCATCGCAGTCAGCGTTCTTCTGTGCTGTGCTGTCCAGGGAAACTGCGCCGGCAACTGCCTTGTTCAGCAGGACTGCGTCTGTGATATCTACTCTGCCGTCCAGGTTGACGTCGCCGTAGAGAATCGAACCGGCGATCACAGAGCCGCTTGTAGCGGAGACGGAGGTTGTGGAAACCGTTCCCGTTGCAGAAACAGAGCTTTCTGCGGTCGAGGTCGCCTTATCGGTTGCAGAGGTGGTTGCGATGTCACTGGTTGTCTTTGCCGTTGTAGTCGTGGTGTTTGTTGTTGTTGTCGTGGTCTGCTTTGTCGTTGTGGTGGAAGAAGTGACCGGCTTGGGATCTTCGCTGCCGTTGATCTTGCCTACCACGATGCCGCAGCCAACAGTGGACATATAAACGGTGCCGAAGGTGTTCATATCGCCGACAACATAGTTACCGTTGCCGGTACCGCCGTACAGGTGGTTCTGGTTGATGAGTACCCAGGTCTTGCCGCAGTCGGTAGAGCGATAGATGCCTTCCGGATCAGAGTCTGCCGGCTTGCCGTACATATACAGGGTGTACGGATCGCCTTCCTTCTGTGCAGCGCCGTAGCCCATGGTCTTGCAGTAGCTTACGTTGTCCATCTTGGTGACAGTTTTGCCGTAGTCGGTTACCAGATATGCGCCGTAGTAGCCGGCAGCAATGGCAAATGTGCCTTCGTCCAGATAAGCGATACGATATGCGTTGTCGCACTGGTCGTACTGGCAGATGGTCTGAGCGTCCTTAAAGGTCTTGCCGTAATCATCGCTGACCATCAGAATGTAGCGTGCGTCTGTGATGTCAGCCTTGGGCTTGCTGTAGAAATAATACTGGTTGTAGTAATAGCCGTATGCGTAAACATACTGGGGATTCTTTTCGTCTACACACATCCAGATGGTGCTGCTCAGGCTGTCGCTGGTGGAAGCAGTGCTCCATGTCTTGCCGAAGTCATCGGTATAGGAGATCTTGCCGCTGCTGCTGACCAGAATGCGGTAAGAGCCGTCCTCCAGCTGGTTGATGGCAGCCTTTGCACCGGAGCAGGGAATGTTCGGCAGTTCCTGCCATGTAGTGCCGTCTGTGGTGTAGTAGCCCTTTGCGCTGCCCTCTGACAGACGTACCATTACGTCCGGATTTGCCGGGCAGTATGCGATGCCGCCGGTGGATGCAGTGGTGTCAGTCAGCTTGTTCATGCTGGGTGTCAGCTGGGTCGCTGTGCCGTCTGCATTATGATAGAAACCGTCATAGTCACCGATGACCGAAACCGGATCCTTGCCCGGACGGCTGATGAAGTCCAGAGATACCACTTCTTCAATACCGTCTGCGGCAAAACGGATGGTGGGGCATTCTGCCCAGGTGTCCTCACAGGTGAATACACCGTTACCGGAAACGACCCAGAACTGGTCGCTGTTTCTCGGATCCAGTGCAATGCAGCCGGACCAGTGGATCGCCTTGTCCCGGATCCAGCTGTGACCGCCGTCCTGCAGGTAGTTTGCAATCAGCGGACCGCCCCAGCTGGCACGGTTGCCCGGTGTCATTTCCGTCCAGGTCTCGCCGCCGTCCTCAGACTTGAAGAAACGGTCGCCCCATGCAATGGCATCCCGATCCCAGGCATCTTCCGTCCAGGACTGGGAGTACCACTGTGCGCAGGTCGTTGCCACCAGTTTGTTGGCATCATTTTTGTCGCTGGTCACTGCGCCGTAGCCGACATTCAGTTTTTTCGTGTTGCTGCTGATGCCTTCTGTCGGTGTGATATCCTTCAGCTCGCCGGTTTTGGGGCTGTACTTGTAAGCATAGCCAGTGCCACGGTCGAACATCAAGCCGTTTACATAGGTAATAAGCAGGTTGCCGTCTGCATCCAGGTTGATTCTGGAAGGCATCTGCTCGGTGGGCAGATCTTCGCTCAGCGGCTGGAAGTCATCGCTTCCCACATCTGCCACGTGGAGGTTTGCCTTGCCCTTGACGGAAGTGCCGACGTAGACCTTGCCGTCTGTAATTTTAATCGTAGCAATACCATTGACGTTCAGGTATTCGTCATCTGCGACAGATCTTGCCATATGTTCTGTCCATGTCGGCCACTTGATGCTGTATTCGAACAGCCCCAGCTTATCATAGCCCATGACCGGACTCCAGGTGTCGCCGCCGTCCTCACTCATAATGAGGGCAGAATCGCCGGCAGTGGCATCGCCGCCGCAGTAGATGATGTCCGGATTGTCCGGATCGACTGCGATTGCTTCACCGGTCTGTCTGCCGTAGCCGTTGCCGTGTACCTGGATCAAATCGGTGACATCGATCTCTTCAAAGGTCTCGCCGGCGTCGTGGGAACGGAAAATAACTGTCCGTGCGTCGCTGAAATATGCACAGCCGCACAGCAGATACAGCGTGTCGTCGTCGTTCGGATCAACGCACATTGCATCTACGCTCAGAAAGCCTCTGTCGGCATCGTTCAGAAATCCCAGCAGCTGTACCCATTTTTTCTGCTCGTAGTCATAGCGGTATGCGCCGCCTACGTCGGTGCGGGCATACATCTGGTCGTCGCCGGTGATGATACCGGAAACAAAGCCGCCGCCGGCAATGTTTAGTGTGTCCCAATCCATAGAGGATTCAATGGACTCTGCGGCATCTGCGTGCAGCGATGTCGTCACGCCGGCAGTGCCGATCCCCGTACACAGCAGGGCTGCTGCGGTCAGAACGGAGATGAATTTGTTCTTTTTCGTCATGGAGTTTCCCCTTTCCAAAAATAAGCGTAGCCACGGCTCTTTTGAGCCGACTTCGGCTTGGTTTCATTTCTTACTTATTATAGCACGGGTTGTGATATTTTTCAAGAATGAAATCACATCTGCTGAAATTTTTGTGCATTCTATCTGGTTGCGAGAGCAATTTTGTGACATAATGCACAAAGTGCTTAAAAATGCACAAATCACAAGTGTGATGTTTGGTGAAAATATCAAATGACATGGGAGGAAAAGTGTGGTATAATACAAGGGATGTAACCGCTTTGTAAGAATTAGAGCGGTTTCCTGTTAGAATTATTACAATTTGGAGAAAAAACAGGGAATTTGGAAACAAAGAGCGAATGAGAAAGAGAAAGGGATCATTATGGCTAAACAATCCAAAGGCAGCGTCTGGGACAAGTTTTCCCGGCTGGGTGTCATCCTCGTACTATTATACGTGATGTTTATTATTCTGGGATTTGCGGTGCGGCTGCTGTTCTTTTCGGACGAGCGTGGCACGAGTATCATTCCGGACGGAAACGGCGTTGTGGCATCGGCGCAGGGGACATCCGCACAGAGCAGTGCGGCATCTGAGGCGGCCACTACCAACGAGAACATTCTGGATCTGAGCGTGGACAAGACGTATCTGGCTGTGCTGGAAGGCGGCACGGCTGCCATTGCAGTGAATATGTCCACCACCGGCGCAGCGACTGCCGGCGATCTGGTCTGGAGCAGCAGCGATGAGGCAGTTGCCACCGTGGACGACTCCGGCAATGTGACCGGCGTGAAAGCCGGCAAGTGCGATATCACGGTTTCGGTAAAGGGCAATGACGCCATCGCCCAGACCGTTCTGGTGACAGTGCGCCACCTGGAGCAGAAAGACGGCTGCACTTATGTAGACGGAATCCTGATCGTGAACAAGAGTTACGGACTGCCGGAAAGCTATGATCCGGGTCTGGATGCCACCACAAAGGCTGCTTTTGAACAGATGAAGGCTGACGCAGAAAAGGAAGGGCTGAATCTGTACATCGGTTCGGACTTCCGGGACTATGCGTACCAGGTGAAGATCTATAACAACTATAACGATCTGTACGGCTGGGAGATGGCAGATACCTTTTCGGCACGTCCGGGCTATTCGGAGCATCAGACCGGACTGACCATCGACTGCAACACCATTGATGATGCTTTCGGCGAGACCGAAGAGGCGAAGTGGCTGGCGGCGCACTGCGCAGACTATGGCTTTATTATCCGTTTCCCGGACGGCAAGGAGAACATCACCGGCTATCAGTACGAGCCGTGGCACATCCGCTATGTGGGCGTGGACACCGCAAAGGAGATCATGTCCCAGGGACTGACGCTGGAGGAATATCTGGGCGTGAAGTCGGAGTATGCAGGAGCCTGGGAAGGGTAAGGATAGTCTTTTCAACTTGTAAAATAAAAACGCTGTATGAAAGTGGATTGACTTTCATACAGCGTTTTTTTGTTTATATAGTTCGGTTGAAAGAATGGGAATGATTAGGATTCGGAATCCTTATTGGTTTATTGCTGCGAAATTTCACGATTCATTTTTGCAGACAAAGTAATTGCCGAAACTTTGCCATCACTAAAATTAAAGGACGCATATCCGGATTCTCTGCAATCAGGCTCAGACTTATCTGAAACAGCATTAGGATTTTCAAAGTACATATATGCGTCGTAATATGTAACATAATCTGGTTCGCCAAATGCGTTTTTTACATCATCTTCGGTAGAACCGATTGTGATACCTTTCGTGATTTCAAAATTATAGTCATTTTCTTCATTGTCACCGCCGGAAAACATCAGCTTGTAGAATTCAAGGTCTTTTGAGCCAAAAGAGCTGGCATAGTCCATAGTTTTATTGCCATTGTTAATCAATGCGCTGGTTCCTATAGTGACCCCAGTATCTTTGTTAACACAGTTCATAGCATACATGTAGACGCCTTCTGTGTCAATATCTCCATCACTCTTATCATTATCAGACACTTCGTATCCCAGGGCGTTCAATGTTTTTGATGTGATTGGGGCTTTTAACACCTTACCATCAACCAACATCTCGTAATCCCAAAGTCCGTTGTCGGTTAAGGTTGTCTGTACTTTAACTTTTGTGCTGTCTTTTGCTATCAGAGCCAGAACCGCATCCGGTCATGCTTACCACGCCCATTACAGCAGCCAGTGCAATACCCATAATCCTCTTTTTCATTGTTTTTCCTCCTAAAAATGATATAAAAAAAGTGCGCAGCCAAGAGCCACGCACTGAAAAAATGCATAACTCTGGTTGTTGCGACACAACTCGACACTTTAAGAAAAAGCATACGAAAATAGAGTATGCACTTTTACCGAAATTGATAAAAGTGTATACTTTCACTTAAAGTGTATTGAGTTGTGTCGCACCATAAATTATAGCATATTGCGGTGCGTTTGTCAATAAAAATACAGAAAAAGCAGCAATACAGGAAACAATTTTTTATTCTGTCTGCTTTTCTATATTTATAATAGTATACTGCGTACAAGTGCATGGGATTATGACAGCAGAACGCACCCGAACCGCCGCAACCCTGCCCGCACTTGAAAAAAACAATCTAAAATCCAAAAAAAATTTCAAAAAACTATTCCAAAATGAAGAAAAATGTGCTATAATAGTATCAAAGCCGTCCAACCGCACAGCGATTTGCGGCAAAACTATCAAAAAAGAGGTTTTTGACATGAAAATCAAAAAACAACTGACGACTTGTCCGAAAGAAAAACCCAAGGACGAGAGCAAGCTGGGATTCGGTCATATCTTCACTGACCATATGTTGGTAATGCCCTATGATGAGGGACAGGGCTGGCATGATCCGGTAATTATGCCGTACGGCGACATTACCCTCAGCCCGTCTGCAATGTGCCTGCACTACGGTCAGACTGTTTTCGAGGGTCTGAAGGCTTATCGCCGTGCTGACGGCGGTGTACAGCTGTTCCGCCCGGACGAAAACTTCAAGCGTCTGAACCGCTCCAACGAGCGTCTGGTTATTCCGGAACTGCCGGAAGAGCTGGGTCTCCAGTGCCTGAAGGAACTCATCTCTGTGGAAAAGGACTGGGTTCCCCATACAGAGGGCGCATCCCTGTACATTCGTCCGTTTATTTTTGCAGTAGATCCGTTCCTGGGCGTACACCCGGGCGAACACTATCTGTTCATGATTATTCTGTCTCCGTCCGGTCCGTACTATGCGTCCGGTCTGGATCCGGTCAATATCTATGTAGAAAACAAGTATGTCCGCACCGTTCGTGGCGGTATGGGCTATGCAAAGACCGGCGGCAACTATGCAGCTTCTCTGCACAGCCAGGCTGACGCTTACGAGCAGGGTTATTCCCAGGTTCTGTGGCTGGACGGCGTAGAGCAGAAGTACATCGAAGAAGTCGGCGCTATGAACATCGCTTTCGTTATCGACGGCGAAGTTGTAACACCGTCTCTGGAAACGGGCTCTATCCTGTCCGGTATCACCAGAAAGTCTGCACTGGAACTGTGCCGCTCCAAGGGCATTCCGGTTTCGGAACGCCGCATCACCATCCAGGAAATTGCAGATGCTTATGACGCAGGCAAACTGTCCGAAGTATTCGGTACCGGTACTGCCGCAGTTATCTCCCCGGTAGGTCACCTCAAGTGGGGTGATAAGGTCATGACCATCAACAACAACAAGATCGGTCCGGTTTCTCAGATGATCTATGATACCCTGACCGGCATCCAGTGGGGCAAGATCCCGGATGAATTCGGCTGGATCGTTCCGATTGACTAAGCAGACGGCAGAAATGGAAGTACATTTCGAGGATTTGAAAGAAGAGGATCTCAGAGAGGTTTACGACCTGTGCATGGAAACATTCCAGGAGTCGTTTGCTTTTGAAGAGATCGAGGAGACCTTTCAGCTGTGCAGGAATGATGCGCACTATCGGTTTCTGGTCGGAAAATCCCAGGGGAAGGTCGTGGCGTATACCTCGATCAACATTTTCCACAACCTGTTTGACGGCCGCCGTCCCATCATGACCCTTTGGTACGTCTGCGTCAGCAAGGAAGTGCGGCGCAAAGGCGTGGGACGTCTGCTGTTCCGGGAGATCGAAAAGATCGCAAGGGAAAACGACTGCGAGATCATTTATTTTACATGTTTGCAGGAAAATACCAGGGCGCAGAATTTCTACCGGTCGCTGGGCTATACAGATGAAAAGGAAAAGGCATTTGTAAAGTATCTGGATTGAGAAAAGGCATCGAACATTCTCCTTTCCAATTTCTCCGCAGCACTGCCTGTTGTTTGAAATAACATGATAACAAAAAAGATAGTTTCTCACAGCGTCAAGCATGAGAAACTATCTTTTTTTATGGGCGCAGTGCCGCAAGCAGGTGGTTCCAGGTGGCGGCGTCTACTGTGCCGCTGGGCGGCAAAGGCGTCAGCTCCTGGAACTGCTGCACCGCATTTTTTGTGGCAGTGTCGTAAACGCCGCTGCTCTGTACCGGCGGAACGTCAGGAAACGCACTGTGGATCGCCTGTAGAACGCCCTGTATCACAAAGACGGCGCTGCCCTTGTCGCCCGGGGCATAGGCAGTGATGCCGGTGGGGAACAGCCGGAGATGCAGTACGGTTGGACGCACTTCCTGTCGATATGCCTGTGCAATGGCGTTCCAGGTGGCGGTGTCGGTCTCGCCGGTGGGCGGCAGCTGGTTCTGCTGCTGGAACAGCCGGACAGCGTTTGCCGTATTTTCGCCGTATACCCCGTCCGGAATGAGATGCGGCAGCTGGCTCTGGTGAGAAATGCCGTGGAGATATGCCTGCAATTCCAGGATATGCTGCCGTTTTTGTTCGTCTGTATAAGCCATGGGATGCCTCCTTAGGTGATGATATAGCCCGGTGCCTGGAAAGGCTGTTTGTCATAACCGTATTTTAAGTCGGAGTACAGGCTGGCAATGGCGTTCCAGACGGCGGTGCCGACCACACCGGTTTTCGGATAGCCGAAAAGTTCCTGGAATGCCATTACGGCGGATTTTGTCATGGGACCGAAATAGCCTGTGGCGTTGACGGCAGGAATCTCCGGATAGGTGCCGTGGATATAGGTGAGATACTGCTGCATCAGACGGACATACTCGCTGGTAGTGCCCTCCCGCAGAACCACGCCGGGGTAGAGCACCACGTCATTGACCGAGGTGTCCAGCGGTATCGATTCCACAATGCCGGTGTAGGCATCATAGAGGGCGTTCCATGTGGAAAAATCCACCACGCCCGTCACCGGAAGCCCGAACGCCTGCTGGAGGGATTTGACGGAAGTTTCCGTCTGTTCTCCGAAGTAGCCGGTAATTTCCACCGGCTGTATGGCGGCATAGTAGGCTCCCACCACTGCAAGATGATACTGGAGGGCACGGATGTTCTTGCCCTGCATTCCGATGTGGAGATCTTCGGTATAGGTCTGTTCGATCTCCTGCTGGGTGATGCCCTCGGAGTTCAGTTCTGCCAGGTTTTTCACGCTGGTAAAAATATAGGAGATCCGGTACCATGTGGCTTCGTTGACAATGCCGGTTGCCGGCAGCCCGAAGATTTCCTGAAAGGCAATGACGGCATCTTGTGTGATATAGTCAAAATCGCCGGCAGCTTCGCCGATTTTTGGAATGGCAGGATAGTTTCTGGAAATGCGGTTCAGCTGTACCTGAATGGTGCGGACCGGATCATCGGAAAGTCCCAGCCGCAAATCAAATCCCGGATAGGAGGGCGTGTTGGTCATTACGGGAACATTGGTGACAATGTCGATGTCGCTGCCGTAAAATGTGGTAAGGATCTCATAAGGAGTCATGCCCTGTTGTGCCAGCGGCACGGTGCCCCACTGGGAAAGCCCGTCACAGGTTACCGTTGTGCCGTTGCAGAACGCTGTGAACAACGGCTCCACATTGCCCTGCCGCCGGACGTAAGAGTTGAACAGTTCGTCAACCAGCTGCCCCACGTTTTCGAAAATTTCTCTGCCGTAGATGTACTTCTGGTCAAACTGAGTGGAGTTGGTGATGTCAAAGGGATACCCGCGGGAGCGATACCACTCAGTATAGACACGGTTGAGGGCAAAGCTGACAATAACGTAGATGTTGGCACGAATGGCATTTTCCGGCCACGTGGGGTAAATTTCGCTGGATACCACGTTTTTGATGTAATCGGGAAAGGAAACGGTGACGTTGTTCGCCGTTTCCTCCGGCCGCCCCAGATGCACGGTAATATCTCTGGGGATAAAGGGTTCTCCGACTGGCATATCTGGCAGCCCTCCTTACAGATTGGGTTCGGTGTTTTGGTAGACAATGGTTTTCGGCGGCTCCTGCAAGTAGCTGGGCAGGGGAATCATGTGGAAGATCTGTCGGGAGGTCGTGCCGGCGAATACTGGTACAGCTTCGCTGACCTGCCGGTAAAAACCGTCCGCATAGACGCTGACATCATAGGTGCTGTATGGCTTTCGGGTTTCGTCGCAGTTCAGTGAGAGAGAAGCCGCCGGCACCGGCAGCGGAATTTTTCCGGTTTCGCCGCTTTCGTTGGTGACGGCAGTGTGTTTCAGATGTACCTGTTCCTCCGTGCCGTTGGTCACCAGCACGGACACACCGGCAAGGGCACGGGCATTGCCGGCACTGCGTGTGATGATCTGGAGCCAGCCGATGGCAGGCTGTTCCGGGGATGTCTCGTCAATTTCCAGCTGCGGCGGCGGAACGGTTTCTGCCGGCGGTGCTGTCTCTTCCGATTCCGGCACAGCGTCCGGCGGCTGCGGCGTCTCTTCGGGTTCCGTTTCCGGCTGCTGCATCTCCGGTTCGGCGGCTGGCTGCGGGACTGCCGCAGGCGCTGGCGTGGGAGATGATGCCGTTTCCGGTGCAGATGCCTGCACAGTGTGATAGAGCCGCATCAATTCTGCCTGGTATTCTTCCGGGGTCTTTTCCATAGGGATAGCCTCCTGTTGCTTTTTTGACAGCATATGCCGCCGCAGCCGGGGATATGCAAAAAAGCCTGTCCTGTTCGGGCAGACTTTTTCACGTTCAACCATTGCCTGTTGAAAAGGCTATCTTTGCTTTGCGGTTGCCGGCTCTGTCAGCGCCTCCTGCCGGAACAGGAAGGTCATGCACCACAGTGCGGCGATCGCCACAAGAATATAAATGGCACGGCTGATGAAAGACGCCGCACCGCCGAAAAGCCATGCCACCAGGTCGAATTCGAACACGCCGACCAGACCCCAGTTGACACCGCCGATGATAAGCAGAATCAGTGCGAGTTTATCCCACATTACAAAATCCACCTCTTTCCGGCAGCCCCCTGTAAAAATACTTGTCCGCTTTTCACGGCTGCACAGGGTTAGTTTTCCCACGGGATCGGGGAATTATACGCCGGCTGGGGGAAAAGAAATCGCAAATTTCGTGAAAATTCGACAAAAAGCTGCGTTGATACGACGTATTTTTTCATAAGGAACATGGATTTCACATCCTGCTTTTTGTGCAGTTCTACAAAAAACGTAGAAAAAACCTGCTTTATTTTATTTTCACTTGACGGCGTGCGTGCAATCGTGTATAATAAGAACAGTGATAATAAAACTCCGTGCAAGAGGAGTGGCTGTGGATTGATAAAATCCTTGCTTTTTTTATTTTTTCATAAACGATTATCACTCGTTTTGTTGTCTCCTTTCTTTTGTTCTATATTTTGTTTTTGCCCGTTCCTGTTTGGGAAACGGGTCTTTTTTTACCCTTTTTGAGAAAACGCAAAAAACAAAATCGCCTGTCCATCCAGTCCGATGGCGCAGGCGATTTTTTTATATGTTTATTGTTCGGGAATCATTTTCGACAGCGGATTGTCCGCAGCTTGTCCGCCAGGTACAGCGCTTGTCCGGAATCGGGGAAAACCCCGTTTTTGAAAAACGAACGAAAAATAATTTACGTTAGAAAAGCAATGCGCTTTGCGGCTTACTTGCTCTTGATTGCAGCCTGTGCAGCAGCCAGTCTTGCGATCGGCACACGGAACGGTGAGCAGGATACATAGTCAAGACCAATCTTGTGGCAGAACTCTACGGAAGACGGGTCGCCGCCGTGCTCGCCGCAGATACCTACATGAAGGGTCGGGCGCTCTGCTTTACCTAACTTGATCGCCATCTCCATGAGCTTACCTACGCCAGTCTGATCCAGTTTTGCAAATGGATCG
>ERZ827197.2733-NODE-2733-length-11175-cov-3.581025_pt1 | contig 11175 bp, 6 predicted proteins | sample MGYA00519867_ERZ827197 | MGnify/ENA primary metagenome ERZ827197 (study PRJEB31778, sample SAMEA3449278) | human gut metagenome | biome: human gut; feature: human-associated habitat; material: faeces | place: United Kingdom | collected 2010/2012 ...
TGCAAGCAAGCTTGCATCGGCTTTCTGACCTTTTGACCCTGGTATCATCATATAATTATGCACGTAAGTCAAATACTATGAAACAAATTCACAGAACAGGAAGTGTCATTATGTATAAAATTGATTTTAATCAGCCTTGCCATATCCACTTCATCGGAATTGGCGGCATCAGTATGAGTGGACTCGCTGAGATCCTTCTTGAAGAAGGCTTCACAGTATCCGGATCCGATAACAAAGAATCGGCACTTACGGATCATCTGTCTCAGAATGGTGCAACCGTATTTTACGGTCAGAAAGCTTCCAATATTATAGACGGTATCGACCTTGTAGTTTATACCGCAGCGATCCACGAAGACAACGAAGAATTTGCAGAAGCAAAGCGTCAGAATCTTCCGATGTTATCCAGAGCAGAATTACTCGGTCAGCTTATGACTAACTATAAGACACCGGTTGCTATATCCGGTACACACGGTAAGACAACCACAACCTCTATGCTTTCTCATATTGCTCTTGCAGCAGACCTGGATCCGACAATCTCTGTCGGCGGTATCCTGAAAGCGATCGAAGGCAATATCCGTGTCGGCGGACCTGACCTTTTTATTACGGAAGCATGCGAATATACCAACAGTTTCCTGCACTTTTTCCCGAAAATCGGTATTATTCTGAATGTGGATGCGGATCACCTGGACTTTTTTAAAGACCTGGACGATATCCGTAATTCTTTCCACCTTTTTGCTAAGCTTCTTCCGGAAAACGGAACTCTCGTCATCAACGGAGATATTGATAAAATTGAAGAGATCACCTCCGATCTTTCCTGTCGTGTTATCACTTTTGGCAAAGAAGCTTCCCTGGATTACAGTGCAGCCAATATTACTTATAACGAACAGGGAAATGCCTCTTTCGATGTCGTAAAAAACGGACAGAATGTTGCACATCTCGCTCTTGCAGTCGGCGGTGAGCACAACGTATATAACGCACTTGCGGCAATCGCAGTTGCCGATATTCTTGGTGTTCCTGCGGAGACGATCCAGACAGGTCTTGCTTCCTTCCACGGAACAGACCGTCGTTTTGAATACAAAGGTGAAGTCGGCGGAGTGACCATCATTGATGATTACGCACACCATCCGACAGAGATTGCTGCAACGCTGAAAAGTGCTGCACATTATCCACATAAAAAGCTGTGGTGTATTTTCCAGCCACATACTTATACACGTACAAAAGCATTATTCTCAGAATTTGCTGAAGCACTCGCACATGCAGACCATGTAATCCTTGCTGACATCTATGCAGCGCGTGAGACAGATACTTTAGGCATCTCTTCCGCACAGCTTGCAGATGCAGTCAAAGAACATGGATGTGACGCAACTTATCTGTCAAGCTTTGCAGCCATCGAAGAGTTCGTCACCACCCATTGCCAGCCTGGCGATCTTCTGATCACAATGGGTGCCGGAGATGTTGTAACCATTGGGGAAGACCTGTTGAAAGCCTGATTTTCTCCAATATTTGCGAAATTTTATCTGTAATAACAAAAATTTCCGTCAGAAAATTCTTTTTTACAATCTGGGATGATGTTATAATGAACAAAGTCAGAAAAGAAAGGAAGCGGAAATTATGAGTGCACTTATTTTGCGCAATCATTCCCACAATAACATAACGATCGTGGAGAATGACTTTATCGATCATTATATGGTATCTGCGAACGGAGAATATGTAAAAGTCTATCTTCTTCTTCTCCGTTATCAGAATATCCCGGAACAGCTTCCGGATATCCCGCAGATGGCAGACCTTCTGGAGAATACTGAAGGCGATATCCTGCGCGCACTCAAATACTGGGAAAAAGAAGGAATTCTTTCTCTCGAATATGACGAAACAAATGAACTCGCCGGAATCTGTATCGGAAAAGCACCAACTCATCAGACACCTGTCAAAGCGGCTTTCCATACACCTTCCGCACAGTCTGCTTCCGTTCATGAAAAATCTCCGGTCGCGCAGTCTGATGGAAATACCACTGTTTCAGACAAAGCTGCCGGTCAGAATCTTCCTGCATCAAGACGTTCCCTTGCTGCAAGAAGAGAATTAAAGCAGATTCTTTTTATTGCTGAACAATATCTTGGCAAAACCTTATCCCGTACCGATGTTGATGCGATTACCTACTTTTATGATTCCCTTGGTTTTTCCGCAGACCTGATCGAGTATCTGATCGAATACTGTGTGGAGAACGGACATAAGAGCATGCATTACATTCAGAAAGTAGCACTTTCATGGGCAGATGAACATATTACAACCGTCGATCAGGCACGTAATTCCTCTGCATTTTACAACAAAACCTGCTATTCTATCCTGAATGCATTTGGCATCAAAGGGCGGGGACCTGCATCTGCCGAACTGGATTATATCCGCAAATGGCTGGAGGATGGGAATTTCGAACTGGATCTCATTCTGGAAGCATGCAACCGCACCATCAGTGCAATCCACCAGCCAAGTTTTGAATATACTGACAAGATTCTCGAAAACTGGAAGACGGGCAACGTTCGTACACTGGCAGATGTTGAGCGTCTTGATTCTGCCTTTGAGCAGGAAAAAGACCGGAGGAAAACTCCTTCGGGGCAAAACCGTACACCTTCTGCCCAGCAGCCTTCCAAATTCCGTAATTTTGAAGAACGTTCTTACAATATGGACGAGCTTACCAAAAAATTATTACGCAGTAACTAAGAAAGGGGAACACTGTGCCGTTAACTAATTCACAATACAATGCGCTGATGCGCGTATATGAAGAAAAAAGAGCGAAGAGCCGCGACCTCGCGAATCTTCACTACGAACGTGCCTGCCAGAAGATTCCGGAGCTTGCATCGATTGATGCCTCTATTTCTTCTGCCAGTCTTGATCAGGCGAAAAAGCTGCTCGCAGGCGATGACACTGCCCTCGCTTCTTTGAAGGAAGATATCCGGTCTCTTTCTGACAGACGTCGCCGACTCCTTTCCGACGCCGGATTCCCGGAAGACTATCTGGAACAGCATTTTGAATGTCCGGACTGTCAGGATACCGGCTATGTCGGCACGAAAAAGTGCCATTGCTTTTTAAAAGCGATCATTGATCTGTTCTACACCCAGTCCAACTTAAAAGGGCTTCTCGAACAGGAAAATTTTGAACATTTTAATTTTGATTATTATTCATCCAATTATAGAGACCGGCTTTCCGGTCAGAATTCCCGCGAGCTTGCAACGCGGGCTTATCAGGAATGTATGAATTTCATCCACAATTTTGATACCGAACATGGTAATCTGCTCTTTTTTGGGAATACTGGTATTGGGAAGACATTTCTCAGTCACTGCATTGCAAAAGAAGTAATGGATTCTCTGCATTCCGTTCTTTACCTGACTGCCTCTGAATTTTTCGATGCGCTCCTTGAAAAAGCACTGACCCGGAATGATGAGAGCTGTCTTTTATATGAGCAGATCCACCAGTGTGATCTGCTGATCATTGATGACCTGGGAACCGAACGAAATACAGACTTTGTCGTTTCTCAGCTTTTTGTGTGTTTAAATGATCGGATCCTGAACAGGAAATCCACGATCATTTCTACTAATCTTACTCTGGAGGAAATCAAGACGAACTATACAGAACGTACATTTTCCCGGATAAGCAACCATTATAAGATACTTCGCCTTGCTGGTGATGATATCCGCATTCAAAAGAAACTTATGTACAGGGAGGAACACTGATGTTACATCGAAGTGAACGAATTCTGGATAATATTCCAGTTGGCTCTCTCGGCATTATTGCTGTAGACGGCTGTGAAGAGATGGGAAATAAAGTCAATGACTATCTCGTAAAATGGAGAAAGGAAGAGACTCGTTTCCAGAAAGACAATCTTGTTTTCAACGGCTACGAAAAGCCGAACTATCTGATCAACGCAAAGGTACCGCGTTTTGGATCTGGTGAAGCCAAAGGTATTATCAATGAGTCTGTACGAGGAAAAGACCTTTATCTGATGGTCGATGTCTGCAACTACAGCCTGACTTATTCGCTCAGCGGCAATACCAACCATATGTCACCGGACGACCATTTCCAGAACCTGAAGCGTGTCATCGCCGCTGTAGGAGGAAAAGCACGTCGTCTGAACGTCATTATGCCTTTCCTGTATGAAAGCCGCCAGCACAAGAGAAGCGGCCGTGAATCACTGGACTGTGCACTTGGTCTGCAGGAGCTTGTCCGCATGGGTGTTGACAATATCATCACTTTCGATGCACACGACCCACGTGTCCAGAATGCGATCCCGCTGAACGGATTTGAGACGATCCGTCCGACTTACCAGTTCGTAAAAGGACTTTTAAAGCATGTACCGGATCTTCAGATCGATGCTGACCATATGATGGCGATCAGCCCGGATGAAGGTGCAACCGGACGTGCAATCTACTTTGCCAACGTACTCGGACTCGACATGGGTATGTTCTACAAACGCCGTGACTACACAACCATCGTAGACGGACGTAACCCGATCGTAGCACACGAATTCCTTGGCTCTTCCGTAGAAGGAAAAGACGTAATCATCCTCGATGATATGATTTCGTCAGGTGACAGTATCCTCGATGTAGCACGCCAGCTCAAGATGCGTAAAGCAAAACGTATCTACGCTGCTGCAACCTTCGGACTTTTCACAAACGGTATGGAAAAATTCGACCAGGCTTACGAAGAAGGACTGATCAACGGAATCCTCACAACAAACCTGATCTATCAGACACCGGAACTGCTCAGCCGTCCTTACTACATCAACTGCGACATGAGCAAGTACATCGCACTGGTGATCGATACACTGAACCATGATGCTTCTATCAGCAGCATCCTTGATCCAAGCGAACGTATCCAGCATGTAGTTGAGAAATATAAAAAAGGGGAAGCGATTGACTAATTTATACGAGCGAAATTTTTCCGCTGTATGACAAAAAATACTGCCTGAATATCATTTTCTGATATTCAGGCAGTATTTTTTTACTCTTAAACGTTAATTTGTGAATACTCGGTAATTCTCTTTTTTATCGTAATCTTTGCGGATCCCATCATCCTCATACATGGTATAACTGCTGTTTTCGTATCCGATAAGCTGCAGATGTTCGGTATCAATATCCTTCACACACTCTGCCGCTTCTGCAACCGGGATACATTTACCATTTCGAATGAAGAGCGGTACTTCATTTGATGCCACATCTACATAATGGATACCTTTCGCGAGAATCTCTTCCGAAATGCTTCCATCCGGCAGGAACTTGACAAATTTCATTTCTTCCGGCAGATAAACATAACGGCCTCTTGCGTTCTGCTCGTAAACCGGAGCGATCATAATCTCGTTTCCGAGCATCAGCTGATCCTCTACTCGGATTGCTCTCTTGTCATCCGGATAAACAAACCCTAACGGCTTAAAATACATGTCATCACTCAGCGCAGCTTTCATGTACTCGCTGTACAGATACGGCACAAGACGATATCTAGTGTTAATGACAGCACGGAAATCCTCGATATTTTCGAATTGATAACACTCCTGCTCTCTTGTTCCCGTCGCCGAATGATTACGCATCAGTGGTGTAAATACACCAAGTGCGAGAAAACGAAGCAGCAATTCTCTTGTTGTATCAGCACCAAAACCTCCAAGGTCAGCACCTGTATACAGGAAACCACACATGTTCAGAGACGGCAGCATCTTCAGGTTAAGAAGGATATGTGACCACCAGGATTTATTATCTCCGGTCCAGATTCCTCCATAACGATGCATTCCGATGTAAGAAGATCTGGAAAACATCAGAAAACGTTTTTCCGGGTCAATGCGTTCAAACGCTTCTCCGGCCGCTCTTGTCATATTATAGCCAAAAAGATTATGTACTTTGTCATGGCGGATCTTTTTGCCATCCACATTGTGATAAAATCTTTTATAGTCTTCCGGATTATTTGCAATACTGAGCATCTTGTCCTGCATTTCCCAGGAATGGATCTTGCCTTCGGTATCCTTTGCAAACTCTCCGGCAAGTTCTTTTGCCTCTGCAAGGCCTTCGGAAGAATAAAAGATCGCAGGCTCGTTCATATCATTCCAGAAACCTTCTATTCCCTGTTCGATCAGAAAACGATATTTGTCCCCGAACCATTTTCTGGCTTCCGGATTCAGCATATCCGGAAAATGGGTATCTCCCGGCCATACAGCTGCAACAAAATCACTTCCGTCTTCTCTCTTGCAGAAATAGTTGTTTTTGACACCTTCCTCGTAAATCTCATATCCCGGCTCAACCTTGACACCGGCATCAATGATCGGAATCAGGCGAATACTCTGGTCATTCATTTCCTGTACGAATTCCGGAAAATCCGGGAAATTTTCTTCACTCACTGTGAAATCTTTAAATGACTGCATATAGTCAATATCCATGTAAATCATGTCGATCGGAATATGATTCTCCCGATATCCTTTTGCGACAGTACGGAAATCTTCTTTCGTCGTATAACCCCAGCGGCTCTGTCCGAAACCAAAGGCAAACTTCGGTGGGATATAGCTGCGTCCGATTACATGGCGGAACTGTTTTACGATATCATAAGCATTCTCACCTTCAAGCACGTAGATATCCAAGTCAGCATTTTCGCAAGATACCTTAAGGGTATCCTCTCTGTCATATCCAATATCAAAGGTCAGTTTTGAGGGATAGTCGAAAAACAATCCAAACGTGCTCTTTCCGCTCACAACAATGAAGTTGTGGGCTCCGTACAGAGAACGCTTGTCCTCTGTGTGTACCGGATCATCTGTACAATTACTGATATAACAGTACCCTCTCTTGTTGATTCCACGATTGGCTTCACCCAGACCATAGACAATGTCATCTTCATCCATGATATAAGTAAAAACAAATCCTTCCTCCTGACTGACTTCTCCATACGGGAGAACGCCCTTAGTTGTTTCAATCTTTTCAGTCAGTGCCTCCGTATCAAACGGAGTTCCATATCTATATTTTCTAATCATTTCTTTATCACCTAGTGTTTATAATATAGTACAAATGCTTCATATGGATTCAGAACAATTTTTCTTTCAAATTCTTTTCTTCCAAGGTTTGTGATCAGGCACTCTGCGCCTTTAAATTCTTCCGGCACTTCTACTTCTGCATTCTTATCACTGAAGTTGCAGACAGTCAGAAGCTTTTCCTGATCCTGTTTTCTTGTGTACGCAAAAATCTGTTCATCCTCACGGTAAAGAGGTTCAAATTCACCATAAACAATAATGTCTTTTTCTTTACGCAATCGGATCAGTTTCTGATAGTAGTGGAAAACAGAATCCGGATCTTCAAGCTGCTGTGCTGCATTGATCTTCTTGTAGTTCGGATTCACTTTGATCCACGGCTCGCCCTCTGTGAATCCAGCCTGTTTACTGTCGTCCCACTGCATCGGAGTTCTCGCATTGTCACGGCTTCTCAGCATCAGACATTTCATCATGTGTTCCGGAGTCATAAGACCTGATTCCGTAAACTCTTCAAAGTAATTAATACTTTCAATATCACGGTAATCTTCCAGTTTGTCAAAGTAAATGTTTGTCATACCAAGCTCTTCACCCTGATATACATATGGCGTTCCCTGCATCATATGAATACAGGTCGCCAGCATTTTTGCGGAGGTTTCTCTGTATACCGGATTGTCATTTCCAAAACGGCTGACACTTCTCGGTTGATCATGATTACCTAAAAACAAACTGTTCCATGCTTTACCCTGGAGTTTCTCCTGCCATTTGATCATGATGTTTTTAAACTCTTTAAAATCATATTTTTGAGTTGTCCACTTTCCATAATCTCCGCATCCACTCTCCACATGCTCGAATTGGAATACCATGTTCAATTCATTTCGGTCATCACCCGCATATTTCTGTGCTTCTTCTATTGTGACTCCTGCGGTCTCACCGACTGTCATGATATCATATTTTGAAAGAACTTTTTGATTCATTTCCTGAAGGAATTCGTGGACCCTTGGACCATGTACACAATATGGTCCAAAGTCTCCATAAAGACCGTTATTCATTTCTCCGTCCGGAAATCTCTGATCTTTGGAAATCATACTGATAACATCCATTCGGAAGCCATCGATTCCTTTTTCACACCAGAATTTCATCATGTCATAAACTTCCTGGCGTACTTTTTCATTTTCCCAATTGAGATCCGGTTGTTTTTTTGAAAACAGATGCAGATAATACATCTGAGTTTGCGGATCATATTCCCATGCAGAACCGCCAAATGCTCCGCCCCAGTTATTAGGTTCTTTTCCGTTTACCGGGTCTTTCCAGATATAATAATCACGATATGGATTATCTTTTGATTTACGGCTTTCAATAAACCAGTTATGTTCATCTGAAGTATGGTTGACTACGAGATCCATCAGAATCCTGATGGATCTTTTGTGTGCTTCACACAACAATTCCTCATAATCCTCCATAGTTCCATATTCTTCATAAATTCTGCGGTAATCAGAAATATCGTAACCATTATCGTCTTGAGGTGATTCCAGCATCGGAGAAATCCACAATACATTTACCCCAAGTTCTTTAAGGTAATCCAGTTTCTGTATGATTCCTCTGATATCTCCCACACCATCACCGTTACTGTCTTTAAAACTCTTTGGATATATCTGATATACTACACTTTCTTTCCACCATTTTTTCTCCATGCCAAATCTCCTCGTTTATAATTGTTTAGTATTATTTAACCGCTCCTGTAACAACACTATTCATGATACCCCATACATCTTAGCAAAATCAAGAGGTTTCTCGCGAAACTATAAAAGACAACAAAGTTTATTTCCTGCTTTTATACAGTCTGCACAAAAACAACCAGACCATTCCATTCCACCGGCTTACCTGTATACATGCAAAGTCGAAAAAAGGATCCTGTCATTCCCTAACAGAATCCCTCTTTACCAGATAGACTGGATTTTTTATATTTAATTCGTCCAGTGTCTCTCCCTGAATTAATTTCAGCAGACGTTTCAGCGCCACATGCGCCTTTTGCGGAATATCCTGATGAACCGTTGTCAGTTTCGGTCGAACCATACTTGCGTAGACACTGTCATCATATCCTGTAACAGAAATCTGATTCGGGACCATGATGCCTTCATCAAAAAAGAAATTTATCGCTTCTATCGCATTATAATCTGAGGAAAACGCAAGTGCTTTTGCTTCTAAAAAACGTGGGAGAAGCTCTCTGTATTTTCTGAGACGCAATCTTTTTTCACCCGGAATAATTATATATCGGGAACGACTGCAGAATCCCCCCGATTTTTCCATCGCCTGTTTGAATCCCATCCACCGATAGTAATCACTGTCTCTCTCCGTTTCCGCAACAAACAATGCTTTCTTATATCCACAGGAATACAGGTATTCTCCGATCTGATACCCTCCCGAATAATCATCTATACCGACATTCTGGAACGTATAAGCACCTTCCGGATAAGCATCGATCAGAATCATTTTCTTGTTTAATCTGCGCGAAAGACTGCGATACTGTTCTTCATTGTAGCCAAGGATAAGCAATCCCTCTACATTCCATTTTGAGGCAATATCCACTACATTCTGAATACTTTCACCGCCAATAAGCATAACATAATATCCTTTTTCTTCCGTTTCCATCTGAATCGTTCCGATCAGTTCTCCCACAAATGGATCCTGAAGCGACTGCATGCCATGTGCATAAGAAAATCCGAGTACTACACCTATAATTCTGGAACCATGACCGGAAAGCATCACTGATCCCATATGAGGAACATAGTTCTGTTCTTTAAGGATCGCTGTGATCTTATCAATCGTTTTCTGGGAAACTCTTTTGGTATTGCCATTTATAACATTAGATACCGTAGTACGGCTGACACCTGCCATTTCTGCAATATCCTGAAGCCGAATCATAAAATCTTCCTCCTTGTCTTTACAACATCACCTTATGATATACGCATCCCATCTTTTCCAGCATTTCCATCTCCCGCTTCTGGCAACTGAATATAATTATCTGCCGCTTACTGTCTTTCAGCCAGCGAAGGGTCTGCGCAAGTCTCCTGTCATCATAATAGCCGAATGCATCATCCAGGATCACCGGACATTCTTCCTCGTGGAGAATTTTTGTTGCCGCCATCCGGATTGCAAAATAAATCTGTTCCAGAGTTCCACGGCTTACCTGATCCATGGATATCTTTTTCCCATTACTCATAAGCTGCACATGCAGATTTTCGTCTACCCAGAGTTTGTTATATTTTCCATCTGTGATGGCATCCATGATTGCAGATACTTCTGTATTCATAAGATCGCTTGTCCGGCTCTGCATCTGTGCGGCAAGTCTGGTCAACTGTTCCATAGCAAGTTCAACACCCTGCTTGTTTTTTAATCGCTCTATCTCTTCACTGTTCATCTCATCGAACTCGCCGACTCGTTCCTGCAGATTTTCATACAACACTTCTTTTTCATGATAGGTTTCCTGTACTTTTGCAAGCTTTCCTTTCTGCCTCTCATAATCTGCCTTGAGAGAAATGCCCTGTTCTTTTATCTCCTGTAATCTGGCTTTCTTTTTCTTCTTTCCATCTTTCAGACAATTCCAGACATACAGCCCTTCAGCCAGTGCCACCACGATTGCCACAAGAAAATTCCACGGCTTATGAAAAAGCAGAAAAGTCACAAAAAATGCCCCCAGCATACTCACTGCCTCCAGTGGATGAATCCTCCACCCGGCAAAATATCCTGCTGCCTCTTCCCGTTTCTTCCGCTTTTTATCTTCATTTACCCAGCTTTCCCATTCTCTGCGTTTCTCTTCACAGCTTCTTTTCAGCTGTTCCGCTTCATTTTCTAACTGATGCAGATCCCGCCAGACATAGGATGCCTCCATCTCTGCCCGCTCTTTCTTTTCGCTGATCAGCTGCCTCTTTTCACGTTCTTCTTTTTCCAGCTCTTTCTTCCGCTCTTTTAAAAGGGCAAGCGCCCCTTCGAGGTCAATCTCGCTGTTCCCGGTTGCATAATAATTTGCCGCATAATTTTTCAGACTTTCCGCCAGTTCCTGTCCCGGTCTGCTCTGAAACTGTCCGATCGAAACCGTATTGTCATACATCCCCGGAGTAATCCCTCCCAGCAGTATATCCAGATCCCCATGCTCTACCGAAAGCTCTTCCCCATCATCTTCACAGACC
>ERZ827197.2740-NODE-2740-length-11149-cov-3.199207_pt1 | contig 11149 bp, 14 predicted proteins | sample MGYA00519867_ERZ827197 | MGnify/ENA primary metagenome ERZ827197 (study PRJEB31778, sample SAMEA3449278) | human gut metagenome | biome: human gut; feature: human-associated habitat; material: faeces | place: United Kingdom | collected 2010/2012 ...
CTCACAACAATGATAAGAATCTGAATTACTCGGAAGACCGTAAAAATGTGACGTTTCAGAAAGATGGATAACCGCAAAGAAATTGAAAAAATGGGTTGCGTAATTCTGAAAATGATTATATGATAAATATTATGAAGTTTGTCAGGAATGAAGGAGGAAATACCCTTGCTGGAGATTAAAGTAAATGACGCAGAAGCGGCAGCGCACATCCTTGTCATTGGAGTTGGCGGTGCAGGCAATAATGCTGTAAATAGAATGATTGATGAGAAAATTGACGGTGTGGAATTTATCGGAGTCAATACAGACCGACAGGCTCTGCAGTTCTGCAAAGCGGAAAAGCACCTGCAGATCGGCGAGAAGCTGACCAAGGGACTGGGCGCAGGAGCAAAACCTGAGGTTGGAGAGAAAGCAGCCGAGGAGAGCATCGAAGAGCTCAAACAGATCATGGAAGGCGCTGATATGGTATTCGTCACCTGCGGTATGGGCGGCGGAACCGGAACAGGTGCAGCACCGGTTGTAGCAGGCGTTGCAAAAGAAATGGGCATTCTGACTGTCGGCGTTGTAACAAAACCGTTCAAATTCGAGGCAAGAACCCGTATGAGCAATGCGCTGATGGGAATCGAAAAACTCGAGGAAAACGTAGATACCCTGATCGTGATCCCGAACGACAAACTTCTTGAAATCGTAGACCGCCGGACAACCATGCCGGAGGCATTAAAGAAAGCAGACGAGGTTCTGCAGCAGGCCGTACAGGGCATCACAGACCTGATCAACCTGCCGGCACTCATCAACCTCGACTTCGCAGATGTTCAGACCGTTATGACCGACAAGGGTATCGCCCACATCGGTATCGGCGAGGCAAAGGGCGACGACAAAGCGCTCGAGGCTGTACAGCAGGCTGTTTCCAGTCCGCTGCTTGAGACCACCATCGAGGGTGCAAGCCACGTTATCATCAACATTTCCGGAGATATCTCCCTTATGGATGCAAACGATGCTGCAAGTTACGTACAGAATCTGGCTGGAGAGGATGCAAACATCATCTTCGGTGCTATGTATGATGACTCTGTTGCTGATTATGCAAGAATCACAGTTATTGCTACAGGTCTTACAGACAATAACCTTCAGAACACACCATTTGGAAACAGAGCTTCCAATTCTGTATTCGGAAACACCAAAAAAACAAGCCAGTCACAGCCAGGCGGTATGAACCTTAACATGCCAAGCTTCAGCCTGCCGACTATGAATTCCACACAGTTTGGAACAAAGGCTCCTACAAGCACTGTTCAGAAAAAGGACATCCAGATCCCGGATTTTCTTAAGAACAGATAATAAATGAACATGATAAGATCCGGCAGAGACTCCATCTGGAACGCTGCCGGATCTTTTTGACTTTCTGATCAAAAGAAACAGGAATGTCTGCTCTGTATGGAAACAGGATTTCTGTTCAGGATATCAGCATTCGCAGCTGAAAGTATCACATTTTGTATCACAGCAGCGATGTGCATTGTCACCGGTTACATTGATGGAAGCTGCGGTGCATTTGCAGTGCTCATTGTAGGTGCAGTTGTGTGCTTTGCAGTCGATGTTAACGGTCTCACACCCACAGCAGGGATCTGCGGAATTTTTTACAGCACACTCTTCCTGGTCACGGAAGCTTTCACAGGCGGTGTCGTCCGCATAACGAGCATCTGCACCTTCGACACTGATGGCTCCCCTGGAACAGAGAGAATTTTTGTTATAGCAGCAGTTGTGTGCGGAGCATTTAAGACTTGTCATAAAAGTGTCCTCCTGATAATTATGATTTTATCGGAAACCGTCAGCCTGCCGGAATGCGCATCCTGTCTGATCGTCAGCACTGCGGTAAGGCTTGACAGATTCCGATGTTGCATAGTATGTCCGGAAGAAGAAAAATTTATACTCAAAAAATAAATACATAATAATATAAAAAACAGTTGACAAATAGCAGACACCATGGTATCCTCTTAAAGTACGTAGCGAAAAGAAAGCAGAGTTCACTCTCACCTCAGCGCTGAAGATAAGCGACTCAGGTCAATATTGCACAGTACTGCAAACGGACCAACCATCAGTGCGCAGGTGTAATTATTTGAAGTGTGGACATCTGTCTGCGCTTTTTTTGTGCAGCTTAAGCTACATTAATGAGAAAGAAAAAAATAATTCTATCATGTTCATGGAGGTGTACAACAATTAGCGGTTTAATGATTAACGAACAGATCAGAGACAGAGAGGTACGCTTGATTGGTCCGGACGGAGCTCAGCTTGGAATCGTGTCCGCCAGAGAAGCGATGGCGAAAGCGCAGGAGGCAGGACTTGACCTTGTAAAGATTGCCCCACAGGCGAAACCGCCGGTATGCAAGATCATCGATTACGGTAAATACCGTTACGAGCTTGCAAGAAAAGAAAAAGAGGCCAGAAAAAAGCAGAAAACCATCGATGTCAAAGAAGTGCGTCTTTCCCCGAACATTGATACGAATGATTTGAAGACGAAGGTAAATGCAGCAAGAAAGTTCCTTAGCAAGGGCGACAGAGTTAAGGTTACACTTCGTTTCCGCGGAAGAGAGATGGCACATATGTCCAGCAGCAAACATGTGCTTGACGACTTCGCAGATCTTCTGTCCGATATAGCGACTGTAGAGAAGGCTCCGAAGGTAGAAGGCAGAAGCATGACTATGTTTCTGACTGAGAAACGGTAGATATCTCAGTCTTCACGGCAACAGCCGGGCAGAACGGGATGCTATATAAAATTTAGAAGTACCAAATCAAGGAGGAATTCATAATGCCAAAAATTAAAACTTGCAGAGCAGCAGCAAAGCGCTTTAAAAAAACAGGTACAGGAAAATTAGTAAGAAATAAAGCCTACAAGAGCCATATCCTTACAAAGAAATCTCAGAAGAGAAAGAGAAATCTGAGAAAATCTACTGTTGTTGATTCTACTAATGTAAAGAGCATGAAGAAAGTATTACCATATTTATAAGATAGAGAAGACGAACAGGAGGAGAATTAAGAAATGGCAAGAATTAAAGGCGGATTAAACGCAAAGAAAAGACATAACCGTACATTAAAACTGGCAAAAGGCTACAGAGGAGCCCGTTCCAAACAGTATAGAGTAGCAAAACAGTCTGTAATGAGAGCTCTTACAAGCTCCTATGCAGGAAGAAAACAGAAGAAACGTCAGTTCAGACAGCTCTGGATCGCTCGTATCAACGCAGCAGCAAGAATGAACGGACTTTCTTACAGCAAAATGATGCACGGCCTTAAGGTTGCAAACATCGACATCAACAGAAAGATGCTTGCAGAGATGGCTGTTAACGATGCAGCAGGCTTCACAGCTCTTGCTGAGATCGCTAAGAAAGCAATCGCATAAGTAAAGTATTAAGAGACGAAGGAGTCCAGGGAATTTTTCCCTGGATTTTTTTGTAAAAAAATTCAGACAATTTGCCGAAAAACGACACAAGCTGTACAGCGGACAAGTGTCCGCGTTGTGCAATCAGACGAAAAACAACAGATAACTAAATTTGCCCTTGAAATAAAAAATATGCGATGCTATAATTTTAGCATTAAACATTAGTAACGCGACAAAGCGCAGGAGGAGAGATTATTATGAAGAATTGGAAGAAAGTAATCGGCGTTGCATCAGCAGCAGCGATGACAGCAGCTATGATGATGCCTACATCAGTTTTTGCAGCAGATGAGACATTTAAGATCGGTGTGATCGGACCGATGACAGGTGATTACGCACAGTACGGTACCAACGTATACAACGCAGCCAAGATCGCAGCAGATGAGATCAACGAGAACGGCGGATTCAACGGATATAAAGTAGAGATTCTTGACGCAGGTGATGACCAGGGAGATCCGGAGAAGGCTATTAACGCATACAATGACCTGATCGATAAAGGAATGCAGATGCTCTGTGGAACTGTAACATCCGGTTCCTGTATCGCAGTAGGAGCTGAGGCAGCTGAGGATACATTCCTCTTCACACCATCCGCAACAGCACTTGACTGTATCACAGCAGGAACAAACGAGTTCCGTATGTGCTTCACAGACCCGGCACAGGGAACCAAATCTGCTCAGTACATTTCCGAGCACAAACTTGCAACGAAAGTAGCAGTACTTTATGATTCCGCTGCTGACTACAACTCCGGTGTACATGACGCATTCGTTGCAGCAGCTGCTGATGACGGACTTGAAGTAGTTGCAGATGAGGCTTACACAACAGACAGCAACACAGACTATTCTGTACAGCTTGCAAAGATCAAGAAGAGCGGCGCTGAGCTTCTTTTCCTTCCGAACTACTATTCCGACAATGCGCTGATCCTTCAGCAGGCATCTGAGGCAGGACTTGACATTAAATTCTTTGGTGTAGATGGCATGGATGGTATCCTCAATGTAGAGAACTTCGATAAATCCCTTGCAGAGGGTGTTATGCTTCTGACACCATTCTCCGCAACAGCTACAGATGAGAAGAGCCAGAACTTTGTAAAAGCATACGGCGATGCTCACAACGGTGAGATCCCGAACCAGTTTGCGGCAGATACATATGATGTACTTTACGCAATGCAGCTTGCAGCTGACGATGCAAAGATCACACCAGATATGGAAAATGCAGACATCAGTGCAGCAATGAGCGCATCCATGGCAAACATCGAGCTTGACGGACTTACCGGAAAAGCAAAATGGACCGAGGATGGCGAGTGTGATAAAGAGCCGAAAGCATTCGAGATCAAAGACGGTGCTTATGTAGAGATGAAATAAGTAATTTCTGTTAACGTTAGGGGTCAGGGGACGGTCACCTTTAGTGGGAACCGTCCCCTTTTTCCCTTATCAATAAACAATTAAAAGAGGTGCGTTATGAGTTTTATATCTTATTTAAAAGACGGCATCAGTCTTGGCAGTATCTATGCGATCATCGCACTTGGATATACCATGGTTTATGGTATTGCCAAGATGCTGAACTTCGCACACGGAGATGTTATTATGGTGGGAGCTTATATCATCCTTACCTGTATCACAAGAGGCGGCATGTCACCGATCCTTGCTGTGATCCTTTCCGTTGTGATCTGTACACTGCTTGGTGTTGTCATTGAGAAGGTAGCTTACAGTCCACTTAGAAAAGCTTCCTCAAACCTGGCCGTTCTTATCACGGCTATCGGTGTCAGTTATCTGCTTCAGAACCTGGCACTTCTGATCTTCGGCGCAGATGCCAAGAGTTTCGTAGCTGTTATCAAAGTTCCGTCCATCACACTGTTTGACGGTGAGCTTACCATCAAGGGAATCACCATCGTAACCATCCTTGCATGTATCATTATCATGGTGGGACTTTCCCTCTTTGTAAAAAAGACAAAACCTGGCCGTGCCATGCAGGCGGTTTCCGAGGACAGAGATGCGGCACAGCTGATGGGAGTTAACGTCAATGCGACAATTTCCCTCACATTTGCCATCGGTTCCGGACTTGCAGCGATCGCAGGCCTTCTGCTCTGTCAGACTTATCCGACACTGACTCCGTACACAGGAGCCATGCCTGGTATCAAAGCTTTCGTAGCTGCTGTATTCGGTGGAATCGGTTCGATTCCGGGAGCTATGGTCGGCGGCATCCTTCTGGGAATCATCGAGATCTTCGGAAAAGCTTATATTTCTTCCCAGGTTGCAGATGCCATCGTATTTGCAGTCCTGATCGTCGTGCTTCTTGTAAAACCGACCGGATTGTTCGGCAAGAACATCCAGGAGAAAGTGTAAGGTGGCCGATATGAAGAATATGAAAAACAAAACAACAAAAAATAACATGATCAACTATGGAATTGTCATTGTGCTTTTTGTGATCGTACAGGCACTTTCCTCAACTGGAAATCTTTCCAGACTTCTTATGGGACTTCTTGTTCCCCTTTGTGTTTATACCATTGCATCAGTTTCCCTGAACCTGGTAGTCGGTTTTTCCGGTGAGCTGAGCCTTGGACATGCGGGCTTCATGTGCGTGGGAGCTTTTTCCAGTGCCCTGTTTTCACAGGTTGCTGCAGACTCCATTCCGCAGGTTCCTCGCTTTATCCTTGCAATCCTTGTAGGTGCGGCAGTTGCAGCACTGTTCGGTGTGATCATCGGTATTCCGGTACTTCGTCTCCGCGGTGACTACCTGGCTATTGTTACACTGGCTTTTGGTGAGATCATTAAGAACCTGATCAATGTACTTTACATTGGCGTGGATGACAAAGGACTTCACGTTGCAACCAGTGCAGCCGGTCTTCATATGGATCCGGGCGGAAAACAGATCCTCAAAGGTGCCCTTGGTATTTCGGGAACAGCAACTCTTTATAAAGATATCAAGAATTACTTTTTCCTGATCGGTGTGATCCTTCTTCTTCTGACTCTGTTTATCGTGCAGAACCTGGTTAACTCCAGAAGCGGACGTGCGATCATGTCAACCAGAGATAACCGTATCGCAGCAGAATCCGTGGGAATCAATATCACCAGATACAAACTGCTTGCATTTACGATTTCCGCAGCCCTTGCAGGAGTTGCAGGTGTGCTGTATGCACATAACCTTTCTCTTCTTAAGGTTTCTGTATTCGATTACAATATGTCCATTCTGGTACTTGTGTATGTAGTACTTGGAGGAATCGGAAATATCAGAGGATCTATCATTGCAACCATTATCCTTTATGCACTGCCTGAGCTTCTCCGTGGATTCGCAAACTACCGTATGCTGATCTATGCCATCGTACTGATCATCATGATGCTCTTTAACTGGGCACCGGCAGCAAGAGACTGGAGAGCACGCATGGTAGAGAAATTTAAAGGCAAAAAAGCGAAAAAGGAGGTGGCCTGATCATGGCAATGCTGGAAGTAAATAATCTGTCTATCCAGTTCGGCGGTCTTCGTGCTGTTGACGGCTTTAATATGACCATTGAGAAGGGACAGCTCTATGGACTGATCGGACCTAACGGTGCCGGTAAGACAACGGTATTCAACCTTCTCACAGGTGTATACAAACCAACAGAGGGAATCATCAGACTGGACGGCCAGGACATCACCGGAAAAAGCACCATTGAGATCAACAAGGCCGGAATCGCAAGAACCTTCCAGAATATCCGTCTTTTCAAGGATATGCCGGTTCTTGACAATGTAAAAGTAGGACTTCACAATCATCATCCATATTCCACACTGACCGGGATCTTAAGACTGCCGAAATATTACAAGGTAGAAAAAGAGATGAATGAACGTGCCATGGAGATACTGAGGGTGTTTGATCTGGATAAGGAAGCAGACACTCTGGCAGGAAATCTGCCTTATGGTAAACAGCGTAAGCTGGAGATCGCCAGAGCTCTTGCCACAGAGCCGAAGCTTCTTCTCCTGGATGAGCCGGCGGCTGGTATGAACCCGAATGAGACACAGGAACTGATGGATACTATCCGTTTTGTGCGGGAGCATTTTGATATGACAGTCCTTCTGATCGAGCATGACATGAAACTGGTCGGTGGTATCTGTGAGGAACTGACGGTTCTGAATTTCGGTCAGGTACTGATCCAGGGTGAGACATCTGCAGTGCTGAAAGACCCGACGGTTATCACTGCATATCTGGGAGAATAAGGAGGAACGAGACAATGGCAATGTTGGAAGTAAAGGACCTCCAGGTCTATTATGGTGTGATCCAGGCTCTGAAGGGAATTTCTTTTCATGTAAATCAGGGAGAGGTTATTGCGCTGATCGGTGCCAACGGTGCCGGAAAGACAACCACACTTCAGACACTTACCGGAATTCTTTCTCCGAAGTCCGGAAGCATTGTGTTTGAGGGAAAAGACCTCACAAGAACACCGGCGCATAAGATCGTAGAGATGGGTATGGCGCATGTTCCGGAGGGAAGACGTGTATTTGCGGATATGTCTGTTTATGAGAATCTGCTCCTTGGAGCCTATACAAGAAAGGACAAGGCAGAGATCGCAGAGAGTCTTGCAGGTGTATACAAGAGATTTCCGCGTCTGGAAGAACGTAAAGGACAGCGTGCCGGAACACTTTCCGGTGGTGAGCAGCAGATGCTTGCCATGGGACGTGCACTGATGAGCAGACCAAGGATCATTTTGATGGATGAGCCGTCCATGGGTCTGTCGCCGATTTTTGTAAATGAGATTTTTGACATTATCCGCGAGGTAAGTGAGAGCGGAACTACAGTGCTTCTGGTTGAGCAGAATGCGAAGAAGGCTCTTTCCATTGCGGACAGAGCGTACGTTCTGGAAACAGGAAGCATTACTATGGATGGAAAGGCAGAGGATCTTCTGAATGACGAGGCCGTTCAGAAGGCATATCTTGGAGAGTAGGAGGAAAGACATGGATAATTTCGTAATTACCATTGCAAGACAGTATGGAAGCGGTGGACGTACCATCGGAGAGGAGCTTGCAAAGAAATTAGGGATTTCTTACTATGACAAGGATATCATCCGCATGGCATCTGAGGAGAGCGGCATTCATGAGCAGCTTTTTGGAAGGGCAGATGAAAATGTCAGCACAAAGCAGAGATTTTTTGCAAAGTCCGGAATCTACAAGGGTGAGCTGATCCCGCCTCAGAGCAAGGATTTCACATCCGATGAGAACCTGTTTAATTATCAGGCAAAGGTGATCCGGCAGCTGGCAGAAACAGAGTCCTGTGTGATCATCGGACGTTGTGCAAATATGATCCTGAAGGATTATTCCAATGTTCTTCGTGTGTTTGTTTACGGAGACTGGGATTTCCGTATCCGTGAGGCAAGTAAGAAGCTCAGCGGAACTACAAAGGATATTGAGAAATTCATGCAGAAGGATGACAAACGCAAAGAAGATTTCTGCAAACGTTTCATGGGTGTTGACTGGGCAGACATGACGAAATATAATCTGTGCCTGGATAACGGTACCCTTGGTTATGAGAAATGTGTGGAGGAGATCGAGAGTGCACTTGAGATCCTGAAAAAATAAGACATATATCAGAGAATATTCCCCGGGAAAGAAAAGCCAAAAGTCTTTTCCCGGGGATTTTTTCATATATTGTGGAAAAGTATATTTGATCCGGCGGGAAATATGGATAAGCGAAAAAAATATTTCTGTGTAGTGGCAATGGTATTGATCCTGCTCAGCGGATATGGAAAAATCTCAGACAGTGCATTTCGGATGCGGGTGACCAGAATGATCGCCGGTGAGGGGATGCTCCGGCTGGTGGCGGCACAGTACGGACAAAAAGCAGCAGAACCGGTGGCTGAGACAGCCTCTGACAGAAGCGAAAAAGAGGATCGTCCACGTGTGGCTCTTACCTTTGATGATGGACCGCATGCAACATATACACCTCTGCTTCTGGATGGCCTGCGGAAGCGTGGAATCCATGCCACATTTTTTCTTATGGGAAAAAATATCCGGGGAAATGAGGAGATCGTAACGCAGATGCAGAGAGACGGTCATCTCATCGGTAATCACACGTATGATCACGTGCAGCTTGATAAGCTTCCCGGTGATCAGGCCTGTCAGCAGATCATAAAGACGAATAATGAGATCTACGAGATCACCGGAGAATATCCCATGTATCTTCGCCCGCCCTACGGTGCCTGGCCGAAGGATCTGGAGCTCTGTGTGACCATGCTGCCGGTATTTTGGGATGTGGATACCCTGGACTGGAAATCAAAAAATGTCCGTTCTGTGGAAAATATCGTAAAAAGACAAGTGAAGGATGGCTCCATTATCCTGATGCATGACAGCTTTTCTACCTCCGTGGAAGCGGCCCTGGAGATCGCGGATATGCTTACGGAAGCGGGGTATGACCTGGTGACAGCGGATCAGCTGCTGGTGACGTAAACAGTAACGGAACATCCTCTTTGCCGCAGAGCAGAAACAATTGCTTTTTTGTGTGCAAACAGGTAAAATTATAAAAATAAGGAATCTGTCCGTATGCCGGAAACAAATGAAACGATCGTTGCCGGATACAGATCTATGAAAAGAATACGGATCGTGAATATCCGCTTTTTACAGAAAATACAGGAAGAACCATATGCCTATGAAGCACCGCCTTTGGAAGTCATTTACCGTGAAGCCTTTCAATCAGGCGTTACGCCGGAACAATATGTCAAAATAAACCAGGCAGAAGATCGCAGCTACTATGCAGAGATGTTGCAAGCAAGTCAAAAAGCTCAAACTGATATGCAACGCATTTATTTCGTGCATAAATTATGTTTCTTCTATCAAATTTTTTTGAACCTTTTGGAATTTGTGGTTTTTTTATTCAGCTAATATCCTGCATATCGTTCTGCCCGCCGTTTTTCGCGGCTTTTTTAATGCCGGAAGGCAAGTTCACAGCCCTCTTTGCAGTCCACTCATTTTCGGCAGAAAAGCCAATCCCCATTTCATTCTTCATAAAACTTTATCCAGTTAAAGTCCAAAGTCTCCGCAATTTTCCGTGCAACATCCACTTTCAGTGGATTCCCACGCGCTCCTGTTTCGATAGCTGCATAATAGCTTTGGGATATTCCACTTTTTTCTGCTGCGTCATATTGCGATAGCTGCTTTTCTTTTCGGATTTCCACCAGCCAGTCCCGCATATTTCCTCCTTTCTCTTCATGCAAAAGATTTATAAAGGGATTGTTGTCAATCCCTTTTCGTGATAATCGTAGAATATCACGCGTAAATTTTTCCCCTTGCTCCAACTGTAACTGAAATCAGTTCTGCCAATATCATGGGCTTACCCACTGCAACAAGTGAAATAATTTTCCTTCCCCAAAACAAATCTTCTTTCACAAAAAAGCACTGCCCCCATTGTGGAAGCAGCGCTTCGGCTTGAATAAATTTGGATGTCTTTTCATCCAGGCGTTGATAATTTTTTTCTTGTCTATCAGCTGTTTTTTCAAAAATATAATCCGAGCAAGCTAAAAAAGAAGATGGAGAATTTTCCATCTTCTTTTCTGCATTCAGAGCTCAATGAATATCCTGCTCCATGATTTCGTAAAAGGATTTCCCATATCTTAGATAGTAGGCAAAGTAGAAAAGCATATCCCGGGATGCCTTGATATCTTCTATCTCTTTCCCGATATATTTCTTCTTGAGCTCTTCACTCCCGCTCACTGCATTCCAGCACTGATTGGATACCCTCGATACCTGTCTGGCCACCGCTCCTTCTGTCTTTTCC
>ERZ827197.2743-NODE-2743-length-11140-cov-2.302571_pt1 | contig 11140 bp, 10 predicted proteins | sample MGYA00519867_ERZ827197 | MGnify/ENA primary metagenome ERZ827197 (study PRJEB31778, sample SAMEA3449278) | human gut metagenome | biome: human gut; feature: human-associated habitat; material: faeces | place: United Kingdom | collected 2010/2012 ...
GGGGAAAGTCTGTGTATCAGAAAACATAAACTAGAAGAGGTAAGAGAAAATGGAAGAGTCACAGATCATCCGGACGGAATATTCGGAGCTGATGAAAAAATCATATATTGACTATGCCATGAGTGTTATCATTTCCAGAGCCCTCCCGGATGTCAGGGATGGTTTGAAACCGGTACAAAGAAGAACACTCTATGACATGTATGAGCTGGGAATCCGTTATGACAGACCATACCGTAAATGTGCGCGTATTGTCGGGGATACCATGGGTAAATATCATCCACATGGAGACAGCTCGATCTATGAAGCGTTGGTTGTTATGGCACAGGAATTCAAAAAAGGAATGATCCTGGTAGATGGTCATGGAAACTTCGGCTCCATTGAAGGAGACGGGGCTGCAGCCATGCGTTATACTGAAGCAAGACTGGCGAAAATCACACAGGAGGCATATCTTGCCGATCTGGACAAAGATATCATTGATTTTGTACCGAATTTTGATGAGACAGAAAAAGAGCCGGCAGTTCTTCCGGTAAGAATTCCGAACCTTCTGCTGAACGGTGCGGAAGGGATCGCAGTTGGTATGGCAACCAGTATTCCGACACATAACCTGGGAGAGATTGTGGATGCGGTTAAGGCATACATGAAGAACAATGACATCACGACAAAACAGCTGATGAAGTACATCAAAGGACCGGATTTCCCGACAGGCGGGATTGTCGTCAATAAAGATGATCTGGCAGAAATTTATGAGACTGGAACCGGAAAGATCAAGATTCGTGGAAAAGTAGATGTGGAAGAGATAAAAGGCGGACGGAAGAAGATCGTCATTTCCGAAATCCCGTACACCATGATCGGAGCCGGAATCGGTAAATTTCTGAACGATGTCTGCAATCTGGTGGAGACAAAGAAGACCAGTGACATCGTAGACATTTCCAATCAGTCTTCCAAGGAAGGAATCCGTATTGTAATTGAAGTGAAGCGTGATGCAGATGTGGACAATCTGATCAACATGCTTTATAAAAAGACCAGACTGGAGGATACCTTTGGTGTCAATATGCTTGCGGTAGCCGATGGCAGACCGGAAGTACTGGGACTCAAACGTATCATCGAACATCATGTAGATTTCCAGTTTGAACTTGCAACCAGAAAATACAAGACGCTGCTGAAAAAAGAGCAGGATAAAAAAGAAATCCAGGAGGGTCTGATCAAGGCGTGTGACGTGATCGACCTGATCATTGAGATCCTGCGTGGAAGCTCGTCCATCAGGGATGCAAAAGAATGTCTGACAACAGGTGCGACAGAGAAGATCAAGTTTAAGTCGAAAAGATCTGAGAAGATGGCATCCATGCTCCGGTTTACCGACCGGCAGGCACAGGCAATTCTGGAGATGCGTCTGTACAAGCTGATCGGTCTGGAAATCGAGGCGCTGATGAAGGAGCATGAGACAACGCTTGCAAATATCGCAAAATATGAGGATATTCTGAATAATTATGATTCTATGGCGCAGGTGATCATTGATGATCTGGATGCGCTGAAAAAAGAATATGCCGTGAAGCGTAAAACGAAGATCGAGAATGCAGAAGAAGCTGTGTTTGAGGAAAATAAAGTACAGGAGCAGGAGGTTGTCCTTCTGATGGACCGCTTTGGTTATGCAAAGACGGTGGATGGATCCGTCTATGAACGTAACCGGGAAGCGGCAGATAAGGAGAATAAGTATATTCTGCGCTGCATGAATACCGGCAAGTTGTGTCTTTTTACATCGGATGGCAAGATGCATCAGATCAAAGTGATGGATCTCCCTTATGGAAAGTTCAGGGACAAAGGATTTCCAATCGACAATGTAAGTAATTTTGACAGTACAAAAGAAGAAATCGTATATCTGTGTGATGACAGAGAACTCTTTTTCTCAAAATTCCTGTTTGTCACGAAGCAGGGAATGATCAAAAAGGTGGCAGGAAGTGAATTCCAGGTAACTAAGCGGACAATCGCGGCAACGAAACTGCAGGATGAAGATGCACTGGTAAGTATCCGGCCGATCCGGGATGTGCAGGATGTAGTTCTGATGACGGAGAATGGATTTGTGCTCCGTTTCCCGGCGGAAGAAGTTTCGGAGAAGAAAAAGGGTGCAGTTGGTGTGCGCGGTATGAAATTACAGAAAAATGACAGCGTGGAAGAGGTATATCTGTTTGAAGAAGGAACGGAGAGCAAGGTGATCTTCCATGAAAAAGAAGTGACACTGAACCGTTTGAAACGGGCGAAAAGAGATGGAACAGGAACACGAATGAGAAAGTAGGTCGGTCATATGGCAACGGTAGGAATTGATCTTGGAACAACAAACAGTCTGGTAAGCGTGTGGCAGGATGATAAATGCACGTTGATTCCAAATAATCTGGGAGAATATTTAACACCGTCGGTAGTAGGAATTGATGAGAACGGTGAGATGCTGGTAGGGAGAACGGCGAAAGAGCGTCTGATCTCCCATCCGGAAAATACAGTGGCAAGTTTCAAGCGTTTTATGGGGACGGAGAAGACATTTATGCTTGGAAACAGGCGGTTTACAGCGGCAGATCTGTCGTCCATGGTCCTGCGTCAGCTGAAAGAAGATGCGGAAAAATACCTGGGTGAGCCGGTTGAAGAGGCAGTCATCAGTGTTCCGGCGTATTTTAATGATTTTCAGAGAAATGCGACGAAGATGGCAGGAGAGCTTGCCGGACTTACTGTGGAGCGTTTGGTCAATGAGCCGTCGGCGGCAGCACTTGCCTATCGCTTTGGAAAGACTAAGGAGGATCAGACCTTTCTGGTGTTTGATTTTGGCGGAGGAACTCTGGATATCTCGATCGTAGATGCATTTGACAGTGTGATCGAGATTGTGGCAGTTGCCGGAGACAATCATCTCGGTGGGGATGATGTGAACCGTGCAATTGCGGAAAAATTCCTAAGTGTCAATCGGATTGATGAAGGAAAGATCACTAATGAAGAAAGAGCCAGCCTGATCCGGGAGAGTGAGAAGCTGAAACGTACACTGACTGATGCGACGGAGGGCGAGATGGAGGTTGTGATCGGCGGACAGATTTACCAGATGAAACTGGATGCGAAAGGACTTCTGGAGGTGTCTGCAAAGCTGCTGGAAGGAATCGGGATTCCGCTGAAACGGGCGATGAACGACAGTGGTTATGGATGGGAGGATATTGACGAGATCATTATGATCGGTGGATCCGGTAAGATGAAGATCGTGCAGAATTATCTGCAGTTTTTGAGCGGCAAAAGACCGCGGTGTGAGATCGATCCGGATGTTGCGGTTGCGGTCGGCGCCGGAATGTATGCCGGGATTAAGGAGCGGCAGCAGGCAGTGCGGGATGTACTTCTTACAGATATATGTCCGTTTACACTCGGAACCGAGATCATTCACGGGGATCCGAAAGGACCGGCGATCATGTCTCCGATCATTGAGCGAAATTCGGTTCTTCCGATCAGCCGGGTGGAGCGATACTGGACGGTACATCAGTTCCAGGAATACTGTGATATCACGATTTTACAGGGCGAGCACCGATATGCAGACCAGAATCTGGAGCTCGGGCGTATCCGTGTGCCGGTGCCGCTGGCAAGAAGAGAGGATCAGAGGGAAGCGGTGGATGTCCGATTTACCTATGACATTAACGGAATTCTGGAAGTGGATGTGACCGTGGTGAGCACCAAGGAGCATTTCAGTAAGGTGATCGTCAACAAAGATATCCATCTGACACCAGAGCAGATTGAGGAAAGAAGAAAAGAGCTGCAGAAGATTAAGATCCATCCGAGAGAGCAGGAAAAGAACCGGCTTCTGCTGGAAAGAGGCGACCGTCTTTACGAAGAAAACACCGGAGAAATCCGAAAATATCTGGACAAGATCCTGGCAGATTTTTCAGTTGCATTAAATGCACAGGATCTGCGGACGATCGAGAAGGCGTATACAAGGACAAGTGAGCTTCTGGATATTGTGGAGAATACACCGAAGAGATCGGTGCCGGTCAAGATAGAAGCTTATCTGTATGATGAGTGGAGGAGGCAGCAGTGATGAATTGTTTTACGGTACTTGGGATTGAACCAACAACGGAAAAGAAAACGATAAAGCGGGCGTATGCGGCGAAGTCCCGGGAGTTCCACCCGGAAGAACACCCGGAGGAATTCCAGAGGATCCACGATGCCTATGAAGAGGCGCTTGCGTGGGCGGAGCGCAATGCGGGAAGAGAGGAAGAGCCACAGATGCCTGAAGAGCCGCGGCGGATGGAGATGGGAGCAGCGGAGCAGGAAAAAGCAGCGGAATCTGAAACATGGAATTATGCAGAGCCGGAGAGAAACCCGGAAGAGGCTTACATGGAAAATCCTCAGAAAGAAGATGTACAGTCAGAAGAATCTTCTGCGCAGTATGAAGAACTTCCTGTGCATTCTGACGAAGATTCTGAGGAAAGTTTCCGGGAAGAAGAGGCAGGAGAGCCACCTGTACAGTTAGAGGAAGATTTCCAGACATGGGACGGTGACTGGACCCGTCAGTTCCAGAATATGGCGGATGCTTCTGAGCGACAAGGCGCGGATCACCAAGTTCGGTCCGGAAAATCATGGAGCAGTGCATCAGTCTGTATTTGAATGAAAAGGAACGGAATAAGCTGTATCACTGGAAGGATATTTTGGAGGAACCGGCGTATAGAGAATATTTCCGAACAAAAACCTTTGTGGAATCCTGGTATCATTTTCTGGATACCCACCGGATGTTTGATGCGGCGATCTGGCAGTATTTTCAGTGGATTGATGGAAAATTATTTTCAGCTCTTGAAGCAGATGTGATGCCGTTTGCCTATCCGACACAAGAAGAAATCGAAAGAATGCCGCGGCAGGAGACACCGGAACAGACGCAGGAGAGGCGAACACCGGAGCCTGGTCCGGCACTTCCAAAGGTGAAAAAGGAGAAATCCAAAGCGGTGAAGGTACTCTTATATCTTGCGGCGCTTGCGGGAACCGGGATCGGCGGAATGATCCTTGGAATTATAGCAGGTACGATATTAGGGTAAGGAGGACGGAAGATGAAAAAGAAAAAATCCGGAAAAAGAATTTTTGCAATCGTTCTTCTTGTTGTGATTGGAATTGGCGGTTTTTACTTTGGATATGATATCGGAAGAATGGATCACGATGAGGAGAGAATTCGGGCAGAGCTGAAAAAGACGACTGCTGATTCAGAAATATCCATCCGCCCGGTTGCAAAGGGTGGTACTGGAAAAACGGAGATCGAAATCCTGACAGAATGTCTGGAGGATGCGAAGGACAGCCTGGAGAATCTGGAAAAATATAATGAACAGCTGCAGGCACTCGATGGAAAGACACCGGATACAGAAACTGTTGTTTTGATACAGGATCTGGATGATAAGAACGAAAAAGCATATGAAGTACTGAAAGATCTTACGGAAGACCCGGCGGGATACATCGCAGAAAAAGCGGCGGCGCGTGGCGAAGGTGATGAAGTCTGGGCAGATGACTGGGCAGCAGATATCCAGGTTGTAAAATGGCTGAAGGAGAACGACGGAAAGCGTCTTTACAAAGAGAATCAGGCATATATTTTAAAAATCCTTGCATTTCAGGAAAAGTAGTGCTATACTGTATGCAGTTACATAAGAAATCTGGCAGAAGAGTGGACGAAAGTTCACTCTTCTTTTTGCCAGTCATACAACCAAAATCGGACAGATTTTTGGAGCCTGATTAAGAAAGGAAGTTGCAGATTGTCAAAAAAAGAAGTATATGAACAGAAAACAGAAGAGATTCTGAACCCAATCGTGGAAAAGCATGGATTTGATCTCTGGGATGTAGAATATGTAAAAGAGGGCGGAAACTGGTACCTGCGTGCTTATATTGATAAGCCGGGAGGAATTATGGTCGATGACTGTGAGGTTGTAAGCCGGGAACTTTCAGACATTCTGGATGAGAAGGATTTTATCGATGAAGCGTATATTCTGGAAGTGAGTTCGCCGGGACTTGGCAGACCGCTGAAGAAAGAAAAAGACTTTGCAAGAAGCCTGGGAGAAGAAGTAGAGGTTCGTACTTACCGGGCAATCGACAGACAGAAAGAGTTTATTGGAATCTTAAAAGATTATGATAAAGATACAGTTACCATTGAATATGAAGACGGCGAGACGATGACATTTGATAAAGCAGACATCGCACTGATCCGTCTGGCGTTCGATTTCTAGTGACAGGAGGAAGAAGGAAATGAATACCGAATTATTAGAAGCACTTACAATTCTTGAAGAGGAAAAAGATATCAGCAGAGATACTCTGATGGATGCCATTGAGAATTCACTGATCAATGCATGTAAGAATCATTTCGGAAAAGCAGACAATATCAAAGTAATTATGGATAAGGAGACATGCGATTACACTCTGATCCAGGAGAAGACCGTTGTAGAAGAAGTAGAGGACAAAGTAGAACAGATCAGTCTTGCAGATGCGAAGATGATCGATCCTTCTTATGAGATCGGTGACATCGTACAGATCCCGGTTGAGTCCAAATCTTTCGGACGTATCGCAACACAGAATGCAAAGAACCTGATTCTTCAGAAGATCCGCGAAGAAGAAAGAAAAGTTGTATATGATCAGTACTTTGAAAAAGAAAAAGATATCGTGACAGGTGTGGTTCAGAGATATATTGGCAAGAATGTCAGTGTAAACCTTGGAAAAGCAGATGCGATCCTTACTGAGAATGAGCAGGTAAAAGGTGAGAAATTCGAGCCGACAGAGCGTATCAAACTTTACGTTGTAGAGGTGAAGAACACGACAAAAGGACCAAAGATCCTTGTATCAAGAACACATCCGGAACTGGTTAAGCGTCTTTTTGAGGCGGAAGTAACCGAGGTGCGTGATGGTATTGTAGAGATCAAGAGCATTGCAAGAGAAGCAGGTTCCCGTACCAAGATCGCAGTATGGTCTAACGACCCGGATGTAGATCCGGTTGGAGCATGCGTTGGTATGAACGGTGCCAGAGTCGGAGCCGTTGTAAATGAACTCCGCGGTGAAAAGATTGATATCATCAACTGGAGTGATAACCCGGCAATCCTGATCGAGAATGCACTCAGCCCGGCGAAGGTTATTTCTGTAATGGCTGATCCGGATGAGAGAACAGCAAGTGTAATTGTACCGGATTACCAGCTTTCACTTGCAATCGGTAAAGAAGGTCAGAATGCACGTCTTGCAGCAAGACTGACCGGATATAAGATCGATATCAAGAACGAAACACAGGCGATCGAGTCTGGCGAACTTCCGGCAGATTATATGAATATGGCTGAGAATTATGAAGATGATTATCAGGAGGAAGAGTATTCAGACGAAGAATATTCTGCTGATGAAGAATCAGAGGAAGAAGTAGCAGATGATCTTGATCTGTATGAAGAATAGACAGAGGTGATTATTTGAGTACGACCAAAAAGATCCCGATGCGTAAATGCGTGGGATGTCAGGAAATGAAGAATAAAAAAGAAATGCTGCGTGTTCTTAAGACTCCGGAAGGAGAGATCTGTTTAGATACAACGGGCAAAAAGAACGGACGCGGTGCATATATATGCAGACAGAAGGAATGTCTGCAGAAAGCCCGGAAGAATAAAGGATTAGAACGTTCTTTCAAGATGAGTATTTCTCCTGAGGTATATGATACACTGGAAAAGGAGTTTGATCAGCTTGAAACAGAATAAGATTTATTCCCTTTTGGGACTTGCGATGAGGGGGCGTAACCTGGTAAGCGGTGAATTCCAGACGGAGGACGCTGTGAAAAAAGGTTCTGCCATGTTGGTGATCGTTGCAGAGGATGCATCGGCCAATACGAAAAAGTTGTTTCACGACAAATGTTCCTATTATGAAGTCCCGGTATATGAATATGGAACGAAGGAAGAACTCGGCTGGGCCATCGGCCGGAACTTAAGATCTTCGGTAGGTGTGTGTGATGCGGGACTGGCAGATGCACTCATCAAGCAATTGGAAGCGAATTTGCCCGGTTAGGCAGAATGGAGGAAAGCATGGCGAAAATCAAAGTACATGAACTCGCAAAAGAATTAGAACTACAGAGTAAGGATATATTGAATTTTTTACAGGAAAAAGGAATTGAGGCAAAGGCAGCACAGAGCTCGTTGGAAGAGGATGCAGCAGCGCTGGTACGTAACAGCTTAGGACAGAAGAAGGCTACAGCAGCACCCGCTGTGGAAAAAGAAGCTCCGGCAAAGGCTGAAAATACAAAGCCTGTTGAGGAAAAGGCGCAGGAGGAAACAAAATCTCCCGAGGAAACGAAAAAGAAGAAAAAGATTATTTTCGTAAGTAACCCACAGAATTCCAAGATGCCCGGACAGCGTCAGGGTGGTCAGAGTGGACAGGGACAGAGAAATGCAGGCGGACAGCGTCCGAATCAGGGCGGCAGTTACCAGAACAATGGTTACCAGAATAATTCCTACGGCAACCGTGTTCAGGCACAGGCTCCCGTACGTCCCATCAAGCCGCTGACCCCGCCTTCTCCCACACCCAGTGTGGCAATGGTACCCGGCAATAAGGGACAGCAGCCTGCGAAAAAGCCTGTAAATAATACTGCAGCCACGCAGGCTCCCGTAAAAGAGCAGGCAGCGCAGAATACCAATACCGCAGCCACGCAGACAGCGCAGAATACACAGAATACACAGAATACTGCACAGGCAAGACCTGCGGACAGACCTGCGGAGAGACCGCAGAACAATAACCGCGACAACCGTCAGGGTGGTTACGGTCAGAATAATTACGGACAGAACCGTGATAATCGTGGTCAGAACGATCGTGGTCAGGGCGGTTATAATCGTGATAACAGAGATGGCAATCGTGATAATCGTCAGGGTGGCTATGGTCAGGGCAACCGCCAGGGCGGACAGAACGCAAACAGAGGAGGTATGGGCAATGGCAGACCTCAGGGAGGCGGATTTAACAGACAGGGTCGTCCGGGTATGGAAGGCGGCCAGGGTGATCGCAGGAATAACGGCAACGGTGAGCGCGGTTACGGCAATAACGGCCGCGACCAAAGAGGCAATGGCGGATCGGGTAATCGATTCGGAGATAACAGACAGAATAAGGGCTTCGCTCCGGAACCTGCAGGCAAGGATCTTGAGAAGAAGCGCGAAGATGAAAAGAGACGTTTCAGCCAGGAGAAGGACAACAAGCGTTCCAAGAAGGACCATATCTACGAGGACGAGGACGCGCTGAAGAACAAGCCCGGACGTTTCATCAAGCCGGAAAAGAAGAAGGAAGAGGTACAGGAAGAGCAGATCAAGGTGATCGTGCTGCCGGAATCCATTACCATCAAAGAACTGGCTGAGAAGATGAAGTTACAGCCCGCAGCCATCATCAAGAAGCTGTTCCTGGAGGGCAAGATTGTAACTGTGAACCAGGAAATCTCCTATGAAGACGCGGAAAACATCGCAATCGACTACGACATCATCTGCGAGAAGGAAGTCAAGGTTGACGTCATTGAAGAGCTGTTAAAAGAGGATGAGGAAGCAGACGAGGATATGGTTTCCAGACCGCCTGTCATCTGTGTTATGGGTCACGTTGACCACGGTAAAACCTCCCTGCTGGATGCGATCCGTAAGACGAACGTAACAGACCGCGAGGCAGGAGGCATCACGCAGCATATCGGTGCGTACACCGTACAGATCAATGGTCAGGCGATTACCTTCCTGGATACACCCGGACATGAAGCGTTCACTGCAATGCGTATGCGCGGCGCGAATGCGACCGATATTGCAGTTTTGGTTGTTGCGGCAGACGACGGCGTAATGCCCCAGACGGTAGAAGCAATCAACCATGCAAAAGCTGCCGGAATTGAAATTATCGTTGCAGTCAACAAGATCGATAAGCCCAATGCAAACGTGGACCGCGTAAAGCAGGAGCTGACGGAGTACGAACTGGTTGCAGAAGACTGGGGCGGCAGCACGGTATTTGTACCGGTATCCGCAAAGACCGGCGAAGGGATCCAGCAGCTGCTTGAGATGATCCTTCTGACTGCTGAGGTGATGGAATTAAAGGCAAATCCGAACCGTATGGCGAGAGGCATTGTGCTGGAGGCTCAGCTGGATAAGGGACGCGGCCCTGTGGCAAGCGTGCTGGTTCAGAAGGGTACGCTGCATGTCGGCGATTTCGTTTCCGCAGGTTCTTCGAGCGGTAAGGTCCGCGCGATGGTAGACGACAAGGGACGCCGTGTCAAAGAAGCCGGTCCGTCCATGCCTGTCGAAATCCTCGGTCTGTCCGACGTGCCGGAAGCAGGCGACGTATTCCTGGCACATGAAAGCGATAAGGAAGCAAAATCCTACGCAGAGGCATTTATCGAACAGAACAAGGAAAAGAAACTGGAAGAGACCAAATCCAGAATGTCCCTGGACGATCTGTTCAACCAGATCCAGGAAGGCAATTTAAAGGAATTGAACCTGATTGTCAAAGCGGATGTACAGGGCAGCGTGGAAGCAGTCAAGCAGAGCCTGACGAAGCTTTCCAACGAGGAAATCGTTGTCAAATGTATCCACGGCGGCGTAGGCGCGATCAACGAGTCCGACGTTACGCTGGCGAGCGCTTCCAACGCGATCATCATCGGCTTCAACGTGCGTCCGGATGCGACAGCAAAGGCGACTGCGGAGACGGAAGGGGTAGATATCCGTCTGTATAAGGTTATTTACCAGGCGATCGAAGACGTGGAAGCTGCCATGAAGGGTATGCTGGATCCCGTTTACGAAGAAAAGATCATCGGCCATGCCGAGGTACGTCAGATCTTCAAGGCATCCGCAATCGGAAATATCGCCGGTTCCTATGTCCTGGACGGCGTATTTACCAGAGGCTGTAAGGTGCGTATTACCAGAGAAGGTGAGCTGATCTACGAAGGCGCGCTGGCATCCTTAAAACGTTTCAAGGACGATGTGAAGGAAGTAAAAGCCGGATTCGAGTGCGGCCTTGTATTCGAAGGCTTTGACAAGATGAAGGAGTTTGACGTAGTAGAAGCCTATATAATGGTAGAAGTGCCGAGATAGGCTTTCAGAAGGGGGAATCTGTCAGGATTTCCCCGCAATATAGGAGCATTCATGAGAAAGAACAGTGTAAAAAACAGCAGGATTAACGGCGAGGTGCA
>ERZ827197.2745-NODE-2745-length-11135-cov-322.113267_pt1 | contig 11135 bp, 7 predicted proteins | sample MGYA00519867_ERZ827197 | MGnify/ENA primary metagenome ERZ827197 (study PRJEB31778, sample SAMEA3449278) | human gut metagenome | biome: human gut; feature: human-associated habitat; material: faeces | place: United Kingdom | collected 2010/2012 ...
TATGGAAGAGTAAGTGGGGATGTAGTAAAGGTCGATTGGTTATGGAAAAACATTCTGTTATATGTTTGATATACTTTATCAAAATACACTTTTAAGGACGACTTTTTGTGATTTTCCACACTTTTAAGGACGACTTTTTGTAGTTTTATACATTTTTAAGGATGACTTTTTGTGCTCTTTGAAATAAAAAATGTATCTTTGCATTCAGAAATATCAAATAATCAGATAGTTATGAAGAGAAATGCCATCAAATACCTATATCAATGGAAAGCAAGCAACGACCGAAAGCCGTTGATTATGCTTGGAGCCCGCCAGGTTGGCAAAACCTGGCTGATGCAGGAATTTGCCAAAGAGGCCTATACCCGTAGTGCGTATGTAAACTTCGAAGACAATGAAATGCTCCGGGAAGTTTTTGCACATGACTTTGATATTCCCCGTATTATCAATAGCATACAATGGAGTACAGGAGTTTCTATTGATGAAAATACGCTTATTATCCTTGATGAGATACAAGAAGCACCCAGGGGTATCACCGCATTAAAGTATTTTGCAGAAAAAGCACCTCAATATCATGTCGTAGCTGCAGGTTCATTGCTCGGAATTGCGATGCATCAGAATGACTCTTTTCCTGTAGGTAAGGTAGATTTCATGCATTTATATCCCCTCACATTCTTTGAATTTCTGGATGCAATCGGTGAAAGCCGTATGGTAGAACTGCTGATGTCAAAGGATTGGAATATGATAACCATGTTCCGGAATAAATTTGAGGAATGCCTGCGACAGTATTATCTGGTCGGGGGAATGCCGGCTGTAGTACAGTCTTTTGCCAGCGAGGGAAATCTGTCTGAAGTCAGAAGCATTCAAAAAGGAATCCTTGAAGCGTATGAGCGTGATTTTTCCAAACATGCTCCGGCCATAGAAGTTCCACGTATCCGAATGGTATGGAAATCCATCCCATCCCAGCTTGCCAAGGAAAACAAGAAATTCATCTATGGTGCCGTAAAGGAAGGAGCCAGAGCAAAGGATTTTGAGCTCGCTATCGAATGGCTGAAAGATGCAGGGTTGATCTATAAGGTAAACCGTTGTAAGAAAGCCCTGTTGCCATTGGCTGCATACGAGGATTTTTCTGCTTTCAAGTTATTCCTGTCTGATGTGGGACTGATGGGAGCCATGAGCAATATTCCTGCCCAAAGCTTGCTGGAAGGAAATGTGCTGTTTTCAGATTTTAAGGGGGCGCTGACAGAGCAGTATGTCCTGCAGCAGCTTAAGGAGAAATCCTCCTTGTCTATCTATTATTGGTCGGCAGAAAATTCACGTGGTGAAATAGATTTTCTAGTGCAGGATGAAGAAAAAATCATTCCGATAGAAGTAAAGGCTGAGGAGAATTTGCAGGCTAAGAGTTTGAGGGTGTTTGTAGAGCGCAATCAGGGATTGAAAGGTATGCGCCTATCCATGTCACCTTATAGAGAGCAGGATTGGCTTGCCAATTATCCATTATATTCCGTGTCTGCAATATTTGGATAATTATATAGGTATAGTATGCAGATAATCAGCGCTAACGTGCTTTTTTCATACCATTAGCGCAAATTATCCGCGGATAATTTGCGCTAATGATATTTTAAATGTTTCTTCGATTTACCAAGTTGGTAAAACCTGATTCTGCGTCTTTGATTCTTCTACACGGTAAGAAAAATTGGCAGCAGGATGCTTCCCGTCACGATGAATGGATTATATTGATAGTCATATCTTCTTCTTCAGTTATAATTATTTAGGTGCAAGGATAAGGCTAATATTTGGATAATGCGTTATATCGTGGACTGGGTTGACAAAGGTTGTCAATGGTTCACTTCCGTTTACTCCATCGGTAGAATACTCAAAGTATGTAGAACATAGCAATATCAAAGAGTATGAGACCGACAAGAAAATGCGAATTTTGTGGCAAGACATTTGTGCCAAGGACATATATGACTTTTGTTGTCGGGAGTTTGGTGAAGAAAATGTCGTTTCGTTCATCTAGACGAACTAAATCCTCATGCACATGCGGTCATTGTCCCCATCACAAAGGACGGCAGACTGAGTGCAAAAGATATGTTTGGTGGAAACGACATGAATCAAGCAAGAACAAGGATGTGTGAACTTCATAGCCGACTTGCAGAGGTTAATGAAAAGTATGGACTGGAACGTGGCGATGACATCACCATAACTGGGGCTTAAGCACAAGTCAACAGAAACTTATCGCAGGGAGTTGGCTGATGAATGCCGCATTTTGTCAAATGAAGTAGGCATGAAGAAGACGCTTCTTTCAGGTCTTAATCGTAGCATCACAAAAGCAGAGACCAAAATCAAGGCTCTGCAGACTATGGTCAGCAATCTGGAGAAAGCGGAAGCAGAGAAACAAGCGACCATAGCCGAACTTGAAGATTACATGAAGAATCATCTTGGTGATGCTGTTGAGATAAAGGCAAAAATTACCGCCACCAGAAAGGAACTCTGGGATGTTCGTGACAAATTGAACGACAATAAGATGAAACTTGAACAGGCTAAATTGCAAATTGATGAGTTGCAGAAGAATACCTCCCACATCGAAGCAAGAAACAGGGAGATTAAAGCCGATTTTGAAAAAACAGCTGTTTCATACCAGCAACAGATGAACAATAAAATTTGGGCACAGGCTGGCATGAAGGCGTTGGCAGAGATAGCAGACATCTATCCACGTATAACGAGCATTCACGACAGCAGCCTATTTGACGGTAGCTTTGCAATGGATTTTATCAATCATGGCGATAAAATTATCTATTGTGCAATGTACCTGTACATCGGCTACGTCAACGAGGCTACCAACTTTGCTGAAAGCCAAGGTGGAGGCGGTAGCGACACCAAAGACTGGGGACGTGAGAAGGACGAAGATGAGATAGAATGGATAAGACGATGCTTGCACAGGCAACTCAGATGGTAAAACCAAGAAAGAGCAAAGGGCTAAGTCGATAAAGTCGTTAGGGAGAGGCGCGTGGGATTATACGCCTCCCCACTAATAAATCGACATCCGACAAAAGAGCCCCCTGAATATGAGAACTTTTTGTCAACTCTAAGAACTTCCGCCTAATTCTTTACCACAAATCTATCTTTCGAGTTGCTTTCCCAACCTTAACAATATAAATACCTTTAGGGAGATATATGCTTTCAGAGTCAACAACATTTAAAGAAGCAATTTTCCTACCATCAACTCCAAATATCATGACTTTTTTACGATTTCCATCGCTCTTGATTTTTATGTATTGTCCATCAATATCAATCTTAATATTTCCAGAATGTTCATCATCAGCAATTTCTTTTATAGCTGTTGGAACAGGTATATATTCCTTGAAATATTGCAAGTAAGGAAAACTTTTTCCATCTTGTATTGCCCAAATTTTATAATAATCATTAAAGTCCCAAGACATAGAATGATATGTATCGTAGGACATGGCGTTTGCAATGGTGATAGCCCCTCCATCTTCTTCTCTATCTGTATTTGGATAATAACCGCTTTCATTCTTTATCACCATGTCATAAAGAGCATGACAAGACCGACAGTATCCATTTCCCGCTAATTCCGCTACAATACGTCCATATTTTATGGTAGTGTATGAGGGTTCACCTGTAAGTATATTCCACCCAACTGTTATGCGAGGGTTAAGTGCAAAACATCTCTCAATACGCGAAGAATAGGTTCCTGTAAAACGTCCAACAATTCCACCTCCAACACTGGATGCAGTTACTTCGCCAGAGGCATAGCTGTAACGGATAGAACCAACAGGACAATCACCAACAAGACCGCCGGCATAACTTGTTCCCTTTACATTTGCCAAACTATAACAGTTCTCTATATAGTTGAAAGCAGAATAATCATAGGAATCATTATCATTTCTTTCGGCACATTGCCCTACAAGACCGCCTGCAGTGTTGTTGACAGCCATGACATTTCCGCTTGAAAAAGATTCTCTTAACTGAATATCTTTTGCGTATCCTATAATTCCGCCAGCATATCCATCTTCACAAGTAACACTACCTAATGTCCCGACACGATTGATAATGACTTTTTCGCCTTTGGCTATTAATATGCCTACAAACTTCGTTGCTTTTAATGTCGCATCCTTTGGAATTTCCACAATCATATTCTCAATAGTCACATTTCTTGCTAATCCAAACAGTCCTGCATACGTTTCTATGGTCTCGTTTTGAAGACCACTTATCTTATGCCCATTTCCATCCAGTGTTAATTGATTAGTTGATAAATGTTGTATAGCCTGCCAGCAATTATTATTTTGCTTTATATAATCTGTAAGGTCTATATCATTTGCCAATTGATAATATCCATCAGAAATATTAGCAAGAGCCTGAGGTGTAGATATGAGGTACGGAGATTCTTCCGTTCCTTCTCCCTTATAAATTACAGGGAGATATATGCTATTGGAGCACATCTTCCCATTCGCTTGGGCATAAATAACAACTTGATCACCTTCTTGCAATGCAGGAATCTCGATGCTCCATGCTTTGTCTGCAATAGTTGAAGAATATTCTTTTCCTGCAATCTTTACAAAGATGATACCATCTTCTTCGCCTTTACCATTAATAGTAGTGGCACCCTCTTTTACTTCACTTGACACTATCGGTTTTGCTGTTTGCCATTTGAAGTATGGGTATCCTACATTTTTGTTGATAGCCCAAATAGATTCGAAGTCCCATTTCGCTTTAGAATATACCTCTTGGCGTTTTGCTTCATAATCACCCAATTGTAAGCCATAATAATCTCCATCTTTGTTATAATAATCTTTGTATTCTTTGCTTTTACCATTTTCTGTGATTTCCAAATCCTTAGTGGTCCTATTCTCCATAGAGTCAATATCTCTCCAAGTTGTTGATTGGGGTCTTGGATAAACGTAGAAAGCTTGAACATTACCATTTATACAACGATTCAGAGAAAAATTTCGTGTTAATTTGCTTATATTTGCCCCTACAATGCCATAGGCATAATCGGCTTCAACCTTTCCGCTTGCATAACAGCAGCTAATTTCTTCGTTGAATTTGTGATTGCGAATGTCACCACAAGTAGATTCTGACATCTGGTTCCTTTTCATAGGATATAAACTACCGACTACCCCAGCGGCTATGTTTGCACTGGTCGCATCTACAGTACTATAACAGTTACGAACAAGACATCTTTCGTCAATTGTTCCAACTAAACCTCCCACATAAGTATCTGAGTTACTCTGGGCCTTTCCAGCAGCACAACTTTCCTCTATAAGAATGTCACGAGCGTCGCCAATCATCCCACCTGCAGACATTTTGTTTCTACGACCAAAGTCATCACGAGTGTCAGAGTTTTTTATACGCACGCACCCACTTGTGGTAACTTTGGTTATCTTTGCATGGCTGCATTTACCTACTAACACACCAGCACTTTCTGTTCCTGTCAACCATGCTTCTGGGGACATCTCTACAGAAAGGTTTCTTATTTCAATATTATAAGCTGAGCCAAATAGTCCTGCATACTGTTCTGTTGCATTTGTACTTAACCCTGTTATTCTATGCCCATCTCCATCTAAGACTAATTTCTCGGCAGATTCATGTTGTATCGGAGTCCAACTATCATTGTGGCTCTTAATGTAATCGGTCAAATCGATATCGTTTCCTAATTGACAATAACCATCTTTTAGGTTTGCCAATTCTTCTGCAGTTGTAATTATGTAAGGATTTTCCTCAGAGCCTTTGCCTTGTATATGGCAGATTATGGCATTAGAGTAAATCGAACCTTCCTTTTTTGCATATATCAAAACTTCATCATTAGCACGTAGAGGGTATGTCACTATCGTCCATTCTTCATTCGTTACGGGTGTAGAATACACTTTTCTGCCAATCTTTGCATACACAGAATCAGCATCTTGACACGTTCCTTTTATAGTAGTAGACATTGAAAACGTCCCACTTTTTACTGTGGGGGGTGGTGTTTGACAAGACAAATAACAGTAAGGATAAGTATCTGTTTTTTTAAAATAGCTATTGTCACTGCCATTTATCTTTATTGTCTCTGCATTGCAAAAAACAGAATCATTATCGCTGTCAAGAAAATATGTATAATGACTGCAAGCATTTTCTCCAGAAGCACCGACTTCTGTACCTAAGAAATACTTATTGCCAGATATTATTCCGTATCCAACGCCTATGGCTCTGCCTACATTATCATTACCTAAGATCCTTTTATTTATAATTTTGTTGTTGCGTGTATAGACATCAGAGGATGGTCTCCCAATAATACCACCAACGTTGTCATACCCTATAATTTCAGCATTACTACAATTGTTCGAGAAAGAACTGGATGTTGCGTAACCGCAGATTCCACCAAAATCTTCACCTGAACTATTTTTTGTAGCTTTGACAATACCATTGGCCATGCTATACTTGACATAGGAATTATGGGCATTCCCTATAAATCCTCCAACAGATTCTTCTCCTAAAACATTTCCGTTATTACAACTTTCGATTATGCCCAATCCTAATTTTTCTCCTGTTGGAGGAGCTGTGTAACCATCTGAAGCCCCGGCAAATCCTCCGACATACCTTGTTCCACTAACATCACCCAAATTGACACTTTGGGTAATTTTGCTAAAAGAACGATTGCAATGCCCAACAAAACCACCGACATATTCTTTTCCTGTAATCGTAGCTTCGTTCACACAATTCTCTGTTCTGCCTCCATGGTAATCACATTCTTTACCAATAAAACCTCCGACATAATTATTGCCTATAATTTTTCCCTTAAAAGTACAATTAGTAATCCAGAAATCTCTGGAACATCCTGCAAATCCGCCTACGGAATCCTTCCCTACAACTTGTCCTACAACCGTTAAGTTATTCACTTCACCACAAGCACGAGAAAACAACCCTACCTTGTTTTCGTTTGGTCGGTTGATGTTTAATCCATAGATAGTTTTGTTATTTCCATCAAGTTGTAAGCTGTAGCTGAAAACCAATGGCTTCCATCCTTCTTTTTCTTGACACTCTCCTGCTAAATCTATGTCATTAACAAGCCTAAAATAAATATAAGTGTATTCGTCACCTTCAACATTCTCAATTTCTTTGAATTCCTTTACATTGCTGATTAAATAAGGATCAGAAATGTTTCCTGTACCTTTTCCGCTAAACTGTGCATAGACTTGTATATTGCGTAGCATTAGCAAAATCAAAATCCATATAAAAGGGAATTTTCTCATAACTCAATGATATTTAAATGTTCTTGGATTATACTTTTTATAACGTTTTCTATAGCTTCTGCATTCTTATGATAGAAATGCTCATAAAAAGTACGGTTTTCAGTCTCGATGTGAGCGGCATGAATGCGAATAAACTTATACCCACCCTCTTTTGCTAAAGTTTGAGCTGTTCTTAAGGTATCTTTAGAAGTACGTGAAGCGCACACGATAATTTCACAACCAGCATCAATAAGTTTTTCTATTGGTTCACGATTTCCCCAAGAATCTCCCACAGATGATATGCCTATACCATGCTCGACATTTTTATCTTGTACAATGGACAAGAAATCTCCTGTACTTTCAGGGTAATGTCCTGTTAGGCGGAAAAACAACTCTCTGATCGATGTCGTTTTTCCAGAATTAGCTCGTGCGCTAAGACAGATAATTGTTTTGTCAATCATACCGTTCCGTTTTTTGCCAACGGCTACCATGTTGACATGATTAATAAATGGTTGGTATATATACATGAAAGCGTGGAGCCAGTCCTGTCACTCGTTCCACTTGTTAAGGCCTTCGCATTGCCCTGTTCGTCCGAAACGAGCAACGCCGAAAGCCCCACGCCAGTGTAAGTATATAGAAAGCACCCTTGACAATGAACAATAGAATCGTCCGAAGCCAATGAGGACTGTATATAATACACCCCATGAGGCGTTCCCGTTGCTTTGTCTTTGACGAACAGTTGAGAGTTTGCGAAGTTCTAACAAGTCAAAACCAAAGCGTACAGTTACGCCTTATATGTATATATGTCTGCCCAACCTCTGCCCATCGGGGCTTTCGGTATGGGTATAGACGTTACAAAGATAACACTTTTATCTTGGAAACCACTTTATTTGGCTGGAAAAGTATGATTTTAAGGTCTGATTTAACATTATTAAATATGAATATGTCAAAGAATTCCACTTTTGCGTGATTTTTCCTGCTAAAAAGTTTGTATTATCAATGATTATTCGTATCTTTGCATCGTCAGTCCTCGCCAAGCCTCTTAACAATGCTCAAATCGTGCGAGGCGTTTTTTGTTTATACACATTTGAACATGGCGAATCTTATTCCCTTTACAAAACGGTTTGAATCTTCTGAAAATCTCGTTAATTTGCTTGAATCTCGAGGTTTACAGATTTGTGACAGAAACAAAGCCATACAATACCTTGACAACATTGGTTATTACAGATTGTCTGCTTATATGTATCCATTGTTGAAGATGCCCAAAACAGCACATTTGTATAAGGAAGGTTCAACATTCAAAAAGGTGATGATGCTTTATCGCTTTGACAAGAAACTGAGACTACTCATGTTCAATGAAATAGAAAAGATTGAAATTGCTATCAGACGTGCGGTGATGCAAATAACAGCAGATATGACAGGCAATCCTTTCTGGCTTACTGACTCTTCTTACTTCTTGGATAGTTCCAGGTTTAATGAAACAATGCGAGCTATATCCAAGGAATACAGCAAATCCAAGGAGGAGTTCATTCTCCATTTCAAACGAACCTACTCAGAGCCTTACCCACCATCGCAGAGAGCACTTTCGATGGTTGTAGTAAACTACAGGAAGTAAGAGTTCCTAGCACATTGGAGCGTATCGGTGACATGGCTTTCAACAATTGCAACAATTTGAACAACGTATATACTTATACCGTTCTCCCTATCAACATCGACCAGAATACGTTTACCAATTTCAAGGCTACTACCCTTTGGGTGCCATTTGGGATTATATTCTGTACTATTTTACATCATTTCCTTCTTAAACCAAAGCTCGAACACGCAGTCGGCAATGAAGATGCCGTCCTTCTCTAGGGTGATAAGTTCCTTGTCGATGAGGGCTTTCTTGATGCGGTCGATGTTGGATTTGCTGCCCAGCGGATAGGTTTCTGTTACAGCCTGGGCGGTGAAACCTAAGTGGACGCCACTGCAGAGGAGGCGCAGAAAATTGAGCTGATAGGTGGTTAAGCCCTCGGTTTGCTGTACGAAAAGACCATGACATTGTTGCAGCAAGGCGCTGATGCCACTTTGTAAGGTTTCTTCGTTTACTTCTTTCTCGGTTTCTGCCATCACGTTCCAAGCTAGTTGCTGCACGTAGGAAGAATAGTTCTTTACGGTTTTACAGATTCTTGTAGCATATTCCTCAGATATTTTCTTTCCGTATTTCTCGAATCGGGAGCAGATGAAAGGCACCCAATATTCAGTAGGAATGCAATCCAAGTGCAGCATCTCGCCAAACATATAGAAAGGCATGCGTCGGTTTTGGAAAATGTTTTCCATCAGATGCTTCTTGCTTCCAAAGAAACAGTATGATACATTCTGATGATGCTGCCAGGCGCCACGCAGTTTTTTCTGAACCGTAAGAGTATCAGGGAATTCTCCAATTTGCTGGAATTCGTCGATGCAGACCACCATGCGGATTCCCTTTTCCTGAGCGATTCTTTCCGGAAGATTCAGAATCTCTTCAGGGGAATAGTCCTTTGGTGTAATTCCCAGAGATAATGAATATTCGGATGTAGGATCTGGACTAAAGGAGATTTTTGGTGAAACTCTTACCAGGAACTGCTTGATGTTTTCTACTACTTGTTCCAGCTTATTACTCATAGATTTCATAATGGTTTCTGCAAAGCGATTGTAGAAATCATATTCGCTTCGACAGTCATAGATGTCCATATACACCACTTTTATCTCTGGATTATCAATTTCGGATATTACCTTTTTGACGAGTGAAGTCTTGCCCATGCGTCGGGGAGAGATGAGAATGACGTTGATGCCATGCTCAAAGTCTGCCTTGATGCGCTTGGTTTCTTCTATTCGGTCGGTGAAGTTGTTTCCGGCAACCGACATACCATATACGAATGCCTTTTCCATTGTTTTTTTGCTTGATTACGGATGCAAAGATAAGCAAAAAAATGAAAGTTCACAAGGTTGTGGACCACAAACTTGTGAACTTTTAATATTATTTTGTAAATCAGGTATTTAAAAGCTGTTTTTTATGCATAAAACAAGCCGTAATCAGAGGCTTTTCTTATCAAACACACCATTCATCGTGATGCAGAGATGCTGGAACTTGCTGAGGAGTTTGTCTGACCATTTCGTCATGTTGTAAAGGTCCTTGATTTCCTTAAACTTCTTTTCATCCCATTGCGGATAATCTATCTCTGAGAAATAACGGCGGTAGTCGCGGAGATTGTCGCCCGAGAAATGGAGATAATCGTCGATGTCGCCAAACCATTCGGGAGTCATCATCTGGGTGGCAAAGGCTTCGAAGTTCTGATTGTCCTGAAGCATGCAGTTGTGATTCAATACACACCATACGCAGAACCAATGGTTCTTGCGGGTAACAAATTTCAACATATTGGCTATCTGAGCCTTCAGATTCTGCATGTCGATGTATTTGCCGTCTTTTACTTTGTAGAAAACCTCGTTGGGAAGGGTTTCCGGAATGCCTTCGGGATGTTCCAAATCGTAGATTTCCTGCTCGATGATGTGCCATTTTACGGTGGCTGATACCAGCTTGAGATATTCTTGTGCTGTAAAATTGACGTGGGCAAGCTGGGCGCCCAGCAGTTGGGTGTCTCTTATATATTTCATAAAGTCGAGGCGCAGATTTTCCGGTACCTCGTCTTTTAGCGTTTTTCTTACTTCCAGCAATTGGCTGACGGAGAGCTGCTTTCCGTTGTTGTCATATTCCAGGGTTGTAAAGTATCGGTCTATGTCGCTGATGCCCTTTGGTTCTTCCTGATATTCCTGTAGCGACATTTCGAAGAGGCGGGTGGTCTGCTCTTCGCTCATGGCGAGGTTGGTGAAATGGCTCAGCTGGCGGAAGTGGAGCATCAGATAACAGGCCATGCTGTATAGCTGGAA
>ERZ827197.2748-NODE-2748-length-11126-cov-3.021136_pt1 | contig 11126 bp, 9 predicted proteins | sample MGYA00519867_ERZ827197 | MGnify/ENA primary metagenome ERZ827197 (study PRJEB31778, sample SAMEA3449278) | human gut metagenome | biome: human gut; feature: human-associated habitat; material: faeces | place: United Kingdom | collected 2010/2012 ...
CGGAACGGACAGCTTGCGTTCGTTCCCTCCAGAATCGGTTCGTATTGGCATAACGATCTGAATGCCGACACGGAAATCGACGTAGCGGCGGTTGACCGCCAGAATAAGCGGCTGTTTATCGGAGAATGCAAGTACCACCAGAAGCCGGTCGATCTGCCTGTCCTTACGGCGCTGCAGCAAAAGGTCGCAGCTTCGGCTGATCTCCAAAACAGCTTTATCCGGCAAGGCTATCAGGTACTCTATGGTCTGTTTTCCAAGAGCGGCTTCACGCAGCGGATGCTCGACCAGGCCAAGGGACGGGATGATATTCTGCTGATTCAAGAAGACCACATTTTATAAATAGCCGAAGCGGCTGCACACGGCTTTCCTTGCATAGTCTGCTTCTTTTGTGCGCATTAAAACGCATTAGGGAATACGCAAGGACTAACGCTTGACTTTTTGCGTATAATAGAATATAATTGCATTGTAAACCAATACAATTATATTTGAAAGGAGTGCTTTTATGGCTACAAGTGTTATGCAGGTGCGTGTTGACGATGATCTCCGCGCCAAGGCTGCCGCTGTCTACGATGAACTCGGCATCGACCTTCCCACCGCTATCCGAATGTTTTTGAAACGCTCTGTCGTGGTAAATGGCGTTCCCTTTTCCATGACGCTGCCCAAGCAGGAATACAGAGCTGAGCGGGCGATCCGCGCCGTGCAAAGCCTGAGTGAAGCCGCACAGCAGAACGGCACGGCCGATATGTCGCTGGATGAGATCAATGCTGAAATTGCAGCGTCCCGGGCTGACCGTGCGTCAAGAAATGCTCGGAACGGAGCGTAACCATGAAATACTATGTTGTACTTGATACGAATGTAGTGGTTTCCGCTCTGTTTAACATTTCCTCCGTTCCCGGTATTATTCTGCAAGAAGCTCTTGCGGGGCGTGTAATTCCTCTGCTGCATGAGGATATTCTGGACGAATACAACGATGTTCTGCACCGCCCTAAATTTAAGTTTGACCGCCGGGACATTGAAATTGCACTGACAGGCTTGATTAAGCGAGGTATCTTTTTGGAAGCTGCCACGATTGAGCACTATGTCCCCGACCCCGATGATGCAATTTTCTATGAGGTGGTTATGGAAGCAAGAGAAACTACCGACGCTTATCTTGTAACCGGCAACATCAAGCATTTCCCGGTCAAGCCCTATGTGGTGACGCCAAAAGAGATGCTGGAAATCCTGAACGAAAATGAACGCTGATTAGATTATTTCATCGTGGCATTGTTAGAGAGGCACCTCAGAGATGAGGTGTCTCTTGCTATATTTGTCAGCAGTTTCAGCCGATGATCCAAAACGGCCCGCCGGCGCCGGCACGTCTGCTGGCCTCGTTCAGAATGATGGACAAGTCCCAGACTTTTTGACTACGCCGGTAACTGGCGGGATCGGCCACGAGGATCTTTTCATCCTGAACGCCCCGCAGCACGATAAAATGTCCGGACTTCGTAAAATGCCCTTTGGTCATCAGAGTCACGACTAACTTTCCGTCTGCCAGGGCATCCAGAATGCGCTGCGGTTCCGAAGCGGTACACCCTTCAACGGAAAGTCCCCACGCCTGTGCCGCGCCGGGGATCAAAGTGTGGTAGGAGCCGCTTTTGCTGCACCAATAGCCATGCTCATAGGCCCACCGTGCCATTTGGACCGGGTCAACCGTCTCACTGGTCAGCGAGGAAACCACAATAGCCATGGAAGTTGGCCCGCAGCCATACCCCCCAATATGGTCGGTGCCATAAGGCTGATTGGCATAGCGTTCATCCAATTGGTTGAAATAAACGACATCTGTTGCGCCATCGGTAAAGCGCACATCGCCAAGAGCTGTAATGGTGTTGGTGGAGGGAGCGTATTGGAACAGACCGTCGCCAAGAAACAGGCTGAGATTTTCCGCATAATTTTCCGCCAGACCTTTCTGTTCGTCAGTCAATGCAAAAATGGTGTCCGCAAAATAGGCTTCACCATTATAGCGGATCGTGTAGATGTACCATGTCTCCGCCGTATCTTCCTCGCCGTCCTCCTCCGCAGGGACAGTACGCACCTCCATCGTTCGGCTGAAGCTGTAAAGGTGCGTGAGGCCCGCACGCAGGATCTGCTCCATGTCGGTGAGGGAGATGGAGGCAAAGTCCAGATTTTTCGCCGCGCAGTATTGAGAGATAAACAGGTTGGCATTGCTGATGAGATCCCCCTCATAGGGATTGACTACTTCATAGTGATCCCCGCCTGTTCCGGCGAAATCGTTGGCGATGCGCTCCTGCACGTTCTCAATGCCCTCTCCGAGAATCTGATTGATTGCAAAGGCAGCCTGATTCACATTTTCCGTAATGGCCGCATTGTCATTGAGGATCGGCTGCCCGGCTACTCCGGACGCTCCGCTATCCGTCAGGCTTCCAAAGATAATCCCAGGCAGGAGCAAAATAAAAAGCAGCGGCAGCGCCAGTAATACCAGCGCGGCCGCCGCTATTTTCCCGATATGCTTTCGTGCGGACAATGCTGCTCCTATGGCAGCTCCATAGGGCCCGCCTGCCGCAGCGCCCTTTGCCGCGGCGGAAATGGCCTTGCCGGTCCGTACTGCCTGCATGGTATTGGATGCAACAGAAGCTGCCTCATCCAGTCCGGTATGGTTATGTTCGCTCATGGTCGTATCCTTTCCTGTCTAAAGGTGGCGCCAACTTCGCTTGCGGCAGGCTTTTTTTGCGTGGCGGATCGGAGCCTTCAAAAATCCACACTTCTCAATCCGAACAGTCTGTGGTAGAATACCCCTCGTGTGCGATAGGAGGGGAAGAATATTGTTTTATACGCAGGAAGAATCCGCTGTTTTAGGCGGCTTTCTCAGCAGTTACTTGAATCGTGACTCTGCATCAGACCATGTCCGAGATGCGTTTGCACGATTTCAAGTCGGATTGGAACGGGGCTGTTTGCAAAAATCGGAGCTGCAATGGGCCGAACAAATGCTGCTTGCCCTAAAGCCGCTCTGGTGGGAAGAGTGGGAAGATCACCGTGCCTTGATGAGTGCGCTGCTCAAGACACAGGCACTTCTGCGCGCCGATGAATGAGGTTTCCCGCAGACATGAAAAAAAGCCCCTGCTGCACGCAGGAGCCAGCATATAAGAATGGCCCTTGACTGCTTTCGTATTCCGCAGTCAAGGGTCATTCTATGGAAGTCTTGGGCTCTACCATCATTGGTTACCTCCGATTTCTACAGATTTGAGGGTTACTGGTACATCGGACTCACCTTTCTTTCTGTGTTTATAAAATAGCAGATTTTCTATTGGTTTGCAATCCGCAAATTGTACGAAATAACCATAATACAAACTGTGCATCCATCTGATTTTAGATGGATTGCCGTTAATTTGATTGACGATGCAGGACACGGTACAGTATAATAACAGTGTTGTGGGGTTTCAAACAGCCCTAGCCAGGCAGGAAGGCCTATGCAGCCGGCTGCCAATTTTGACTTTCCAATGTCAAAAGATATGCGTATGTTTTTGGTGCGGCGCTGCAAAGCGCCGCCATTTTTTTGCTGTTATCACGGTAAGTGAGCCAGTACACGAAGCAGTCCGCAAAATACTCCCGCTCGTTGGTAAGCGCATACGGACGGAGCAGGGCTGCTGCGGTTCCGGACTCCTGCTGATAAAAGCCTTCCGTCTGAGACGGGAAGCCCATCAGCTCATCGAGAAAGTGACCAAACTCGTGGATGGTGGCCCCCGCCGAGGATACCGTGATTTGGCGGCTTCCGTAATTGGTTGCCCCAATACAGCTCATATTCCGCTCTTCACTCAGCTTTGCGAGGTATTCATAGTCAATGGTGTACTGCCACCCTCTTTCCGCAAATGCCTGCCGGATCGGCTCCGGGATCTTTTGAAGTTCCAGCAGATAGCTGTTCAGATGGACGCCCTCTTTATTGTTCAGAGGGATCGTCTTCAGAATGGGCGGCGGCGCAACGGTAAATTCCCCGGTCAAAAGAGCATAGAGAAGATCCGCAGCCTCGCCCCGTGTGATGATGTCTGTTCCCGCACAGGTGTCTTCGCATAAGCCAAAGCTCACAGCAGCGTGGAAAGCATTGTCCTGCGAAGACAGGGTTTCCCCCTCCGGGTAGAGCTGAGAACTGTAAAGGGCAATGTCAAAGGCAGCAAAGCCGTTTTCATAGATGGCATAGCGGCACAGGCGGGAGTCCGGCGCCGCCATAGCCGTCAGATTCAGCCATCCATCCGCATAGCCCTGGTTGATACAGGCATCACCGCCATAGCCAGCAGGATCCGAAAGGGCGTCTTCTTTATCAAAGGCCCGGCAGATCATTGTTGCCCATTGGCGCACCGTAATCGGTGTGTCCGGTGCATACCGGCCGTTTCCCGTACCGTAAGTAATGCCCTGCCCAGCAAGGTAAGTGACGCTTTCATAAAACGGAGATGCCTCCGGCACATCAGAAAAGCCGTCAGAGGCGGCAAAGGCGGAAACGGACAGCAGCGCGCTGATGATCAGCGTCAAAAGGACGGCAGCAAATCCTTTTTTGTGTTTCATAGTTCAACTCCTCACATTAGAATTGGGAAAGCGCCCCGGATAGGGCGCTTTCCCTGAAAAGGATTGGATTTAGTAGCCAGTCTTGGGGAGTGTAGGTGTATTCCAGAGACGGCGGATGATCGTCACCCAGCTTGCCGTTGCGGTCTGCCAGGTGCCCTGATATTTGCCGCCCACATCGGCGCGGTTGACCATCTGATAGCCATTGACCGCGTTTCCGTTCACCATCACGCTCAGCGTGGGATTAACAACGCTTTGGAAGCCGACAGGAACCCTGCCGAAGTCAAAATAAATGTCGGTCACCACTTCGCCGGCCTGCATGGGAATGGCGTTGAGGCTGAAGCTGTAATTATTGCTGGTGAGCAGGTTGCTCGCCAACACCTGATAGCTCGTGTTGCAGTTGGTTTTGTAGAGGATGCGGTAGTTGAGCCGCGCGCTGTAAGTGCCGGTGGTGAGCGTCGTGGGACGAGCCACATCGTAGGGAATTTTATCGTGCCAGAAGAAGGACTCCAGCGGCACGTTGGAGGTGTTCGCCACCGTCAGATCGTAGCGCATGGACTGGCCTGCCATGACCTGTGCGTTGCCGCGCTTGGTGATGGTAACGCCGAGACTGGCAGGCTTATCATAGGCAGAGAGCTTGATGATCTGACCGGGATATTCCAGCGTCACATCATGCACGGTAGGGTCGAGCTGCCAATAGGCGGGCGCTGTGACCTCTCGGATCTGATAGCGGGCCAGCGGCAGCGGCTTGCTGGCTGCAACGCCCCGGGCGTCCGTCGTGATGTAGTCCACCACCTTGCCGCTGCGGGCATTGACGATCTCATAAACAGCGCCCTTGAGCGGGGTGCCTGCGGCGGTGCCGGTGACCTCGTTATACTCAGCGGCGTACTTATAAATCTGGATCTGGCCCGTGACAGCGGTATTTTCCCACTCGATCTCCACGGTCTTGCCCGGAGAGACATAGACGGTCTTATACTGCTTATCCAGCGTGTAGCCGGGGGCGGCTTCCAGTTCTCTCAGATAAAAGCGGCCGCTCAGCCCGCCAGGGATCTCGTCAATGTAGATGTAGCCCTCATCGTCCGAGGTGTACTCGCCGATGGGCTTCTTGTTCGCATCATAGAGGACAAACTTTACGCCATAGATCCCCTCTCCCGTGGCACTGTCGATTTTGTGGATGACGATGCCGCTGAGCTTTTTGTTGGTCACCTGAAGCGTCACATGCTTGCCGTCCTTGATCTCAAAATAGTGGGGCGTATCATCCAGCCGGAACGATTTGTTCGATGTGACCTCTTTTGCATAGTAACTACCATCCTCCAGAGCCACGAACACACGGCCATTTTTGTCCGTCGTAACGGTATCCACCAAGGCATCGTCCACCTTGCGGATCTCAAAGGTCGTATTGGGGATGCGCTCACTGTGGTTATCCTCGTTGACCTTGATGATCTCCACGCCACCAATAGGCGTGTTGTAATAGCGATAGGTAATCCACCGCTTTTATCCCAGTTGGACTGGGACAGTCAGGGTGGATTTTCCCCCGCTTCGCACCGTGCGTGCGACTTTCACCGCACACGGCGCTCCATCAATGCAAATTATTTGTTGCGTGTATGTGAAATAACCAGTTTGTCCCTATAACCGACAATTTTCTTTTGTGCTTTGACATCAAACTCACTAATGTCCTGATTCGGATTATTAACCGCGATGAAGCATTTCTTATGAAGCGAAATCAGATTGTTGACACGGTTCACCTTATCCAATGGGAGGTATGGATTTATCCGGTGTGCCCATGGCGTATTAGCGATTAACCAACCTCCACAGACCCGGCATCTGAGTTTATCACGGTTGAGAGCGTAAGCCCTGTTCATAATAAACTGGAGTTTGTATTGATTGTTCATCGTAATTTGCCATTTGTGAATTGTCTCTTTTGATCCAGATGTTAGAATCTCCATTTTGGCGTTGTGCTCTTTCAAATATGCGCTGGTATAGCGATGAGTTGGATCCAGAGATTCACCATATTTAAGGACTTTTCCGCTTCCGATCTCAACAAGTCGATAGCCGTAGTTAGTTCTAGGATCGGCAAGAGAATTACCATGAGAAACTCCATGAGAGACAGGCGATGGTGTGACGATGCCATTTTCTGCTTTGTATGCCTTCCACGCTTCAGACATTTCAGCTTTAGTATATAATCCTTTGTTTTTATGCTGAAACTCATTCCATGTTAAAAGTTCAGATTGCTCTTGGACAGAAGGTGAAGAAGTGGTATCAACAGATTGGCTCATGTTCTTCGCTTTGCACTGATACTTGGCCATGTAATAGCCAATCTCATGCTTAACCGCGGGGAAACTCTTAACCGCAAGTGCCGCAGATCCAATCGCGCCCGCTGCGCTCAAAGCAGCATCGAAAACAGCAGCAGCCTTTTCCTGCGTGGTGGCGTTCTTATCCCGAATCGTCTTTGCAGCAGTCTGCGTTGTCTTTACAGTTGCAGCAGTACCCGCAGCAGTTCCGGCAACGCCCGCCACAAACTTCACCGTTGCAGATGCCGCCTTCCCGCAAACCCTATGTGCCGCTCAGGTCGCTCCTCAGCGTTGCCCTATCCTGCACATAGGTAAAGCATTTATATTGTAAGTTGCCATTGGGGCTAAGTCAAGAGCTGTTGTAATGTTTGTAAGAGTTACTTCCGGGTACTTTTTTGCAAGATTAACTTCCGCTCCGCCGGGCCTACGGCTGGAACTTAATTTTTCAATTGACGTATGTTGTGTGGTCAAAACCGCCTTTAGCCCGTTGGACAGAGCCGCAGGACAAGAAACGCTCCCTGTCTCTTTAACATCTGAATGATAACTCCCCACACTGAAAAGGTCAACGATAATGTGGATATTTCAGGTTCAAAATTTGCATCGCTGTAAACAAAAAGAGAACCTCCTATAAACCGATTACATCTGTAGGAGCCAGTACAGGTGTGATGAATATTAGATGTTGAATGCGAACACCGGAAGAAATCATGGAGTCGACCGCATTGGAGAATATTTTAGGAAAATATCTGGAAAAGCGTTGACTTCAATGTGGCCTCGTGTTACTATTTTACAAAGGTCAACACAAGTTGATGACATCAGCATAAGCTGATATTCCACGGCACCGAGCGTTTTTTTCAAATGGTGAAATTGATATCACGAAGGTATCACATTCCCCTCAAAGGGAGTTGTGATGCCTTTTTGCATTTAAAAAGGGCCGTGCTGCTGGAAAAAATGTCAAAATCTTGATTTGGGAGGAACACATGAAAACAACAAAAAGAATCCTTGGTATTCTGCTGGCGCTCTGCCTGAGCTTCAGCCTGACCACAACGGCATTCGCATCTTCCTTCACGGATGCCCACGGCAATGTGATTGAACTCGATGATACGCTGGAAGCATACAGCACCGTTGCGCTTTCCGGTGCGGACAATGCGGCCAGAAAGCAGGAGACCAACCTTGGCGACCTGTGGACCGATGCGCTCCGCTGGTTTGCGGTTTCCGGGAAGATCAACGATTACTTTGAAGAGGATGATGTCACGGCTGGTAATAATAAGATTGCCGTCGACGCAGATCACATTGTTGCCCTTTGGAATGGCGGCAATCTGCGTGCGGACATCGCGGTCGGCAAATTTGGCGCTGCGGAGTTGGCGGCCGTACTTCCTTACCCTAACAAGGCGGCTGTTGTCTACATGACCGGCGCACAGCTGCTGGAAGCACTGGAAGCGGCTTCCCAGGCTCTGCCCTGCCGGGCTTCTTCCGCGGATGCCTGTGCCTCTTTCATGCAGGTCTCCGGCCTGAAGTACAGTGTGGATATGGACAAGGCTTATGATGCCGGTGAGGCCTACGGAAAACTTTGGTATAAGGCCAACTCTGTGAACCGTGTTGCCATCAGCGAGGTGAACGGCAAGGCCTTTGAGGCCGATGCCACCTATGCGGTGGTCACCAGCAACGCCAACTTCAACGGTATGGACTCCTCTTATATGTTCAAGGAGGCTGCCGCGGCCAACGAGAAGAGCACCATTACCACGGCGGTTGTGCGTGACATCGTTTGGATGTATATTGATGAAGTGCTTGAAAATGTCGTCGGTGATGATTACGCTGCTGCACAGGATCGTATCAGCATCACAGGCAGCGTATTCACCGATGTCAAAACTGGTGAATACTATGCCGATGCGGTCGCATGGGCGGTGAAGCAGGGTGTGACTGCGGGCGCAACCGAAACGACCTTTGCGCCCTATGACACCTGCACCCGCGCACAGACCGTGACCTTCCTTTGGCGTGCGGCCGGTTCTCCCGCTCCTGCCGCAAAAGAGAATCCTTTTACGGATGTGAAGGAAGGCGCCTATTATTACGACGCTGTGCTTTGGGCGGTTGAGAACGGCATCACCGGCGGCACCTCCGCCACCACCTTCTCCCCCAATACCACTGTGACCCGTGCGCAGGTAGTCACCTTCCTGTATCGGGCGGCAAAGTCTCCTGCTGTGACTGGAGAGAGCGCATTTACGGATGTTGCCTCTGATGCCTATTACGAAGATGCCGTGGTGTGGGCCGTCGAGAATGAGATTACGGACGGTGTGAACGAGACGTCTTTTGCTCCGGCGCAGAGCTGCACCCGCGCACAGATCGTGACGTTCCTGTTCCGCTCTTACAAGTAACCGCTTTTTTGAATTTGAGGGAGGGCGATCAGCCCTCTCTCAAATTCGGTTCATGCGCTGTGACATAAAGTGAAAGCGAACAGGAGCAGACCGGGTCATCCGGCCTGCTGCTGTGCGTTTTCAACTTCAGACAAACGAGGATCATATGATGCAAAAAGAAATAAATTTGATACAAAACGAAGTCGAAAAGGTCATTTCCGGCAAGACGGAAGTCATCAGAAAAATCCTGATGGCGATCCTGGCGGAGGGCCATATCCTGCTGGACGATGTCCCGGGTGTTGGTAAGACGACCATGGCGGTCGCTTTGGGGAAAACCATGAACCTTGTTTACAACCGGGTTCAATTCACGCCGGATGTGCTGCCGTCTGATATTGTGGGTTTTTCGATGTACAACAAGGAGACAGGAGCGTTTGAATATAAGCCGGGCATTGTGACGGAGACGAACCTGCTGCTGGGAGACGAGATCAACCGCACATCCAGCAAGACACAGTCCGCGCTGTTGGAGGCAATGGAAGAGAACCAGGTGACGGTGGACGGACATACCTATCCGTTGAAAGCGCCGTTTATCGTAATTGCGACCCAGAACAATGTGGGAACCGCCGGAACGCAGCTGTTGCCCTATGCGCAGATGGATCGCTTTTTGGTGCGCCTTTCCATCGGATATCCGGATCGCGCCGCACAGATGGCTCTGCTGCGGCAGCGGCAGAACGCCGACCCAATCAGAAATGTCGCACAGGTGGTAACGCTTGAACGGGTCTTGCAGATGCAGCAGGAGGTGCGCGCCGTCACAGCCAAAGACAGCATTCTGGAATATATCACCAGCCTTGCCATCGCGTCCCGTGAGCATGCGCTGACGGAAATCGGCATTAGTCCGCGGGGCGCTCTGTACCTTGACCGGATGGCCAAGGCCTGCGCATATCTGGAAGGACGGGACTTCGTGATTCCAGAGGATGTCAGGGCGGTATTTGCGGATGTCTGCGCACACCGACTGATCCTCAGCCAGAAAGCCCGCCTTTCCGGAGCGACAGCTTTGGATGTGGTGAACGACCTCCTCAAAACCGTCGCCGTGCCGGACCGCAGAGGATGAGCCATGTGGAAGCGCAGACTGGTATGGGGCGCGTGGATTCTGATTTCCGCACTTCTGTACTTTTTCGAAAATAATCCCGGCACGCGAGCGCTGCTGGTGGCTTCTGTTTTGATTCCGGCGGCATCCGTTCTCTGTGCGGTTTTGTCCACAAAACGAATTGCACTCTCCCTTTCCGTCCCTGAGACGTGCAAAAAAGGGGAGGAAACCGTCTGTGTCGTGAGAACGGCCGGCTTGCTGCCCGGCACACAGCTTTGCTGCTGCGTGAATGCAGTCAACAGGCTGACGCTGGAGACGGCGACACTTGATCTCGCTGTATCCGCATTTGGAAAACAGACTGCTGCGGCTGTGGCGGCGCATTGCGGAACGGTATCTGTTTCCGTGGAAAACGGACGGGTGCAGGATCTGTTCGGGTTGTGGGCCTCCGGCGCGATCTCCTGCGATACGGAGTATCTGACGGTTCAGCCGGAGCTTTTTATACCAAACGTAGCGTTTGCGGAAAGCGAGACGTTCTCCGCGGATGGGGAACGCTGGTCCATGCAGCGTCCCGGCACGGATCCCAGCGAGACTTTTTCGATCCGGGAATATCTGCCCGGAGATCCGATCCGGCAGATTCATTGGAAACTGTCGCAGAAAAATGACACCACCATGCTGCGGGAACTGGGGCTGCCGGTCGCGGAAGAGACCCTTCTGCTGCTGGATACCTCGGCATCGGACGACGGATTGGACGCCGAGGCCATGGATGCATCCATGGAATTGCCTGCCTCGGAAGTAACTATGTACAAAGGTACGGAAAATAATCTTGAAACACCACCTTATATTTACTATTTCCGC
>ERZ827197.2755-NODE-2755-length-11101-cov-2.936085_pt1 | contig 11101 bp, 7 predicted proteins | sample MGYA00519867_ERZ827197 | MGnify/ENA primary metagenome ERZ827197 (study PRJEB31778, sample SAMEA3449278) | human gut metagenome | biome: human gut; feature: human-associated habitat; material: faeces | place: United Kingdom | collected 2010/2012 ...
GTTCTGGAAACACAGAGATCTTGAAGTCCCGGCAAAAGGAAATTGTTCATCATTTCGTTTTTACGCGACTCCGGCTGGATAAATTCCGGATGTGTGTTGATATGTTCGATCAGGCGGTCCTGATATTTGCTTAATTTCAAGAAATACGCTTCTTCTTTCGCCGGCTGGCACTCGCGTCCACAGTCCGGACATTTGCCATCGACAAGCTGTGACGGCGTGAAGAACGATTCACAAGGAGTACAGTACATTCCTTCGTAATGTCCCTTGTAAATATCTCCCTGCTCATACAATTTCTTAAAGATCTTCTGAACCTGTTTTTCATGTTCTTCATCCGTCGTGCGGATAAAGCGGTCGTAAGAGGTGTTCATCAGATCCCAGATACGTTTGATCTCAGAAGAAACATTGTCAACAAATTCTTTTGGCGTAATGCCTGCTTCTTCTGCCTTCAATTCTATTTTCTGGCCATGTTCGTCCGTTCCGGTCTGGAACCGCACATCATAACCTTGATTTCTTTTATATCGCACGATTGCATCGGCGAGTACAACTTCATACGTATTTCCAATATGAGGTTTTCCCGATGTGTAAGCAATGGCGGTTGTCAAATAATATGGTTTCTTTGCCATTTGTAAGAGCCTCCTTCAATTTTAACTTCCTATCTTTCTATTTTAGTGGGAAATCATGAAATTGTCAACGGTTTCATCATTCCACTCTGCAACATCTCAATTTCTTCTTTGTATGGCGGAATCGGATTTTTCGGATCATTTTCCGGTTTGATCCATGGCGTTTCCAGTATTTTCGGCACATTGGCAAATCTCTCGTCCGAGACAAAACGGTACAGAGTATCAAATCCGATCGTGCCAAGTCCCACATTTTCATGACGGTCTTTGTGCGCTCCGAGCGGATTTTTGCTGTCATTAATATGAAATACCGCAATCTGGTCCAGCCCAAGAACTCTGTCAAATTCTTCCAGCACCTCTTTGTAATGATTGACGATGTCGTATCCTGCATCATTTACATGGCAGGTGTCAAAGCACACGCGGAGATTTTCCGGATACCGCACGCCGTCATAAATCGCTTTAAGTTCTTCGAAAGAACGACCGATCTCGCTTCCTTTTCCTGCCATTGTCTCCAAGGCAATCTTCACTTTCATATCCGGTTTCATTACCATATCCAGTCCTTTGATGATCTGCGCGATACCGGCTTCTTCGCCCGCGCCCACATGGGAACCCGGATGGAGAACGAGCGTCTCGGATCCCATCGCTTCGGTTCTCTCTAATTCTACCGCAAGAAAATCCGTCGCGATCTGAAATGTCTCCGGTTTTACGGTATTTGCCAGATTGATAATATAAGGTGCATGTACGACAAATGTCTCGATTCCGTTTTCTTTCATCAGCTCTCTGGCTGCCGGAATATTTAATTCCTCGATTTTCTTTCTTCTTGTATTTTGAGGGGCTCCGGTGTACAGCATAAAGGTATTTGCGCCATAAGAAAGGGCGGTCTTCACGGAACCAAGCATCATATCTTTTCCACTCATTCCCACATGGGATCCTAATAAATACATATTTTCCTCCTATCGCAACAATTCAGGACTGAATGTGCGGATGGGGTGTCCCGAATAGTTGCTTTCAAAATTTATTGTTCAAAAAACGCAGTGACAAATTTTTCCAGATAATACTGGTCTGCTGCCGCCATCAGTTCGCGGGCAGAATGCATCGCAAGGATCGGCACTCCCATGTCTACCATTTTCATCGGCAGATATTTGGAAGCGATTGATCCGAGTGTGCCTCCCTGGGAAACGTCCGAACGGCTGGCAAATTTCTGATACGGAATGCCTTCGTTTTCAAAAATCATCATTGCGGTCGCCACCGCTTCACTGTCTGTTACATAATTCTGTGCACTGGAACGTTTGATCACGACGCCTTTTCCCAGCGGATTCGGATTGGTCGGATCGGATTTTTCCGGTTTATTCGGATGAAACCCGTGTGCGACATCAAGTGACAATGCAAATCCTCCAAAAATCGCCGTCTCTGCCTTTTCTTCGGCCACTCCGAGACAGCGGTATATTTTCTTTAACAAGCGGTACAAAAATTCGCTGTCTGCCCCCTGTTTTGTGCGGCTTCCAATCTCTTCGTTGTCAAACAAGGCGATGACATTGATCCCCTTTTCCCGGTTCTGATTTAAAAGCCCCTGCAGGCAGGCTTCGACTGAAGTAATGTTGTCCAGCCGCGGGGCAGAGATCATATCTTCCTGAATGCCCAAAACATCTCCGGCATCACAATTGTACAAATATAATTCATAATCCAATATCTCGCTTGCGGATACTTTCAGTTCTCTCGCAAGCAGGGAAAGAAAGAACTCTTTTTCCACTTCTGTTCCATCGACAAAAGCCAGCGGCTCAAGGTCATTCTGACGGTTTAATTCCACACCTTTATTGACTTCGCGGTTCAGATGAATGGCAAGATTCGGAATCGTAAAAAGCGGACGTTTCATATCCACAATACGCACTTCCGGCTCAAATACATTATCGGATTTGATAACTACTTTTCCTGCCACGGAAAGGGCACGGTCCATCCATGTATTTAAAATAGCACCACCGTACACCTCGACATTTAACTTGCCATATCCTTTAGTGTCTACTTCCGGATTACTTTTGATATAAAGGCAGGGATGGTCTGTGTGCGCCGCAGCCAGGCGAAGCATCTGGTCTGTCTCCGCCGCCTCTTCTGCCAAAAATTGGCTGCCGATAGAAAATGCAAACAAACTGGAATCCGACTGTGTGACAAGATAAGTCTTGCCCGGCTCCAGATCCCAATGCGGTTTCTGCATAGAAAGCACGCAGGCGCCCTCTTCTTCCAATGTTCTTTTTGCCGCTTTTACTGTCGTAAAACTGCATGTCGATACGCCGATCCGATTCAATAAACGGTCTGCGGTTTCCTGAACTTTTATATTCATATCCATTTTCCTTTCCCACTTTGTATAATTTCTTTTCTTCCGGTTATACTCTTACTATAACCAAAGATAAAGTTAAAATACTTATCCTCCCCCCTTTTCAAAAAGGAGCCTCTTTCCTACCGATAGCGCAGGAGAGATGCTCCTTTCGTTATTAAATAGTAACTATTCAGGTTCCCCCTCTTCCACACATTCGCATTTCGAACACTTCGTGTTCTTTCCCGCCTTTGACAAGGCTAAAAATGCTCATATGGGGAGGGGGAGCCCTATTAGGATCTTATGTGGAAATCAAAGCCTCTTACGTGCAAGCACGACGATTCATTGCTTCCCATACATAAGATCCTGAATAGTTACATTAAATATTTATAATTCCCAATGACTGAAGCAACAGGAATACTAGCAGAACCGGTGCCACGAAACGAATCATGACGATATACAATCCTTTTCTGCTGAATTTGTATTCTCCATTCTGCGTTACTTCATTGATGATGACATCCGGTTTCACAACCCAGCCGATCAAAATACAAGTAAGTACAGCTACGGACGGCATCAGAATATTGTTACTGATATAATCCATAATATCTAAGATCTGTGCTACGCTTCCATTTGGCAGCGGCAGTTCAAAGTAAAACAAGTTGTAACCGAGGCAGACAATGATTCCACCGATAAATGCATAAATGGTTACAATAATTCCACCTTTCTTTCTCGACCAATGGAACTTATCCATCATACTTGACACGATAGCTTCCATGACTGACACGGAAGATGTCACTGCCGCAAAGAGCACCATCAGGAAAAATGCGACACCGATGGCGATGCCGACACCGCCCATCTGGTCAAATACTTTCGGAAGGGAAACAAACATCAATCCCGGTCCGCCGGACATTCCTTCAATTCCCATAAATACATAGATCGCCGGTACGATCATAAGGCCCGCAAGAAGTGCCACCACGGTATCAAAAATCTCAATCTGGTTGATGGATTTCATCAAATTTACATCTTTTGGCACATAAGAACCATAGGCTACCATAATTCCCATCGCTACACTGATGGAGAAGAACAGCTGCCCCATCGCATCCATAATGATCACAACCCAGTCTTTGAACGTCATTCCGCTGACATCCGGAACGAGATATACTTTTAAACCGTCAAGTCCGGTTCGGGTAACCCCATTCGCATCCGTGAATTTTATCGTCAGCGAATAGACGGAAATTCCAATGATAAGTACCAATAAGATCGGCATGATAAATTTGCTGGCTTTTTCAATTCCTTTATCCACGCCGCAAAGCACGACTGCCGCTGTCGCTCCTAAGAATATCATCATAAAGAAAATCGGTGCATACTGCGATGTAATAAAGTTGTTAAAGAAACTATCCTGCGCCGCATTATGCGCTTTGGCTGTCGCAAATACAGTGAAATATTTGACAACCCATCCACCGATCACACAATAATACGGCAAAATGATCGTCGGTACCAGGCAGGCAAGTACGCCTAATTTTCCCCATTTTGGATGAATGGCTGCATACGCGGTAAGCGGGCTCTGCTTGGTCTTTCGCCCTATCGCGATCTCGGTTGTAAGAAGCGCAAATCCAAATGTCAATGCCAATATGATGTAGCAGATAATAAACACGCCGCCGTGATTTTTCGCTGCAAGATACGGAAATCTCCAAATATTTCCAAGCCCAACGGCACTCCCTGCTGCCGCCAGTACAAATCCCAGTGTCCCTGTAAAACTCCCTCGTTTTTTCTTTTCCATAAAGTCCTCCTGTCAGTGCGTTAATATCTTCTATAATAATGGATTATGGATTATAACGCAAGGATTTTTTTACAAATGCAACACCCGGTCTTTGATTTCCTGGGTTCTTCCCTGGTTCCAGAACTGGGTTCCGATATAGCCACAAGTGCGGCGGGCAACGAACAGTGTGTCGGTGTCGCGGTTACCGCAATTTGGGCATTCCCAGACAAGTTTTCCTTTTTCATCGGTTTTTATCTGAATCTCGCCGTCGTATCCGCAGGCCTCGCAGAAATCGCTTTTCGTATTGAGTTCCGCGTACATGATATTTTCGTATATATGCCGCATTACCGCAAGTACCGCCGGTATGTTGTGCTGCATATTCGGCACTTCCACATAGCTGATGGCACCGCCGGGCGACAGTTTCTGAAATTCCGATTCAAATGTCAATTTATCAAACGCGTTAATTGGCTCGGTCACGTGAATATGGTAACTATTGGTAATATAGTTTTTATCCGTCACGCCTTTGATCCGTCCAAACCGCTTTTGCAGGCATTTGGCAAATTTGTAAGTCGTTGATTCCATCGGCGTACCGTAAACCGAATAACTGATATTTTCGGCAGCCTTCCATTCGGCACATTTGTCGTTTAATTTCTGCATGACTGCCAATGCAAAATCATGTCCTTTTTTTGCCGTATGGCTTTCTCCGGTCATTCGCACGCACATTTCGTACAATCCGGCATAGCCGAGGGAAATGGTCGAATAACCGTTATACAATAGTTTATCAATCGTCTCTCCCTTTTTCAGGCGCGCAAGTGCTCCATGCTGCCACAGAATCGGTGCCACATCGGAAACGGTGCCGAGAAGGCGCTCATGACGGCAGCGCAGGGCACGGTGGCAGAGCTCCAGTCTTTCATCCAATATTTTCCAGAACATGTCCATGTCGCCGTACGATGAGCACGCCACATCAACAAGATTGATTGTCACGACTCCTTGGTTAAATCTTCCATAATATTTATGGCTTCCATCCGGATTCCGCTGGCTGTCTTCCACCGTCAGAAAGGAACGGCAGCCCATGCATGTATACACATCCCCCTGCTTTAATTCACGCATGACCTTCGCCGAAATGTAATCCGGAACCATACGTTTTGCCGTGCATTCGGCGGCAAGTTCCGTCAACGCATAATACGGGGAATCTTCCGAAATATTGTCCTCGTCGAGTACATAGATCAACTTCGGAAATGCCGGTGTGATCCACACACCTTTTTCATTTTTTACCCCCTGAATCCGCTGTGTCAGCACTTCGCGGATGAGCAGGGAAAGGTCATACCGCGTCTGGCCTTCCACTTCATCCAGATACATAAACATTGTGACAAACGGCGCCTGTCCATTGCATGTCATCAGTGTAATGAGCTGGTACTGAATGGTCTGAATCCCGCGCTTGATCTCATCTAAAAGCCGTTTTTCCGTAATTTTCTTTATCTTTTCTTCGTCTTTTTCCAGTTCGTTTTCCTCAAATTCGGTTTCCACTTCTTTATATATTTTCTTTCGGCTGATGTCCACAAACGGCGCCAGATGAGCAAGAGAAAATGACTGGCCTCCGTACTGGTTGCTCGCCACCTGCGCTACGATCTGCGTCGTCACATTGCACGCGGTATAAAAGGAGTGTGGTTTTTCAATCATTGTCTCGCTGATGACCGTTCCGTTTTGAAGCATATCTTCGAGATTGATCAGATCACAGTTATGTTCTTTTTGTGCATAATAATCGGAGTCGTGAAAATGAATGATTCCCTCATTGTGTGCATCTACAATTTCTTTCGGCAGCAGCAGACGCATCGTAAGATCCTTGCTTACCTGACCTGCCATATAATCGCGCTGCGTCGAATTGATGCTTGCATCTTTGTTGGAATTTTCTTGATTGACTTCTTCGTTGCTGCACTCAATGAGCGACAAAATCTCTGCATCGGTCGTATTGGCTTTTCTCGCAATCTCACGCTGATAGCGGTAACGCACATATTTCTGCGCAATCTCGTATCCGCCCTCTTCCATAATGGCAATTTCTACTAAATCCTGAATCCGCTCTACATTGACGGCATGCGATGCCTTCTCGATCCTCTCCACCACTTTTCTTGTCACGTCCGCAATCTGCAAAAGTGTCAGTTTTTTATCATCCGTCACCTCATGATTGGCTTTTTGAATCGCATTGCTGATCTTTTCCGCATCAAACTCAACTTCTTCACCATTTCGCTTTATTACCCATACACTACCCATCTGTGCCTGTCATCTCCTATCTTTTCTTTCTGTTGCACGTTGGTATTTTCCTTTTATCATAAAGGATATCGGGGAACTAACGTCTTTCGCCCCTGATATCTGCAAATATATAGTGTTTTGTTTTTCCCCAGCCACAACATATAGTATATATCATAACACTTTCGGGAGGGGATGTAAAGGGGAGATATTTATTATTTTCATGAAAAAGCGCCGGCAGACTACTTCTACCGGCGCATCATTTCTTTTCTCTTTATTTTCTTTTGAATTTTTTCCCTGATTTTCCGTCAAAGGTTTCTTCTAACTGCTGCAACAGTTTTTTCTGCTCCTTGGTAACAGATGTCGGGACATCGACAACGAAGTCCACATAATGGTTACCACGCAGTTTTTTGTTACGCAGGGAAGGCACACCTTTTCCACGCAGACGCATACGGGTTCCGGTCTGGGTACCCGGTTTGATCGTACATGCCACTTCTCCGTCGATGGTTTTTACCGTTACTTCGCCACCGAGTACGGCTTTTGGATAAGAAATCTTCACTTCGGAATACAGGTCGTAGTCATGGCGTTCAAATTCTTCATGCGGCTGTACATATACTTCTACGAGAAGGTCGCCGCGTGCTCCGCCGTTGGTGCCCGGCTCGCCCTTTCCACGGATACGTACACTCTGTCCATGATCGATTCCGGCCGGGATCGATACCTGAATCTTCTTTTTGCTTGCAATGTAACCGGTTCCGTGGCAGTCGGAACATTTGTCCTTGACCACTTTTCCGGTACCATGACAATGTGGACATGTGGATACATTCTGTACCATACCAAATAAAGATTTCTGGGATGTCACCACCTGACCTTTACCACCGCAGGTAGCACAGGTTTCCGGTGAAGTTCCCGGTTTGGCTCCGGTTCCGTGACAAGTCTGGCATTCGTCTTTCAATGTCAGTTCCAGTTCTTTTTCTACACCAAAGCAGGCCTCTTCCAATGTGATGCGGACCTGCGCGCGGATGTTCGCACCTCTTGTCGGTGCATTGGGATCACGTCTTCTGGCTCCGCCGCCAAAGAAGTCGCCGAATATGTCGCCAAAAATATCGCCCATATCCATACCGGAAAAGTCGAAGCCGCCGGCTCCGCCAGCACCATTTTCAAACGCAGAGTGACCAAATTGATCATACTGACGTCTCTTATCCGGGTCGCTCAATACGGCATACGCTTCGGATGCTTCTTTAAATTTTGCTTCGGCATCTTTATCGCCGGGATTTGTATCAGGGTGATATTTTTTTGCCAATTTTCTATAGGCACGTTTCAGGGTAGCATCATCGGCATTGCGGTCTACCCCTAATACCTCATAATAATCACGCTTATCAGCCATTTTTATCCTCCATTCACTCACTCTTCGTTATAACCGACAGTACGACCCGCACCAGAGTACGAGCCGTAACATCGGAATCTATCAAGGTTGATTACAGTTCTCTGAAATCTCCATCGACAACGTCGTCTCCGCCGTTATCTGCTGTCTGCTGTCCTGCTGCTCCCATGTCCGGACCAGCTGCACCCTGAGCACCGCCAGCTGCCTGCTGTGCCTGCTCATACATCTTAGCAAATACCTGCTGTGAGTTTGTCATCAAGGATTCTTTTGCTGCTTTCAATTCTTCGATATCAGCATCTGTCATAGACTCTGGCTGTGTTCTCTCAAGAATTGCTTTTACTTTGTCAATCTCAGCCTGAACTTTTTCTTTCTCCGAAGCATCTACTTTGTCACCCACTTCATTGAGTGCTTTCTCTGTCTGGAATACCATGCTGTCTGCTTCGTTGCGGGTATCGATGCCCTCTTTGCGTTTCTTATCCTGAGCTTCGAACTCAGCGGCTTCTTTGACTGCTTTATCGATATCATCATCGGACAGGTTAGATCCTGCTGTGATGGTAATGTGCTGTTCTTTTCCTGTTCCAAGGTCTTTTGCAGATACATTTACGATACCATTTGCATCGATATCAAAGGTAACCTCGATCTGAGGTACTCCACGCATTGCCGGTGGAATGCCATCCAGACGGAACTGTCCAAGAGATTTATTGTCGCGGGCAAACTGTCTTTCACCCTGTACTACGTTGATGTCTACTGCGGTCTGATTATCGGCTGCGGTAGAGAAGATCTGGCTCTTCTTCGTAGGAATTGTTGTATTTCTTTCGATCAATTTGGTAGCTACACCGCCCATTGTCTCGATAGCAAGGGAAAGTGGGGTAACATCCAGAAGAAGGATATCGCCGGCACCGGTATCTCCGGCAAGTTTACCACCCTGAATGGAAGCACCCAATGCTACACACTCATCCGGGTTCAAAGATTTATTTGGCTCATGTCCTGTCAACTGTTTTACTTTGTCCTGTACGGCCGGGATACGTGTGGAACCACCAACCAAAAGAACTTTGCTAAGTTCAGAAGCAGTAATTCCGGCATCTTTCAATGCATTGTTTACAGGAGTAGCGGTTCTCTCTACCAAATCTGCTGTCAATTCATCGAATTTTGCACGTGTCAGGTTCATATCAAAATGTTTTGGTCCTTCCTGTGTTGCTGTGATAAATGGAAGGTTGATATTTGTCGTTGTTGCGGAAGAAAGCTCTTTCTTTGCTTTCTCAGCAGCTTCTTTCAAACGCTGCATTGCCATCTTATCACCGGAAAGGTCGATGCCTTCTGTTTTCTTAAATTCGCTTACCATGTAATCGCAGAGCTTGTTATCGAAGTCATCACCACCAAGACGGTTATCTCCGGATGTTGACAATACTTCGATGACACCGTCACCGATCTCGATAATGGATACATCGAATGTACCACCACCAAGGTCGTATACCATGATCTTCTGCTCGCCTTCGTTGTCAAGACCATAAGCAAGTGCTGCTGCTGTAGGCTCGTTGATGATACGTTTTACATCAAGTCCTGCGATCTTACCTGCATCTTTTGTTGCCTGACGCTGGGCATCATTGAAGTATGCAGGTACTGTGATAACAGCTTCTGAAACTTTCTCTCCTAAATATCCCTCTGCATCTGCTTTTAATTTCTGAAGGATCATTGCGGAGATCTGCTGTGGAGAATACTGTTTATCATCAATTGCTACTTTGTAATCAGATCCCATATGTCTCTTAATGGAAGAGATTGTTTTCTCTGCGTTTGTAACAGCCTGACGTTTTGCAGGTTCACCGACTAATCTCTCTCCTGTTTTTGTAAATGCTACGATAGATGGTGTTGTTCTTGCACCTTCCTGATTTGCGATAACGGTAGGTTTTCCACCTTCCATAACAGCTACACAGCTGTTTGTCGTACCTAAGTCAATACCAATGATTTTACTCATAATGATTTCCTCCTCATCTAATATCTATGGAATAATTAGTTTGCTACTTTTACCATACTGTGTCTTACCACAGTATCTCTGTACATATATCCCTTCTGGAGTTCTTCTGCTACTACATTCTCTCCTAAGGTTTCATCCTCCACATGCATGACTGCATTGTGGAAATTCGGATCAAATTCAGCACCGACCGCCTCGATCGGTTTTACGCCTGCTTCCTCTAATACGGTAAGCATCTGGCGGTAGATCTTATCCATTCCGACAACAAAAGCATCTTCTTTGTTATCTTCCGGAACTGCTGCAAGACCACGCTCAAAGTTATCAATGACCGGCAGGATCTTTTCTACGATTGTTTTTGCTCCCATATCGTACATCTGTGATTTTTCTTTCTCTGTACGCTTACGGAAGTTATCAAACTCTGCCATCTGTCTTTTTACCTTATCGGTAAGCTCCTCGATCTGCTCATCCTTTTTGTCTTTCTTCTTTTTGAAAAAAGATTTCTTTTTATCAGGATCTTCGGAATCCGCTTCGGAAGCTTCTGCATCAGCGTTCTCTGCTGTTTCGGCTGTTTCTTCCGTGGATGTCACGTTTTCATCCTCTTTGGTCTCGGAAGCATTTTCCTCTGTGGAAGATTCCATTGCTTCGTCTAATACCTTTTCATCCATCTCTGACATCTATGAACCACCTTTCTATGTCTGTTCCTTATCCTTGTTTAAAATTCCGTCTAAAGAATTCTTCAAGGTTTTCAGGTTATCCATTACTTTCTCATAATCCATTCGTTTCGGTCCGACAATTCCTATCGTTCCCCGAACACCTTCGCCCA
>ERZ827197.2758-NODE-2758-length-11087-cov-6.823785_pt1 | contig 11087 bp, 9 predicted proteins | sample MGYA00519867_ERZ827197 | MGnify/ENA primary metagenome ERZ827197 (study PRJEB31778, sample SAMEA3449278) | human gut metagenome | biome: human gut; feature: human-associated habitat; material: faeces | place: United Kingdom | collected 2010/2012 ...
GCAACCGGAGTGAAGATAAAGCCTGGCCCGCCCGCGAAGCGCCACAGAGACCGCAGGGACGGGAGCAGCTATACTACTCTCAGTAGTTAAGGGTCGCGGATTCGCCGCGTCACCGCTCTCAACAGGAGGTCTTTGTTTATGGCAGATCAGAAGCCGGTTGTCGGGATCATCATGGGCTCCAAGTCCGATCTGGGCGTTATGGAAGGTTGCACCGCCGAGCTCGAGGCACTGGGCGTGCCCTATGAGCTCGTGATTGCGAGCGCGCACCGCACGCCGGCGAAGGTCCATGAGTGGGCCTCGACTGCTGCCGACCGCGGCATCAAGGTGATTATCGCTGCTGCCGGCAAGGCTGCTCACCTGGGCGGTGTCGTGGCTGCGTTTACGCCGCTGCCGGTTATCGGCGTGCCTATGAAGACGAGCGATCTGGGTGGTATGGACTCGCTGCTGTCGATGGTGCAGATGCCTTCGGGCGTGCCCGTTGCCTGTGTGGCTATCAACGGTGCCAAGAACGCTGCCATCTACGCCACGCAGATCCTGGGCGCCTGCGATCCCGAGTACCGCAAGGTTATCGAGAAGATGAAGCAGGAGATGGCTGACGCCTAAGCGCTCTGCCAGTCCATTTGCAGCATAAGGAGAGCCATGTCCGACTATCAGGGAAAGCGTTTTTCGGCTTCTCGGATTCCCGATTCAGCCAAGTTGGGAGCAGCCCGCGCGCCGCAGCAGGGTCGGACATCCTCTCCTCAGCAGCCGCGCGCGCCGCGTCCCGTGACGCCGGCGAAGCATCGCCGTCAGGATACGCCGGCTGCATATCGCCCTTCGTCATACAGTACGGCCAAGAAGTCACCTCGCTCTTCGGCGCATACCGCGCCATCGAGCTATACCGAGCCGCCGCGCAAAAAGCGCCGCTCCGTCATTCCCATTCTGCTCATCATCATCGGCATTGGCCTGATCGTTGCCGCGGCCGCCATCTTTATCAACGCGCAGATTGGCTACAAGCAGGCGAGCGAGTCGTATCAAAAGATCGAAAAGCAATATGTGAGCGACAAGGACGCCAGCGGCGTGCCGATTATCGACTTCAACGCGCTTGCCCAGACAAATCCCGAGGTTGTTGGTTGGATTTACACGCCCGGCACTAACATCAACTACCCCGTGGTGCAAACCAACAACAACTCCAAGTACCTCAACACGCTGTTTGACGGTACGGCCAATGCCTCGGGAGCCATCTTCTTGGATAGCGACGACACCGCGCCGGGCATGGTGGATCAGCAGACCACGATTTACGGTCATCATATGAATGACGGTTCGATGTTCAACGTGATTTCGGATACGACCGATCAAGCGACGTTCGACAGCATGGAATACGTGTACTACATCACGCGCGATGCGACGTATAAGTTGCGCCCGCTGGCGACCAAGGTGGTCGAGGACACGTATGCCAAGGCGCGCACGCCCAACTTTGAGGGCGATGACGGACTGAAGAATTACCTGTCCGAGATGCTCGACGGTGCCTCTGCCGTGGCGAGTGATGCCACCGATCGTGCCGCTTCGGCAACCAAGGTCGTAACGCTTGTGACCTGCCGCTCGCTGTCATTTAGCAATACGCGCGCAGTCATGGTGCTCACGCCGGTCGAGGAATAAGTGGTTCGAGAGTAGCTAAAAGAGCCCCGTCCCAAATGAGCTACTCGACGACAGTAAAAAGGAGAAATGATGCTTGAAAGTGGCAAATCGATGCCTTCGGTTGATGCTTGGCTGCGCGAAGCCAAGACCGATTCGTCGGCATCTGCGTGCGGTATGTATCTGACGCATAACGGCGTGGTGCGCGCGACGCCTAAGTCCGAGGTGCGTGGGGTCGAGACAGATGGTGTGGCGCCTGGACATAAGGTGGGCGGCATGGTGTTTGGCTTCGATGCCGAAAAGGTGCAGGCTGCTATCGAGGCAACGCGCGCGATGCCGGGTATCGGCTATGTGCGCGTGTGGCTGGCGAGTGGCGAGCTTACCGTGGGCGACGACATCATGCTCGTGCTCATTGGCGGAGACATTCGCCCGCATGTGGTCGATGCGCTGCAGGCGCTCGTCGGTACCATCAAAAATGAGTGTGTGAGCGAGATCGAGCGCGAGGCGTAAGGCCGGCAGCAGCACTCGACAACAAAAAGCCCGCTGGCAGTTCAATCAGTCTGCCAGCGGGCTTTTCTGTGCGTTGGATAATCTCGGCATTGCGTGGCGCTACACGCGCGTCGCATCCTTGGGGCTCATGGTCATGCTCTGGAAGCGGTTCTCCATGTAATCGTTATCGAAATACTTGCCGTAGAACTGCGCGACGGGAATATCCGGCTCCGTGCCGTTGACGCGCTGGTACCAGTAGTCGAGCGACTGTAGCGTCATGACGCCGTCGACCAGCATAATGACGGTAAAGATGACGGTAGCCGAGTAGCGGCTTTTCCACGGAATCATGTTGATGAGCTTGAGCAGCCTCGGCAGCAGCAGCTTGATCCAGATAAGGCCACCCAGGCCCCACAGGCAGGCAAAGCCCGTGCAGGTGCGTCCGCCCGTAAGGACGGCGAGTGGGTCGGGCATGCCGAACAGCTTCATGTGCGAGTAGCTCCACGAGACCACGCCAAATGAGGTCTGCATAAACCAGCCCACGAACACCTCAAAGCTCGCGCCGAGCACAGCGCTTACCAGGAAAATGATGATGGGGTTCTTTTTATAGAAGCGGTTGAGCACCATGGTCATGAGTACGGCGCCAAAGCCATAGATGGGGCTGAAGGGACCAAACAGCATGCCGGCGCGGTCCTGGTAGACGCCTGGGTCGTCGACCGTCATGTGCCAGATGTCCTCGGCGATCAGGCCGAGCACGCAGCAGACGAGGAATACCCAGAACAGGTTGAAGTAGTTGAGTTTGATGTAGCCCTCGCCGGTTTCATCGCGGCCGAGCATGCCCTCGGCGGCGGCGTCGCGGTCGAGCATCTCCTGTAGGCGGCGCTGCAGTTCGCGCTCCTGGCGAAGCGTAGGGTCGACGGTTGCCGAAAGCGCGATGAGGATACCGAGCTGAATAGCGGGACGAAGCAAGAAGAGCCCGATACCCTGGAGCATCACGTCGACCAAAAGCTCGACGACGGTGAATGCAATAAGGATGTAGGACAGGCGGGCGGCGTTGCGGCGCTGGTTTTTGATAAGGTCCAGGCCAAAGATGATCAGGATGACGGCACTTGCCGCAGAGAGCATGATGCCGGCGACAATGAGTCCAACCGAGACCAGCATATTGTCGCCGAGCTTGGCGGCGGCGTTGCCGTTAATGAGCGCGGTGATGACCTGCCACATAAAGGCGCCGACCGAAGGGAGCGTGCCCACGCCGGACAGGATGCACAGGACGGCGTACACCTTAATGATGAGGGGGATCTTCTTGACCTCCGTGGCGCTGGGGACGCTGGGGTCGAGTTCGTTTCGATCCATACATAACCTTTCTCGTTTTGCTGTAGGTACAAGGATACGCCGCCGACCTGCCAAAAGACAGGACGAACGTCCCAATTGCAGCAATGTAAGCCCTAGCGGTGGACGAGACGCGTCGCGACGGAAGCATGCGGGATCGTCGGCCCCGAGGCGGTTGCCCAATAAAATGTTTGGCTGCAAAACGGATTATAAGCTCGGTGGGCTTTTAAAAAGCGCTGCTCATGCGCGGGAGTGCTTGTCTTGCCGTGCGTATAATAGGGCAGGTAACGCCAAATAACGAGGCTCTGAGGGGATGCCATGTCTCAAGAAACCATCCGCGCGGCCGAGCGTGCCGCGGGACAGGTGAAGACCATGTCGACGTATGATCCGGACTCCGACCAGCTGCATGAGGAATGCGGCATTTTTGGTGTGTGGGCACCCGATCGCGATGTGGCTCGACTGACGTACTTTGGTCTGCGCGCGCTGCAGCATCGCGGCCAGGAATCGGCGGGAATCGCCGTGGGTGATGGCGGCACGGTTATGGTTCGCAAAGACCTGGGACTGCTCGATCGCGTGTTCTCCAACGCCGACTTGTCGACGCTCTCCGGTCAGCTGGCCGTGGGTCATGTGCGCTACGGCACCGCCGGCGCCAAGAGCTGGGAAGCCTCTCAGCCGCACCTCTCTACCATCAATAGCGTCATTATCGCGCTCGCGCACAACGGCACCCTCGTCAACACCGACGAGCTGCGTCGCCAGCTGATCGAGCTGGGCGTACCGTTCCTCTCCAACTCGGATTCCGAGGTCGCGACCAAACTCATCGGCTACTTTACTCAGCGTACTGGCCATCTGCGCGAGGGCATTCGCAAGACCATGGAGCTCGTGCGCGGCGGCTACGCCATGACGCTCATCAACGAGCAGGCGCTCTACGCATTCCGCGATCCGCACGGCATTCGCCCGCTCGTGCTGGGCAAGCTGGTGGATGAGGGCCTGGACCAGGCCGATGCCGCATCCGTTTCGCAGCTGCCGTCGCAGGACGGCGCCGCGACGGTCGACGCCACCACCCATGTCACGCGCGCCGGCGGCTGGGTCGTTGCCTCCGAGACCTGCGCGCTCGATATCGTGGGCGCCGAGTACGTCCGCGACGTCCGTCCCGGTGAGATTTTGCGCATCAGCGCCGAGGGCCTTGTGTCCGAGCAGGGCGTGCCTGCCGCCGAAGAGCCTGCTAACTGCATTTTTGAGCAGGTCTACTTTGCTCGCCCCGATTCCATCATGAACGGCAAGAGCGTCTACGCCTGCCGTTATGACATGGGTCGTCAGCTGGCACATGAGGAGCCCGTCGAGGCCGACCTGGTCATCGGCGTGCCCGACTCCGGCCTGCCGCCCGCGGAGGGCTATTCGCACGAGAGTGGCATTCCCTTTGGCGAGGGCCTCATCAAGAACCGCTATGTGGGCCGTACGTTTATCGAGCCTACGCAGGAGCTGCGTGCCATGGGCGTGCGTATGAAGCTCAACCCGCTGCGTGACAACATCGAGGGCAAGCGCCTGGTCGTCATCGACGACTCCATCGTGCGCGGCACCACCATGGTGCAGCTCGTCAAGATGCTGCGCAACGCCGGCGCCAAGGAGATTCATATCCGCATCAACTCGCCCGAGGTCATCTGGCCGTGCTTCTACGGTATCGATACCGACGTGCAGTCGCAGCTTATCAGCGCCAACAAGACGGTCGACGAGATTTGCGAGTATATCGGCGCCGATTCGCTGGCCTTCCTTTCGGTCGAGGGCCTGCTTAAGGTCATGCCCAAGGGCGGTTACTGCGATGCGTGCTTTACCGGCCGCTACCCCGTGGCGATTCCCGAGAGCTTTGGCCGCGACAAGTTCATGGAGGGCTTTAAGCCCCGCAACCTGGACAAGCCGCTGCACGTTGATGACGACGCCGTGGTCGAGAAATACGACGATCGCAGCTGGGAAGAGGAACACGGCGAGGCCTAACCTGCCAAAAAGGGACAGGTTTATTTTGGTAGGTTTTACCTGCTGTTTTGTTGATATGACGGCGCGCGTTGTTATGGCGCGCGCCGAAATGAACGCAACTATGAGCACCGTTTGGCGCCCGCGCGGCGCCACGGTAGTGGGAGAGGAAGGCTCAGATGAGCGACAGCAAGCATGTGACGTATGAGGATGCCGGCGTCGATACCGCCGAGGGCGGCCGCGCCGTTGACGCTATTAAGCAGATGGTTAAGGACACCAACCGTCCCGAGGTCATCGGCGGCATCGGTGGCTTTGGTGGCCTGTTCTCGGCTGCCGCGCTTAAGGATATGGAAGACCCGATTCTGATTAGCGGTACCGACGGCGTGGGCACCAAGCTCGTGCTCGCCCAGATCATGGACCGTCACGAGACGGTGGGCCAGGACCTGGTTGCTATGTGCGTCAACGACATTCTGGCTTCGGGTGCCGAGCCGCTGTTCTTCCTGGACTACGTTGCCATCGGCCACATCGAGGCCGAGCACATGGCAAAGATCATCAAGGGTGTGGCCGACGGCTGCAAGCTCGCGGGCTGCGCGCTCGTGGGCGGCGAGATGGCCGAGCACCCCGGCGTCATGGCTCCTGCCGACTACGACCTTGCCGGATTTACCGTGGGCGTCGTCGACCGTCCCAAGATGCTCGACCCTGCGAACGTCCGCCCCGGCGACGTGATCCTGGGCCTGCCTTCCACCGGCGTGCACTCCAACGGCTACTCGCTCGTGCGTAAGGTCATTGGCGTCGACGGTATTAAGCCGGGCACGCCCGAGGCCGCCGCTAAGGCCGAGGAGCTGAGCCGTCCGCTCGAGGAACTCGGCGGCGCATCGCTGGCAGACGCCCTGTTGGCTCCCACGCGCATCTATGTCAAGCCGATTCTGGAGCTGCTGCGCGGTGGCGCTCCGGTGCACGCCATCGCCCACATCACCGGCGGCGGCATCACCGAGAACCTCAACCGCGCGCTCGCCGACGACGTCGACGCCGTGGTCACCCGCAACGGCGCCGAGATGGGTTGGGACGTTCCGCCCGTCATCACCTATGTGTCGCGCCAGGCCGAGCTTGCGCCCAACGAGGCGTGCAAGACCTTCAACATGGGCGTTGGCCTGTGCCTGATCGTCGCCCCCGAGGACGAGGCTGCCGTGACCGAGGCCCTGGTCGCGCTGGGCGAGAAGCCGTTCCGCGTGGGCGAGTGCGTCGAGGGCTCCGGTAAGGTCGTGTACTCCGATGAGCGCTAACGAGCAGATGGCTGCTGCCGCGAGCCTGGGCTTTGTGCCCTACACCCGTCCGACCGGCACCGATACGGCCGAGCCGCTCAAGATCGGTGTGCTCATCAGCGGTTCGGGTACCAACCTGCAGGCGCTGATCGATCTGATCGCCGCCGGCAAGCTCAACGCTTCGATTGAGCTTGTGGTGTCGAGCCGTCCTTCGGCTAAGGGTTTGCAGCGCGCTGAGCGCGCGGGCATCCAGACGCTCACGCTGTCCAAGGATGTCTACGCCGACCCCATCGCCGCCGACGAGATCATCGCGCACGAGCTTCTCGAGCGCGGCTGCGAGTATGTGGTCATGGCCGGCTACATGCGCATGGTGCACACGCCGCTGCTGGCGGCGTTTCCCAACCGCGTGGTCAACTTGCATCCAGCGCTGCTGCCGAGCTTTACCGGTGCCCACGCGATCGACGATGCGTTTGCTCGCGGCGTCAAGGTGACCGGCGTGACCGTGCACTTTGCCAACGAGATCTACGACAACGGTCCCATCATTGCCCAGCGTGCGCTGACTGTTGAGGAGGGCTGGGATGTCGATACGCTCGAGGAGCACATCCACGCGATTGAGCACGTGCTGTATCCCGAGGTCGTGCAAATGCTCGCCGACGGCCGCGTCCACGTGCTGGAGAGCGGCAAGGTCGCAATTGACGCGCCTCGCGGCTAGCGGCGCACAGTACAATTTAGCCGAGTAGTCAGGGTGGTCATTGGCGCCAAGGCGCGCGTGGCCACCTTTTGTTTTTGGGTAGTCATCGGGGACGGTCTTTAACGACTAGTCATTCAAGAACGCCTCCGATGACTAGGTGAGAGAGGTGAGCGCATGGCGGATAACGAAGCGCTGTTTACGCCTGAGCTGGTGTTTTTTGATTGGGAGTGTGCAACGCCGGATGAGGTGTTTGCGCGGCTCGAGGGCGAGCTTGCCCCGCGCGGCTACATTGCCGACGGTTGGCTCGACGCCGTTCGCACGCGCGAGGATGCCTATCCCACGGGTCTTGCCATGCCGGCGGCAAACATTGCCATTCCGCATACCGATCCGGGGTTTGTGGCCAAGCCCTATATCGCGGTGATGAAGCCCGCCGCGCCCGACGTCGCGGGAATGACGTTGTCGTCGGTCCACGACGAGCCGTAAAGCGGCAGCGTCGAAGCTTGGAACACCCACTTGCTGGGGAACGCTTCGCCCCGCGCCTGCTGATCGACCTTCACCGTCGCGCTCTTCGCGCCGTCGGTCGAAGCGAACGTGACGACAGCCGACCGCGGCGCAGTCTTCGTGTTGGCGCCGGCCCCGATCTTGATATACTGCACGCCGGAGTCCCTGACACCCGAAACGACGGGTGCGTCCGAAAGATCCGTAACATGCACCCAATCCCCGTCGGCGCTCACCGTCCAGTCGTAATCGACCGACGAAAGCTGTACGACGGCGGCATTGCTGCCCTGCGCATTCAGCTCGACCGACGAAAGGTTCACGCCGAATTCCGGCTCGGCGGGCACCTGCGAACCGTTGGGATAATAGAGAATGTTCTGGCTGTTCACATGCACGGCCGATGCATTGTGGTCGCCGATGTAGGCCATGTAATTCGTGTAGTTCACGCCGACCAGCGCATAGGAGCCGTCCTCGTAAGCGCCCAGATCGCCCTGCGCGATGCAATCGCTGAATCTGGCCGCCTTGTTGCACTGCCCGAAGAGCGTGCCCTTGTAACTGGCGCGGTCGGTAATCACCAGCCCGTAATTTTCGCAGCCGACGAATGCGTTGCCGTCGTCATTGACCAGACAGACGACGCCGCCCGCCGCGCCGCTCGTCTTGCAGATCACATTGCCGCGGTTGACGGTATTGGTGATCTTGCTCCCGGCGGCCGTAATGCAGGTAATGTTGCCGATGCGGGCGCTATTTACCGTGGCAAAGGCATTGACGTTGTCGCCTTCGTTCACGCAGTTCTCGATCTCGGTGTAGCGGTTCGCAGCTGCCACGATCCCCGAAGCGCGGGCTACCTGCGTGTCGAGGTCCCCGTAATTGGTGCACTCGGCGATCGTCACCACGGCCGTCGTGTTGCTCTTGTTCGAGCTGAAGCCGACGATGCCGCCCACGTGAATGCCCGTCGCGCCGTTCTTGGTGTTGCCGCCCGACGTGGCCGTCAGAGCGCCGTGGTTGACCAGTTTTTCGAGCCGCGCCCCGTTTTTGTCGGCGAAGGCGAGTCCCACCATGCCGATGGTCATGCGGATATTGTCGGGAGCCGCCCCGTCGAAGGCAATCGAAGCCTTATTGACTACGTTGCGCACGGTGGCTTCGTAAACCAGACCGGCCACCACACCGCAGTCGGTGCCCGCCGTCGCCTTGTCTTCGAGCGAGCAGCTCGCGTCGAAAATCAGGTTCTCCACCACGGCCCCGTCGGCCACGGCTCCGAAGAATCCCCACGCCGAGGTCGCCTGTGCGGCCTTGCAGACCATCTTCAGGTTACGGATCGTATGGCCCTGTCCGTCGAAATATCCCGTAAAAGGTCTTCCCGAAGTGATCGAAAGCGCATTGTTCGCCAGCTTGGACGTAGCCGCGCCGATCGGCGTCCACTCCGTCACCTCGGCCAGATCGATGTCGTCCAGCAGCACCACGACGCCCTTGTCGTCCTGCCACGGAGCGAGCGTCTCGCCCGCATTCACGGCCGCCGCGAACTCGATCAGGTCGTCGGCCGTGCTGATGCCGCCCTGCGGCGCGAAGGCGTAAAGCGCCTTGGCCATATGCTTGGCGCGGAATACGCCGCCCTGCTCGGCATAGGAGGTGATGCCGGTCTTGTAGATATTCTTCGAATAACTCTTGCCGTCGGCCGTGCCGAGCGTAAGCCGCAGCCCCGCTTCGGACCTGAAACGCCCGACGGGGAATTTGATCGTCTGGGGCTTGGTCAGATCCACGCCCTCGGCGAAGTTGAAAATCAAGCTGTTGCCCGTACCGTTCTCGGCGGGCGTCAGCGCCAGCGTTTCGGGGTCTACCGTCCCTTCGAACGACAGAAAACCTTCGAAAGCCGCTTCGTCGGCCGGCTCGACGGTCAGCGACTGCGCCGCGCTCGCCAACTCCCCTGCGTCGATACGCAGTTCGATGACCGAGAAGATATTGCGGAAGGTCACCTCCAGCGCACCTTCGGCAAGATTCCCCGAAGTGGGCAGTCCCACGAGCGGCGCCCGCGCCGGATTGCTCTGCGACTCCGCGTCGAGCGCAATCGTCCGCTCGGCCTCCACGGAGACCACCCCTTCGGCAGTCGTTGCGGGATAGTAGGCCGTCAAAGGCTTCGAAGCGTCGTAGTCGGCGATGCCGGCTTCGCTCGTGAAAGCGGTCGTCGGTCCCGCTTCCGCGGCCGTGTATTCATAGGCCGCGCCGTCGTAAACGACCGTGATGCGGTCGCCCGCCTCCCAAGTCGATTTACCCTCTTCGATGTCCGTGCGGGTCGCGGGCGGGCAGGCGGCCACGATGACCAACCCGTCGGCATCCTCATACCCGGTTCCACGCACCGGCTCCGCCAGTTCGGGAGAGTGCGCGCACCCCGCCGCGAAGAAAATCGCGGCGAATAACCATGCAAATATCTGTTTCATTGGATTACTGCTTTACTCTTTGTTCGAATCGTTTTCAAAATCGGTGTCCTCGATCCCGTTGCCGGGCGTCTGGGTGCCGGACGACATGTCGGTCACGGCAAAGGGCGTTGCAAGGGCGTAGCGCGCCGCCTGCAGCGCAACCGGCTGATTGTCGTCGGTCACGGGCGTCGTATAAGTGCCGTCCGTCGTACTCGACACGTTGTAGCGGAAGCTGTTGCCGTCGAGTTTCTTGCCGCCGAACGAAGGCGAGATGATCGACTCGAAGACGGCGCAGGCCGCGGCATAGCGGCTCAGGCCGTAATCCATGTGATAGCCGTCGCGCGTGAGGTCCATGTCGTTGTTGAGCGACGAGGTGCGCAGGTTCTGCAGCACCGTTCCGGTGGGTATGATCTGCTCCACGTCGGTCTGGTCGAGCACCTTGCGGGCCTGCGCCACGATCACGTCGAACATCTCGTCCTGCGTCGTGAAATTCTTGTAGGGCCGCTGCGCTGTACCGATCTTGTCCATGTTGAAATAGGCCTGCGACATGATATAGACGAACTTGGGCGTATGTCCGTTCTGGTCGGCCCTGATGTCGGCGATCAACCCCTGAATGGCGTTTTTCTCGGTATCGTTCCATATCCAGCCGCAGCTGTTGCCCGTATGTTCCTGCAGGCAGACGATGTCCCACGTATCCGACTTGACGATCTGCTGAATGTTGTATCCGGTGTAGGAGAGCCAGAGCGAAGTGCCGGGATTGTACTTGTAGCAGGTATAGTCGGACTTGGTCGCATAGCCGTCGGCATATTCGGGAATCGTACGACCGCCGTAATA